>NODE-344-length-16505-cov-5.591_pt1 | contig 16505 bp, 13 predicted proteins | sample MGYA00139097_ERZ477577 | MGnify/ENA metagenome assembly ERZ477577
AACGCGCATAACTGCAGCCACCGGTTTCAGTGGGAATTTCGAAATCAAAGCGTTCATAACCTGAGTAGGGCATCTTTTTTCGCAGGTCCCATTCCAGGCCGCAGGCGCGCAGGTTGGCACCAGACATCCCCCAGTCGATCGCTTCGTCAAGGGTCGTGGCGCCGATACCTTCGGTGCGCGCACGGAAGATCGGTCCGTTGGTCAACATGCGGTCGAGCTCATCGATGCGCTTGTCAAAATCGCGCGTAAAGATATCGACGGTCTGCTTCCAGCCATCGGGAAGGTCCATAGGCAAACCACCAACGCGCAGCCAGGCCGGGTGCATACGGCCACCGGTGATCTGCTCGATGATGTCAAAGATTTTTTCCCGCGACTCGAAGGTGTAGAAGACCGGGGTCATGGCACCGACATCATGGGCGAAAGTGCCGAGCCAGACCAGGTGGTTGGACAAGCGGAAGAGCTCGCAGAGCATCACCCGAATCACCTGGGCCCGCTCCGGGACCTCGACACCGAGCATGGTCTCCAATGGCAACAGGTAAGCGAGGTTGTTCTGCACGCCGGAGAGATAGTCAATGCGATCAGTGTAAGGGATGAACTGGTTCCAGTGTTGCCGTTCCGCAATCTTCTCCGCACCACGATGGTGGTAACCGAGGTCGACATCGACATCCTCGACCTCTTCACCCTTGAGCTTGGCGACCAGGCGCAGAACGCCGTGGGTGCCGGGATGATGAGGACCCAGATTGAGAATCATGGTCTCATCGTCGACCCGCTCCATCTCTTTGCCACTGAAGAAGCTGTCTGCATCACGCGGCACCATCTTCATTGCCGCTTCCGGTGTGAAGGGCTCCATCTCGGTCGCGCGAGAGACGTGGTCCTTGCGCAAGGGGTGCCCTTCCCAGTCATGGGACATGAGAATACGGCGCAGGTCGGGATGGCCTTTGAAATCGATGCCGAACATGTCGTAGGCTTCGCGCTCATACCAGTTGGCCGTGGTCCAGACGTCGGTGATCGTCGGTGCCGTCGGGGTTTCTCCCTGCAGGGGGACCTTGACGCGCAGGTAGCCGGGGTCATCGAAGGACAAGAGATGATAGACGAGAGTGAAATCGTGATCGGGACGTTGTTTCCGTGCGCGTTCATCGATTGCTGTCAGGTCTTCAAGGCGGCGGTATCGGGTCGGCGCCTGTTCCTTGAGGAAGCGCAGCAGCTGTGGGGCCGTCTCAGTGTCGGTCCAGAAGGTTGGCATGTCAGCGCCCTTGGCGTCTTCACGCACCCGGTCACCAAAATGTTCATGCAGGGTTTTGCGCAGGTCAGGTGTTGAGGCGACGAAGTCAACGCGTGGCTGATCTGGTCGCCATGACTCTTCGGCACGGCTCCCCCAGAAGCCAGGTGCCTGGGTGGATGTGCCGCGGTTAGGGCTGTTGCCGAAGCCTGGTCCACGGGTGTCGCGGCTCTTGCTGACGCCGTCTATTAGTAGCGGTCCGTCTGTCCCCTCGCTGCCGCCTTGCATGCCGAGCACCTTGCGGGCGGGTTGCTCATCTGCGGCGATCTTCTCCTGCAACATGATCAGGCCCTGCAGAAAGGCTTCCGGCCGTGGTGGACAACCTGGCACGTAAACATCGACCGGCAGCACCTGGTTTACACCCTGCATGACGCTGTAGACATCGTACATGCCGCCGGAGTTTGCACAACTGCCCATCGCCATAACCCACTTGGGGTTGGCCATCTGCTCGTAGACGCGCAACATGCTGGCGCCCATCTTTTTAAAAGGAGTTCCGGAAATGATCATCAGGTCGGCTTCACGCGGTGTGCTGCGCAAGACCTCGGCGCCGAAGCGGGCAATATCGAAACGGGGCGTCATGCTGGTCATCATCTCGACAAAACAGCACGACAGGCCGAAGAACATCGGCCAGAGGCTGTTCTTGCGCCCCCAGTTGATGGCATCGTCCAGGGTTGTCAATATGACATTGGGAGGCAACTCTTCGCTCATGATGCGCTCCCTTGCGACTTGCGCTGATCATTCTGCACCCTGCGCCGCTCACGCTGCGCTCGCGGTTCCCAATCGAGTCCACCGGTTTTCCAGATATGGACCAGACCAAGAAAAAGGATGAAGATGAAAAAACAGACGTGGGCATAACCAGACCAGCCGAGCCGCTCGTAGGCGACCGCCCAGGAGGCGACAAAGAGCACCTCGACATCGAAGATAACAAAGAAGATCGCAACCAGGTAAAAGGGCACCGGGCCCTTAAGGCGGGCATTGTCGACAGGCAGAATGCCCGACTCGTAAGGCTCCTGCTTCTGTCGCGAGCGGGTCTTGTGGCCAAGGCCCCAGGAGAGCAGCAAAAGTACCGCAACCAGGAAAATGGCTATACCACTATAGATTCCCAGAGCCAGGTAAGACTCGAAATTGGGTGGCGTCGCCATCAGCTGTGAGGGGTCTGTCGCAAGTGACATATGCTTAGTTAAGTAACCTTCTGAAAAGAGGGAACAAACCTATCGTCAATTATCATTGAAGTCTCGAATCAGACTAGCATAAAAATGGGTCAAGTCCACCTTTTGGCGGGAGATCAAAGCCCATCCCGTGCCGTCTCAATCGCTGCCCTTGCCAGGGCGTCGCAGCGCTCGTTTTCAGCGTGGCCGTCGTGCCCCCTTACCCAGCACCACTCAACCTCGTGCGGGTCGGTCAGTTCCAGCAGGCGCTCCCAAAGATCACGGTTGGCCACCGGCTTCTTCTGGGAATTTTTCCAGCCGCGCTTGACCCAACCATCGATCCATTCGGTCATGCCCTTTTTTACATACTGTGAATCGGTGGTCACCCTGACTTGACAGGGTCGCTTCAAGGCTTCCAGGCCGGCGATCGCACCGATCAACTCCATGCGGTTATTAGTGGTCTCCGGGTCATAACCGGAGAACTCTTTTTCATAATCGCCACAGCGCAGAACCGTTCCCCAGCCACCCGGGCCCGGGTTACCGGAGCAGGCGCCGTCGGAGAAGATTTCCACCAGTTTCTCTAAAGGTTTACTCATACTTGCCATGTTCCAGTCTGAAAAGATGATCATAAAAATACGAGAGCATCCTAACACAGCTTTTTTTGCAATTCAGCCCTGTTAAACCGGTATACAAATTAAAATCCCACAAGAACAATGAGGCAAAGTTAATTGCCGTGTTCCTGTTGCAAAGAATATGAAGAAAGACCCGGACAGGAGAAAAAACAAAAACCCCTCTACAACAAAGCAGAAGGGCCAACATCTCTGGGGCAAACTGACCCCGGCATCTTTACCGCCATCAGCAGTTTTGCACTGTAAAGAAACGGCAAGCAAATGTCAACTGAACTGTGTACTGTATACAATCCAAGACTGCCAGAGCGCCTCATATCTGATCAACCCAGAAACACCTCAATTCTTGCGTTACAACATCAGCCAACATCAGTAAATTCTCCGGCTGAACATCGACAACCTTGACAACAGGCTTGAACCGACTGCTGCTTGGCATCAAGCCTTCCAGCAGATTGCTGCGCTGATAAAGCCAGTCACTGTTCAACGTGCAAGGGAAAGTGTCCGGGAACAATGCCAGATAAAAGATATCGGCTTCAACCAGATCTTGAAAAAAATGTGACCCAAAAGAAAGTTCAGGCATCAGGTCCCCTTCAGCAAAGGCAACTTCACCGATGGCAGCCATATTGTTGATCTCCGAAAACTTGACCGGAACTCCCAGCGACGGTGTTGAAGTTCCCCAACGCCCCGGACCGAGCAGCAGAGTCGGTTGTTGTTCGCGATCCTTGATGCGTCGATTAAGACGGCCAATCAAGCGAGCAACTTCGTGTTTATCGGAGAGTGACAACTGTGAGTACTGTTTGGCATCAACCCAGATTATCCGTTTAATCGGTAATGCCGAATTGCCGCCCATAAAGCCGCCATCAGCACTAAAGAAGACCTTTTCCGGTGCGATCTTTTCTGGAATACTGATTCGTTTTTTTAACCCCTTGGTCTGCAGTGGCCGGCATTGCAGTAAATTAATTTTGGACGCGCCATTTTTTGTTTTGTTAACGGTAAATTCTATATCAACAGGGTACTGATAAGCTTTTTCAAGGGTCTTGAGCAACAGATGCATTCTCACAGGGAAGTCCGTTTTTTTCAGCAGGTGCTCAAAGGTCAGGAGCCAGACATCTTGAGCCGGCCGGCCGCGTTCTTTTAATCGGGAAATGGTTTCCTGGTCCGGAACACCATAACACTCCAGGTTCAGGTCAATGCCTTCACTGACCAGGTGGAACAGTGGCAGCGATTGCAGATCATTCTCGCTGATATTGACCAGATCGACATCCTTCTGGGAAAAACGGCGAATATCTTCATAGCCTTTGAGTGGCAGCTTCATCGGCTCGTCAAGAGCGACAATCCGTGGATAATCTCCCTCGACCCGATCAACCGCACGTGTGCCAAGCCCAAGAACCAGCCGCAGCATACCGGCTTTCGGATCCATATGCTTGTCCCAGACAAAGGTATTGTAAGAAATGCCGACTCCGGCCAATTCCGGGAAGTAATAATTTTTATGGTAAGAACCGGAAACGCGCTGAACAAGAAGACCCATCTGCTCCACCTGTTGATCAAGTCCGCGTTGCTTGCGATAGGTCAGGGCGTCTTCGCTCATGGTGCTGGAGAAAACTTTGCGAACAGCATCTTCGAAGGCATTGTATCGATCTTCCGGCGAGCCCTGGTTGGCACAAAAGAAACTGTCGTATTTGCCGGCAAAAGCGTTGCCAAAGCCGTCTTCCAGCAATGAGCTTGAGCGGACAATAATCGGATATTGCCCGTAATAATCGAGCATGCTCATAAAATCTTCCCGTAACTGTTCCGGGAAAGAGCCTGTCAACATCTTCTGATGGAGTTCGGCACCGGCTTCGAAATAGCCTTCCGGTGTTTTCTGTGCCGCATAGAGCTCCCACCAACCGTTATTGACAATGTAAGAGTAATAGACGTTTGACCCGACAAAGAAAGAGTCGTGCTGCTCCAGTCGTTCAGACCAATCCGCATCCGGCTGGGTTTCCAGAATGCGCCGCGCCAGCAGCATACCGACCGCCTTGCCGCCGATGAACCCGGTGCCAATCATGCGCGCTTTGTAGGAAAGCAGATCGCTGAGGGTAAAATAGCGCCGTGCCAGGTTGAGGATATTGTCTTCGCGACCAATCAGGTGACGACAAAGATGTGCCACCATCTTTTCCTGCTCCTCCTGCGAGACATTTTCAGAATTCAGTTCCTCAGCTTGCAAAAAGAGGCGATGCCAGTGATCAAGACGACGACTGCCGGCATCCTGAACCTGGCGATAGGCTTTAGACAGAAGCTCGGTTGCTTCAAGGCTGTTGGCAAGGGGGACAAAGCTGTCACCGGTCTGTCGATGCGGCAGGAACATGGTCGGGGAATGTCGCTCCCAGACCTTGAGCGGGTGAACATATCGCTGCCCTTCACGGTTGTGCAGTTCAAGCAGAACCTGGGTCGTCTCACGAATGCGGGCGATGGTTTTGTGGGCGTGACGATTGCGCAACAGGGCAAAGTAAGCCACCGTATCAAGCTTGAACAGGTAAGGGCAGGTGACGTGGAAAAAGTTGGCTATCATGTGATCGGTGACCCAGGCTGACAGCAGGTCAGAGAGGCAATCGAAGACGTAGAAGGTGCCAACGCCTTTTTCGGTGGCAACTTCGTGGATGGCACAGGCAAAAGTCTCGAAACCTTCGCGCGGATCGAGCACATAGGTTTCAACTGGCAATTTTGGGTCAATCACAGGGGGGTGCTGACCAAAGCGGAAATAGATAACCTCTCGTTTCTCGGCCAGGGCCTGCTTTACGTAGGGAGTGACGAAATACTGATAATCTTCAATGCTATCAACCTTCCAGACGACGTTGTCGCCCATCCTCAAGCCGTCAAGGATTTCATCAAGACCATCGAAACCAGTTGTCACCCATCTGTCGTTCATGGACTTCCCCTTTAAGCTTTCATCAAGAGACTGAACCGCTGAAGCCTTTTTGGAACAGCAAAATCACAGGAGAACCTTGGCCTCCTTCTGCCCGGCCGTCGTCAATGCGCTCTTAAACTTGGCGTTTGTCGGAATTGCTGCATAAGACATAGGAATTATAACCCAAACAAAGGTTGAAAGTATTTAACGCTCCAAAAGTAGGCGCTTGAGGCGAAGGCGCGAAGGGGTAGAGAAGGTCCGCAAAGAAAACCGTTTCAAAAAGCGAGAAGAGTCACCATTTGCGACTTTGCCTTGGTCTTTTGATTTCAGCCTCTACTGTTTTGCTGTAAAGACGCATTCCCTTTGTTTGGATTATAGACCTTTAAAACAGCAGGGCCGGCAAGGTTATTGCCGGCCCTGCTTAACATCTGTTCGGGTCAAACTACACCGAAAGCAACCATCGCCTTGGCAACACGGATAAAGCCAGCGATATTTGCGCCGTTGACATAGTTACCCGGAGTTCCGTATTCGATCGACGTTTCGTAGCAGAGTTCATGGATGTTGTGCATGATTTCCTGCAGACGCTTCTCTGTATGATCGAAAGTCCAGGAGTTACGCTCGGCGTTCTGCTGCATTTCCAACGCTGAGGTTGCAACACCACCAGCATTGGCGGCTTTACCTGGGCCGTAAGCGATCTGTGCATCGAGGAAGATCTTAACACCTTCCGGAGTGGTCGGCATGTTGGCGCCTTCACCAACCGCGATACAGCCATTCTTGACCAGCATCTGGGCGTCAGCACCGTTGATCTCGTTCTGGGTCGCCGAAGGCATGGCGACCTGACATGGAACTTCCCATATGTTGCCCTTGGCCACGTACTTGGCGTGCTTGCGATATTGAGTATAGTCCTTGATGCGGCGGCGCTCAACTTCCTTGAGCTGCTGCAGCAATGCCAGGTCAATCCCCTTTTCATCATAGATGTAACCATTGGAGTCAGAGCAGGTGACGACCTTGCCGCCGAGTTGGTGGATCTTCTCAGTGGTGTAGATTGCAACGTTACCGGAGCCTGAAACCGAGCAGATTTTGCCGTCAAAACTGTCTTTGCGTGCTTTGAGCATTTCATCAACAAAGAAGACCGCGCCGTAGCCGGTTGCTTCGGTACGGACCAGGGAGCCGCCCCAGTCGAGGCCCTTGCCGGTGAGAACTCCGGCTTCCCAGCGGTTGGTGATGCGCTTGTACTGGCCGAACATGAAGCCGATCTCGCGACCACCAACGCCGATGTCGCCAGCGGGTACATCTGTATGTTCGCCAATATGACGATAGAGCTCTGTCATAAAGCTTTGGCAGAAGCTCATGATTTCGTCGTCTGATTTTCCTTTCGGGTCAAAGTCCGAACCACCTTTGCCGCCACCGATCGGAAGGCCGGTCAGGGCATTCTTGAAAATCTGCTCAAAGCCCAGAAACTTGATGATGCCGAGATAGACGGAGGGGTGAAAGCGCAGGCCGCCTTTGTACGGGCCGAGTGCGCTGTTAAACTCGACGCGAAAGCCCCTGTTGATCTGTACTTCACCTCTGTCGTCCCGCCATGGCACCCTGAAGATGATCTGACGCTCAGGCTCGCAGATGCGCTCAATGATTTTGTGCTGAGCGAACTCCGGATGTTTGACCAGGACAGGGCCGAGTGATTCGAGAACCTCGCGGGCGGCTTGGTGGAATTCCGTTTCCCCCGGGTTGCGTGACAGAACTTCCTGAAAGATTGGCGCTACCTTCTCATCTAGCTGATTCGACATACTGCCTCCTTTTTGTGCAGATGGTTGCTTATTTAATATGCATTCTCTCTTTTTTACCGTATATCTTTTTCGCAATCAAGCAAATTTTATAAGTGCTGCTTTTTTGTGCATGTTTTTTAAACTTTCTTTTTCCCCAGCTCCGGCTGTCGAGGGTGGCTTCATTGTGGCCCTTACGCAGTGCCTTCAGCCACCATGGTTTTCAAACTATTGTCAGAAAGACAAAAAACCCTTACTCCTGAAGTCGGCAGTAAGGGTTTGAATGCTCTCGTAATATGTAATGCAGGCAGCGAAGGAACAACAATTCTTGGCGTAACAGTGAGAGAAAAAGATTGCAGGCTTAACGGCTTTCAGTCCTTGGTTTAGTGGAGGTGGCCACTCAGGAGCAAAAGTAAAACAGTTACGCTAACGATAACCCACAACATGACACCAAGAAGAAGGGGTTTGAGGCCCACCTGCTTGAGGACTTTCCTAGTCAAGCCTGCCCCGACCAGAAACAACGTCATCACCAGTGCCTGCTTAGCCAGCAGATAAAGCCCACCCCACACCCAGTCGAGAGATGGCAGCCAGGTATTGACGAAAGCTGCCGCAATAAAGCCGAGAATGAAAAGGGGGAAGCCGCTTCTTTCTTTCGACTTTTTGAACACGCCCACTAACAGGGTACAGGGTGCGATCCAGAGCGCACGGGTCAGCTTGGCCGTTGTACCGACGCTCAAGGCAAGAGCGCCATATGCGGCCGAGGCGCCAACCACGCTACTGGTATCATGGATCGCAAGAGCCGCCCAGAGGCCGAACTGGTGCTGGTCGAGACCAAAGAGATGGCCGAGGGGCGGAAAGATAACCAGGGCGAGGGCATTTAAAGAAAAAACCGTGGCCAGGGAAACCGCGATCTCCTCATCCTTTGCCTTGATCACCGGAGCCATGGCGGCAATGGCGCTGCCTCCACAGATGGCCGTACCGAAAGAGACCAGCGTTCGGGTATTCGGGGGCAAGCGCAGCGCCCTTCCCAAAAGTTCTCCCAAGATAATGGTTGCGGTGATGCTGACCAGGGTAAGCAACAGGGAGCTTTTGCCGACCTCTATAACCTCTGCGAAGTTGACGCCGAAGCCGAGCCCGACAACTGAAAGCTTGAGCAGCGTTTTGCTCAACCGGGCGGTCTTTTCCGAGAAGGGGTTGTCGAACAGAAAGCTGAAAGCAAAGCCCGCGACCAGCGCCATTGGCGAAGTCACCAGGGGGATCGCAGTCAACAGAAACAGCGCGACAAAAGTCGCTCTATGTGTTTTTTGCTGATTATCATTCATGAGTTATGAGTCGATGATATCGGTTGCAACCTTTTAGTGGTTATTGAGGTGTTCCCCAAGAACAAGGGAAGGAACCTCCTGCAGCGATTAAAAGACAAAGGCTCTGCCTTTTTGTAATCTTGAGATCTTAAATCTTTGAGAGAAAAACAGCAAGAATCGGGTTGGCGACTAAAGGTGCCGGCGCTACTTTTCAATAACTTTGTGAAAGGCTTATTAGATGGCTATATGACCTGGGACGAAAGTCATGTTCCTTACCGGGCTGGTCTTGAACAAGTCTTAGACCTGAGAATATCTTCTCTTTGAGAGAACCCTTAAGCACCTCTCCGAACTTTCCCCTGTCCAGCATCCTGACCTGCTCACCTTATTGTTTATCGCATTGCAAACAGACAACGAAAACCCCGACACAAAAGCAAAAGCCCCTCCGCTTTTTCAGCAGAAGGGCTTTCAACATTTTGGTGTCCCCATGGGGATTTGAACCCCAGTCGCCGCCGTGAAAGGGCGGTGTCCTGGGCCAGGCTAGACGATAGGGACTTAAGTTCTCAAGTACCTAGCAGGAAAGGCTCCTGCAATGTACGACTTTTTAAAAATGGTGTGCCGCGTAGGGATCGAACCTACGACCATCTGATTAAAAGTCAGATGCTCTACCAACTGAGCTAGCGGCACACGAGATGCGTCTTATAAACTGACCCGCGCTATGTTGTCAACTATATTTTGCTTAGCTGCTAATATCTCACCCTTTTACGGGGTCTGTAACTTTTTCTTGGCTTTTTCTGCCTCTCCGGAAAGAGGGTAGCGTTTGATCAACTTCTGCAGCAAGAGCTCCGCAGTCGCCTTGTCGCCACTGGCCTCAAAGGCGAGCGCCTGTTTGAGCATCGCCGAAGCGACCTTCGGATGTTCGCCATAGGTCTCAATGACTTCTTCAAACTTCAGAATAGACTGTTCGTAAGCCTTTTCCGCATAGTAGGTTTCACCAATCCAGTAGGCTGCGTTAACCGCCAGGTCGTCTTTTGGATACCGTTTGAGGAAAGTCTCCATCATTTCACGGCCGGCGGCAAAATCACGCTGCTCACGAATCGTTTTGAGTGCACGCTCGTAAAGCTCGGCAGCGCTTTCACCGCTTGGCGTTGCCGCTTGCGGTTTAACAACGGGTTGCGCAAGGATCGTCGGAGACGATGCTGTAACCGGCTTTTGCAGATCAACGCCACCACCGCCTTCCAGCAGGCTAAGACGCTGTTCATGATCGACAATCTGTAAACTCAGCTCGTCACGAAGCAGAGTCAAATCCTGTTGTATATCTTCATTGACGCGCTCCTGGTCACCGGTTTGTCCTTGCATCGACTGCAGGTCAACCCGCACGCCATCGAGCTCAGCCTGGAAATCAGCCTGGTTGCGTGCCAGGGTTTCCACATGCGCGCGTACACCGCCCGAGGCGTCATCCTGCAATTCCTTGAGAGCACGCTCCGTTTCACCGAGCCGCCGCTTCATCTCCAGCAGGTCACGCTGCATCTGCAGGTCTTGTTCTGTGACCACGCAACCGCTCAACAGCATGCTGACAATCAGAAATAACGGCAAACAGATTCGAAACATGGCTCTACTCCAAAGAACGCATCAGCAATGACGCGAGGACGCTTAGTTGATCGCTTTGAATTCTGCGCGACGGTTTTGAGCCCATGCGCTTTCGCCCGCACCTTTGCTCAAGGGCTTCTCTTCGCCGTAGGAAATTACCGAAAGACGCTTGGCGCTGACGCCCAGAGAAACCAGATAGCTCTTGGCCGCCAGGGCGCGGCTTTCACCGAGAGCCAGGTTGTACTCGTCGGAACCACGCTCGTCGCAATGACCTTCGATGACAACGTTGATACCACTGTTCGCCTGCAGATACTTGGCGTTATTGCCGAGAATGCTGCGCGCTTCGGCAGAAAGAGTGAACTGGTCAAAATCGAAATTGATACGCTCCATACCAGCAATCTGATCATGAGTCGGCACGACTTCGCCCTGCATGGACCCTTCATCAACCCCTTTGACTTCAGAGGGCTGACTCATATCGGACTTGCCAACCTCTTCTTGATCCATCTGGGGAGTAGACTTGGCACAACCGATGAGACTGCTGCAGAGGAAAAGGACGATCAGAACAAGTTTGAGGGTTTGCATTGCTTTCATTGTGGGCTCCTTAAGAGTTAAGACAGGGGTCATAGCATCTCATTTAAATGGCACGATGCTCACTAACTTTTTCGAGTCACGCATTATAACGAGCTAGGCCATAAATAACAACCACTTGCTTTTGCCTTCGGCAAACAACCAATATTGCCAACTGAGCACTTACAAAACAGGCGTTAGAACTTCTTCTGTTCCCATTACCATCGCGGCGACCAGGCAGGGTGGCGACAATCGCTGTCCAGCTTTGTCAAGCGTCTGGCACCGGTGCCGTCGTTGCGCATAACGTAAATCGCACGGTTACCACCCTTGTCTGATGAATAGATAATGAAGCGGCCGTCTGGACTCCAGCGTGGATGTTCGCTGTTACCGGGACCAAAGGTCAGGCGACGTTCGTCAGTGCCATCGATATTGATCGTGTAGATATCGAACTGGCCGCCGATCTGGCGCGTAAAGGCAATGCGCTCGCCCTTCGGGCCCCAGGCCGGCGTGGCATTGTACTTGCCCTGGGTCGTCAACCTTGCAGCTTGGCCGGTAAAGGTGTCGGCGACAAAGATATGCGGATTGCCCTGCCGGTTGGAGACAAACGCTATTTGGCTGCCGTCGGGGCTCCAGGAAGGATCACTGTCGATTCCCCAGCTGTCCGTGATCCGCTTACGTATGCGACCCGTGGTGCCGATCAGGTAGATCTCGGGATTGCCGTCCTTGGAAAGGGTCAGGGCAATCTCGCGCCCATCAGGAGACATTCGCCCGGCAACGTTGAGGCCCTGCTTGTAAGATAGCTTGGCTTCTTTGCCAGTGTAAATTTCCTTGCGATAAAGATCGGGGTTGTTGGCCCGGTAGGAGGTAAAGAGGATCTCTTTGCCACGAGGAGAGAAATCGGGGTTGAGTACGATCGAGCGATGGTTGGTCAGTCGAATCGGACGTTTGCCATCGACGTCCATCAGCCAGAGTTCTTTATCCCCACTCAAATCGGAGATATAGGCGATGCGTGCACTGAAAGGGCCCTCTTCGCCGGTGAGTTCCTTAAGTACCAGGTCGGCAAAGGCGTGCGCCATGCGCCGGACATCCTTGGCCTCACCAACATAGCGTCGACCGGTCAGGAGCTTGCGGTTGACAACATCAAAGAGGCGCGCCTCGATGGTCAGTTTATCACCCTCAATTTTATAGGTCCCCTTAATCAGGGTTTCACTACCGAGCAATCGCCACTGCGGAAAATCAACCTGGATGCTGTAAAGCCCGATACGCTGCGCATCATCGAGGAAAGCTTGAGGATCAACAAAGCGAAAGAGTCCAGAAAGATCCAAATCGGCATCGAGGACCTCGTTAAACTCCCCGGAGATCTGCGCTGACTCCGGCCCCTTGTTAGGCAGCAACCGGGTCAGAGCCAGGGGAATCGATTGTTCGCCGGGCGAGGAGATTTCAATTTCCGTGGCGGCCAGAGCCGACCACGGCAAAACAAGGCAGAACAGGCAAACGATAAACCAGCGCATCAACATGCTTATTTTCCCCGGGCCATTTCCTTAAGGTTGAAGGTGACCAACAGATCGAGCTGTTTCGGCAAGGGCTGCGGCAACTGCTTCGATTTGGTGATTGCTCTTTTCAGTGAATCATCGAACTGCTGATTCCCTGAGGGTGTATTGATCCGGTAACGAATCATTTCTCCGGACGCCGCATAGGTCAGAGTGGCTTTCGCTTCGAGATCACGGAGTCGTGACTGATCCAGAAGATAAGGAGAAAGAGCCCAGTTTTGCTGGATAAAAGCCTGCACAAAAGCCAGAGCACTGACACCCACCTCGTCACCCGTACCGTCAGGCATCCCCACCGGCACGTCGGCTGCAACGGTGGCCGCCCCCGCGCTTAATTTGGCAATCTTGTCCTTTATGGCATCGCGCTCAGCTTGACGGGCCTGACGCTCACGAATCTCATCAAGGGCGCTCTTCACCTGCTGTTCGTTACGCGTATCTGACTTGACCGCCGGCTTCGCCACTGGCTTCGGCTTCGGCTTGGGCTTGGGCTTGCTGGTCTGTACCGGTTTGACCAAAGGTTTGACGGCAGGCTTGGCCTTTTTCTGCACCGCAGGTGGTGCGGTCTGGACCGTGCGTTTGACTTCCACAGCTTTCGGCTTCTTGACCGGACGGGGATCGGGTCGTCCCGCCTGTGGATTGAGCACCGGCTTGTGAATCAGGTCAACGTAATAGACCGGGGGCTTGGGGCGGGTCTTGGTGCCGAACAGGTCAACGGTGAAGGCCACCCAGACCAGGCCGTGGACGAGCAGAGAGACAAGCAGCAAGCGACCGAACTTCGGGTCCTTGTGAAAAGCGTTGATTTGGCGCAGAGACTCGACAGGCATCAGAGGCGCACTCACTTACTCTTGTGGTTCCTGAGCCACCATACCAAGCTTGGCGACTCCGGCGCGCTTGATTGCAGCCATCACCTTGACGACCGTGCCGTAAGGCACCGCCTTGTCGGCTTCCAGATAGACGGTCTTGTCTTCACGTTCACTTAACACCTGCTGCAACACCGGAGTCAGCTTACCCGCATCAGCGACGCTGTTCTTACCGACCATGATTTCACCCTTGCGGGTTACGGTAATCACCAGAGGCTCTTTGACCGCAGTAAGGTTCGGCGCGTTTTCAACTTCCGGCAAGGCAACATCCACACCCTTTTCCATCATCGGTGCCGTGACCATGAAAATGATCAGCAGGACCAGCATGACGTCGACAAAGGGTGTCACGTTGATCTGGGCCAGCACCGTGCGCCGGCGATTGCTGTTTTGACCAACTTCCATATTAACGGCCCCGGCTCATACGCTGGACAATGTTCAACATCTCCTGGCAGAAATTATCCATCTCGCCAATCAAAACGTTGATCTTGTTAACAAAGTGGTTGTACCCGATAACGGCCGGAATCGCTGCAACCAGGCCGATTGCCGTCGCGACCAGGGCTTCTGAAATACCCGGTGCGACAACAGCCAGCGAAGCACTGCCGCTGGTGCCGATGCCATGGAAGGCATCCATGATGCCCCAAACCGTACCGAACAGACCGATAAAAGGCGCTGCCGAGCCGGTGGTGGCAAGAAAAGAGAGATATTTTTCCAGTCGCTGGGTCTGTGAAGTCGTGGAGCGCCGCAACACCCGGGCCACCCGTTCCTGCTCGCCGAGGTCAGCCACCAGGTTGCCATCTTCCTGGCCTTCGCTCTGGCGACGGTTCTGGGCCAGCTCACTGTAGACTTCTCGAAACAGCACCGTGAGAGGTGAATGCCGATAGTCATCAAGGCCCTTACCGATGGTATCGAAGCTTTTTTTCGACCAGAAAAAATCGAGGAAACGCTCCGAGTCACCAATCGCACGATGAATGACCAGCTGCTTGTAGAAAATAATGGCCCAGGAGACCACGGAAAAATAAACCAGAATCAACAGGACCAGCTTGACGACCGGGCCGGCATTAAGAACCAATTCCAAGGGAGATCTCCTTACGCTTACGGGTTGTCAGGCTGGCAACAGCAAAAGACCAGCCTTGTCTACCAATTGATTATCGGGTAGCGCAGACGGCAAGTCAACCAGCTTGCCGATGAATTTATAGCCGTTCTTGCAGCTCGGCAAGAAGATGACGAGCGGTCACCGATTCGGGAGAGCGTGTTACCAGCTGGCGCAGATCATCAATTTCATCCAGATCGTACCACTCTTCTGTTTCGGCGTAGCTCAAGCCGATCCGCCGACAGGCCTGTCGGGTTGCCTGCAAGACCCCTGAAGTGCTCCAGGGGATGCCGGCAAACAACTCTGTGGCCGACCGCCTCAGACCGACGACAACATAGCCGCCGTCTCGGCAGGGGATGGTAACCACGTCCGTTTCCCGGAGTGTCTGCAAAGCCTGATCAACCAGGCTGATGGGTAAATCGGGGCTGTCGGAGCCCGCCAAAAGAACCGGTCCATCAAGGTGACGAAAGAGTTCCTGGACAGCGTTGCTCATGCGATCGCCGAGACTATCACCAACTTGTGCCAGTAGCGGTAGCCCCGGGAAGGCTTCTGCAAACCATTCCCGTCGTCCGTCGTAGCAGATCACCAGCGGCAAATCCGCGGCGAACAGACGATTCACCGTCTCGCACAGTGAGGTCTGGTAGAGGCAACAGGCCTGCTCTGTGGTTAAGGCTGGAGACAGCCTGGTCTTGACACGACCCGCAACCGGCTCCTTGGCAAACAGGCCGATAACAGGGCCAGAATGATTAAAAATGTTGCTGTTTAACGAGTTATCCACCTTTTCCACAGGTTTATCCACGCTTTTCAGGTTTAGTCCGTTCCACTTGGCCATAGGCAGAATGATTGTGAATCGACTCAAAATTTTCACAGGCAACCTTGAACCAGGTGATCTCGGGAACCTTGAGTAAGCGCTGGGTCACCTTGCGCACCACGTCTTCGACAAACATTGGATTATCGTAAGCCATCTCGGTTAAGGCTTTTTCGTCGTCACGCTTGAGCAAGGCATAAACCGGTGCGCTGCCGCACTCTTCCACCCATGCGATCAGGTCTTCCAACCAGATATGATCGGTATAGCGGATCTCAACAGTCACGGCGCTGCGCTGGTTGTGAGCACCACGTTCGCTGATTTCCCGCGAACAGGGGCAAAGCGAGGTCATGGGTACCGTGACGCCAAGCACAAAATCGTAATCCTCGCCGAGGCTGCCGGTCATATTGCACTGGTACTCCATCAAGCTGCGCGCTCCGGACGCTGGTGCCTGCTTCTCGATAAAATACGGAAATTCCAGTTCGAGGTGAGCACAACTGGCCTCAAGATGCTTTTTCATATCACTCAGCATGGTGTTCATACGGTCGATACTGACCTGGCCATGATACTGATTGAGTATCTCGATGAAGCGACTCATGTGGGTGCCCTTGAAGTGATGGGGCAGGTCAACATACATGTTGATGCGCGCAACCGTCTGCTGTTGCTCTTTGCTCTTGTCCATGACGACGATCGGGTAGCGGATATCCTTAACGCCGACCTTGTCGATGGCGATGTTGCGATCGTCGTGGCTCTTCTGCATGTCAGGCATGCTGCCGGCTTCGCCGGTGGCGCGCGTGGCGTGTAGCGCGTGCTGCGAAGAACCCTGGTCTTGTTTTGTTTGATTCATTTTTTTGCCTTTTCTCGCAACGCGCTACGCGCCCCGCGTCACATAATCAATCGGATCTTCCAAGCCCGCCTCGCGAAAGCCTTTCAAGCGCAAAAAGCAGGAATCGCAACGTCCGCAGGAAATTCCTGCCGGAGTCGGATCATAACAGGAGTGGGTCAAGCCATAGTCAACACCGAGATCCCGACCGGTGAGAATAAT
>NODE-345-length-16477-cov-4.94532_pt1 | contig 16477 bp, 14 predicted proteins | sample MGYA00139097_ERZ477577 | MGnify/ENA metagenome assembly ERZ477577
CGAAGTGCATGCCGTTAGCGTCAATACGGGTGGATTTGAAAAGGAAGAAATTGAATCGATTGGTAAAAAGGCAGTTCAGTTAGGTGCCAGCAGTTATAAATCTATAGATGCAGTTCAAATATTTTACGATACGGTCGTGAAATATTTAATTTATGGCAATGTTTTAAAGAACAATACGTATCCATTGTCTGTTTCTGCAGAACGAATCATTCAGGCCATAGAAATTGTAAATTATGCAAAAAAGATGGGCGCCGGTTATATAGCTCATGGTAGTACCGGAGCTGGAAATGACCAGGTGAGATTTGATTTGATTTTTCAAACACTCGCTCCTGAAATTGAAATTATAACGCCGATCAGAGACCTTAAACTTACGCGACAGGAAGAAATTGAATTTCTTAAGGATCACGGGGTTGATCTGCCCTGGGATAAGGCAAAATACTCAATAAACAGAGGGCTCTGGGGCACCAGTGTTGGTGGACAGGAAACATTGAGTTCTCATTCAGGACTTCCGGACGATGCCTATCCTAGTCAATTAACCAAGGAGGAACCTCAAGATGTAAAACTCAGTTTTAATCAAGGTGAATTGATCGCCATAAATGATAAAAAGGATTCATCTGTCAATAATATAATCAGTTTGAATAAGATTGCCTCAGCTTATGCGATAGGAAGAGATATTCATGTTGGCGATACGATCATTGGAATTAAGGGCAGGGTTGGATTTGAGGCAGCGGCTCCTTTAATCATCATTAAAGCACATCACTTACTCGAAAAACATACGTTGACAAAGTGGCAGCAACATCATAAGGAACAATTGGGCAACTGGTATGGCATGTTGCTTCATGAGGGTCAGTATCTGGATGAGATTATGAGAAATATAGAAGTGTTTTTAACAGATACGCAGAGAAATGTGACCGGTGACGTATTCATTACCCTGCATCCTTATAGATTTAATTTGAATGGAATTTCATCTGAGCACGATTTGATGAATTCTTCCTTTGCCAGTTACGGTGAAACCAATGAAGGCTGGGCGGCCGAGGATGCAAAAGGATTCATTAAAATCACTGCTAATCAAGGTAAAATTTATAATCACGTAAACCATAAGAAATGATTAAGGCTGGAATTATAGGAGGGGCAGGATATACGGCGGGGGAATTGATAAGACTCATTATGAATCACGAAGCTGTTGCACTGGATTTTGTGTATAGCACCTCTAATGCAGGGAACCCGGTTCAGGATGTTCATAGGGATCTTTTTGGCGATACGGATTTGAAATTTTCAAAGGATATTGATCCTAATGTCGATGTGTTATTCCTGTGTTTGGGGCATGGAAATTCCTCTGCTTTTTTAAAAGAAAATGAATTTTCAAGCAATACAAAAATCATTGATTTAAGCAATGATTTCCGATTAGTGGAAGACAGTGTTTTTCTTGGTAAAAAGTTTGTTTATGGTTTGCCTGAGATAAACAAAAAAGACATCAGAGAAGCCCAGTACATTGCCAATCCTGGTTGTTTTGCTACAGCGATTCAATTGGCATTGTTGCCACTTGCCAAGGCTTCACTCTTAAGAGAGGACATTCATGTAAATGCGGTAACCGGTTCAACAGGTGCCGGTGTATCCCTTTCTGCAACAACCCATTTTTCATGGAGAGACAATAACTTTTCTCATTATAAGGCATTTGATCATCAACATTTGGGTGAGATCAATCAACAAATACATAAACTGCAGACAGATTTCGAAAAGGAGGTCATATTTATACCTAACAGGGGGAACTTTAGCAGGGGTATTTTTGCCACTGCTTATACGCAATTTGAAGGCTCTCTGCAGGAGGCGAATGCGTTATTTAGGGACTTTTATAAGGAAGCTGTCTTTACTCATGTATCCGATAAGGACATCTTTTTAAAGCAAGTCGTCAATACCAATAAGTGTTTGATTCACCTCAGGAAACATAAAAATAAGTTGCTGATCGCCAGCGAGATAGACAATCTTTTAAAGGGAGCTTCAGGTCAGGCCATACAAAACATGAATTTAATGTTTGGGTTGGAAGAAACGCAAGGTCTACAATTAAAAGCAAACTTTTTTTAAAAATTAATCATATGAAAATAGCCATCATTGGTGTCGGAAACCTAGGTTACTCAATTGCAGTTGGAGTTTTAAGTCAAAAAAAGGAAATCAACTGTAAGGCACTTTACCTGACGAAAAGAAATACAGACTCCTTAGCTCATTTAGAGAGTGTGTCACTGGTGAAAATTACCTCAGACAACAGAAGGGCCGTTAAATATTCTAATGTTATTATTCTTGCTGTTCAGCCGGCCCAATTGGCTGAAGTTTTAGATGAAGTCAGTGATCTGATCGATCCAAAAAAGCACACGATAATATCAGTAGCTACAGGAAGAAAAATAGAAGAGATTGAATCCCATGTTAAAAAGGGAGTTCCTGTTATCAGGTGTATGCCAAATACAGCAATTTCAGTGGGCCAGTCAATGACCTGTATCAGTGCCAATAAGGAAGGCAAATCCTGTATTCATATTGCCAAAGGCATATTCAACGCTCTCGGCGAGACCATGTGCATTGAGGAGCGTTTGATGCAGGCAGCAACAGTAGTATGTGCCAGTGGGATCGCCTTTTGGATGAGGCTTATCCGGGCAACTACACAGGGTGCGGTACAACTTGGATTTCACAGTGAAGAAGCCCAGAAGTTATCCATGCAGACTTGTTTGGGTGCGGCCAGTTTACTTATAGATTCTCAAAGCCATCCTGAACAGGAAATAGATAAGGTAACCACCCCAAGCGGATGCACAATTGAAGGCCTGAATGAAATGGAACATCAGGGCTTGAGCTCATCCATTATCAAAGGTTTGGTTACCTCTTATGAAAAAATAAATCAGATCTAATCACAGTATTATGAAACTTTTTGATGTATACCCCTTATATGACGTAACCCCTGTTAAAGCAAAAGGTTGTTATGTATATGATGAGAATGAAACAGAATACCTTGACCTGTATGGAGGGCACGGCGTCATATCTATTGGCCACAGCCATGAGCATTATGTTGCCGCGGTGACTGAACAACTCAGTAAATTAGGGTTTTATTCAAATTCTATTAAAAATCCTTTGCAGGAAGCGCTGGCGGTAAAACTGGGGGAAGTATCACAATGCAAAAATTACGATCTTTTTTTATGCAACTCAGGAGCCGAGGCCAATGAGAATGCCTTAAAACTGGCTTCTTTTGAAACCGGAAAAACGAAAATAATTGCCTTTGACCATGCCTTTCATGGAAGAACATCGGCTGCGGTTTCGGTCACCGATAATCCAAAAATAAATGCGCCGTTGAACAAGCAGCATGAGGTCGTTTTTTTACCTTTGAATGACCTTGATAAAGTGGAGCAGGAATTGACAGGAAATGATGTTGCAGCGGTTATCATAGAGGGAATTCAGGGCGTTGGTGGCCTGGATCAGGGCACGGGCGAATTTTTCAGGGGCCTGGCAAGTTTATGCAGAAAACATGGTGCCTTGTTGCTGTTGGATGAGATTCAGTCGGGATACGGAAGAAGTGGAAAATTCTTCTCCTTTCAGCATCATGACATTGAGCCTGATATAATTACAATAGCCAAAGGAATGGGCAATGGTTTCCCGATTGGGGGAGTGCTCATTTCCAATAAATTCAAGGCCTCGTATGGCCTTTTGGGAACCACTTTTGGAGGAAATCACCTGGCCTGTGCAGCTGCATTGTCAGTGCTTGAGGTCATGGAACAGGAGCGATTGATGGAAAATGTGAATGAGGTAAGCAGTTATTTCCTGAAAAGAATTAAGGAGATTTCAGCGGTTAAAAATGTCAAAGGTAAAGGGTTGATGCTTGGGGCATTATTTGATTTTAGTGTGTCTGAGATAAGAAAACAACTGATTTTTGAGGAGCATATATTTACCGGGGGAGCAGCTAATCCTAATTTGCTGAGAATTTTACCACCGCTCAATGTCTCGAAGCAGCAGATAGATGTTTTTATCGATGCACTTAAGAACGTTTTGGAAAAGAATAAAAAGCAACAACTTAACTAGTGCCATGGAAACTACATTATCTATAGCTCAAAGAAATTCGGTACTGCAAAAGATGGCGGGCCTGGTAAGCGAAAACAGGAAGTTGATTCTTGAGGCGAATCAATTGGATTTGCATGCTTATGATCAGAATGACCTGGCCATGTATGACAGGCTAAAGGTAGACGAAGAAAAGATTCAGGGTATGGTGCTTTCATTGGAGCAATTAGCTGCACAGGAGGATCCTGTTGGTATTGAAAGATTCCATTTTACTCATGATAACGGGATGCAAATATATAATAGAACCGCATCTTTCGGTACCATTATGATCATTTATGAATCACGACCGGACGTCACTATTGAAGCGGGTGGAATCGCATTTAAATCAGGGAACAAAATATTGTTAAAAGGGGGTAAGGAAGCTTTACATTCTAATAAGGCTATTGTAAATTTGTGGCATAAGGCCCTTGAATCAAATGGCATCAGCAAGGAGTGGGTAAGCTATCTTAATTTTAACAGAGTTGAAACACAGACGTTTTTAAAACATCCTACTCAAAAAATTGATTTGATCATCCCCAGAGGTGGTGAAAAACTGATCAGCTTTGTAAAAGAGTACGCCACTTGTCCGGTTGTGGTTAGTGGAAGAGGGAATAATTTTGTTTATGTCTCAGCTGAGGCGGATAAACAAAAGGCTTTTGACATCATAATTAACGCTAAAGTCACTAAGATCTCAGCCTGCAATGCCTTGGACAAGGTTTTGATTAGCAAGGATTTACCTGATTTCGATGTCTTTTTGGCTGAACTTATACAGAGGCTAAAAGCGGATAAGGTTGCTGTTTTTGTAGATGATGCGTTGGCTGGGACCACTGATACAAAGACAATTACAGATGAAGCGATTTGGCACGAAGAATTTTTAGACTATAAGATATTGATCGGGGCGGTTTCTTCTACTCAGGAGGCTGTGTCAAAAATCAATACGTATGGAGGAGGTCATTCGGCCTCAATTATCACTGAAAGTAAAGCAGAAGCAGATATTTTTTTAAGTGCTGTGGATGCTGCAGCGGTGTACCACAATGCCTCAACAAGATTCACTGATGGTTTCCAGTTTGGATTGGGAGGAGAATTGGCCATCAGTACGGATAAATTACACCAGAGAGGGCCGATCGGACTTCAACACCTGGTAACTAACAAATGGTATGTATATGGAAACGGGCAAATCAGGTAAAAAAAGGGTGCTTTTAAAAATAGGGACCAATACGCTGACCAAGGAAACCAATCAGATTTCCAGGGGCAAAATAGAGGATATTGGCAGGCAGATTTCGGAGCTGAAAGATCAGTATGAATTTATCATCGTAAGTTCAGGGGCCATTGCCGTAGCCAAACAATTTGTCCAGCTGGAATCAAACGGAAAGGAAATAAACGTCAAGCAGGCTCTTGCAGCGATTGGACAACCACACCTGATGAGAATTTTTCAGGAAAATTTCAGAGAGTTGGGTTTGCTGACGTCTCAATGCTTATTGTCATATGCTGATTTTAAGAGAGAAAAATCAAAAGAGAACATCGTAAATACCATCAATGTTTTGTTGGAGAATAATTATATTCCCATTATCAATGAGAATGACACCGTTGCAACAGAGGAGATTCAGTTTGGCGACAATGACAAGTTAGCGGCGCTGACCGCGGCATTGATTAAGGTTGACCTGGTGATCATCGCAACCAATACGGATGGAATTTACACCAAGGAGAGCCTGGGTTTAAAGGATAAAAAGACCATTTCGGCGGTCAGTGATTTAGATTCTCTTAAAAAGGAAATCTCAGATGTGAAATCCTCTCAGGGAACAGGAGGGATGCTTTCAAAGATTGAAGCGGCACAAATATTAAAGAAAGAAAATATTGAAACCTGGGTAGTCAATGGCATTAAGGATAATTTTATCATCAATGCCATGAAGAATCAGGTTGCTTTTACAAAAGTTTTAAATATAAAATCATGAATTATTTATCTGTAAATGACATTGATGATCTTGGTCAATGGGTTCAGGAAGGTCGGGAGATTAAAAAAGAACCATTGAAAGATATAGGTTTAGGGAAGAATAAAACCATCGGTCTGTTGTTTTTTAATCCGAGTTTAAGAACAAGACTGAGCACCCAAAAGGCGGCACAGAATCTTGGAATGAACTGTATGGTGATGAATTTTAACAAGGAGGGCTGGGCACTTGAATATGAAGATGGCATCATAATGGATCATGGGAAGTCTGAACATATTAAGGAGGCGGCAAAAGTTATTTCACAGTTTTGCGACATCATCGCGATCAGGGCTTTTGCCTCTTTAGAGAATAAGTCCAAAGATCAGGAAGAAATTGTGTTAAACGGGTTTAAAAAATACGCGACCGTTCCTGTCGTTAACATGGAAAGTTCTGTGGGACACCCTTTGCAGGCCCTGGCTGATGCGATTACCCTGGCGGAGAATACAGAAAAGATGGGGTATAAACCGAAAGTAGTATTGTCCTGGGCACCACACCCTAAGGCGTTGCCTCATGCGGTGGCAAACTCCTTTGTTCAGATGATGCAAAAGCAAAATGCGGAATTTGTGATCACCCACCCCAAAGGATATGAATTGGACAAAGAAATAACAGGAGATAGCTTCATTGAATACAATCAAAGCAAAGCTTTTGAAAACGCCGATTTTATTTATACAAAAAACTGGAGCTCTTTTAAGGAATACGGGAAAGTGATTAATAAAAATCCTGTATGGATGATAGATGCCGGTAAAATGGCCAAGACCAACAATGCCAAATTTATGCACTGCCTTCCGGTGAGAAGAAATGTTGTGGTTCATGATGATGTGCTTGATTCGCCAAATTCCCTGGTAATTGAACAGGCCAATAACAGAACGTATTCAGCTCAGATTGTGCTCAAAAAAATACTGGAAGATCTCGAGGCCAGGTCCAAATAATCAGATGATGAAGAGAAAACTGAAAATAGTTAAGATAGGAGGTAATGTAATTAACGATAAGCAAGGACTTGAATCTTTTCTCAGGGATTTTTCTGACATGGATACCCTAAAGATACTTGTGCATGGTGGAGGTAAAAGAGCCACCGAACTGGCTGTAACTTTAGGGCTGGAAACTAAAATGGTTGGGGGGAGAAGAATTACGGATGAGGCCAATCTTGAAATAGTGACCATGGTGTACGCCGGCTTATTAAATAAGAATATTGTTGCAAAATTGCAGGCCAATGATTGCAATGCCATTGGTCTTACGGGAGCAGACGCCAATATGATCCTGGCGCATAAAAGGATCGTAAAGGATATTGATTATGGTTTTGTGGGTGATGTTGATGCTGTAGAAAAAGAAACGATTAAGCTGTTGCTCAATAATCAAATTGTCCCCGTGTTCTCAGCCATTACCCATAATAAAAACGGACAGTTGCTCAATACAAATGCCGATACAATTGCCAGTGAATTAGCAAAGGGTCTTTCTGGTATTTTTGATGTTGAATTGATTTATTGCTTTGAAAAGAAAGGGGTTTTAATGGATGTTGAGGATGAAGATTCTGTTATTGAAGAAATAGATAAGGCAAAATACCAAAGATTAAAGGCCGATCAAATCATTGCAGAAGGCATGTTGCCCAAACTCGAAAACTGTTTTGAGTCTTTGGAAAATGGTGTAAAAAAAGTGATCATCGGAAAACCGGAATTGATCAGAAAGACAGGGATAAAACATACTTCAATAACTTTATGATGGACAAATTAATAGCAAGAGCCAAGACATTATTGATGGAGCTGATCAATACCCAATCTTTTTCAGGAGAAGAAGGCAATACTGCCGTGTTGATCGAAAATTTTCTTAAAGAAGAGGGTGTCACCTGCCAAAGAGATCATCACAACGTTTGGGCCGTGAATCAATATGTTGATCCGAACAAACCAAGTATCCTGCTCAATTCTCATCACGATACGGTAAAGCCAAATAAGGCCTATACGAGGGACCCATTTCAGGCAGAGATAGTTGAAGGGAAAATATACGGATTGGGATCGAACGATGCGGGAGGTAGTCTGGTTTCTTTGATCAGCTGTTTTGTTTATTTCTATGCAAAAAAGGATCTTAAATATAATTTGATTCTGCTCGCTTCTGCTGAAGAGGAAAATTCTGGAGAGAATGGAATAAGGTCCATGGTGCCATTGATGCCTGAGATTGATTTTGCCATTGTTGGAGAGCCAACGCAAATGCATTTGGCGGTTGCGGAAAAAGGGCTGTTGGTACTTGATTGCTATGCGCATGGAGAAGCCGGACATGCCGCTCATTCAAAAGGGGATAACGCCATTTATAAGGCCATGGAGGCGATCAAATGGTTTGAAACCTATAAATTTAATAAGGTTTCAGCAACACTTCACGACACAAAAATGACCGTGACCCAGGTGGAAGCAGGAAACCAGCACAATGTGGTTCCTTCGGTCTGTCATTTTGTAGTGGACATCAGGGTCAATGATCTTTATACGAATCGGGAAGTGCTCAATATAGTCAAGAAGAATGTGAAGGTGGAGGTGAAGGCAAGGTCAACGAGGTTGAATTCCTCATCCATTCCAATGGATCATGAAATTGTAATTGCTGGGATAAAAATGGGAAGAGAAATTTATGGATCGCCTACCTTGTCCGATCAGTCAAACCTGTCGTGTCCTTCACTGAAAATGGGCCCCGGAGATTCTCTTCGATCGCATACGGCGGATGAATTTATTTATGAAAATGAAATCAATCAAGGGGTAGAATTGTATATTGATCTTTTGAAGCATATATTGTAAAATATCGATTTATTAAATCGTTTAAAAAACAGGAATACTTATGAAACTTTGGGATAAAGGATTTAGCACTGATAAAAAAATTGACTTGTTTACCGTTGGAAATGACCGCGAATTGGATCTTGTTTTAGCCAAATATGACGTCATCGGATCATTGGCTCATGCCAACATGTTATATAAGATAGGTTTGCTGAGTAAAGAAGAAATTGTTGCTGTTGAAGGGGAGTTGAAGCAGATTGCCCAACTAATTGAGAAAGGAGACTTCACTATTGAAGACGATTTTGAAGATGTTCATTCTAAAATAGAATTTTTACTGACCCAAAAACTGGGGGATACGGGTAAGAAGATTCATACGGCACGCTCCAGAAATGACCAGGTGCTGGTGGATGTGAACCTTTATGTCAGGGATGAACTAAAGGAGATCAGAAGTATGATCCTGGAGTTCTTTAACCTTTTGATGGACCTTTCTGAAAAACATAAAAAGAATTTGTTACCAGGTTATACCCATTTACAGGTTGCTATGCCTTCTTCCTTTGGTATGTGGTTCTCTGCCTATGCAGAGAGTCTGATCGATGATATTTATCTTTTGAATGCGGCATATAAAATTACGGATCAGAACCCTTTAGGATCGGCCGCCGGTTATGGCAGTTCTTTTCCTATTGACAGAATGTCAACCACCGCTGACATGGACTTCGGTGACCTGAAAATCAACTCAGTTGCTGCTCAGATGAGCAGGGGTAAAACAGAGAAGTCAGTGGCATTTGCCATGAGCTCTGTAGCGGGAACGCTCTCCAAGTTCGCTATGGACATATGTTTGTATATGAGTCAGAATTTTGGTTTTGTCTCGTTTCCGGATGAATTGACCACCGGCTCCAGTATCATGCCCCATAAAAAGAATCCGGATGTTTTTGAATTGATCAGAGGAAAATGCAATAAAATTCAGGCCTTGCCCTATGAATTAACTCTGATCACGAATAACCTACCCAGCGGGTATCACAGAGACCTCCAATTATTGAAAGAAGGATTAATGCCGGCCATTCAAAGCTTAAAGGCCTGCCTGGAAATGTTTACTTTTTCTCTGGAAAACATTCAGGTAAATGAAAACATTTTGGATAATAGTATTTATGATTATTTGTTTACTGTAGAAGAAGTGAATGAGTTGGTTCAAAGTGGAGTTCCTTTTCGGGATGCCTATAAAATAGTGGGGGAGAAAGTGGTTAAGGGCGCGTTCAAGCCAGATAAGAAAGTGGATCATTCGCATATTGGCAGCGTTGGAAATTTGGCGCTTGAAATGATCCGGGCCAAAATGGATAAGGCAAGTACTCAATAGTTGGGATACCTCAGTTTCTGATGCTTTCTGGAAAGTCCATCTGTACAATAGTAAACGAGGTCCAGAATGATATCAAAGCGATCTGTTTTAGAGATGGTAGATGGTACGCTGATTATCGAAGCATAAGGGTTTATGCCGTTAAACCCTAGTGTTGAACTAATTTTTAGCTTGAAAGAGCCTCCTTTAAGGCTTTCGCCTTTAACAGACATTCTTCATATTCATTTTCTATAATTGACTGCGATGTGATGGCGCTTCCCACTGAAAAAGAGACATATTTTTTGGAGCGATTATACAGGATACTTCTTATGACTACGTTAAAATCAAAATCATCATCAGGTGTAAAATAACCCACAGCTCCTGAATACAGACCGCGTTTTGTTTCTTCTTCTTCCTCTATGATCTTCATCGCCGAAATTTTCGGAGCCCCGGTCATGCTTCCCATGGGGAACAGATTTTTTATGATATCTACCGGATGCTCATCGGGTTCAACCCTGCAAACCACGGTAGAGATTAGTTGGTGTACCTGTTTAAAAGAATAGACCTTACACAGCTCTTCAACAATGACGCTGCCTTTTATCGCGTTTTTGGAAAGGTCATTTCTCAGCAGATCAACGATCATGATATTCTCGGCTCTTTCTTTTGGGTCCAGGGCCAGCGTATCCGCCAGTTTTTGATCTTCAACAGGGTCAACCAATCTTCTAGCTGTTCCTTTGATGGGCTGAACGATCATTTTATCACCTTCCTTTTTTACAAACCTTTCAGGTGAGGCGCATAACAGGAACTGGTCATTTCGTTTCAGATAGCATGCAAAAGGAGCCTGAGAGATCTGATTTAATTTTTTATAAACGCCTAAAGTTTCTATCTGGCATTGTTTGGCATGAAATTCCTGACAAAAATTTACTTCATAAATGTCACCTCTGTGTATGTGCTCAAGTATGTTTTCTACCTTGTCAAAATAGGTCTTTTTCGAAAGTTTTGAGAAAATGTTTTGTTGATGTAGCAGATCCGTGGGTTGTTCCCTGGTTTGGCGGATTTCTCTAAGGTCAGATTCCATTGTGCCTGCGTATTCAGGGAGGTATAGCAGCCGCAACGTGTTTTTCTTCCAAATAAATATTTTTTTAGGTTGAAAAAAATACATTTCCGGAAAATGTAAATGATCCTCATTGTCTGAACGAAGTTCTTCAATGTCATTTTTTAGATCATAACTAAAATAGCCAAACAGAAAATCCTTATGTTGATTGTAAAAATCTCTTAACTTTTCAAATGAATTATGGCAGCCCGTTTCCAGTTTTTTTTGAGCCCCGATTGCTAAAATAGCGTCAAATTCACCATACTTTTGTTTGATGGCCTGAACATCCTTATTGGACTCCAGAAAAACCATTTCATTAAAATTTTGCGACCAGATCAGTGCCTTTTGCGCAAAGCTGCTGTCCTTCACATCTGATATGGTTTTAGAAATCCTCATGAAATTATTGTGTCGAATCGATATGTTCCTTATTCAAAAGTATATGATGCTTTGTCAACCTCGGCTAGCCTGAAGTATCCGAAAGCATAATTTTCAGCCTTGGACACATTGATGCAATTCCCTTTAATTTCAGCTGGAATTGTACTAAATGGACCTCCGGCACCACCTGATTGTTGAATCAGCAATTGAATATAGTTAAAATAGGCATTGGAAATACCATACAATGAAATATCCACAATATCACCAGGTTTAAACTCTTCTTCTCCGGAATCATCGTTGTTCAGTTTTTCATAAAAAATAAGTATTTCATTACCGTTGGTGAACTCATCTTTTACGTCAAATAGCGTTTGTAAAAGATCCCCTCTTCTTTGAAATTTAGTTAGATAAAAATTGGTTTCATCTTTGGGATCATCAAAAGTAATATTCACTTCAAGCGCATTTTTGTCAAAACCGTTATCCGTAGACTGGAAAACCTGGGTGATATGAGTTACCGGAGTCATCGTCTCTGTAGCTAAGTATATTTCGTTCTCATATACAACTTCAAGCGTATAAGACTGATTCATAACAGGGACAAATTCGTTAGTTGCGTAGCTCCCATCATTCTGATCTGAAAACAAAGTTTCAGATTGATCCTGGTTGTTTATGATTCTTATAAAGGCTCCTCTAACCGGTTCCTCAGAAAGATTGTCAAAATAAGGAGTGGAAAGACTTAAGTTTATTACCTGTTGATTTCCCGGAGTTCCTTTTTCCCAGTCAATTGAGGCTTCAATCACTAATCTTGGTGGAGCTACCGGTACTTCAACATCAATCACATCAGTACATGAGGCAAAAAATACCGTAAAAATTACAACGTATTTTAAAATATAATTTTTCATCACCTTATAATTTAAAATTATAGGTCACTGAAGGCACAATTCCAAAGATGGCTATCCTCGTTGCTTCATTCAATCCGGTTTCTCTATTCTGGGAAAATGAAATAGAAGCCGCATTTTTTCGGTCGTAAATATTATAAATACCAAATACCCATTCCCCCTTCCATTTTTTGTTGGGTTTTCCCGGAACGAGGATGGCTGAAATGTCTATTCTGTGATAAGCGGTTAGCCTATCCTCATTTCGATCAGAGTAACTTGCAATTGAAAGACCTTCATATTCATATTGACCGGTTGGATAGGTGACCGGCCTTCCCGTCTGGTAAATTAAATTGGCACTAAAACTCCATTTCTTATTCAATCTGTAAGTACCTGTAATTGAGATATCGTGCGTTCTGTCATAGGGCGTATAATACCAGTTGCCATCGTTGATACCCGGGCCACCGGCGTTTCCACCAAGGGTTCGCTGTTCTGATTTGGAAATTGTGTATGCCAGCCATCCGGTAAAATTCCCTTTGGATTTCCGCAATAAAAACTCCAGACCATAAGCTTTGGCCTCTCCATTTAAAATTTCTGTTTCAATGGTGTTATTTCCAATAAGATTAGACCCGTCGATATAGTCAATGCGATTTTCTACCTGTTTATAATAGGCCTCCACTTCAAGCGTCAGCATATTGTCTTTGAATTTTTTAAAATAACCAACAGCATATTGATCGGAGAGTTGTGGTTCAATAAAAGGACCACTGGGCGTCCATACATCTATAGGCGTGACCGAAGTCGTATTTGATAAAAGATGGATGTATTGGGCTACTCTGGAATAACCGGCTTTGACTGAAGAATTTTCATTGATCTGATATGATAAACCGAGTCGGGGTTCCAGATAACCAAAGTTTCTGATGGTTTCATTTTTTTCATAATCGGTAACACCATCCGGGGTGCCTCTTTGATAAATTTCCAGGACCTCATTATATACAACGGGCTGATCATTTTCATAGCTCAGAATGGGTTGTCCTCCGAGTCTGGCGAAGGAACTGTACCTAAGCCCGTACTGCAAGGAAAAATTCGATGAAATTCGGTGTTCTGCACCAACATAGATTCCCCCTTCAACAGCTCTTTTTTGATCGAGTATCATATAGTTGATGCCAGAAGTTTCGGTTGTAGGACTAATTTCACCAGGATTAAATAAGTAATAGATGCCATTTATTCCAAAATCGAGTTCAATATTATTATTGATAAAATAACTTAAGTCATATTTAAGGTTGTAATTGTCAATTTGAGATATCCAGTCAAATTCAAAAGCGCTTATTTCCAACTGATAGTCATACTTACTATAATTAAGTGATAAATTGGAGAATATTTTATCATTAAAAACATGATTCCACCTCAGGTTTCCGGACGAATTTCCATAGGAGCTACTGAAATTTTCAGCGAAAGTAAACACGTCTCTTCCAAAGTAGCCTGAAAGGAAAAGTTGATTTTTTTCGTCGATCTCAAAGTTTGTTTTAAGGTTGAGGTCATAAAAATACGCACTGTTATCTTTAAGGTCCTCACTGAGTTTTAAAAATAAATGGGCGTAAGACCCTCGACCTGCTACCAGAAAAGAACTACGGTTTTTTACAATAGGGCCCTCAATGGCCAGCCTGCTGGAGACCGATCCGATTCCACCCGTAAGTGCAAAATTTTTGTTGTTTCCGTCCTTTTGTCTTACGTCGAGCACAGAAGAGGCTCTTCCGCCAAATCGGGCAGGAATATTTCCTTTATAGAGCTTAATATCTTTAATGGCATCAGCATTAAAAATAGAAAAAAAACCAAGTAAATGAGACGTATTGTAGATGATGGTCTCATCCAATAACACCAAATTTTGATCTACTGATCCGCCACGTACGTTAAATCCGCTTGACCCTTCGCCATTGTTTGTAACACCGGGAAGTAACTGCAAGGATTTTATAATGTCTACTTCTCCTAATACAGCTGGTATTTGCTTGATGGTAGCCACATTCAATTTGGAAACACTCATTTGAGGCTTTCGAAGACTAATATCTTCAGAATCTTCGGTAACAAGAACTACTTCATTGAGCTGGTTAGAAACTTCGGAGAGTTCTATATTTATATTCTGATCCGCATTTAAATCGATGTCCAGAACCTTTTCATTAAATCCCAAATAAGAACAGACCAAAGTAATGGACCCAGCCTCAGCTGAAATAGAGAAAAAACCATACTCATTTGTGTTAGTACCTATGGAAGAATTCTTGATGAAAACAGTGGCTCCAAATAAGGATTCACCCGTGCTTTCATCTTTTACAGTTCCGCTGATGGAAAATTTATTCTGAGCAAAAACTACTGAAGACAGTAATATAAAAATGAGGATTAATCCTTTTCTTTTCATTCCAAAATTGCATTAAAACTGTAAAGACTTGTGAAAAGCTTACATTAAATTTAATATAAAGATTTGACGATGTTAAACGTGTAATGCCCTGTTATCAACAGCTAAACAAGCCTCTTTTATTGCCTCTGTAAAAGTTGGATGTGCATGACTCATTCTGGCTATATCTTCACTTGACGCTCTGAATTCCATGGCAACAACGGCCTCGGCAATCAAATCCGCAGCCCTTGCACCTATCATATGAACTCCGAGTATTTCATCCGTTTTGGCATCCGCAAGAACTTTTATCATTCCGTCAATATCCATACTTGCTCTCGCCCTGCCCAAGGCACGCATTGGAAAACTCCCTTTTTTATATTCGACGCCCGATGCTTTGAGTTCTTCTTCAGTTTTACCAACTGAAGCAACTTCTGGCCAAGTGTACACAACGCCAGGGATCAGGTTATAATCGATATGCGGTTTTTGCCCGGCAATGATCTCAGCCACCATTGTGCCTTCTTCTTCCGCCTTATGGGCCAGCATTGCCCCCCGCACAACATCGCCAATAGCAAAAATGCCAGGGATATTGGTTTGAAGTTTTTCATTGACTTCAATTTGCCCTCGTTCATTAATCTTGACACCGGCAGCTTCAAGACCCAGCCCTTCGGTATAGGGCTTTCTTCCAACTGAAACCAGGCAATAATCTCCTTTGATTTCAACTTCATTGCCTTTTTTGTCATCGGCGAGAACGGTAACCTCCTTACCTTTTCTTATCACGGATTTAACTTTATGAGAAACATTGATTTTAAATTTTTGCTTTTTCAAAACCTTGTTCAATTCTTTTGAGAGGTCAGCATCCATAGTTGGAATGATCCTGTCCAGGTATTCCACAACGGTAACTTCAGCGCCCAGGCGTTTATATACCTGCCCAAGCTCCAGGCCAATTACACCGCCTCCAATCACAACAAGGTGTTTGGGAACCTCCTTTAATTTAAGGGCTTCGGTCGAGGTAATAATCCTTTCCTTATCAATTTTTATAAAGGGTAGGTTGGCAGGTTTACTTCCCGTGGCTATGATGGTGTTTTTAGCTGTTATCTTTTCGGAAGAACCGTCGGTTTTGTCGATTAAAATATTGCCGCTATCAATGAAACTGCCAAGTCCATGAATTACGTCGATCTTATTCTTCTTCATCAGGAAATCAATACCGCCTGTAGTTTGGTCAACAACGGTCTGTTTACGAGCGATCATTTTTTCAAGGTTGACCTTTATTTCACCTGGAATTTCAATACCATGTGTATCAAAATGTTTGACGGCATCTTCATAATGATGTGAAGAATCCAAAAGCGCTTTACTTGGTATACATCCTACGTTTAAACAAGTTCCTCCAAGGGTATTATATTTTTCAACTATCGCTGTTTTTAATCCCAGTTGGGCACAACGAATGGCAGCAACATAGCCTCCGGGGCCTGATCCGATAACGGCAACATCATATGCTTTCATAAATTATTTTCGATTTTAATGCATGCAAAAATAAGTTATTTAAGCTTGAATAGGAAGTTTATCATAAATTGATTTAAATGAATTCGGGTGACAGCTGGTCCTCCCCACGATTTTATTCACTGAGTAAGCC
>NODE-346-length-16463-cov-14.55_pt1 | contig 16463 bp, 16 predicted proteins | sample MGYA00139097_ERZ477577 | MGnify/ENA metagenome assembly ERZ477577
TAAGTCGATTCTCAGTGGCACCATGGCAACCTGCATGACTGGAGCGGTGGTTGGCTTGCTGATTTAACTCTTCAGCGTTGGAGGCAGTTCTCTGGTATTCTATTAGCTGTCTTTTTGTAAAACTCTCTGCTTGTTAATATTTTTATGGAGACATTAACTCCCGTCATGATCGTTCGATATCGGTTGCCACTGTTCCTTGTTCTGTTTTTTATTTTGTTCGCCTGGGGCGTTTTCCCCGAACAGGCCTCGGCTGAGATGCGCCTCTTTGAACTTCAGCACCGTCCGGTCGGTGAACTTGCCGAGATGGTTCGCAGTTTGCTTGGTGAGGAGGCCAGAGTCGCCACAGACCGAAACACTTTGGTTGTTAATGCATCACCTTCGGCGCTTGATGAGGTTGCTCGTCTGGTTGATTCTTATGACCGTTCCAAACAGATGCTGCGCGTCACCATTGAACAGGGCAAAACCTTTTCAGGTCATGAACGTGGCGTCAGCACCTCCGGGCGTCTTCAGAATGACGATAGTCGTATTGTTTTTGGTCCTTCCGGGAACAAATCTCCTGAAGGCGGCTCGACAATCATTGTCGATTCCGGTCAGAATCGACTCAAGCTTCGTGGCACTGACAGTCGTTATCGGGAGAGCCGGCAGGTCAGTCAGTTTGTCTCAGTGCTGGAAGGCGAACCCGCTCTTGTCAGCGTCGGTCGTGCGGTACCCTTTACCAGCCAGATGTTGACTTACTGCAGGCAGCATCCAGGTTTTATTGCGACGACTTCCTATGAGAATGTGGATACGGGATTTGAAGTCCTGCCGACCTTGTATAATGGTATGGTAGAGATGGAAGTCAGGCCTTTTATGGCTTTCCTTGATCGAGACAACCCACAGCAAATTGTTTTTCATGAATTGGCAACAAAGGTCAATGTCCCTGTAGGCGCTTGGTACGAGCTCGGTGGCCATGTACAGGCTCAGGATGGCTTGAGCCGTGAGATTTTAGGTGCGGGCAGGGGGAGTGCACAGAACGGCTCCTCGGTCCGTGTAAAAGTAGAGACAGAATAACTGTCAGACAAGACCCGCTAGGTCTTTTGTCCAACATCAAGGATACTGTCGAGCTTAACAAAAACCTACTGCGAAATCGGCTGATCGGCCCAGATTCACGGAAATTTTCGACAAATAGACCTGCTATTTGCTCTCAAATTTCAACAAATCTGAGCTCGAGCATCCAATCTCTCGCTACGGTCTGTCAAGCCCGACAGCCTCCTAGAAGGAGCTGCTTATGGCTGTTGTTGAAATCAGTGTCGCACCTCTTGGTACCGCGACTCCTGGCGTTTCCCGTTATGTGGCGGCTTGTGTTGAGCTTGTGGCTGCCTCCGGCCTGGTTTACCAGCTGAACCCTATGGGAACGGTCATTGAAGGTGATGTTGACGAAATCTTCGCACTCTTGCGCAAAATGCATGAAGTCCCTTTTGGCCAAGGTGCCGAACGGGTTTCGACACTGATCAAAATTGACGATCGACGTGATCAGGGGAGTCATGACTTGCAAGGTAAGATTGATTCAGTTCTGGATAAACTGAAAAGCGACTCCTGATCTTCTGTAATAAGGAATTTGAGCTTGACACATTACGTGCCCTTTGGTATTCAAGACACTCTTTTTTTGATGGCTCCGTCGCCAAGTGGTAAGGCAGAGGTCTGCAAAATCTCCATCACCAGTTCGAATCTGGTCGGAGCCTCCAAAATCAACAGGTCAGTCGCTTTGCGGCTGGCCTGTTTTGTTTTCGGCTAATTTATGGGCACCTTCAGTATTGCGACCATCGTCCTCTTCGTTGTTTTGGGTTGTCTGGCAGGTTTTTTGGCCGGGCTTCTTGGTATTGGCGGTGGCATCATTCTCGTGCCTCTTTTTCTGTGGGCCTTTGACGCCTCGGGCTTCGCTCCGGAGATCATGGTTCATACCGCTTTTGGTACCAGTCTCGCCATTATCATCCCAACTGCAATCAGCAGCACTTTTGGTCATCGTAAGCGTGGCAATGTCGAATGGCACCAGGTCGCTTTTCTTTGCTTGGGTGGGGCTCTTGGCGCGCTCAGTGGCGCCTGGCTGGCTTCACTGCTCAGTGGCGAATGGCTTAAAGGATTGTTTGGTGTGATGCAGATTCTGGTTGCCGTCCAACTTCTGATTTTTCAACCGCGCCTGCCACCGGAACGAAGTGACCATGTTTCACGCTGGGCCTTGGCTCTGGTCGGTTTTGCCGGCGGTGTCTTCAGCTCTTTTTTCGGTGTCGGCGGAGGTGTTATTGCCGTACCACTCATGGTTATCGCTTTGTGCTTTCCGATTCACCTTGCTGTTGGCAACTCGAGCGCTCTGATCGTTGTGTCTTCTCTGTTTGGAGCCCTGTCGTACATGTTCCATGGCTGGGAGTCCAACCTCTTGCCACCATTCTCTCTTGGTTATGTTAATTGCCTGGTTCTGGCCCTGGTTGCACCTTTTACGATTGGAATGGCGCGTATCGGTGTCCGTGTTGCCAGTCGTACAACCCATGATAAACTTCTTAAGGCCTTCGCGTGTCTGTTGGTCCTGGTTGGTTTGCGCATGATCTATCGTGCGTGGTTTGCATAACTCCTGGACGGGAAAGCTCATGTTACGTACAGCTGTTGTTGCAGGACAATTTTACTCCGCAAATAAAGAACGGCTTCTGAGTGATGTCGAAGCGTTGATGGTCTCCGCGACGCCCGAGCCCTCTATTGCGGTGATGTCACCCCATGCTGGTTATGTTTACTCAGGAGCCGTGGCCGGCAAAACCTTTTCACATGTGAAAATCCCCAAAGAAGTCATCATCCTCGGGCCCAATCATCACGGTCGCGGACATGCCGCTGCGGTCTACGCGCATGGTGCCTGGGAGACTCCCCTCGGGCGAGTGGAGATCGCTTCACAACTGGCCGGGCGTTTGCTGGCAGAATGTTCTATGGCCGCTGATGATTCTACGGCTCACATCGATGAACACTCTCTCGAGGTGCAAGTTCCTTTTCTGCAATACGCGTCTCCCGGTCTGCAAATTGTACCGCTTTGCCTCGGTCGTCTGCCCCTGGATACGCTTCTGGCCCTTGGCGATGGTCTGGCACGCGTCATCTCCTCCTGTGAGGAGCCCCCACTGATAGTGGCCAGTACTGATATGACTCATTATGAAGCAGGGGAGGTTGCTCGTAAGAAGGATTCCCTTGCGTTGGACAGGGTTTTGGCTCTGGATCCTGAAGGGCTTTACGAGGTCGTATACGAGAACAAGATCTCCATGTGCGGTGTCTTGCCGACAGTCGTTATGCTCAGGGCTGCGCTTGCTCTTGGGGCTACGCAGGCGGAACTGGTTGCATACAGTAATTCCGGAGATGTGACCGGAGACCAGTCTTCCGTTGTCGGCTATGCCGGCGTGCGTGTTTTTTGAATGTCGTGACAGGCTTGCCACTCACCATGAATTCCGGTATAAAGCGGGTCACTGAAGAAGTGGCCTCTTTATTTTGAAAATTATCAACGCGGAGGCACGGAGTCGCGGGAATTTTTTTCAGCGCCTCTGTGTCTCTGCGTTGAATTCATAGTCTCAGGAGTTTTTTGATGTCTGATTTGCGAGTTCGTTTTGCCCCGAGTCCAACCGGTTACCTGCACATTGGTGGCGCCCGGACGGCCCTGTTTAATTACCTGCTGGCCAAGAAAGAGCAGGGCACCTTCGTGCTGAGGATCGAGGACACTGATGTGGAGAGATCTACCCAGGAATCTGTCGATGCTATCTTGCAGGCTATGGACTGGCTGGGCCTCAGTTACGATGAGGGCCCTTTTTACCAGTCGGAACGTTACGATCTCTACAAGAGTAAAGTCTCCGACCTGCTCAACAAGGGTCTCGCTTATCGTTGTTACTGCAGCGCCGACGAATTGAACGCCAAACGTGAAGCCGCAATGAAGGCCGGTGGCAAGCCGCGTTACGACGGCACTTGCCGCGAGCGTACTGATCAACCTGAGGCCCCCTTTGTTGTTCGTTTCAAAACGCCTCGTGATGGCAATACCGCCTTTGTCGACCGTATCAAGGGCACGATATCGGTTGAAAACGATGAGCTTGATGATCTGATTATCCAGCGCACCGATGGCAACCCGACCTATAACTTCGTTGTGGTGATCGATGATGCCGAGATGGGCATCAACCTGGTTATTCGTGGTGATGATCATGTCAACAACACGGTGCGCCAGATTCCCATGTATAAAGCTCTTGGCTACGAAGTCCCGGAGTTTGCCCATGTGCCGATGATCCTGGGGGCCGACAAGAAACGTCTCTCCAAGCGTCATGGTGCGACCTCCGTTATGGTTTACAGGGAGATGGGCTTTCTTCCCGAGGCTATGGTTAACTACCTGGTACGCCTTGGCTGGTCGTTCGGTGATGAAGAGATTTTCTCAATGGATGACCTGATCGAAAAGTTCAACCTTGATAACGTTGGCCGATCAGCGGGAGTTTTTAACCCGGACAAGCTGTTGTGGCTGAATGAGCATTATATCAAGACCGGTGATCCGCAGCGTCTTGCAGGTTTGGTCTCGGAGTTGCTCGAAGGGCAGGGCGTTGATATTGAAAACGGCCCGGATTTGACAGCTGTTGTTAAAACCCTCCAGGAACGTGCCAAGACCTTGGTTGAGATGGCAGAGGGCGCTCACTTCTATTTCGTTGCGCCGGAGACTTATGATGAAGCCGCCGCTGCAAAGTTCCTTACTCAGGAGCAACGACCTGTTTTGGAGCTACTGATCAAACATCTGGGTGCGCTGGCGTCTTTCACGTTGGCCGATGTTGAGTCCGCTTTCAAAGCGTTGATGGAAGAGAGTGGTTTGAAGCTGGGCAAGATTGGCCCGGTCGTACGCGTAGCGCTCACTGGTGGCACTGTCAGTCCAAGTATCTATGATGTTGTCTGCGTGCTGGGCCAGGACACTGTTATGGCACGACTGAATAAGGCCCTTCTGTTCCTCGATTAAGCCCGGGCCTGATTTGATTTTCTTCTTCCCCGCCGTGTCGGTGGGGACGTTTATTCGTTTCACACGCTCATCAACAGCAGGGCAAGACTGCTACGCTGACTGAGGAGGGAACAAAAGATGCCATTTGTAAACATCAAGATTACTAAAGACGGAGCAACGTCTGAACAAAAGGCCAGGCTCATCAAGGGTGTCACTGATTTATTGGTCGATACCCTTGATAAGAACCCGGCGACAACGGTGGTTGTTATCGAAGAAGTTGATACCGACAGTTGGGGAATTGGTGGAGAGTCCGTAACCGTTCGTCGTTCGAAAGAGTCTTGATAACCTTGCTCGTTCTCTGACTTCAACCACTGAGAAAGACAGAGCTTTAGGCTTCATGGCTTGAGTTGCAAAAAAAGTGTCAGTATTTGATTTTTTCTCTTGCCAAGGCAGGACTCCTTTTAGTATGTTACGCCTCTCAATTGACGGCGATTTATCATCACGTACAACCTGATATGATCTTGAAATTGAGAGAGCAGCACATGGTGGCACATTTGACCACATTGCATTAAGGTTAGATTACAGTGGGGTGTCGCCAAGTGGTAAGGCAACGGGTTCTGATCCCGTCATTCGGGGGTTCAAATCCTCCCACCCCAGCCACAGATTCAACAGGGGAACATTTTCCCCGTGAGAGCATAGTCACTATGCGCTCTTCGTCTAGCCTGGTCTAGGACACCGCCCTTTCACGGCGGCGACAGGGGTTCGAATCCCCTAGGGCGTACCATTCAGGGACCCCGTAGCTCTTATGAGTTGCGGGGTTCTTGTTTTTTAGTTCGGTGGTCCTCTGACTTTTGGCCTGATTCACGGTTCCTTAAATCCTGATTGACCTGCACCAGCCTCTCTAGTAAAACTGACTGGGCTTATCGATATTTAAGAGTCATCAGCCCTTCCTGCAGGAGCTACATTTTGACTGACCTTGATAGAAACAATCTCAACCCGCAGCAATTTGTTTTTTGGATGCCGCCTGAAGGCCACATGATTCATGTCGGACCCGAGCAGCAGCCTGTTGCCTTGCCGCAGGTTCCGTTGCCTATCAAGATTGCAGAGATGGAGGCGTTAGGCGGTGCAGAAAATCTGCCCGGTGACAACGCCATAGGGGAGGGCGTTTATGATTATCTCCGCCAATTCCCGGAGTGTCTCAACAATCAGGAATATGCTGAGCTTCTGCGCAACGGATATTCGCACTTTCTGGCCGACCTGGCTGCTCACGTTGTCATGCTTGATAAAAAAGAAGTTGATCCTGCCTATGTTTTTCGCAAGCTCACCTATCTCAAGATTCTACGTCTGCTCGAGCCTGACAATGCCGGACTCGTGTGGCAACTGGCGCATGGGTTTTACGCTCTGGCGTTAACCTTCACCGAGCTACCTCAAGTTCGCCGCAATTTGCTTGATGCCATGCGCTTTGGACAGAACCTGTTAAAACTTAAACCCGAGGATCCCGCGGCGCTCAGCTTGCTGGCAGACATTGATATCCTGTTCGGTGATTATCCGACTGCAATGAACCGACTGCGAAAGCTTTTGGATCTCCTTACTGATGAAGCAACAATCACAAAGGTAAGGACTCGCCTCGAGAGATGCGTCGAAATTGGTTTTCCGGATCACCCCTTGATGGATGACCTTGAGTGTATCGGACATGCGATGCAACTTTACTCGGCTGAGGACTATCCTTTAGCGACGGAGTTGCTGGAGCGCCTGGAAGAAGACGCTTATTTCATGTCTGAACTTAAATCGGCAGATTTTCTCTGTCTGCTGGGCATGTGTCGTCTCAAGATGGAAGATCGCTCCGGAGCCTTTGAGGCCTTGAGCCAGGCCCTTGAAATGGATCCGGAACATGAGCAGGCCAGAGTCGTACTTGAGTCCGTTTAAAGATTTAATCTCTTGACTGTTGTTAAGACAGGCGTTGAATGTTTAACGCGTAAGGCGTGGTGTTATTATGCAAAATATTGGTTTAGGCGATGTTATTTTTATCATCCTGATCCTTGGTGTTGTTCATGGCATCATGCATCTTGTCTCCTCAAGCCGAAAGCGAGATTCTTCATCTGAGGATGATCCTGAGCATTTGTAATTCATCTCTTCCTGTCTTTGATAAAGCTCTCTAGTTGTTGTTCCTCCTCCTGCCTCGTGCTATGATTGGCCAATTCTTTCGGCTTGCAACCAAACACCTGGTTTTATAAATGAAACAAGGCTTCTCATTTCTTTTAATGCTCACCATTTTATGGTGTGCATCGTCCGCGTTGGCATACGATGCCACCCTGTCTACACTGTGGCCAGTATGGGATTATCGTGCTTCAGGCGCTGCCGACTATAAGAGTACCCACCTGCTTGGTCCGTTACTGAAATATGAAACCAAGGGGTTCGAAACGGAATATGCATTACGGCCACTCTTTTATCGAGCTGTTGACGATGATGGTGTCTCTGAAACTGACGTCCTTTATCCACTCTTTGGCCACAAAAAAGAACAGGACTCGAGCAGCTTTCACGTCCTCCGCTTGTTATCTTTTGATCATGGTAGCCCAGATTCGGGTAGCCGTAACCGTTCCTACCTTTTTCCTTTCCTCTTTTATGGAGAAGAAGAGCAGGGCAAGTACAGGGCTTTCTTCCCCATTCACGGGACACTCTATAACTGGTTTGGCCGCGATCGCATATCCTTTACCCTTTTTCCTCTCTATGGTCGCACCGAGCGCAAGGGGACTCGTATTGACAATGTCCTTTGGCCCTTTTTTGCGCGAATCTCCGGTGAGAATGAATCTGGCTTCAAAGCCTGGCCAATTTATGGGCAAAGTCAGAAAGAGGGTGTTTATCGCAAAAAGTTTTTCCTCTGGCCGGTCTTCTTTTCAGAGTCACTCAGGCTGAATACAGATAATCCACAAGAGGTGCGTGCGGCGTGGCCATTCTATATCAGGAAAGACTCTCCCAAGAAATCTTCCCGGACAATTCTGTGGCCTTTCTTTTCAAAAGTTGAAAACCGTGAAAAAGAATACGTGACCTGGAACGCTCCCTGGCCACTGGTGCGCGTGACCAAGGGCGAAAAATATCATGGTCTTAAAATATTGCCCTTCTATTCCGATGAAACCATGGATGTTAAAAGAGAGAGATGGTATCTTTGGCCGGTATATAAAATAGAAGAGATGAATTCAGAACTGATAATGCGACGACGGGATCGCGTACTTTTCTTCCTGTACTCCGATCTGAGGGAAGTTAAGTATGAAACGGGCGATTCATTGCACCGAATCGACTTCTGGCCTTTCTTCGGCTATAAAAGCGTCAACGGTGTGAGCCATCTGCATGTGCTGTCGCTGGTTGAACCGTTTTTCCCCAATAACCAGTCGATCGAAAGATTATGGTCGCCATTGTGGCGCGTTTATCAGCAGAAATGGGATCAGCAGGGTAATCGTGTTGTCAGTTTACTCTGGAATCTCTATTGGAGTGAGAAACAGGGTGATCGTCTTGCCTGGGAGCTTTTCCCTGTTATCCAATATCGCAAGGACTCGCAAGCTGAAAGTGATATCAGCGTCCTTAAGGGGTTAGTTCGTTATCGTAAAGGCCTGGATGGCAAGCAGCTCAACCTGTTTTATCTGCCCTGGGGCATCCATTGGGGCCGTGATGCAGGATGAGTCTCTTACAGTCTTTTGGCCTGTTTGTAATTACCGAGCAAAGAGACGCATTAAATGCAAATTCTAAAGCCCATAGGAAGTAGTGTTCTTGCCGTAGGTCAGACTGTCGGTGAGATGATCTCTCTTTTGTGCGAGATGCTCTACTTCTTCAAGGAAGCGCCCCGCAACCTGACCAGCATCTTCCGTCAGATGAGTATTGTCGGTATTGAGACTTTGCCGATTGCGATGCTGGTCGCTCTCTTTGTCGGTATGGTGCTGTCCGTGCAGACAGGCTCTGAACTTGCGCTTTACGGTACGCAAGAGGCAATCGGCGCCATTGTCGGCCTCTCCATGGTTAAGGAGCTTGGTCCGGTGATGACCAGCCTTCTGGTTGCCGGACGCGTTGGCTCTTCGATGGCGGCTGAGATCGGCGCAATGCAGGTTTACGAAGAGATTGACGCACTCAAGACCCTGGAAATCAACCCGGTGCGTTATCTTGCCATGCCGCGGCTGATTGCCTGCCTTTTCGCTGTGCCCGCCCTGGTTGCTTTTGCCATGGTTGTCGGTATCATCGGGGGTGGGATTGTCGCTGAAGTTAACCCGAAAATTGGTGTCCCTTTTAATGTTTATTACGAGAACATGACGCGTGCGATTAACTATAAAGATATTATCAAAGGTCTCTTTAAAGCAATGGTCTTCGGTGGCATTATCGCTCACGTCGGGTGTTATGTTGGATTTAAAACGAGTGGTGGCGCCAGGGGGATCGGCGAGTCGACGACTCGATCCGTTGTCCTTTCCTTTCTGTTAATCATGATCGCCAACTACCTTCTGACACGATTCATGATTTAAGGACCCAGATTCCATGTTTTCTGACGATAAATCAAATAACGGGGGGTTTTTGGGAAACTTCTGGACGAAGGTGGCCCATGGTTTCTCTCCCGCCATTATAGAAGGCGAAACCTGCCAGATTTACCATGAGGGTTCAAATGGGGTCAGTATAGAAATCGAAAAACTCAACAAATCCTTTGGTGACCATCATGTCCTTAAGGATATCGACCTGTCGATCAAGCCGGGTGAGACTTTCTCGATTATCGGTCCTTCCGGCACCGGCAAAAGTCTGTTGCTCAAGCATATCGTTAAACTGATTGATGCTGACTCTGGTCGGATTATCATCAACGGTCACGATATTGACGATCCTGTGGCGAGAAAGGGGGCCAGTGATTTTCGATACAGTATGGTCTTTCAGTCCTCGGCGCTTTTTAACTCATTGACCGTTGGTGAGAACGTCGGCCTCTGGCTGCGTGAGAAGCGTATCTGTGCCGAAGTTCGTATCCGGCGTATTATCCAGGAAAAGTTGCGCCTGGTTGGGCTGGAGGGGAAAGAAGAGCTGCGCACCTCAGAACTTTCCGGTGGGATGAAGAAAAGGGTGGCCATTGCCCGGTCGCTGGCAATGAACCCTGACTTGATCCTTTATGATGAGCCCACCGCCGAGCTCGACCCGGTGACTTCGGACGAATTGGCGCGGGTTATCATGTCACTTAAGGACAAGGTCAAGCTGACGACTATCATTGTCAGTCATGACCTTAACTTTGCGCTCTATCTCTCCGATCGCGTTGCCATGATGCACGATGGAGAAATCATCGCTCTTGGCACACCTGATGAGATCAAGAAGAGCCAGAATCCGATTGTGCGAAATTTTATTTATACAACGACCAAAGGTATTCAGGGAGAAGGGGATTAGTATGGGCATGTCAACCGAACAGAAAGTCGGGCTGTTTTTTCTGGCAGCACTGATTTTGCTGGCCGTAATGATAGAGTTGGTCGAAGACTGGCGTCCCTTTGAAGATCAGTATTCTTATATTGCGCGATTCGACTCAGCCGTTGGCTTGAAGGCGGGAGATCCTGTCCGGGTTGCCGGGGTAGATGTCGGTAAGGTCAAGTTGATAGTTATCGATAGCCAAAAGGTCCGCGTTGACTTCTATGTCAATCGTGTTGACAGCGTCCGCGAAGATTCCAGGGCGCAGATCAGACAGACGAACATGCTGGGAGGAACTTTCCTTGGCCTGGACTTTGGTTCTGCTCAGAGTAAAATCCTCGAGCCCGGCAGTGAAGTTCTTACGGATGAGAATTCGAATATTGATCAGTTAATTACGAATATAGACCGTAACCAGGATCGTATTTTAAGCCCATTAGGCGATATGGTTGAGGACAGTCGGCGACCATTGACTGATGCGATCAACCGCCTTGAGCGTATCATGGCCAAGATTGACGAAGGCGAGGGGACTTTGGGGCGACTGGTCAACAATCCTGCTCTTTATGATGAAATAACAGGGGTGTCTGCCAAGCTGAACCTGCTTTTGTCTCGTCTCGATGATGGCGAGGGAACCCTGGGTAAGCTTATGAACGATCCCTCTTTGTACGATAACCTCAACCACACCATGATTAACCTTGTCGAACTGTCAAATCAGATCAACTCAGGACAGGGGACTTTGGGGAAGTTGCTGGCTGATGATCGCCTGTATGAAGAGGTTACAGAGACCATGAGTAACCTTAACAATATCTCAGGCAAGATTAATCAAGGGAAGGGTACGCTTGGCAAACTCGTCCATGATGACGCTCTCTACGACAATGTCAGTGGCAGCATGGCTCGGATTAACAACATTGCAACTAAAATTGACGACGGGAAGGGCACCCTGGGGCGGCTGGTTAACGAAGACGACCTCTACCGTGATGCCAAGACGACCTTGCACAAGGTTGAAAAGTCGGTTGACGGCCTCAGTGACACGGGGCCTCTCTCTGCGCTTGGTGTTGTACTCGGAACTCTTTTCTAGAAAAACACAGGATCCATTGCAGATTTCACACGATTATTGCATGAGCTTATAATAACCATTGCTTCTTCGCTCGTTCTCGTCTTATCGCGGACCTTGGCAGTGGTTATAACTGCATCTGTTGCTATGATGTTATTCGCTCCACGTCTTCGGGGCTGGGGTGACTTCGTGAATCGTTTTGTTGCTCTTGGGATAATCGTTCTTTGTTGTTGGCTTTTGAGTGCTCCGGAAGCCCTTGCGCTAGAGGAACGACTGATCGCCGTTATAATGACGGATTCGCATCCTCGTTATCAGGATGTTCATTCAGCCTTTGCTGAAGCTCTCCAGCCTGCCTGCGGCTCTGATTGCCGTATCTATGTACAAACCCCCAATGCTGACACCATGTCCTTGCGTAACAGTGTGCGTAAGGCTGTTGCTTTAGGTGCCGAACTGATTGTCACTTATGGTCCTTCTGCAACTCTTGCTGCGCAGGCTGAATCACTCTCAACCCCAACACTCTTTGCCGATGTTTACGACCCTGTCGCCCTTGACCTCGTTTCTGCTGACAAGCTGACCGGCCATAATATGACCGGCGTTCGGGGTGACGCTCCTCTTCAGGCTCTTTTAAAATATTTTCTCGAAGCGACCAAGGCGAACAACCTTGCTGTCCTTTATGATGATGCCAGTCCCGAAGCGAATCAGCAGAAGATTATTCTGCAGGATTATGGCGTGAAACGGGGGGTTGATGTGATGCTTCTTCCAGTGGTCGACTTTAAAGACCACGACGCGGCATTACAAAACATACCTGAAGGTTTAGATGGCCTTTTTCTCGCTGATAGTGAACATAGCGAAGTCTATTTGGAGCGTGTCATAGGCCTTGCAAATGAACTTCAGATCCCGGTGTTTACGCAACGTGCCGGAGCTGCAAAAATCGGTGCATTCATGGTTCTGCAAACCAGTGCCGCTGAACAAGGTGAGAAGGTCGCTGAAATGGCGAAAGCTATCCTGGCAGGGAAAAAAGCTGAAGAGATCCAAATGTACAAACCGCGCAAGGTCGAGTTTATTGTTAATCTCAAAGCCGCCAATCGTTACAACATCAATGTCCCCTTCCAGACTCTCTCTGTTACCTCCAGTGTTGTCCGTTAATTTCGTTGCAGAGCCTCAAGCCAACCAGTAAAGCAAAGCGGTTAAGGTGAACGCGCTACAGAGTGTGCTGAACAGGATTGTGCCCGAAACCAGGTCCGGACGGGTACCGAAGCGGATGGTGTAGAGAAGCGGTAAAACCGCAGAGGGCGTGCTGGTCTGCAAGATTACGATTTTGCGCGTCAGTCCGTCGAGTCCGAGAAGACCGACGAGAGCAACAGCCAGCAGGGGGCCAATCAGCAGGCGAATGGCTGTTGAAAGGCCGAAGAAGCCCCAGTTCTCATGGATTTTTACGCGTGAAAGTTGCATGCCGAGCAGTACCAGCATAAGAGGTATGGCGGCCTGTCCTAACAGTCCCGTGGTGCGCAGGATGAATTCCGGTGGCTGCAAGTGAAATACCTTGCATAGGATCGCAAGAGCAACACCGTAAAAAATTGGTATTTTCAGGGTGTTGTTGAGAGCTGTCTGCCATTTGACCCCTTGACCCTGGGCGATCAGGATCGCCAGGGTGCCCAGCGGGATATTGAAGAGAACAAACAGGACTATGGAAACATCGAGAGAGGCTTCTCCATAGGCAAAGAAGACGAGCGGCAGACCAAAGTTTCCGATGTTCACCATCGATGTTGTCAAGGTGAAGGCGCGGGTTGTGTCGCTGTCGAATTTGCACCATCGGGATGTGAAAAACGCCAGCAGGCAGAGAAGTGCCGTATAAAGAGCCATAAAGAGCGCCAGGCGGCCCAACAGGTCACTCTCGACGTGACTTTTTATCAGTGCAGAAAAAACCAATGACGGGGCAAAAAGGTAGAGTACGCTGTTGGCTAAAGACTGCAGGTCGGCGCCGGATTTTCGCGCAAAGACAAAACCTGCTGCTGTGATCAGGAAAACAGGTAGTATGACTTGTACAAAAAGCATATATAATGACCTGAAAAGGGTAAACGTGGGTTCGTCAACTTCTGCGAGTTTACCATTGATAGTGATTGACCCTAACACACAAAAGCAACGCCTGCCAGAGAGCCGATATGCTTGTTGATGCCGATCACGTCCATGAAACCTTGCTGAGTTTGCCTCACGTCAAAAGGCTCGCTTCATTATGCCGGAACCGGGGCGCATATATTGTTGGCGGAGCTATTCGTGATGCTCTGCTTGAACTCCCGATTAATGATCTGGACATTATTTTTCCTGATGACCCGACCGAGCTAGCGAAGAGCTTTGCCAGGCAGATGAGTGGGAGCTGGTTTTGGCTGGATAAAGACCGTAGGCAAAGCAGAGTCGTCTTCAATGCTGAGGCGAACAGCCCTGATTTTGATTTTGCTCCTTTTCGAGCGCCAACCCTTGGTCAGGACCTGCTTGACCGTGACTTCACTATCAACGCGATGGCCATTCCTTTAAAAGCCGATTGCATAGAAAATGAACTCGTGGATCCCTTATGTGGAATGGATGATTTGCGAAATAACGTGCTGCGCATGGTTGGCAGCAGGACGTTTACAAGTGATCCTTTGCGCATTATTAAAGGCATTCGTCATGCAACCGTTCTTGGCGTCGAGCCGGAGCAGGAAACTCTATGCAGTATGCAACGCGAGGTGACTGGTCTCTATCGGATTGCCGATGAACGTATCAGGCAGGAGATTTGGGGCATTCTTGCCAGTAAAAATGTTTCTCGAGGACTTCGACTTCTTTCTTCAAGTCTGGTTGGCAACTACCTGTTTAGCAAAGACTATTCAGACGTAACTGAGGATGTGGTAGATCGCTTTGAGGCTTGTCGTATTCGGTGGCAAGCTTTAAAACGAGCGTGCCCCATTATCGATGGCTGGCTTGCCACTGAAGTTGAGCAGGGTCTGAGTTGTGAAACCCTTATTTTGTGGACATTGATGCTTGCCCAAATCGATCAAAGTTTACCTGCCAGGCTTGCCGATGAGTGGATGTTGAGCCGAAGAGCCCAGACGAATATCAGGGGGCTTGCTGCGATTGAAGCCAGCAGCTTGGAGGATCTTGCCAGCGTCTACCATAGTGGGCGCGCTTTTGCCCGGTGGGCTCGCAAAACTCATGTAGACCCCAAAATGTTATTATTGACCCTTGCTGTTTTGGGCTCGGAGCATCCTATAAGTTTGATAGCTTCGTGGGCCCCTTTAGTTGACTCCTTAGAAGGAAAGTCACCGGATGACTTTGTAAATGGTCACTGGTTGCGTGAAGAATTAGGCATACAGGATGGCCCTGAAATGACAAGAGCTCTTTCTCTGGTTAGAGAGGCTGAAATTTCAGGTGAGGTCAAGAGCGAGGAGGAGGCCCATAATCTGCTCCTTCGTCATTATACGAATATGGATTGACAACCCGATTTTTAACGCCCTATAATCACGCCCTGTTTGCGGGAATAACTCAGTGGTAGAGTGTCAGCTTCCCAAGCTGATGGCCGCGGGTTCGAATCCCGTTTCCCGCTCCAATAATAACAGAGGCTTAGGCTGACAGGCCTGGCTCTTTAGACTTCATCAAGAGAGGTTATCCGGAATGTTCGAGAAGGTACAAATTGCTCCCCCCGATCCGATTCTCGGCTTGACCGAAATGTTCAAGGCGGACCCCAACCCTGACAAGATCAATCTTTCCGTTGGCGTGTATCAAGATGCCAGTGGCAAGACGCCTGTTCTGGCTACGGTGAAAGAGGCTGAAAAGCGAATCCTTGAACAGGAAAAAACCAAGGGCTACCTGCCAATGACCGGTGAGCCGGTATACTGCGCGCAGGTTCAGGAACTGCTGTTCGGAGAAGGACATGAGATCATCGCAAGCAAACGCGCTACGACGGCGCAATGTCCCGGCGGCACGGGAGCCTTGCGCGTGGCCGGTGACTACCTGAACACATTGCATCCCGGGGCCAAGATATGGCTGAGTAATCCAACCTGGGCCAACCACAACACCATCTTCACAGCAGCTGGTCTCACCTGCGAAAAATACGATTATCGTGATCCCGTAACCAATGGGCTCGATTTCGACGCCATGTGTGCGTCGATCAAGACAATCCCGAAAGGGGACATTATTCTTCTGCACGGTTGCTGCCACAACCCGACCGGGATCGACCCGACACCGGAGCAGTGGGCCCAGATCGGTGACCTGCTTGCCGAGCAGGGCGTTCTGCCTCTGGTCGATTTCGCCTACCAGGGCCTGGGCTCCGGCATCGAGGAAGACCGCGCCGGGCTGCTCGAACTGACCAAGAAAGTTAAACAGATGCTCATCTGTTCGAGTTTCTCGAAAAACTTTGGTCTCTACCGCGAAAGAACCGGTGCCCTGACGGTGGTTGCCGATAACGCTGCTCAAGCTGCTACGGTTATGAGTCAGGTTAAACTGCGCATCCGCTACAACTATTCAAATCCGCCCTCTCATGGCGGGCAGATTGTAGCCACCGTATTGAGCGATAAAGAACTTAAAGCCAGGTGGATCGAGGAAGTCGCCGATATTCGCAACCGGATCAACGAGATGCGCCATCTGTTGGTCAAGACCCTCAAGGAAAAGGGACTTGAACAGGATTTCTCACCGATCATAGAGCAGTGTGGCATGTTCAGTGTCACCCGTCTGACCAAGGAGCAGGTTACGCAGCTGCGTGAGAAGTACTCTATCTATATCGTCGATTCCGGACGTATCAATGTCGCCGGGCTGACGCATGACAATATGGACCGCCTCTGCGAAGCACTTAAGTCTGTTCTTTGATTGTTTGTGTTTTAAAGGTAATCATGCTTGATTGGCGGGAATAACTCAGTGGTAGAGTGTCAGCTTCCCAAGCTGATGGTCGCGGGTTCGAATCCCGTTTCCCGCTCCAGTAAAAACGAAGGGTTAGGTCTGTTGACCTAGCCCTTTTATGTTGGTCTTTCAGGATTGACAAGCGGTCTCGTCCTGTTAACTTTTATGCGCCTG
>NODE-347-length-16460-cov-7.12746_pt1 | contig 16460 bp, 15 predicted proteins | sample MGYA00139097_ERZ477577 | MGnify/ENA metagenome assembly ERZ477577
GCGTTACCAGGGGAGAAGGAGATCTGGTCACAACCCCGAAGAAAAATAGAGCAGCCAGAGCAGTGCGAGAATCAGCCAGCGGTAGGGCCGTTGATGAGGCGAAATATCAGCCGAAGTATCAGAAGAGACACTATCAGGCGGGCTGCTGAAGGGTGTGGTCATGTTCCGTGACGCTTGCAGGGATATGCGCTCTTAAAGCCACTGTGGAAAATTCCTTTATGATGGAAATTTTGAAACGCTGCACCTTCGTCATTCTATGACTTAAGGGTACCTTGCAAAATTAGGATTTTGGTTCAAAATCAAGGCTCGTGTGAAAATTTTGCCGCAGGCATATAATTGATATTCCGAGGATAAAATTTTTACACGCAACGCAGCGTTTGGGCAAAAAGACAATTTTTCAAGGTAGCCTTAAGAGACAGGCTCAAGAGCAATGTCATCTTTGATGTGACCGGCTGTAATCGATAATTCGTTGGACTTTAGGTTCAGAACTTCCACCCGGAACATATTCGGCAGCCAGCCAGGTGGTTACCAGACTTTTCGCCAATTCATGGCCAATAACAAAGGCTCCGAGGGTCATGATATTTGCATTATTGCTCTTGATGGAGCGTTCGGTTGAATATGGATCATGGCAGGTCGCGGCATAGGCTCCAGGCACCTTATTAGCGGCTATACACATGCCGATACCGGTTCCGCATACCAATATACCACGCTCATGTTTTCCAGCAGCCACCGCTTCGGCAACTGCGATGGCAACATTTGCATAAATCACGTCTTCGCTGCCATAATCCTTGCAGGTATGCCCGGTCTCCTGCAGATGTTCGATTATTACCTTCTTCAAACCGGCGGCATTAGGATCGCCGCCAAGTGCAATATTCATAGCTTTTTCTCCTCAAGCTCGCTGCGACATCTATTAAAAACAATAATACTATGTTTTTATATAGTTAAACATGACAAAAAGGAAACCCTCCGAAGCTTGAACGCTCATCTCCCAAAAGCATCAATTGCCGCTCGTAACTCTTCAAAGGATTTGCCATACTCTTCCAGCGTTACCCCCTTCTGGAAGGCATCCCAGGCTTGCCTGAGACTGGCGGCACCTGCTTTGGGCCCCATTGGATGCTCAAATACTCCTCGCCCTGGCACGATCCCGAAATCAACCGTTTTCAATGTCTTGTAAATATCAAGCGTTGTCCCGGCCCACTGACTTCCCGCGGGGACTGGCAAACAGGGTTTCATCGTGCCCATGGGTTTCAGACAATGATCCACATTTTCCAGAACCTCCTGGTCGGAAGTTCTCATTCTTGCCCCCAACCCTGGAAAGATGATCGAATCGAAGCCGACCATGCGCTGCAGTTTGATAATGACATTTGAATCTATGCCATAATATGGAACCCTGGTGAACGGGGCTATCATATCAAAATGGGCTACCAGAGGCACTTCGGTGTGGCGTCGAAGCATGCGAATCGGGCTCAGCCCGACCGTCATTGCGTTCACCATGAGCGCATTGGCCCCGTTTTTTACGCACAGATCGTGCAGTTCAATGAGTCTATCTGCCTCGTCGGTTATATTTGCCAGGTATATTTTTTTCTCATTGGTGAGCTTTTCTGCCCGCTTTCGCGCCTGGCCCATAAGAAACGAGCGCCTGCTCAGCGGGGACCAGTCCACATCTCCCAGCATCTCGTCATCTTTGGCAATGTCCAAGCCTCCCAACCAGCTTTCATAAGCAAGTTCTGTGAATGACTCCGGCGTCAAGCCAATGTTGGGTTTCACCACACCAAAAAAAAGAGGCCGATCATGCACTTCAAGCATATCCCGCAAACCCTGTACCCCGTATTTCGGCCCTTCAAAATGATCGAGAAAAGAATCCGGAAATAGTATGTCCATCAATTTAATAACGGATATTCCCGGACAATAGTAGGCGCCCTCACCGCAGGCAGCAGTAAGTATATTTGGTAATTTGGGTCCAAAATTGGCATGCGGATGGGCGATTTTAACTCTGCATGAAAAGGCCGGTCCTTCCTCATTTCCCATCTCCGGGTAGGCTGGCTTGTCACGCTGCTCGACAACTTCGAGATCAATAACTTTTGCTCCGAATCGATGACGTAAATCCTCGTCCACTCCGACCCGCTTCCATTGGGCAGTTGACTGTTCCTGGCATAAATGGGCCGCGGCCTCCTCAGGCTCCACAAAAGATTCAAAGCAATACTCGAAAACGAGATAATCCTCCATCCTCAGATCTGCTCTGTCAGCAATAAAACCTTTGCGGTCTTCTGTTTTCATGCAATACCTCTTAATAATCACAGGCGGCTGGCAACGCCCCACCCTGTCATTAAAGCGACTGATGCAGTGGCGATAAGTGGCAGGCCGTCACGGTTTGTATATTGTTTTTCACCGTTATGACTTGATCTTTCTCAAACCAATCAAGAAAGCAATTTGGCTGGTTTCCTCAACCAGTTCAACATTATGTTCAGCCTGGGTGATATCTTCACCCAAACCAAAGATGCCATGTCCACTTTGGATGAAGGCCCCTAGCTTTGGCTTCTCGGTGAGCAGTTTTTCCACCGCCCGGGCAAAATCTGCCGTAGCCTGGTCCTCACTCCGAAGCACCGGAACAGGACCCAGCTTCGCTTTGGCGTGGCCAGTAATCAGAGGTATTTCACGGGAATCGTCGGCACAGGCAATCGACCAGGGTGAATGGGTGTGAAAAATACCGTGAATGTCGGGGCGCAACCGATAGATGCAGAGATGGGTAAGCAGTTCCCTTGACGGCTTTCCTGCCCCGCCAATCACCTCCCCGTCAATAGTAACCAGAACAAAATTATCCTGCGTACACTCTCCAAAAGAAAGGCCGCTGCCCTTGATGATTATTGTATCTGAGGCTGGAACACGGCAGCTCAAGTTGCCCCCATTACCGGTTTGCAGTCCTAGCTGGTAGGCCCGAAGGGCCGCTTTGATCATCTCTTCTTTGATGGTATTGATTTCACTGGTCATCATGCATCCTTCAAGTCATAGTATGGTGCCATTCGGTCATTCGTCCGACAGCACACTATAGCCAAATTGTCATTGTAACCATACAATATTCCTAACCCCATACGCTCTATCTTCTCAGCCTGTTATACAAAACTTTAAAAAGTGCACAACAGGGCTAAGAACCTCCCCAGAAACAGTTGCACTTCCAGGCTGAATCATAGATAGTGGGCAATGGGGAAATTCCTGAAGCCTTTATATTTTCAAAATTAAGGAGGAGTTCTGATGTCAATAGAAAAGACCCGTATATATCCAATCAACACCGGCTGGCTCGAGGCAGATGTTGGAACCTACCTGTTCTGGAAGGGCAAGGCCGGAGAGAAAATATGGCATCCAACGCTGTGTTTCTACGTGGATACCGGTGAACACAAGATCATGATCGATACCGGACTTCCTGACGAGGATAGGGCCACGAGATATCATCACAAATGCCAAAAGCGCGGTTGCGTTGAAAGTCCGGACTTTCTGAAAAACATGGGGGTGGACCCGGAGGACGTTGACATCTGCATCTTCACGCATCTGCACTGGGATCACGTACACAACATGAAGGTCTTTAAGAACGCCCGCTATGTATGCACGCAAGCTGAATTTACCATGGCCCACAACCCGCTGCCTCTTTACTACCGGTCTTACGAATCACCGGTACTTGGTATCGAGGCACCGTTTGTGGGCTGCAATTTTGAATTTGTCGAAGGCGAGCAGACCATCGTACCGGGAGTCAGTGTTTTCCCGTCTCCCGGGCATTCGGTGGGACACCAGTGCGTGGTTGTCGAAACCAGTGCTGGTGATGCAGTATTTGTCGGGGATGCCATCTTCAATTTGAGAAATATGGAACCGAATATGGAGGAAAAATGGCGCTATTGGGTGCCTGCCCGCTTTGTTAATTCGGTCGACGGCTGGAAGAGTATCGAGGAGATAGACAAACGCTCGGATTACATTCTGGCAACTCATGATGAGACGGTATTGGAACATGAAGTCTACCCCTATGACGGTATGCCCGTTCGCCAGAGACGACAAACCATAGCAGGAACTTCGTTCTACTTTGGCGGCATATAAATGACAGACATGCATTGCAGGTAAACAGGTGAAAGAGGCTATGAGGCCTACCCGAAGCAAATGTGTCATTATCATCGCAACGATGGACACCAAAGGGGTTGAAGTCTCATACCTGCGCACCCAGCTTCACTCACTCGGCCTCATCACCACCATTATCGATGTCGGCATTGGCTCGGCCCCTTTGGGCGATGCCGACATCAGTCGGGACCACGTCGCCTCGAAAACCGCATCTGATATTTCCTCAATGCTCAGTCAGGAGAATGGCAAACTCAAAGCCATGGAAGCCATGGCGAAGGGTGCGCTTTTGCTCACTGAGGAAAAGGTAACCAGAGGTGAGGCGCAAGGAGTTATTGCGCTTGGGGGTGGCGTGGGTACCTGGATTGGAATGCAGGTCATGTGCGGTCTTGCTTTTGGTTTTCCCAAAATCATGGTCTCTACTCTGCCTTTTGATGTCAGACCCTATATGGGCTCCAAGGATATCGTAATCTTTCCCTCTGTGGCGGATATTTTAGGTTTGAATCCAATACTGCGGAAAGTTTTGCAGAATGCTGCCGGTGCAATGGCCGGAATGGTCGGTCTGGAGAACCATTGCATGAGCCACAAAAAAGTTATTGCCATTTCAGCACTTGGGGTCACCACTGCTCTGGTAACTTCCTGCAAAGAAATTCTTGAAGCACAGGGCTATGAAATTGCTGCCTTTCACGGCGTAGGTATTGGCGGAAAAATCTTTGAAGAATGGGTGCAGACTGGATTTTTTACCGGCGTTTTAGATCTAACCCCTCATGATATCAATAATTTTCTATTTAATGGCATATCCCCCCCTTATTCTGACAGATTGGAGTCGGCAGCCAGAAACAATATCCCCCAAGTAGTCGCCCCTGGCGGTCTGGATTTTATCAGCAGAGGCCCGATCGCAGCACTCTCGAAGGAAGACCGCAAGAAAAAACATTATCAGCACAGCCCCATGTTTACTCACGTCAGAGTAACTTCCGATGAAATGAAGAAGGTTGCAGAAGTCGTTGCCGAAAAACTTAATCAAGGCCAGGGCCTGACTACCGTGGCAATACCACTGCAGGGATTTTCCCACCAGGGCCATGCCCATGGGCAGCTCGCAGATCATGCGACCGACATGACCTTTGTCAGGGTTTTGAAAAAGAGATTAAAAGAAGATATTTCAGTGATCGAAGTGGATGCACATATCAACGACGCATTGTTTGCTGAGGCTGTCTGCTCTCTTCTGCTTGAACTCATCGAAACACAGCAAAAATCCGCTTAACTGCTGAGCATCAATTAATTCCTGGAAAGTTTCGGCTCAGCCAATTCTGCCTTGCTGGCTCATGATGAGATATTCACGCCCTCATCTGCTAGGGACTGGATTGCCTGATACAGTTTCTGCCTGTGTTGATTGAGCTCAGCATAAAAGCGATGCATTTCTGCGGCAGGTGAGAATATTTTTTCCGATCCTTCAGGCTGCACCATGCGGAAAGCCTCATCGTAGGAACCGTAAAGACCGCAGGCTACTGCTGCTGAAATCCAGGCCCCGAGAGAAGTCGACTCCCGGTTCGGGTAGAGGCCGACATCAGATCCATAAATGTCTGCCTGCAGCTGATTATAGGCATCAAACTTGGTCATGCCCCCGGAAATGCAGATTTGGGAAACCGTTCCCAGTTTCTGCCTGAACAGCGAAACATTCTCTTCCATTCCCAAAACTATGCCTTCCAGTACAGCCCGAGCCATGTCTGCCCGTGTTGTCGACAGCTTCAACCCATAAAACATGCCGGTATCCTTGGGATTCCAGTAGGGTGCGCCACTGCCCTCGAAATAGGGCAGCAGCAATGCCCCATTCGCTCCGGGCGGACTGGTGAGCACCTCCTGGTTGGCCGCTTCAACCTGAGCGTCACCAGATGCCCCGCCATAAAATTGCTCTAAAAACCAGCGGTAGACGGTGCCCGTGGTGAGCATACCGGCTTCCAGATTATAGCTTCCCGGAATAGCACCAATTTTACAGAGAAACCTTTTCTTTTCATCGATCACCGGCACATCAACATGAGCAATCAGATACGAACCAGTGCCCGTGGTGCACTTTAGTTTTCCCACCGAAGTAACGCCCAGCCCAAGGGCTGCACACTGCTGGTCACCCCCTGCAGTTACTACCGGGGTTGCCTCAGCAATGCCCGTTTGCCGTTGCAGGTCTCTCGAGGTTCTGCCGCAGACAGATCCGGCAGGAACGAGATCACAGAGATGCGCTCGATCAACAGAAAATATATCGAGCAGTTCCTGGTCCCACTGGCAGGTCTTCAGATTTAGCAGGTTGGTGTTACTGGCCAGGGAATGGTCGGTGACGAAGCGGCCACACATGGTAAAAAGAGCTAGATCATGTACCCCAAGCATCTTAGCCGTTTCTCTGTATATATCGGGCTGCTCTTTTCGAATCCAGGTCATCTTGACGGCTGAAAAGACCGGGGAAATCCTCAAACCCGTCATCGTGTAGACCAAATCTTCGCAGGGCTTCAACTCACGGCACAGCGGCACCGTGCGCTTGTCATGCCACATAATGAAAGGCGACAATGGTTCTCCCTGGCTATTAACAGGTACCACTGAAGAACGCTGTGAAGTGACGCTCAGCGCAAGAGGAGAGGTATTATCATGCTGGCAGAGATCACTTGCTTCCTTCAACAGAGAAAGCAGGGTCTCGACAAAGGTATTGGCGTCCAGCTCGACTCGAGTTCCGCCCGATCTGTAATTGGGGACCGTGCTTCTTCTGCACTTGTGCAGGACGGCGCCGTTACGGTCATGAAGAATGGCCCGCATGCTCGAGGAACCAATATCGATGGTCAGGATGGTTTCCATTTCCACTCCCTAAAGCCTCTATTCTGCAACAGGCGTCTGCTCGGAAAAGCCCTTGCTACTTCTGCCCGTAATAGGCACCTTCGCCATGTTTGCGCAGATAATGCTTGTCGAGCAGTTGCTGGTCCATGTCCTTGAGTTGGGGATTGATGGCCAGCGATATATGGCCCATGGCTGCTATTTCCTCAAGAACTACAGTATTATGAACCGCATCCATGGCATCGGTGCCCCAGGTGAACGGACCATGGCAATTCACCAGCACCGCAGGAACAGCCGCAGGGTCGAGATTTCGTTTCCTGAAGGTCTCCACGATTACCCGGCCTGTTTCGTGCTCATAGGCACCTTGAATCTCGTCGCTGGAAAGCTTTCTGGTACACGGCACCACACCATAGAAGTAATCGGCATGAGTGGTTCCCAAGGCCGGCAAATCTGCTCCCGCCTGGGCCCACGCGACAGCCAGCCTGGAATGGGTGTGGACCACCCCGCCGCAGGCTGGAAACTGCCGGTACAGTTCAAGGTGCGTGGCAAGATCGGAACTGGGATTGTAATCTCCCTCGATTACCTTGCCGTCCATATTCACCACGACCAGATCCTCTACCCCCATTGTTTCGTAGGGTACACCGCTCGGCTTGATAATCACTTCCCCGAGCTCACGGTCGATTGCACTGACGTTTCCCCAGGTAAATATCACCAAGCCCAAATCCTTGAGCATCAGGTTGGCCTCAAGCACATTCTGCTTCATCTTCTTATTCATCTATCAGCCCTCCGTCGCGCATCCGCTGGAAAATCCATTGCCTGGCGTCAATTATTTCTTTTTCCGGGTCTTCAGCCTTTTCAGTCCACATCTCGATGAGGAAGGGACCCGCATAACCAAGTTCCTTCAATCTCAAAAACACGCGGGGAAAGTCAACACATCCGGTACCGAACGGAACTTCTTTGAAGGTCCCTTTATGTTCTTTGGTGACAGCCAGTGTTTCCTTGAGATGAAGGGCGACAATCTGGTTGAAGCCCAGGGTGATCTCCTCGATCACATCGTTGTTCCAACCACTCAGATTGCCGATATCCGGATAGACACTAAACCAGGGAGAATCGAGCAACCGTTTCATATTCATGAATTTGAGGATGGAATTCATAAATGGATGATCCATTATCTCCATTGCCAGCATAACCTGTTCCCGTGCTGCCATATCCAGGCACAACCGCATATTTTCCAAATACCAATTACGGGTTTCTGCGTCGCCATTTTCATAGTAGACGTCATATCCAGCCAACTGAATCGTGCGAATACCGGTATCAGCCGCAAACCGGATAGCTTTTTCCATAATGACCAGTGCCTGCTGACGAATCTCCGGATCATGGCTGCCCAGCGGAAAACGTCGATGCCCGCTTAAACACATGGTCGGCACGGTAAGCGGACTTTGCACTATGGACCGGCTGAAAGCTAAACGCTCTGAAAGGCTCCACTCCAGCCTGGCCAGCCGCTCATCAGTTTCATCAATTGATATCTCAACGAAATGAAAACCGAGTCGCTCGGCAATGGCTAGCTTTTCATCCCAACTCGTGCCATACGGAAGTGCTTTTTCATAAATGCCGAGCTTGATGTCCTCTTGTTTCATCTATCTTCCTGTCTTGAATTTCAGATGGTCTGTGCTTGATCAATTACCAGTATCTGTCGATGGCAGCCTTGAAATCTCTGGCTGCTTGAGCTGGGTCGTCGGCTCCATACAACCCCCTGCCGGCGATAAAACACTTCACCGGGATATCTTTGAATATGCCCAGATCCTTGGCGTACAGCCCGCCTGTGACAGACACCTCAAAACCCATGTCAACCAGTCGTCTGATCTTGGTGAGGTCTTCCTCGCCCCACTGCTGACCGGCAAAAGCAGCATCACGGCCACGGTGATAGATGACCTGGGTCAGCCCGATCTCCAGCCATTTTTCCGCTTGTTCGAAGGTCCAGTCCCCATAGAGTTCAACCTGCACGTCGCCGTCGTATTTCTTGGCGACTTCAAGCGCCGCCTCCATAGTTGCGTAGGGTGCACAGCAGATAACGGTCATCCAGTTGGTGCCGCGTGAAAAGACAATCTCCGCCACCGTCGCGCCGGCATCTGCCGCCTTGAGATCGGTGACAATAGTTTTATTCGGGTACAGGGCGCGAAGAATCGAAACGGTTTTGGCTCCTGCGGCATAGCAGAGAATGGTGCCGACCTCGAGAACATCAACCTCATCGGCCAGAGCCCTGGTGGCCTCCAGAGCCGAGGGTATACTTAAGTTATCCAGGGCGACCTGGAGCAGCGGTTTACTCATAATGTTTCCTCTTCAACTAGAGCAGAGATTTAAAGGGTAGATCGGGTTCAATGGCGAAAGCATCCTCGAATCCACGTGGATAATGGTACTCGATCATATCCTTGTCAGCAGGATAGGTGAATTTGCCGCCTACCTGCCAGATAAATGGTTTGAAGTCGTATTGCATCCTGTCTTTGCGAAGCTGCCAGAGAAACTTGATCTCCATCGGGTCGGCCTGGAAATTGGTCCAGATATCGTGATGAATAGGCACAACCACTTTGCAGCGCAGGGCCTCGGCCATTCTCAAAATGTCACTCGAGGTCATCTTGTCCGTCATGCCGCGTGGATTTTCCCCAAAGGACCCGAAAGCCACATCGATTTCATGATCATTGCCATGTTTGGCATAATAATTCGAGTAATGGGAATCACCGCTATGATAGAGATTGCCGCCCGGGGTCTTGATAAGATAGTTAACTGCCAGCAGGTCCATTTCCTGGACCATTTTCCCTTTCAGGGTGGTACCCTTCGGCGCGGTGACCAACTCGGTCCGATCAAACGAATCAAGGGCGACGATTTCGGTATCCCCGACAGTAACAACATCACCTGGTTTGACGACCACGCAGCGTTCCGGCGGAACTCCCCAGCCAATCCACAGATCAACGCAGGCCTGGGGGCCGATGAACGGAACGTCGCTGCTGCAGTTCTGCAGAACCGCGGCAGCGACGTTCTCATCGATATGGTCTCCATGGTGATGGGTTGACAAAATGGCACTGACATCATTGATTGCAAAAGGATCAAGGACACACGGGACATTGCGCAGGTTAGGCTGCAGTTTCAGACAGCCGATCATGCGCTGATGCTGGTGCTGGTCCTTCATAAGTTTGTTTTTCTTGGTTTTTTTGCCGTGCTTGGTCCAGTAGTCAAGACAGATATTGGTATTGCCTTCTGTTTTGATCCACATTCCCGTGCAGCCGAGCCACCACATGGCAACCGAACCCGGGGCCACGACTTCCTCCTCTATCTCCTCATTAAGCCAGGTACCCCACTCCGGGAAATTGGTTAATATCCATGACTCTCTTGTGATTTCATCAATTTTACTCATTGCGATCTCCTTCATCTAAATCCATCAGATCCTGACTCACATGATCAGCCTGTTGATACCGCATATGGAAACAGGCATCGTCTCACAATTGCCGCATGATGATTGGCAATGAGACGTATAAACGTGTTCAGACACGAACCCCCCAAACATGCGATCTCATACCCTATCAATGCGTTATTATTGTAATTAAAGATTACGGTTCAGTTTAAACAGTTGCCGGCCAAAAAGAAATATTACTTGCCCGTGCAGATAGTATGTGATATGATATCACATATCACAAAAAAGGACAAGATATGGTTATCGAAAAAATCACCAATGTGACCTTGCGGCAAAAAGTATATGAGCAGTTGCGGGCCAATATTCTTGGGGCAGAAATACTGCCTGGTGAGATAATCAGCCTCAGGGGACTCGCTGAAAAGTTCGGCGTGAGCATCTTACCTGTCAGAGAAGCTGTCTGGCAGCTTGAATCCGAGAACATCCTCGTAGTCGAAAGCAATAAAAGAATCCAGGTCAACCATCTAACCAAGAGTGAATTTACAGAAATACTCAATCTCCGGTTACTTTTAGAATCCGAGGCGGTTGACAAAGCCTGCAAGAACCGTCCTCAAAAATCAATTGCGAGGGTAGAGCGGATTTTCAAGGCAATGGAAAAACATATAGGCGTCAACCACAAGGCCTATATCAAAAAAAACGATGAATTTCACAAAACCATCTATACCTATGCCAATTCGCCAATACTGATCGATTTGATCCAGCGTCTGCTGGCCAGGGTTAATCCCTATATCTATCTTTACGCCATGCATAAGCGGGATCTTTCAAGCGCAATGGTTTGTCACCGCGACATGCTTACCGGCTTTACAGCTGGCGACAGCAAAGCCACCATACAAGCACTGCATAATGATCTCAAAGGCGCCGCCGAATGGATATTGCCGCAGCTCGAGGGAGAAGATAAAAAGCGGACCGCTTGATTCAGCATTTTCATCTTGAACATCACTCGAGTACTGCTAAATCCCTCCGGAACATTTTTTCTTTTTTTCCTACGCCCTGTCTGCCCCCCTGCGTCTTCGTCTTCCGGCCTGGCTGCGCTGCAATCTGTCTGACCAATAAGCCCTATCCTTTTACAGCACCAGCCGTCATACCGGTAATGATCTGCTTTGAAGCAACGAAGGTGAAAATTATTGGTGGGATGGCAATCAGCATGCCCATCGCCATAATCTGTCCCCAGTCGATGTTGTGCTCAGTCAGAAACAGAGAGATGTGCACCGGCGTAGTTCTTGTAGCCCGATTGGTCAGAACCAGTGCCAGGATGAATTCATTCCAGGCAATACGAAAGGTGAAAATTGCGGCCGCCGCCAGTCCAGGCTTGATAACAGGCAGAACAATCAGAAAGAAGACCTGAAAAGGATTGGCGCCATCCACCCGAGCCGCCTCTTCCAGCTGAATCGGAACCTGCTGTATGAAACTCTGCAGAATCCAGATCACAAAAGGCAGGTTAATGGCCACATAGACCAAGATCAGGCCGTGCAGGTTGTTGCCTAAATGGTACTGAAAGTTCCAGATGGCAAACACCGGCACCGTCAAAACCGCCGGGGGAATCATTCTCATGAGCAACGTGTTTAAAGACACTGCATCCCGGCCCATGAATTGGAAGCGGACCAGCGCATATGCAGCCATACAACCCATGACCAGGGTAAGTGCGGTCGAAATCAGACCAACATAGAGAGAATTGCCCAAATAGCGCATCAGCGAGGGATCATGCAATACCGAACTGTAGTTTTTCAAGGTCGGCATAAAGATGAAAGTCGATACATCGTTAAAGATGTCCACCTTCAGCTTCAGAGAAGTAAGCAGCATCAGAACGATGGGCCCCAGCGCCATCAAACAAAGGCAAATCAGAATGATGTAGAAAATCGCAGTATTGATTTTAGAGTATTCTCGCATATGGCCTCCTCAATACTGTTCAGCAGCTGCTTGCAGCCGAGCAATTCGGGCATCGCGGATCTTGGTGTAGATAAACATTATCAAGGTTATCACCAGTACTATGGCCAGTAAAATATTTGAGAGCGCAGCTGCGCGGCCAAGCTCCCAGCTGACAAACGCCGTCTTGTAGATCTGCAGCGACAGGATTTCGGTGGAGAGGCCCGGGCCGCCATTGGTCATGATAAAGATGACCTCCAGCACTTTGAAGGCGTCAATCATCCGGAGCAATGCGGCGACCACCAGCACCGGCATCATCAGGGGTATCTTGATGTAATAGATCTGCTGCCACTCTGAAGCTCCGTCTATGCGGGCTGCCTCCAGGGCCGATCTCGGCAATGACTGAAGTGCGGCCAGGGAAAGAATAAAAATAAAGGGTGTCCACTGCCAGATATCGGCGATGATGACAGAAGGCAGGGCCCAGTCCGGGGAGGAAAGCCAGGGGATCGATTCAAACCCCCATTTTTTCAAAGTTTTATTAATGATACCAAACTGCGGATTATACATGTAGCGCCAGACCAGACCTACAACGATCGGAGCAATCATCATCGGCAGGATAAAAATGGTTCGAAACACCGTCATCCCTCGAATGGGCCGTTCGAGCATCAGGGCCAGGCCGACGCCGAGGACCATTTCCAGAATTACGACCGCAAAGGCAAAGGTGATGGTAACCATGAAAGATTCTTGAAAATTAGGATCCTTCAAGATCCAGGCATAGTTGCCAAAACCGGCAAATACCGCGTCGGCAAAAGGTGACCCCATACGCCAGTCGAAAAAGCTGGCCACCGTGAGATAGCCGATGGGATAGAGAAGCGCAAAGACCAAAACGATACCGGCAGGGGCAAGAAAGAGATACGGCGTTGCTCTGTTCATGATGCTTGTCGGTTTCATCTACATTACTCCTCTGCGCTCATGTCCTCACTTTTCTGGGCTCCCATGCCGGGTGTCAAATACCGACACCCGGCACACTCACTGCTGATTGGTCAGCCCTGGGTTATTGCCAGGTATAGTAACCGGCCTTCTCCTGGACTGCCTTGGCCCGTTCGGCAACTGAATCGAGTGCCTCTTTGACGCTCATATCACCGGTCATCGCCTTGGAAAGCGTGGTGCCGAGTTCCGCGTTCACCTCTCCCCAGGTCGGAATGATCGGACGCCAGTCTGGATCGGCATATTTCAGAGCTTCCGCAAAAACCTCACTGTGTGGATATTTGGCAATAACTTCGGGATCCATATAGGTGGAGAAACGACTCGGACTGCCCCCCTCCAGGGCGATCAATTTGTCAATTCGCTTGGAAGTCAGCCACTGCATCAACAAAAAAGCAGCTTCTTTGTTTTGAGCATTGCTTGGAATCGCTATACCGAAACCACCAGTCTGGGAGCCCCGACGAACACCTTCCGGGTGCAGAGCCCAACCGACCTTACCAACAATCTTGGATTTTTCAGGATCTTCTATTTCTCCAGCTACGGAAATGGAATCCAAAAACATTGCTGCTTTGCCCTGTAAAAAGGCATTTTTCATTTCGGCAAAACCGAACGAGGTTCCACCCTCCGGTCCGCATTCCAGAATCTTTTTCATGGCTTCACCAGCCTTCACACCGGCTTCGTTGTTGACGATCGGGTTCCATTTATCGTCGTAAAACCTTCCTCCCAGTGGCGCCAAGTGAAGCAGGAACGCGTGAGATAACTGGTGACCAGATGCCCCGCGTGAAGTGAGGCCGGCCATGCCAGGCTCGAGTTCCGGAATTTTACAAACCAGGTCCATCAGCTCGTCATAGGTCTCAGGAACTTTGAGATTATGCTTTTCAAAGATGTCCTTGCGATATCCTAAAACAGAGGTCTCAGATCCAAACGGAACGCCATAGAGCGCGCCCGTGGGACCCGGGAGATATCCTTTTTTACCACCAGCTATGCCAATATTTTGCACATATCCGGTAATAAGATCATCAGGATCATAGCTGGGATCGGCAAGTTTGGGATTCATGAAAAAGGGTGCCAGAGGCTCAATCTGGCGGGCAGGCACATAGTCTGCCTTGGAAAACACAACATACGTCAAAAGATCGTAATCGCCTTTGGGTTTGGTCAGTTCCAGAGTCTGTTTCTGCCGCATGGCCAGATATTGCAGCTGGTCCACCTCAACTTTAATACCAGTTTCTTCGGTAAACTTTGGCAGCACTTTCATGACCGCATCATAATGAGGATGTGCGGGAAAGTTTACCACCAGTGTCGTCCCTTTATACGGCGCATAGGGATCTGCTGCTAGCGCAGCTGTTGTCAACATTCCAGCCCCGACGACAGTAGCAAGAGCTGCAACAAAAGATTTTTTAGTGCATGTAAACATCACGTCCTCCCCTTCTGTATTGGTTTTAGCAGCCTTGCCTTACAAGGCTGCCTCTGAATGCGGATCGAAGAGATAAATACTCTCCGGATCGATCGCAAAACTGAGCATTTCATTGGCCTTCAACGGGGTGTCTGAGCCCACCTCGATGAAAATCTGCTGACCGCCGATATCGGATACAATTACGGACTGGCTGCCGATATATTCTGAGAGAATAACAGGCAGGTCGAGCTGGATCTTTTCGGCAATATCATCTGAAAACACGAAGGCAGATGGACGAATACCGACGACCACCTGTCCGTCAGTCCGTCCCTGTAGGCGTGCTCTGGTGGAATCGGGCAGCGGCAGGGCAAAACCTTTCCCGCTTACCTGGAACCGGCCTTCTGATTCGCCCAGAACCCCCTCAAAAAAATTCATCGGAGGAGAACCGAGAAAACCGGCAACAAATTTGTTAACCGGCTTTTTATAGAGTTCTTCGGCTGTCCCCTGCTGCTGAATAATGCCCTGGTGCATGACGACGATCCGATCTCCCAGGGTCATGGCCTCGACCTGATCGTGGGTTACATAGATCATGTTTTTTTCGAGCCGCCTCCTCATCAGGGCCAGCTCTGCCCGCATCTGGGTCCTAAGCTTGGCATCGAGGTTGGACAAGGGCTCGTCGAACAGAAAGGTACCCGAATCTCTCACCAATGCCCGGCCCATGGCAACACGCTGCCGCTGGCCACCCGACAACTGGGCAGGCTTTCTGGAAAGGAGCGGCTCGATGCCAAGCATGTCCGCCACCTTTTTGACTCGTTTTTCGATTTCTGTTTTTGATTGGCGAGCCAGGCGCAAGGCAAATGACATGTTCTTTGCCACGTTCATATGGGGATAAAGCGCGTAATCCTGAAAGACCATAGCGATATCCCGATCTTTAGGCTCCAGGTGGGAAACTGGTTTGCCACCGATATAAATTTCCCCGGAGGTCACCGTCTCAAGACCGGCAATCATTCGCAATGTGGTTGATTTGCCACATCCCGAGGGACCAACCAGGACGGTAAACTCGTTATCTTCCATCGTAAGGCTTAATTCTTCAATTACAGTGACTTGCCCATAGCGTTTGACCAGATTTTCTAAAACTATTTCAGACAAAGTCTCGCTCCTTTTGAAGTTCAGCCCAAAAAAGTACTATTTGAGCATTTTTAGCATATACGGTCTGGATTGAGTAAAGGATAAATTACGAGAGGTATGCATTTCCACCTCTGAACAGTCAGGGTTGTGCGCTGCTTAGATAGGTATATGTGATAACATATAACATTAAAAAAAGGGTTGCAAGCGCTATTAGTTGCCAGGTCAAAAAAACAACGCTCTTTACTGGGTACTTATTAGCCTATGATATCTTTATAAATTTCAGGCACGCATAGTGGCCTTGCCAGCCCACGGAAACCGTTAGCCTGTTATTCGAAAACCCATTCGTTATAACAAATCACTTCAGCTTCATCCTTGCGGCTGCGCTGACTGCCCTCGGCTGCCACATGTTTTTCACTGAGTCCGTCCAATGAGCCAGGATAGCCGACTGCGATAAGATTGATAACGATATAATCCTCTGGAATTTTAAAAGCCTCTTTCACAACGAGGGGGTCAAACCCTGCCATCGGATGGGCATACAGCCCGTCCGCAAAAGCCTGCAAGAGAAGATTCTCAGCGGCAAGCCCGCAGCCATACAGGGCATAATCCCTGTTATCGCTCAATCGTGCATCAAAGGCAAGCTTGGTCGCCACCACAATTAGAAGTGGGGCCTTTTTCGCCCAGTAATTACCGCCAGACAGCGCGCCATGCAGTTTTTCCAGGCTG
>NODE-348-length-16460-cov-6.96001_pt1 | contig 16460 bp, 15 predicted proteins | sample MGYA00139097_ERZ477577 | MGnify/ENA metagenome assembly ERZ477577
ATCCCCTTCATCCCTGTGAATAAGTGTTCTTGATTGTATAAATTTCATAGATTCTGATCGCGACTAAAATAGATTACGATTGTGTTGACAACAAAAGTTACAGGCTGTTGATACCTCGTAGTTTGCTGCGAAGGAGTTCATTACAAGGTTCTGTTTTAGTTGTTGTCTTGTTCGGAAGTGAATTTTTAAATCGATGCATTTTAAGAGAGGTGAGCTATGGCGGAAAGAATCTTTAAAGGTGGTGAATTCCTGGTTACGGAAGTGACTTGTGACGAGATCTTTACGCCAGAGGAGTTTACCGACGAGCAGAAACAGATTGCTGAGACCACCGAGCAGTTTGTCGAAAATGAAATTGTGCCGCACCTCGATGAGATTGAAGACCAGAATTTTGATCTGGTGATTGAAGCTTTCAAGAAATGCGGGGATCTTGGTCTGTTGATGATGGATACTCCGGAGGCGTATGGAGGTATGGAACTGGACAAGGTGACCAGTATGCTGGTTGCCGAAAAGATAGCGCCTGCCGGAGGTTTTTCTGTTGCCTACGCCGCACACACCGGGATCGGTACTTTGCCTTTGGTTTATTATGGCACCGAGGCACAGAAGGAGCAGTACCTGCCGAAACTGGTCAGCGGCGAATGGCCTGCTGCCTACTGTTTGACTGAGCCGGGTTCTGGTAGCGATGCCCTCGGCGCACGAGCGTCCGCGATTTTAAGCGAGGATGGCACACATTATATCCTCAACGGCACCAAGCAGTTCATCACCAATGGCAGTTTTGCCAAACTCTTCATTGTGTTTGCCAAGATTGACAAGGAACTCTTTACGGCCTTTCTGGTCGAAAAGGATTTTGAAGGCCTGGTCATTGGTCCCGAAGAGAAAAAGATGGGCATCAAGGGGTCTTCGACGACTCAAGTGATTCTCGACAACTGCAAGGTCCCTGTTGAAAATTTGCTGGGCGAGGCCGGCAAAGGCCATAAGATCGCTTTCAATGTCCTCAATGTCGGTCGCTTCAAACTTGGCGCATGTGTTACCGGCGCTGCCAAGCAGGCGACGTTGGTCGGCGTCAAGTATGCTAATGAACGTAAACAGTTTAATCAGCCGATCAGTAGTTTTGGGGCCATTCAGGAAAAAATCGCTGATTTGACAGCGGATACCTTTGCCGCAGAATCACTCGTGTACCGTTTGGCCGGTTTGCTTGATACCAAGCTGGCAACCATCGATAGAGAGATTGACAACTACTATATTGAGTACCAGAAGGGCATCGAGGAGTACGCCACGGAATGCGCGATTTCCAAGGTTTACTGTAGCGAGGTGCTGGCCCGTGTTGTCGATGAGGTGGTACAGATTCACGGTGGTTACGGTTTCGTCAGTGAATACCCGGCGGAACGTTTCTATCGTGACGAACGAATTAACCGGATTTATGAGGGGACGAATGAAATTAATCGCTTATTGATCCCCGGTATGATCCTTAAGAAGTCGTTGAAGGGCGAACTGCCGTTGCAAGCCGAGGCCATGAAGGCTTTTGAGTCGCTGATGACACCAAGCTTTGAAGAACTGGATGACTCGATTCCTTTCGCCGCCGAGAAAGCATTGCTGAAAAACCTCAAGACGCTCTTTTTGATTCTCGCCGGCACGGCTGTACAGAAGTACATGACAAAGCTGGCCGATGAGCAGGAAATCCTCATGGCCGCGGCTGACATCGCAATTCAAATCTTTGCCATTGAAAGTGCTGTCTTGCGCGCCGAGAAGGCTTGTCGTTCAGCGAATGAAAAGAAAAAGGCTTTACTTGAGGCGGTCGTAAAGGTGTGTGCATTCAGCGCCACGGAAATCGCCGGCAGTGCTGCTAAGAAGGCGGCTTTTTATGTTGAGGAAGGCGATCAGCTGTTGATGGTCTTGTCAGGAGTGCGGCGCTTTGCCAAGTATGATGCGACAGGGCTTCTGCAGGCCAAGCGGCTGTTGGCAGCGACCGTTTGTGAAGAGGAGAAATACCTGTTCTGATAAGGGCTCCTGGTCGATCGTTCTTTGCTCTAGTGCCGCGTCAACGACAAACTGACGCGGCACTAGGCTTGCCCTGATCAGAGCCAGCCCCGTTGCCGGAAAAAATCAGCAAGCCGATCGACGGCTGTATTGAGATTTTCCATCGAGTTGGCGTAAGAGAAACGCAGGAAGCCTTCGGCGCCTTCCCCAAAATCAATGCCGGGGGTGAGGGCCACGCCGGTGGCTTCGAGGATCTCTTTGGCCAGGGCGAGTGAATTATTGGAAATGTGGCGAGCATCGGCGAGCACGTAGAAGGCACCAACCGGGTGCGTGTGGACTTTCAGGCCGATCTCCTCCAGGCGTGGAATCAGTTGGCGTCGCCGTCGATCATACTCCCCGCGCATCTCTTCGACATAAGAGTCACATTCCTTCAGGGCCGCGACTCCGGCCAACTGTACGAAACTGTTGGCGCTGATCACGACATTCTGATGCAGGGTCTGCAGAGTTCTGACCGCATACTTCGGGGCGATCAGGTAGCCGAGCCGCCAACCGGTCATGGCGTAAGCCTTTGAAAAACCACCGAGGACGAAAGCCTCATCCGTGAATTCGAGAAGGCTGTGTTCTTCCCCTTCGTAAGTCAGGCCGTGATAGATTTCATCCGAGACCAGCGGGATCGGCAGTTCGGCAAGTGTTGCAAGTTCTGCTCGCGAGAGGATTGACCCGGCCGGGTTTGCCGGTGAGTTGATCAGCAAAGCCCTGGTTCTGTCGTTAATCAGGGGGGCTATGTCTTCTGGTTGCGGTTGAAAACCCTGCTCGGGGCGGGTGCGTAAAAAACGCGGCTTTGCACCGACAAAACGGATGAAGTTGGGATAGCAGGCATAGCCTGGGTCGGTGAGGATGACTTCGTCATCCGGATTGCACAGCGCGGCAAAGAGCAACAACATCAAGGGGCTGGTTCCGGACGAAACGATGACCTGCTCCGGGTCAACGGTCACTTTGTAGCGTTTTTGGTAATGTTCTGCGATCGCTTCCCGTAGCTCGATGCGGCCGAGAGAGTGTGTGTAGCGCGTCTCTCCTGCCAGCATCGCTTTCTGGGCGGCCTTAACGATCGGCTCGGGGGTCGGGAAATCGGGCTCTCCAAGACAGAGGTAGATGATTTCACGGCCCTCAAGCTCAAGGGCTTTGGCTCTCTCCATGATCTCCATGGCGAGAAATGGCGTGATTTCGGCGGCGCGCCGGGCGATATGTCCTTTGACGGGTGTCTGCAAGAGAGTTGACTCCGGATCGGGTGAAGAAGGCTTTGTTGTCAGGCTTCAACGTTGTGCTTTAAATCCCCGGGATTCCGATGGGGCCCGGCAGGTCCGGGATGCACCCTGTTGTAACGAGCAAACTGACCATCAGGAGCAGGGCGAGCAAAATAAGTTTTTTCATCTTTGTTCCTTATCTGAAGAAGGCTGTTTCTGTTGTGGAATAAGAGCTTGAGTTGCAAACGCACTTTAGCAATTCTTCCGATAGTTGCAACAAAAAGTTGTCAGCACAGTTTCTCTATAACATGCCGGTGAACAGGTTGTCGTAGCGTGTTATCTGCTTTTGCCAGCCGTAACGGGCGACGTGGGAGCGCAAGAGGCCCTTTTGTCGAACAGGTTTTTTTAAAATGTTCCGTAAGCGTTGCAGCAGGTCTTCAAAGTCATCATAGAGAAAATCGTCTTGCAGTGCCGGGGGAATATGCTCCGGGTAAGCCAGGCGACGCGGCAAAAGTGGTGTGCAGTTACAGTAGATGGCCTGAATGACGCTGGCTCCAAAAAAGTCATGATTGGAGTTGACGGGCAGGATGTCAGCCCGCCAGAGCCAATGGGCATAATCGGCAAAATTTTCGGCATAGCCAAAATGGATAATCCGCTCGCCGAGACGTTGCTGTGCCTCGCTAAAAACAGGCGGGCAGTTGCGGTAGGACTCACCCAGTACAGCCACTTCGAAAGCGAATTCTTCCTCTTGCAGGCGGTAGAGAGCCTTGAAGAATTCTTCCGGGTTCTTGTCATATTCCCAGCGGTGGTTCCAGAGGATCAGTGGTGGTTTGCTGGCCTCGTCGATTGTTCCTTGCCGATGTTCGTCAAAGCGCTGCAGGTCGAGACCCAGGTGGAGGACTTCACTCTTGGCTTTGATCAGATCAACACTCTCCAGCTCATTCTGGTCAGGGAAGCTTTTCAAAAACTCAGTCAGTTGACAGGTGAAAGCTTCAAGGTGGTATTGTGAGTTGAAGAGGACCTTGTCAGCAGCGAGAGCGCTGGCGTAATTGATGAATGCATAGTGGGCGCGTTGCTGCGCCGGGTTGGCTCCGTTGGGAGACCAGGGGTAGGTCAATTGGTTCTCGTGAAAATAGAGTGCGGTCGGTAACCCGGCCGTTTTCGTCCGGGTCAGGGCAAGAAATGTGGTCAGATCGAGCATGTCGCTGGCAAGCAGAAGATCGGGTTGAGCATCGCTCTTCATAAAGTGGCGGGCCAGGGTCACCGCCCCACCGTGCATGCGCCATTTCCAACGTCGCCCGCTCAGTGTCATCAGTTTCACGTCATGCTGGCTGTAGCGGGCAAACTCTTCCGCCCAGACGGCATGGGAGCCGGTGTGGAAAGGCTCAAGTAGACATATTTTCATTTTTCGGATTCCATGGTGGTGATGATTCTAGTCGCTGAAAGGGTGTTTGACAAGGCTTGAGTTTGCCCCTGGGTGAACAGAAACAGCGAGACAAGATGGGGCCCATGTTGTAGAACACGACCCGGTTGTTTCTGGTCTGTGCGTCAGAGGTTTCCAGGGTTGTTTTTTTAGGCGCATTACAATTTATCCATCTTTCGTGAAAAGAGGAGATCGTTATCCCGTGAGTGAACAGCAAATCAATAACCCTCTGCATGGTGTAACTTTGGAGCAGGTCGTAGAGAGCCTGGTTCAATTTTATGGTTGGAATGAGCTGGGGCAACGCATCGATATTAACTGTTTCAGGAATGATCCCTCAGTGAAGTCGAGCCTCAAGTTTCTACGCAAGACGCCCTGGGCAAGGAAGAAGGTTGAAGAGCTGTTCCTTGCTACAAAGCAGAGCGCTTAGGATGATCCTTTTTTTTCTTTCACTGTTTTTTTGCACAAATGCAAAGAAAGATATATCCAGGTTTGCAAATCTGCAAACCAATCAAATGAAAACCGACCTTTGTTGGCTTCTTTGTTCTCTCAAGTCCCTGTAATTATATTATAAAATAAGCAGATACGTTTTTTATAACAATGGTATGAAACTTGCCTTAAGAGATGTGCGTTATTGCAACCCATACGACCTGGAGGTCTCTTATGAAGGCAAGTATTAATGGCAATTGGTTGGCTTATGATGATGTCGGCTGCGGTCCAGCCGTGATCCTGATCCACAGTTTTCCACTCTGTCGGCAAATGTGGCAAGCGCAGATAGAAGCTCTCTCGGGGCAGGGCATGCGGGTTGTCGCTCCTGATTTAAGGGGCTTTGGTGAAAGTGTTTGTGTCGAAGAAAGCTTTAGTCTCGCAGCATTGTCCGACGACATCAATGCTCTGATGAGTTATCTCGGTATTGGCCGTGCGGTTATGGTTGGTCTCTCCATGGCCGGTGGGCTTTTATTAGATATGCTTGAGCGTTATCCTCGCCGGGTTGCCGCAACCTGCTTCTTGTCGCCAGCGATGCAGCCGGGAGATACTGCCGAAGAGGTCCGTCGTTTTGATCTGGCAGAACTGGTTCGTGAAGGACATCGCCCGACAGCAATTGATAACCTTTGTGAACGCCTCCTCTCAGGGCAGCCTTCAGAGGCGAAGCGGAACTTGACGGGCCAGCTTCGTGACTGGATGGCAAAGCCTTCTGATACGACGCTGGCGGGAGCTTTGGCTTCGCGGCCGAGTAGGCTCCGCTACCGTGATGAGGGTCAGCTCTATCCTGTCCCGACCCTGGTCATGACCGGTGCACGAGATAAGGTCATGACGGCACTCAAACAGCCTGGCCCGGAAAATGGTGTCCGTCAGGTCATCAATGACGCCGGTCACCTGATTAACCTGGAGGCTCCTGATGAAGTCAACCAGAGTCTGATCGGTTTTCTGCAGAGCCTGAGTAATGTCAAGCTGCATCATCCCCGTTTACAGAGGGTGGCATAGGAAGAATCACTATCAGTGACTTGATTGCTTCCAGATAAAGGAAAAGGCTGCCTTGAGAGGCAGCCTTTTTGTTAGTTTGCTTTTTCCTGGACCCATTCGCCGGCGTCTTCCACGTCTTTGCCGAGGCCTTTCATGGTTTCACAGGCAGACAGGGTGAATACCATAAAGCCCAGCGCCAGAAGCAGACAGATTTTTTTCATAACGCACTCTCCTTCTTTTCCGATTTAGATTTGTTCCTGTCTTCACGCCACATCTCGATAAACAGAAGTGTGACGCCTATAGTGATTGCTGAATCGGCGACGTTGAAAGCCGGCCAGTGGTAGCGTTGCCAGAAGACGTCAAGGAAGTCAATGACTTCACCGAGTCGGATACGGTCGATCAGGTTGCCGAAGGCTCCGGAAAAAACCAGAGACAAGGCAAAAAAGGCCAGCTTTTGGTCTTCTCTGAGTCGCTTGATATACCAGAGGATGCCGAGCATGGCTATGATCGATACGGTGATGAAGAAGGGGATGCGGATAGCGTTGTCGGAGAGGATGCCGAAGGCTGCCCCCTTGTTGCGGACATAGGTCAGATGGAAAAACCCACGGATTACCGGCACCGTTTCGTGGAGACGGAAGTTGGCGTCCACGTACAGTTTGCTTGCCTGGTCAAGAATCAAAAGAACCAGGCTGATGGCCGATAATGTGTAATACCTTTTCATAGCTTCTCGGTACGCGCGACGAGTAACGTGGGATGCAAAAAACTTAACATCAAACTCTTTCTGTTGCGCTGTCAGGTTGTCGATGGCTTGCGGGTGTGTCGTGCCTGTGCTCGTCACTCATTCCGCGTGCCGCGTCCCGTTTGTCTTCAGGCAAGAGCTTGAAGACAACGGTGGCAGATCTCGGGGTGATCATCATGGTCACCAACTGTTGTGGCGTAGTTCCAGCAACGCGAGCATTTTTCGCCATCGGCCTTGCTGACGCGGATCTTCAGCCCAGGCAAGTTCTCTCCCGTCGTAGCGTTTTCCAGACTATCTGTCACTTCAACCTGAGAGACAATCAACAGGCAGGCCAGCTGTGCCGACTCTTGTTTAAGCAGATCGGCCAGGTCGCCATCGGCAGCGAGCTCTACTCGCGCATCAAGAGAATGACCGATGATCTTCTCTGCACGGGCCAATTCGAGAACTTTGGCAACGTCACTGCGAACAGCCAGAATGCGTTCGTACTTTTCCTCCAAGGCATGATCTATAAGACTATCCTCAAAGCTTGGGAACTCTGCCAAGTGGACACTCTCTTCACGCTCTCCAGGTATAAACCCCCAGATTTCTTCAGCGGTGAAGGAGAGGACCGGAGCCATCATGCGGGTCAGTGCATCCAGGATGCGATACATAGCAGTCTGGGCGCTGCGGCGCTCCAGGCTCTCGGTCGGCGAGGTGTAGAGCCGGTCCTTGAGTACGTCGAGGTAAAAAGCGCTCATATCGACAGAGCAGAAGTTGTGTACGGCGTGATAGAGCACGTGGAAATCGTAAGATTCGTAGGATTTCAGAACGCGATTGACCAGTTCTTCCAGGCGGGAGAGAGCCCAGCGATCAATCTCAAGTAGATCCTTGTCGGCCACCGTGTCGGTTGCCGGATCGAAATCATGGATGTTTCCCAGGATGTAGCGGGCCGTGTTGCGGATGCGTCGATAAGCTTCTGAGACCTGCTTGAGGATGGCATCGCCGACGCGGGTGTCGTTGCGGTAATCCTGGGTGGCCACCCAGAGGCGCAGGATCTCGGCGCCGTATTGTTTAATGACTTTTTCCGGAGCGACGACATTGCCGACCGACTTAGACATCGGGCGACCTTTCTCGTCGAGCACGAAGCCATGAGTCAGAACCGCTTTGTATGGCGCTGCGTCACGGGTGCCGACGGAGGCGAGCAGGCTGGAGTGGAACCAGCCGCGATGCTGGTCGCTGCCTTCAAGGTAGAGATCGGCTGGTGTCTTGAGCTGTTCTCTCTTCTCCACGACCGCTGCATGCGAAACACCGGAGTCGAACCAGACATCGAGAATGTCCATTTCCTTACGGAAATCATCATGGCCGCAACTTGGGCAGACGGTGCCGTCCGGCAAGAGCTCTTTGGCTTCTTTTTCGTACCAGATGTCGCTGCCCGTCTCTTCGAAAAGGTCGGCGACATGGTGCATGATCTTGCCATCGGCCAAAGCTTCATCGCATTTGCCGCAATAGAAGACCGTGATCGGTACACCCCAGCTGCGCTGGCGGCTGATACACCAGTCGGGACGGTTTTCGATCATGTTGTAGATGCGGTCGCGTCCCCAGTGTGGAATCCACTGCACATCGTTGATGTGCTCGAGTGCTTTCTGGCGGAGTTGATTGGCTTCCATGGAGATGAACCACTGCTCTGTAGCCCGGAAAATGATCGGTTTCTTACAGCGCCAGCAGTGGGGGTAGCTGTGAGAAAGCTTGTCTTCGCCGAGCAGCGCGCCAACTTCTGCCAACTTGGCGCTGACCTGAGGATTGACGGCCGGAACTTTCTCCCCGCCAAAGAACTCAAGGTCCTCACGGTAACGACCGTAGTCGTCAACCGGGTTGTAGATTTCGAGTCCGTAACGCAGGCCGGTCAGGTAGTCATCATGACCATGCCCGGGGGCGGTGTGTACGCATCCGGTTCCTGCTTCAAGGGTGACGTAGTCGCCGAGGACCAGAAGTGAAGCGCGGTCGTAAAGCGGGTGGCGGCACTCTTTCTTTTCGAAGACGTCGGCCTGAAAGGTTTTGACGATTTTGAATTCAGTGATGTTGAGTTCGGCCAGGACCTGGGCGTGCAGGCCTTCAGCCATGACCAACAGCTCGGCGCCGGTGTCGATGGCGACGTAGGGCAGCTCAGGGTGCAGGCAGACGGCCAGGTTGGCTGGAATCGTCCAGGGGGTCGTCGTCCAGATAACAAACGACAAGGGTTTTTCAGCGAGCGAGTCAAAGCCTGCAGGCAGATCGTCCTGGTAGGGGAATTTGACGAAGATCGATGGCGAGGTGTGGTCTTCATACTCGACTTCGGCCTCGGCCAGTGCTGTTACGCAGGAAGAACACCAATGGATTGGTTTGCGTCCCTTGTAGAGACCATCTCGTTCGGCAAAGCGCGCAAGCTCACGAGCGGTTGCCGCTTCGTAATCGGTGGTCATGGTCAGGTAGGGATGTTGCCAGTCACCGAAAATGCCAAGACGGCGGAATTCATCACTCTGGATGTCGACCCATTCTTTGGCGTAGGTGCGGCACTCTTTGCGAACCTCGGCCTTGGTCATCTCCCGCTTCTTCTTGCCCAGCTTCTGATCGACTTTCAACTCGATCGGCAGGCCATGGCAATCCCAGCCGGGGACGTAAGGCGCATAATAACCCTGCATGCGCTTGCTTTTGATGACGATGTCTTTGAGGATTTTGTTCAGCGCATGGCCAATGTGAATGTTGCCATTGGCATAGGGAGGGCCGTCGTGCAGAGTGAAGTTGGGCTTCTCCTGGTTCGGCTCGCTAAGTTTGCGGTCGAGATCCAGTTCGGTCCAGCGGAGCATGATTTCCGGCTCGCGTTGTGGCAGGTTGCCGCGCATCGGGAAATCGGTTGCCGGAAGATTTAGCGTCTCTTTGTAGTCCATATTCAGCCTCGCAGGCCCCCTTTTTGGTGCAGATTTGAACACCGCAACTTATCAAAATGGCTGAATAAGTCAAGGTAAATCAGGGGATTGAGCTGAGGCAGAACCTCTGAGCAAGGGCTTTTCTGATCGATCCTGTCTCTTGGTCAGGCGGCTTGCCGGCTGCCCCCCGTTTGTCTCGACAAGGGTTGCCCGGGTTGCGAAACGGCAGCGTTTGTTGAGCGGGCATCCGTTGCAAAGAGGTTTTCTCTTTTTGCAGCAGGTTTTGGCCAGTTGCACGATCAGTGCGTGGTATTCGTTGTAGAGGGTAACGTCTTCGGGGAGTGCCTGCGTAAAGAGCTCTCTAACCTCAGCATATGTCTCGTCGCCTTGCAAAACTCCGACGCGCTCGAAAATGCGTCTGGTGTAGGCATCAACGACAAATGAAGGCCGATGTACAGCGTAAAGGAGAATAGAATCTGCGGTTTCCGGGCCGATTCCGGGCCTGGCAAGTAATCTGTCCCTGGCTTCAACAAGGGATCCGCTGCAAAAAGCGTTTAAGTTGCTTTGCCATTCCGTTACCAGATGTATGGAAAGACTTTGCAGTAGGTTTGCTTTCTGCCGGAAAAAACCGGAGGGCTTGATCAGCTCTTCGAGCCGATCAATCGGAATCTCAGCCAATTTGTCAGGGGAAAGAACTTGCTCTTCTTTAAGGTTGGCTATCGCCAGTTCTACATTGGTCCAGGCTGTATTCTGAGTGAGGATGGCACCGATAACAACTTCGAAGGGGCTGTCCGCGGGCCACCAGTTGAGTGGCCCGAAGTGGTCAAGCAACGTCATGTACAGGCAGAGTAGTTCTGTCTCTATTGGTTTAGGCATGGTCGTTGTGGAGGGCGTTGGTCATCCCTTTGGTTTTGTACTGATTTGAGAGGGTGGGTTAATTGGGTTTCTCACCGAAGGCCGGTGCTTTCGGCAAAGAGATGCAGAAGGTTGCGCCCCCACCGGGCGTTTGTTCAACCCAAGCCTGGCCCATGCAGCGCAAGGCGATTTTACGCACAATGGCGAGGCCGACACCGGTGCCCCGTTGTCCCTTGGCGCTTTTGCCACGGGAAAAAATGTCGAAAATGGTTTCCCGTTCCTTGGCAGGCACGCCCGGACCGAAGTCGCGAACAAAGTAGGTGGTACTCTTGTTCTCATCCCAACTGCCGACTTCGATGGCGCCACTTTCCCTCGGTACGTAGTGATTGGCGTTGCTCAGTAAATTGATAAAAATCTGGTAAACAAGGGTTTCGGGAAGCCACGTCTGGGGCAGTTTCTCGGCAATGATCTCCAAACTGTCCTCATTGTTGAGGATCAGTTCGCGAACGACTTCATTCACGATCATATTGACATCTGTAGGGTTGTCACCGGCTTTAACGTGGCTTACCTGGGCGAGGTCCAGAAGATCATCAAGGAGCGCGATCGCCCTCTCACTCTGGCGTTCGACTTCACCCAGAATCTGTAGAATCTGGTCGTCAAAGACCTCGCTGTAGGTTATGCTCAGGAAGTCCATGTAGGTGACGACCGGGGCGAGAATACCGCGCAGGTCGTGGGAAATTGAATGTGCAAAAGCATCCAGTTCACGATTGGCTTCTTTCAAGTCGTCTTCAGTTTTTTTGCGTTGGGTAATATCTCTGCAGACCGCAAGCTTCTGCCTGATGCCGTCTTCTGCCGGCAAGGGTGTGTGTACAATTTCATAGGTTCTTTCGTGCCTGCCGAGATTGCGTTCGTCACGGACCGTGCGGTTCTTGAAGACCTTGTCCATAGGGCACCATGAGCAGGGGGCTTGTTCGTTGTGGAGGACTTCATGGCAAGATTCTCCAACGCGATCCCCAAAGGACTCCAGCATGGCACGGTTCATAAAAGTGAGCTTGAGGTCTTCGTTGGCGATGTAGGCCATGTCATCCATGTTGTCAAGGACGATACGGAAGCGTTGTTCGCTCTTCTTGAGTTCCTCTGTGCGCTCCTTGACCCTGACTTCCAGCGTCGTCGCCTGCTCGCGCAAAGATTCTTCCAATGCGTACTGTTGAGAAAGATCATTGAACGATTCGATGCCGCCGATAATTTCACCGTCAGCGTCACGAAGAAACTCCATATTCTTGATCAGTTGAGTCGTTTTTCCCGACTTGGTAATGATGGTGCATCTGCCACCAATGATCGGCTTAGGGGTGTCGGAGTGAAAAAGCCCACACCTTTCCTCGCAGGGAATCCCTCGCAAAAAAGAACAATGCTGTCCGACGGCTTCTTCGGCGCTATAACCAGTGATCCGCTCTGCAGCAGGATTCCAGTAGACGATATGCATCTCCGTGTCGACGACAAATAAGCCGCTGGGTATAGTCCTCAGGGCTTGCTCAAGGGAGATGTTTTTTATGATGGCGCTGGCTTTTGACATAGGAAGATAAGGTCCTTGAATTAAGGATTTTATCACTAATGCTCTGTGCGTCACAATCCCCGATTTTCAAGCGCGTCCGATCACGGCAACCTGAACTTCAGCAATATTGTTTTTCATAAGAACCCTGCAGCACTCACGGACTGTTTCCCCGGTCGTCATGACATCATCGACCAGTAAGATGTTTCGTGCAGAGGTTGTTGTGGTGACTATGAAAGCGTTGCGTAGATTACTTCTTCTCTCTGCGGCGGTCAGCCCTTGCTGTGGCGGTGTTTTAAGGGTGCGTTGTAAAAGTGTGGTGTCGATAGGAACCTGCATCTTTCTGGCCAGCGGCCGAGAGATTTCAAGCGCCTGGTTGTAGCCACGTTTTTTCAAGCGACCGGGGTGTAGGGGGACCGGAATAATACAATCTGGCTTGAAGCCGACTTCAGCAACCTCAAGTGATTTGCCGAGAAGTTTTCCTAGAGGCTCTGCCAGGTTGACCTGGTTGCGATATTTTAACTGATGGATGGCGTCTTTGACGCGCTCCTCGTAGGAGCAGGCCGCGTGGACGATTGAAAAGGCAGGTGGTCGCTGCAGGCAAGTTGCGCAGAGATGTTGTGATGAAGACGCGGGGAAAGGTTGGCTGCAACAACTGCAGTGTGATCTCCCCAGGGGCGGCATGTTTGCCTGACATTCTGCGCAGAATTCCTGCGGGTCGAAGCCTGGGGGCAGAAGCTGTCCACAGAGCAGGCAGGCCGGTGGTAAAAACAGGTTTACACCTGCCGATAGTGCACGACGCAAGTTGGCCCACATGGATCCCCCCCCCCCAGAGGTATGATAACTCATTACACTTTATGAAATAAGGTTCGTGCCCATCTCAGCAGGAACTTCGAGGCCCAGCAGGTTGAGAATGGTGGGTGCAATATCCGCAAGGATGCCGGGCTGAAGACTGCTGTCACGTTTTGCAGCGTCAACGAAGATAAGCGGAACCCTGTTTGCCGTGTGCGCGGTATGAGGCGTGCCGTTTTCATCGAGCATTTTTTCGCAATTGCCGTGGTCAGCTGTTATCAGGGCACAGCCCCCTGTCGCCAGCAAAGCATCAACAACGCGACCCGTGCAGAGGTCAACCGTTTCCATAGCCTTGATTGCCGCTGGCAGAACTCCTGTATGGCCCACCATGTCCGGGTTGGCAAAGTTCAGAATAATCAGATCATAGTGTTCTGATTGAATACGTCTGATAGCCTCTTCGGTGACTTCAGGAGCGCTCATCTCGGGCTTCAGGTCGTATGTAGCGACCTCTTTGGGTGAGGGAATCAGTGCGCGATCTTCGTTGTTAAAAGGAGCTTCGATGCCACCGTTGAAGAAGAAGGTGACGTGGGCATATTTTTCTGTCTCGGCAATCCGCAACTGGTTCATGCCAGCGGCTGCAACAACTTCGCCGAGAATTTTGGGATAACTTTCGGTGCTATAAGCGACCGGAAGGTCAAAGGTTTCATCGTATTCAGTCAGGCAGGCAAACGTTGAGAGTTGAGGCGTATGCACACGTTCAAACTCATTGAAGTCTTTTTGTGTGAAGGGCCGGGTGATCTCTCTGGCCCGGTCTGCGCGGAAATTGAAAAAGATGATGCCATCCTGATCATTGATGGGGCCGACTGGCGTGCCATTTTTGTGGATGACCTGTGGTTCGACAAACTCATCGGTTTGGCCGGCCGCGTAGGCCGCTTCGATCGCCTCAGTGCTTGAATTGACCGCGTGCCCCTGGCCCAGGGTTATCGCCTGCCATGCCCGCGATACACGATCCCAGCGATTGTCTCGATCCATGGCGTAGTAGCGGCCGATGACGGTTGCCACCTGCCCGTGTTGGATGCGCTTTAGCTCCGTTTCAAGTTGTGCGAGATAACCTGCTCCGCTCTGCGGAGGGGTGTCTCGACCATCCATAAAGGCGTGGATGCAGGCTTCAACTCCCTGGCGTTTAGCCAGCTCGAGCAAGGCATAGAGGTGGGTGTTGTGCGAATGGACGCCGCCGTCTGACAGCAACCCCATCAGGTGGAGTTTGCCGCCAGCTTTGTGGATCTGCTGCAGGGCTTCGAGCAGGACCCGATTGGTAAAGAAATCTCCCTCGGCAATGCTCTGACTGATGCGGGTCAGATCCTGGTAAATGATACGGCCGGCGCCGATATTGAGATGTCCGACCTCCGAGTTGCCCATCTGCCCTTCCGGCAGGCCGACATTGAGTCCCGAGGCATTCAGCCAGGTCGACGGGTAGCTCTGAAACAGATCATCCAGGCGTGGAGTCTTTGCCTGGCAGACGGCGTTGTTCTCGCAATTCTCGTTAATTCCCCAGCCGTCTAGAATGATCAGTGCTACCGGTTTTTTCATGCACCTGCCCATTCTTTTTGCTCGCCGTGATGGATGACCATCTTGTCGAGAGCGAGAGGACGTGCCTCCTGGATCAGCTTGCGATCGACCAGGCTGCTCGTATTCCATTCGCCGCAGGCTGGGCAACGACTGTTCCATTCGGCAGAGACGTGCTGACATTTTTCGCAGACGAAGTTCAGGTGCAGGCGTTTGGAGATGCCAAGAGCCTTTTTGTATTCACTGATGGCCTGCTCCGGCTCGCGGCAGCGACGGTAGGTTTCTGCAAGCAGGAGATGTACCTGAGGGGATTCGACGCCGGAGCTCTCGACCGCCTGCAGCTGCTCTTTGGCCTCGTCGACCATTTCCAGGCGAAGACAGAGCTTGCCATAGAATAGGCGGAACATGAGATCATCACCTTGCTCGAGGACCTGGCTGCGGAAGAAGTTCAGGAGTGAAGAAGGATCTTCACGCTCCATGAAGTAGTCCTCAAGACGTTCGAGGAAAACACCTTTGCCAAGCTTCTTGTAGCCTTCCTGCCAGATTTTGACCGCGTCGTCTCCCTGGTTTAAAGCGACCAGGGCATCACCAAGGGAGACTTGTGCCGGAGCAAAATCAGACTCCTGGCGCAGGATGTCCTTCAGTTCCGATTTAGCCTGATCTGCAGAACCGCTCAATATTGACTGGCTGGCCACTTCATAGCGCAGGTAGAGAAGCAGGGCTTTCTCATAGGCAACGCGGTTAGCGCCCGGTCCGGCCTTGAGCACCTGACGCTGGGTTTCAAGAGCCTCCTGCCAGCGGTCGTGCTTGATGTAGAGATCTCGCAGAGAGCGAAGCGCTTTACGGTTGTCCTTTTCGCGGCTAATAAGTTCCTGGTAAGAAGCCATGGCCTCATCATCATGGCCGGTCTCTTCCTGGATAGCTGCCGTCTTGAAAAGAACCTCGAGACTTTTCGGGTCCAGATCTCCGGCTTTTCGCAACAGGCCAAGGCTCTCCGTAGAGTTGCCCTCCTGGGCGGCCAGATTGGCCATGGCGATCAGTGTGTCGACCCGTTTGGGGTCACGATCAATGGCCTTGTTTAGGAGGGTACGCGCTTTTTTCAGGTCGCCGGAGAGGAGCCTGCCGACGCCTTCGCGATAAATAGCATTCGTCTCCTGAGCCTTTTTCTGGCTATGATCGCGACGCCAATGAGAAAATGAATGAGTGATAAGACTCAGGATATGCAGCCCGTTACCCAGCAGCAAGCCGATCAGAATCGCCCCGATGATAATGATTGGAGCCGGAAAGGTCAGTCCCTCGCCTGCCGCGTAGAAGACTGTCATATCTCCCGGGTTGATACCCCAGAAGTAGAGGAAGCAGAATGCAAAAATAACAAAAACGAAGGTTAATATTGCCAGATAAATCATTGTGACCCTCCCGGTAGGCTTATCGTCATGAAGCACTTAAGATCAGGGTTATTCACCAAATTTTTCAATGTCGGTTTTGCATTCTATACAATAACGGGAAAATGGCCTGACTTCCATCCGCCGGGGTGAAATATCTTCACCACAGCTCATGCAGATGCCATATTCGCCTTTTTCAATCTGATTCAGGGCGACATCGATGTCGTTGATACGCTGACGTTGAGTTTCGCTGACGTTGAAGAGGACGTCGCGACTGTAGGCTGCAGAGGACATGTCACCGATATCAGGCACGCCATCCTGACCAATCTCACGGCAGGCTTCATAGGAATTGCTGACTTCCTGAAGAAGGCTCTGGCGCTCTTTCAGTAACTGCTCCTTGACCTGGGTGAAACGTTTACTCATGCTACTCTCCTTAACATGTCTGAAAATTGTATGGTCTGTCAGTTAACCACAAAAGAGGGCTTTCTGGCGAAGAAAAAATCACTTGAAAAGGGTTGATGGAACAATCTTTCTGCTACGAGTGGTGGTAGGGTTCGTTGCGAATAATCGTACAACATCTGTAGAGTTGTTCA
>NODE-349-length-16452-cov-3.92554_pt1 | contig 16452 bp, 20 predicted proteins | sample MGYA00139097_ERZ477577 | MGnify/ENA metagenome assembly ERZ477577
CAAATTTGCAAAGGGAAAAAATAATTAATAATTAAATCTGAAAAAGAACATGGAACAGTTAAAATTTCAAAGATTAAAAAAGGAAACCCAATCTCCAATTAATTTAAATCCGGGAATGATAATAGCCATAATTGTTTACTTCAGTTTTTTGGGAATGTCTTATGTGAATAATCAAATCTTCATGGATAAACTTTTGATTATTGGAGCCATCTTGGGATGTATTTCTTTTATAAAGGCGATGAATAAAACTAATTAATACTAAATAAATATTATGGAAAATCAAACATTTAAACTAGTAGAAGGAGAATTTAGCCCAGTGGAAGCCGCTGATGTATTATTTTCATTAATTGGAGATAAGATTAAGTTTCACAATTTACAAATGCTGAGTAATCAGGAGCGCTTTGGGGGAGATAATTCCCATTCTGAAAAAAGAATAGATCAATTAAAGGCTGCAAAAGAACAAGTAAAAGAAATGATTTTAGAAGCGCGCGATAAGGGTTATACCTTAAATATTAATAGTAACGTAGAAGTTACATTAGTTAAAGAGACTCATAAAGCTTTTTAGGTAATACTTCTAAGTTACTTTTTGGCTCCCTTATTTTATGGATTTACATTTATTGTTCGACAACCTGACCAATCCGGCTCTCCTTTTCTTTTTCCTTGGCATCTTAGCCGTGCAACTAAAAAGTGACCTGGAAATACCTCCGAACTCTTCTAAGTTTATTTCCTTATATCTTATGTTTTCCATTGGATTTAAGGGAGGGTTAGAATTATCTCATAGTGAGCTGGATTTGCAGATTTTATGGTCGCTTATCTTTGGAATTATCCTGGCTATAGCTGTCCCAATCTATACCTATTTCATCCTTAGAAGAAAGTTTAGTGTAGAGAATTCAGGAGCTATTGCTGCAGCCTATGGCTCGGTAAGCGCGGTTACTTTTGTCACTGCAGTTACTTTCTTAGAAATTGAGAATATTGACTTTGGCGGTCATATGGTTGCTGTCATGGCCCTTATGGAGGCTCCTTCTATTATTGTTGGGGTTTTATTAGTGTCTATTTTCCAGAAAAATCGCAAAAACAAAGTATCCATTAGAGGAATTCTTGGTCATTCATTTACAAATGGTAGTGTTTTACTAATTCTAGGTAGTTTGGTTATTGGTTTTTTGGCAAGTGATGAACAAGCAAGGGGAATTGAACCTTTTACTACAGATATTTTTAAAGGATTTTTGGCCGTTTTCCTATTAGATATGGGCATAACCAGTGGTAAAAAGTTAGCTGATTTTTTAAAGAAAGGATGGTTTGCTTTTGTTTTTGCCATCATTATTCCTTTAATAAACGGCTCTTTTGTAGCTTGGTTTACGGCCAGTTTTACCGAAGAAGTAGGGGATCGTTTTTTATTTGCCATTCTGGCGGCCAGTGCTTCCTATATTGCAGTACCTGCAGCCATGCGCTTAGCTGTACCCAAAGCGAATCCTAGTTTATATTTGCCGATGGCTTTGGCGATTACCTTTCCATTCAATATAACCTTAGGAATGCCCTGGTATTTGTACTTAATTCAAAACTTTTGAAGGAGGTGATCTTATGTGAAACTAGTCGTATTTATTGTCAACCTCAATACCTGCCTCTAGCATAATATTAAAAATTAGACGGTACTCTGCCTCATTAAATTCCCCATCAGCATTGGCCATTTCATTTAACAATACTCCCAGAGCATGTTTTTTATTTTCAGGCATACCTTTTAGAATTTGCATACATTCTTTGGCTGTTATCTCACGAGCTTCCTCTATAAGTACCCGATCAAACTTTAAAATGTCCATTAATTGGGTCAGTAAATCAATTTCACTTTTTTTAACCTGACCGTCAATTAAGATTACCTCGTCTATGGCCTTTACAATGGCAAGTTTTTCTGCTAAATTAAAATTCATATTTTTTTATTAAAAGACTTGAAATTGGTTTTTTTTACTTCTTTGGAAGTTATTACAAGGTACTAAAAATTAACCTTATTTACTGTTTAGTTTTTTTAATTGATCAATAATAGGTTTTGTATCTTTCAAAATATTGAAAATACCGACCATGAACTCTAAAGAACTTTTAATTATCAATAGAATATTTTGCTTGTTTTTTGTATTTATCAGCCATTTAACGGTTAATTCCCAAGAACTAAAGATTCTCACCTATAATATTCGTTTAGATGTTGCGTCTGATAAGGAAAATCGTTGGGATAATAGAAAGGAGTTTTTAATTGGGCAGCTAAATTTTTATGCTCCTCTGGTTTTTGGTACACAAGAGGGTTTTAAACATCAACTTGATGCAATTAAAAATGGGATGAAGGGGTATGACTATATTGGAAAAGGGCGAGAAGATGGCGCTGAAAAGGGGGAGTACAGTGCTATATTTTATAATACCCAAGATTTAACTTTATTAGAAAGCAACACTATTTGGCTATCTGAAAGTCCGGAAGAACCATCAATTGGTTGGGACGCTTCCTATAAAAGAGTCTGCACTTATGGGCTTTTTACTACCAGAAATCAAGAACATAAATTTTGGATTTTTAATACTCATTTTGATCATGAAGGAGAGGAAGCCAGAAGAAAAAGTGCTCGCTTAATAGTCGAAAAAATAAATCTACTGAACAAGGCAAAGTATCCTGTAATACTTATGGGGGATTTTAATTTAGAACCCACCACTGAATCCATATCTTTTCTTAAATCTGCTTTTAATGACTCTCATGAGTTGGCAGGGGATAGTGCTTTTGGACCGGAAGGGACATTTAATGGGTTCCAATTTAATAAGGCTGTAACAAGAAGATTGGACTATGTATTTTTATCAAAAGGAGATATAAATCTATTGAAATATGGGATTTTGAGTGATTCTAAAAACCTCAAATATCCTTCGGATCATTTTCCGGTTTTTGTGATCATTTCCTTTAACGAAAAAGAATAAGAATGGCCCCAATTGCAGTTAGAATTAAAATCATCTTTCGATAATATTTTTCCTGAATTATTTTTACCAAACGGATACCAATCAATAGTCCAATAAGCACAGCAGGGATTAACTTGAGATCAATTAACAAACTTTCTTTTGTTATTGTTTTCCAAACTAAGATGTGAAAAGGAAGTTTAATAGTGTTGATTATTAAAAATAGCCATGCAGCTGTCCCAATAAAGACATTCTTAGGTAAACGCATCGCTAAAAAGTAGATATTAGAAAAAGCCCCTGCCAGGTTGCCAATCATAGTCGTAAAACCGGCCATAATACCTGTAAAGCCTGCAAATGCAGGGTGCTGCGGGACTACTTTGGATTTTCGTATGTCCCACCAATACATAAGAATTACGCTGGCTAATATAATGGTAGACATACCGTATTTAAAACTCTTTTCGGGAAGATCTTTACCTATTAGTACGCCTATTAGAAGTCCAAAGATCATCCATGGCAAAAAACGAATAATATACTTCCATTGGGCATGTCTATTATAGTAAACAACTGCAAAGATGTCTCCCACAATTAATAAAGGCACCATTAGGCCAGTAGATTCTTTAGCACCAAAAGCAAGTGCCATCAGAGTAACGATAATAATTCCAATTCCCTTTATTCCTGCTTTTGAGATTCCCAGAATAACCGAAGCAATAAAAGCAATTATCCAAGTGGCAAGGGTTATTTCCAAATTTTTAATTAAATGAGGTGTAGTGATTAAAGCTAAAAAGCAAATGTATCCTAAAAAATAATATCTTTATCGCTAAACCAGAACCAAACTATGGAATTAAGCACTTTTGACTACACCCTAATAATCGGTTTTTTCTCACTTGTTTTACTAATTGGAATTATTGTTTCAAAAAAGTCTGGTAAAGATTCAAATGAATTTTTTCTTTCTGGCCGGACCATGCCTTGGTGGTTGTTGGGCCTTTCCATGGTGGCGACGACTTTTTCTACAGATACCCCGAATCTGGTAACCGATTTGGTTAGAGATAAGGGAGTCTCGGGTAACTGGGGATGGTGGTGTTTTTTACTGACAGGAATGCTCACCGTTTTCGTTTATGCGAAGCTTTGGCGGAAATCGAATGTAAAAACGGATCTTGAGTTTTATGAATTGCGATATGGAGGCAAACCCGCAAGGTTTTTAAGAAAGTTTCGGGCCGTATATTTAGGAGTAATTTTTAATGTTATCACTATGTCGGCCGTAACCCTTGCCGCTATTAAGATCGGGGGTATTATGCTGGGCCTTGAGGATTGGCAGACTGTTATAGGCGCTGGGCTTATTACCGTAATTTTCAGTGCTTTGGGAGGATTTAAAGGGGTTGTCTATACAGATTTTCTATTGTTCTTTGTAGCTATGGGTGGTGCCATAGGAGCGGCTTATTATTTAGTCAATATCCCTGAGGTGGGGGGTATTCAAGCAATGATGGCTAACGAATTGGTTAGTTCTAAATTGGATATACTACCTGATTTTAGTGACACCGAGATGGTTATGACATTATTAGTAGTTCCCTTGGCAGTGCAATGGTGGAGTTCCTGGTATCCCGGTGGTGAGCCTGGAGGCGGAGGTTATATTGCTCAGCGAATGCTGGCAGCAAAAAATGAGAACCACGCTATTGGGGCAACTTTCTTTTTTAATATTATGCATTATGCTTTACGTCCATGGCCATGGATTTTAGTAGCATTGGCTTCTCTGGTAGTTTATCCAGATATAGCAAGTATTTCTGAAGCTTTCCCGAATGTAGCCGAAGGGAAATTAGGTCACGACCTGGCATATTCGGCCATGTTGACCAAATTACCAAGTGGCCTTTTGGGCTTGGTACTCGCTTCATTGATAGCGGCTTATATGAGTACTATTTCAACACAACTCAATTGGGGATCATCTTATATTGTTTTTGATTTTTATAAAGAACAGATTAATCCTAATGCCTCTGAGAAAAGATTAGTGGCAGTAGGCAGGTTATCTACAGTTGTTTTAATGGTTTTAAGTGCTTTTCTCGCCTTGGCAATGCAAAATGCACAACAGATTTTTGAATTGCTTTTACTCTTTGGAGCCGGAACCGGTCTTATCTTTATTTTGCGTTGGTTTTGGTGGAGAATTAATGCTTGGACTGAAATATCCGCTATGTTCGCTTCTGGTATTCTATCTATTCTTCTTAAAGCCACACCCTTAGGTCCTTTTTTATTCGCGACCGATACTGGAGTATTCCCTAATTGGGGTGAAATTCCCTTTGTTATGTTGATTACCACAACTATTTGGTTAATAGCAACCTTCACTACTAAACCGGAATCAAAAGAAGTATTAAGATCCTTTTATAAAAAAATACAACCAGGAGGTCCTGGTTGGGGTAAAGTGGTAAACGATGCAAAGGAAGATGGTATTAAAATTGATTCTGGAGAGAAATGGAGCGTTCCTTCTGGGATAACTGCTATGCTTTTGGGTGTTGTTCTGGTGTATTCTATGATGTTTGCTACTGGGTATTGGATCTATGGACGAACCACTTCGGCCTTAATTTTAACAGCAATAGCCATAGTTTCAGGATTTTCACTTATCAAGGCATGGAATAAAATGAAAGACAATATTTTATAATATGAAAGAAAGAATTACATCCGTTGACATTTTTAGAGGGGCCACAATAGTTCTTATGATTTTGGTTAATACTCCTGGAACATGGGCTAATGTATATGCCCCATTTTTGCATGCCAATTGGCATGGATATACCCCAACGGACCTAGTATTTCCCTTCTTCTTGTTTATTGTGGGTACTTCAATTGTCTTTGCTTATCAAAATAAGACGGCGAATTCGGCTACCTATAAAAAAATATCAATTAGAACTTTAAAACTAATTGGTTTAGGACTTTTTCTAGGAGCATTTACCATTCATTTCCCCTTTTTCAAGGATTTTGAGAGTATCCGTTTTCCAGGTGTTCTGCAACGGATCGGAGTAGTCTTCTTCTTTACCTCCATCCTATTTATAAATTTCAACTGGAAGGTCCTTTTGGGAATTTGTCTTACTATTCTCATAGGATATTGGATATGGATGGGTTTCATTCCATTAAATGGGATAACTCCAACATTTGATAGAGCACCAAATAACTGGGCCAACTATATTGACTTAAACGTGTTCGGATCTCACATGTATAAAGATGACTATGACCCTGAAGGGCTCTTGAGTACCCTTCCCTCAATTGCCACCTCTTTAATGGGTGTTTTTACCGGGTTGTTGTTATTGTCTAAACAAAAAAATAAGACGCGCCTGCTTCTTGCAATAGGGGTAGTATTGGTTTTATTAGGGCATCTATGGAATTTTTCTTTCCCTATAAATAAGGCCCTTTGGACTAGCAGTTTTGTATTAGTTACGGCAGGCTGGGCGAATATAATACTGGCAATTATTTACTATATGACAGATGTTAAAGGAATTAAATTTGGCAGTGTTTTTAGATATGCCGGAGCAAATGCCATTACCGTATATTTTCTTTCAAGCTTTATCTCAAAACTCTTTTACTCTATTAAAGTAAATAGCGATACCAGCCTTCATCAATGGCTATTTGAAAACCTCTATTTGTACGATGCTATTCCTGTAGAATTATCTTCTTTGCTATATGGTTTAACGGTAGTATCATTCTACTTGTTTTTGGCTTATATCATGTATAAAAAGAAGATTTTTATTAAAGTATAAAGAAGATTTATTAAGGTAATTTTTTACTAAGACTTAAATCCCATATACCGGCTAACATATTTACCTATAACATCGAACTCCAAGTTTACTTCACTGCCAGCAACATATTGCTTAAAACAGGTATGCTCATAGGTATAAGGAATAATAGCAACACTGAAGCCGTTCTTTTTTGAATCAATTACAGTAAGACTTACGCCATCTACCGTTATTGAACCTTTTTCAATAGTTATATGGTTAAGACTAGGATCATATTCAAAAGAAAATATCCAACTGCCGTTTTCCTCAATAATTTTTGTACAAACGCCAGTTTGATCTACATGGCCTTGCACTAAATGACCATCCAATCGCGATCCCATAACCATTGCTCTTTCAAGATTAATTAGTTGCTTGACTTTTAATTTGGAGAGATTGGTTTTTGACAAGGTTTCATCAATGGCTGTTACCGTATAAAAAGGACCATCTATTTCTACAACTGTTAAGCAGACCCCGTTGTGTGAAACACTTTGGTCTACTTTTAACTCTTCCGTAAATGAGGAACTAATCTTTATGTGAAGATTTCCCTTTTCATTTTTCAGTTCTTGTACCCTTCCTAAAGTTTCAATTATACCTGTGAACATGTGTCGTTTAAAATAAGTAGTTTTGCTTTGTAAAAGTAGAAATAAAGCCATTGATAGCATGAAGGAAAAAGGAAAAATTAGAGTAGGAATTTCAATAGGTGATCTAAACGGAATAGGTTGTGAAGTTGTTTTGAAGACATTTGAAGATTCCAGAATGACCGACTTTTGTACGCCTGTCATTTTTGCCTCGAATAAAACTATTTCTAAACAAAAAACTGATCTGGGTCTAACACTTAATTATAACGGGATAAAAGAGGCTTCTAGGGCTATAGACGGCAAGATAAATGTTGTAAACGTATGGCAGGAAATTCCTCAGATTGAATATGGAAAATTGTCTAAGGAGATAGGGGGTTATGCTATAAAATCCCTTGCCGCAGCAGTAAATGCATTAAAAAATGACGAGATAGATGTTTTAGTCACTGCCCCGATTAATAAGAATAATATACAGTCAGATAAATTTAATTTTCCGGGCCATACAGATTACTTGGCCCAAGAACTAGCAGGAGATAGCTTAATGTTTATGGTTACAGAAGGCTTAAGAATAGGACTTCTTACAGATCATATGGCAGTTAAAGAAGTTAGTGAAGCTATTACACCTGAATTAGTTAGAAAGAAGGTTAAAATTATTCAGGATTCCTTAAAAATGGATTTTGGTATAAGGAAGCCAAAAATTGCTCTATTGGGAATTAATCCCCATAGTGGTGATAATGGTGTTATCGGGAAGGAGGATGATGAGGTCTTAAAACCCACAATAAAGAAACTCTATGATGAGGGAAATTTGGTTTTTGGGCCTTATGCTGCCGACAGCTTTTTTGGGAGTGATGCCTACAAAAGTTTTGACGCCATACTTGCTGCTTATCATGACCAAGGGCTAATTCCTTTTAAGACTTTATCTTTTGGTAAGGGGGTGAATTTTACAGCCGGTTTGTCAAAAGTTCGCACCTCCCCGGATCATGGTACGGCATATGAGATTGCCGGAAAAGGAAAGGCAGATCCTGGATCATTTAAAGAAGCAGTATTTATGGCGATTGGAGTTTTTAAAAAGCGAGAGGAGTACAGAATATTGACAAAAAATCCCTTGGCAAAACAAAAATTAACTCGTAATGTCGATTAAAACGCATATTTTTTATAACAAATAGGGGTTAAAGATTCTTTTTTTTATTGGGTGTTTAGAAAAAAAAAGTATCTTTGCACGCCTTAAACTAGTGTATAAGCAGATGAAGAATAAGGAATACAGAATTCCTTTTGCAGGATTAAAACAAGGAAAACACAAGTTTGAATTTGAATTAGACAAAACGTTCTTTGATTCTTTTGATTACTATGAATTTAATGAAGTAGCATTAAATCTTACAGTTGTTTTAAATCGTATGTCGACGGTTTTAGAATTTGAGATGGAAGCTGTTGGCACTGTTAATGTTAATTGCGACCTAACAAATGAACCCTTTGATCAAGAATTAGAAGCTAATCTTGAGTTGTTGGTTAAATTTGGCGAAAAGTTTAATGACGACGACGATGAAATATTGATTATTCCCCATGGAGAACATCAAGTAAACATTGCTCAATACGTTTATGAAATGATTGTTTTGGCAGTTCCTTTAAAGCGGATTCATCCAGGAGTATTAGATGGAACTATGACCTCCGAGGCGCTAAAAAAATTAGAAGAGTTGCAGCCAAAAGAGAGTAAAGAAAAGAATGAAGATAATATTGATCCCAGGTGGGATGCATTAAAAAATTTACTAACGGATAAATAGAATTATATTATGGCACATCCTAAAAGAAAAATATCTAGGACTAGAAGAGACAAAAGGAGAACACATTACAAAGCTGTAGCTCCAACTCTTGCCAAGGACCCTACTACGGGAGAACTACATTTATATCATCGCGCACATTGGCACGAAGGTAAATTGTATTACAGAGGACAAGTTCTTATTGACAAAGCTGAAGAAGAAACAGTATAGTAGTTTCTTCTACAAAATTCAACTCCCACTTATTTTAAGGGGAGTTTTTTTATGTGATAGATTTAATTCTTTTAAATCATTGTTTTCGTCTAATTGTCCTAAAAAATCATTAATTTTCAGCGATTTTCATCCATTTTTAAAGGTTTCTAGATAAAAACCAATAGTAATATGGGAAATATAACAGCAGCAATTACCGCTGTAGGGGCTTATGTGCCAGAATTTAGGTTAACGAATAAGATGTTAGAAACCATGGTGGATACTAACGATGAATGGATAACCGCAAGAACAGGGATAAAAGAAAGAAGAATTCTTAAAGACAAGGATAAAGGAACTTCATACCTAGCTATAAAAGCAGCGGAAAATCTTATCGCTAAGTCTGGAGTAGACCCAAAAGAAATTGATCTGGTAATTGTTGGTACCGCAACACCCGATTTGCCGGTAGCTTCAACCAGTGCATTTGTGGCAGCAAGGATTGGCGCATCAAATGCCTTTGCCTTTGATATGCAAGCTGCTTGTTCTAACTTTTTGTACGGGATGTCAACAGCAGCTCGTTATATTGAATCCGGGAAGTATAAAAAAGTTTTATTAATAGGGGCTGATAAAATGTCTTCTATCCTGGATTATACAGACAGAACTACTTGCATAATCTTTGGAGATGGGGCGGGTGCCGTTCTTTTTGAGCCAAATACAGAGGGTTTAGGGTTACAGGATGAATATTTGAGGTCTGATGGATCAGGAAGAGAATTTCTAAAGATTGACGCTGGGGGATCTCTTTTGCCAGCTTCAGAAGAGACTGTAAAAAACAAACAACATTATGTATATCAAGATGGAAAATCTGTCTTTAAATTTGCAGTTTCTAATATGGCTGATGTAGCAGCTAAGATCATGGATAGAAATGACCTTACCCATGATGATGTACATTGGTTGGTTCCACATCAGGCGAATAGGAGAATTATTGATGCCACGGCTAGAAGGATGGATTTAGAACCTTCTAAGGTTATGATGAATATTGATAAGTACGGTAATACAACCTCAGCTACTTTACCGCTTTTGCTTTCCGATTACGAAAAACAGTTGAATAAAGGTGATAATCTTGTTTTTGCAGCTTTTGGTGGCGGCTTCACATGGGGATCAATTTATTTAAAATGGGCCTATAACAGTTAAATCGATTAAAACAGAACTAAATGGATATTAAAGAAATTCAAAGTCTTATAAAATTTGTAGCAAAATCTGGTGCTAGCGAAGTGAAGTTAGAAACGGATGATATTAAAATCACCATCCGAACCGGTGCTCTAGGGAATACACAGGAAACTGCATATGTACAGCAAATACCTGTAAGTTCGGCCCCCGCACCACAGTACATGAATCCTGTGGCAGAGACGCCTGCACAAGGCTCTTCGGATACTTCAAATACTAATGCTGCAACAGAGGAGGAATCCAAATATATTACTATTAAATCTCCTATTATTGGCACTTTTTATAGAAAACCCTCTCCGGATAAACCATCATTTGTGGAAGTAGGGAGTGATATATCTCAAGGAGACGTCTTATGTGTAATCGAGGCGATGAAACTTTTTAATGATATAGAATCTGAAGTTTCTGGTAAAATTGTTAAGGTCTTGGTAGAAGATTCTTCTCCAGTAGAATTTGATCAACCTTTATTTTTGGTGGATCCTTCATAAGTTTATTTTTTTCACTAATCCATTGAAGCCTTATAGTTTATAAGGAATCAATTTCAGAGAATTCTATAAATAAAGCTATGTTTAAAAAAATACTTATTGCCAACCGAGGTGAAATCGCATTACGCATTATTAGGACGTGCAAAGAAATGGGAATTAAAACAGTTGCCGTTTATTCTAAAGCTGATGAGGAAAGTCTCCATGTGAGATTTGCTGATGAAGCCGTATGTATAGGTCCAGCACCTAGTAGTGAATCTTATCTAAAAATTCCTAATATTATTGCTGCTGCCGAAATTACAAATGCCGATGCCATTCATCCAGGTTATGGATTCTTATCTGAAAATGCTAAGTTTTCCAAGATTTGCGCAGAGCATGAAATTAAATTTATCGGTGCATCTGAAGCTCACATTGAAAAAATGGGAGATAAGGTTACAGCAAAAGAGACAATGAGAAAGGCTGGGGTCCCGACTATTCCAGGTTCAGAGGGCCTACTGAAGGATGTAGCTCATGCAAAGAGGGAAGCTAAAAAAATGGGTTATCCTGTAATGCTGAAAGCCACTGCCGGTGGAGGAGGTAAAGGGATGCGAGCCGTTTGGAAAGAAGAGAATATACAAGCCGCATTTGAGAGTGCTGTGAAGGAGGCTACTGCCGCCTTTGGAAATGGAGGAATGTATATGGAGAAACTTATAGAAGAACCAAGGCATATTGAAATTCAGATTGTCGGTGATCAGTACGGGAACGCCTGTCACTTATCTGAAAGGGACTGTTCTATTCAAAGGAGACATCAAAAATTAACGGAGGAGACTCCTTCTCCATTTATGACAGATAGTTTAAGAGACGAAATGGGGAAAGCGGCTATTAAAGCGGCAGAGTTTATTAAATATGAAGGCGCCGGAACAGTAGAATTTTTAGTTGACAAACACAGGGAATTCTACTTTATGGAAATGAATACTAGGATTCAGGTTGAGCATCCAATAACAGAACAAGTAGTTGACTATGATCTTATAAGAGAACAGATATTGGTTGCAGCCGGTGTTCCTATTTCCGGAAAGAATTATACCCCAAAATTACATGCTATTGAATGCAGGATTAATGCGGAAGACCCTTATAAAGACTTTAGACCTTCTCCGGGGAAAATAACTACCCTTCATACGCCTGGTGGGCATGGGGTCAGATTAGACACACACGTTTATAGCGGGTATACGATTCCACCCAATTATGATTCAATGATTGCAAAATTGATTACTTCGGCTCAGACAAGGGAAGAAGCAATAAATAAAATGAGGAGAGCTCTTGACGAATTTGTGATTGAAGGAATTGCAACAACTATTCCTTTCCATCGTCAATTGATGGATAATCCGGATTATTTAGCAGGAAATTATACTACTAAATTTATGGAGGATTTTAAAATGAATCCTAAACCTGAAGAATAATATTATTAACTCCGGCAATCGCTGGAGTTTTTTTATAATGTCATGGAATTAAGCTACTGGGAAAAAACATCATGGCTAACTAATATCGATATAACAATTGTAGGCAGTGGTATTGTAGGTTTAAATTGTGCCATACAATTATCAAGGAAGTACCCAAAAGCGAAAATATTAGTATTAGAAAAAGGAATCTTGCCTCAAGGTGCCAGTACAAAGAATGCTGGGTTTTCTTGTTTTGGGAGTATTTCAGAAATTAAGAGTGATTTAAAATCACATACCGAAGAGGAAGTTTTTGATTTGGTAAGATCCCGTTGGGAAGGGATTGAACTTTTACGAGCCTTAGTGGGAGATAAGGAGATGGATTATAGGCAGTATGGAGGGCATGAATTGTTTACAAAAGAGAAATTAGAACTTTTTGAGGAGTGTTCAGATAGCATAGAAAGCATTAATAGATTGCTAAAACCTATTTACAAGGGAAATCCATATACAAAACATCCAAATAACTTTCGTTTTAGAGGAATACAAGAAGAGTATATCACAAACACTTTTGAAGGTCAGATAAACACGGGAAAAATGATGCTAGCTCTGCTTAATCAGGCTCGCAAAGCTGGAATTGAAATATTAAACTCAATTGAAGTATTATCGTTTGAAGAAACATCTGAAGGCATTAAAATTAGTACTAGTAGTTTTGATTATTTTACAGCTAAATTGATTATTGCAACAAATGGCTTTGCTAAGAAATTATTAGAGATAGATGTAAAACCGGCTAGAGCACAAGTCTTAATTACAAAACCTATTAAAGGGCTACCTATTAAAGGCACTTTCCATTTAGAAGAGGGATATTATTATTTTAGGAATATCGACAATCGCGTGCTTTTTGGGGGCGGTAGAAACCTTGACTTTATTGGGGAAGAAACGACTGAGTTTGGAAATACCTTACTTATTCAAAATACCCTGGAGACCATGTTAAAAGAGATTATTTTACCTAATACCCTTTTTGAAATTGATCAAAGATGGAGCGGGATCATGGGTGTTGGCACTAAAAAGAAACCTATCATAAAAAGAATATCAGAGAACGTTGTCTGTGGAGTTAGATTAGGAGGTATGGGCATTGCCATAGGGAGTCTGGTTGGGAAGCAATTATCTGATATGAGTTAGATGGAAGACCAAAAAAAATTAAAGAAAGAACTATTTCAATTTTGCGAGATATTTGTCTCCAATAAAATAGAAACTATAAAAGCTAATCTAAGTAATATACAGGAGGCTCTTACTTCAGAAACGAAAAGTAGTGCAGGCGATAAGCATGAGACCGGGCGGGCCATGTTACAAATTGAAAGGGAAAAGTTAGGGGAACGTTTAAAAGTTGCAGAGGAGATGGGAAACACTCTTTTTTCAATTAATCAAGGTGAAGAAAGTATAAGAATAGGTTTGGGAAGTTTGGTTTTTACCTCGAATAATAATTTTTATATTGCAATTCCTTCTGGTCTTTATTCCAATCAAGTAGAGAAGGTGTACTGTATTTCCTTGCAAAGCCCAATTGGCAATTTATTATTTGGAAAGGCTAAAGGAGATTTTTTTGAATTTAATGGGAAACGAGTTGACATTTTATCGGTTGAATAAAGCATAGTCTCTTTATTAGAAAGGGATTACTACATATTTACCCAAAACTAAATAGAGTTCTTTGAACTTGTAAATTGGCACTTATGAAGTTATATAAGCACATTAAAGGAATACTGATAGAGCTTCAGCAAAAATTCTATATTATTGAAGGAGAGAAGTGGGATCTATTTATTAATAGAGATAACCTTTTTGATCTTGTTTCTGAATTTTTAAAAACAAGGCTACCAATAGAAAATCCTGAGGTTTATTTAAAGGAAGGAATATTAGCACCCATTGGAGAGAATCAAGAAATATGGGCTAGTGGAGTAACTTATTTTAATAGTAAGCTAGGGAGAGAAGAAGAATCTAAGAAGGCAGGAGGAAGTGATTTTTATGCCCGGGTGTACGATGCAGAAAGACCTGAACTATTTTTTAAAGCCATGGGGTTTAGAGCAATAGGACCTGGGGGTAAAGTGAGAATTAGAAAGGACTCCAGTTGGGATGTGCCTGAGCCTGAGTTGACCTTAGTGATAACTTCTTCAGGTAAAATTATAGGATATACCATAGGAAATGACATGAGTTCTAGAAGCATAGAAGGTGAAAACCCGTTGTATTTACCTCAAGCGAAATGCTATGACGGTTCAACGGCTATAGGTCCTTGTGTTCTGGTTTTAAAAGATTCTTTGCCTTTGTCTACCACCATATCTTTGACTATTACCAGAGCTTCTTCTAAGGCCTTTTATGGAGAGATTACTATAGATCAGATTAAAAGAAAATTTGAAGATCTTGTTTCCTTCCTTTATACAGAGTGTAGCTTTCCTAACGGCAGTTACCTTATGACTGGAACCGGGGTAGTGCCTACCTCCGAATTCACCTTAAAAGCAGACGATGAAATTAAAATTACTATCGCAGGGATAGGTACTTTAACAAACACGGTGGCCTAAAAACCAGTTAAAAATCATCTGGCTTTTGTCGCTTACTTTTTTTATCTGAGGTGTGCTTTTTAGAGCGTAATCGTTTCTCAACGGAACTTTTGGAAGGAGAAGATTTTTTTCGGGATTTAGGAATAATTAAGGCTTTTTCCAACAATTTATATATTCTTGTTAAACCTATTTCTTTGTTTCTTGCTTGACTTCTAGTTTTATCAGATTGAATAACTAGGGTATTACTTTTACTCAGTTTTAACTTCTTATTATTAATAAGCCGATTTTTTTCTTCTTCTGATAAACCATGGGAATTTGATATGTCCAAACTAATTTCTACTCTAGTAGAAACTTTGTTAGCATGCTGTCCTCCAGGACCTCCACTGGGGGTAGCCTTTATTTTAAATTCTTTTATTATTTGATTCCAGTCCACCCCTATTCCTTATTATCCCTAAGTCTTAAGTTAATAATCTCCAAAGGGATATTCAAATATAAATCTGTTTCAGGTTTTAAGAATTTGTCTGAATGAAAGAAAACGACATTTTCAGAGGCAGTCCCTTTGACTAAAAAATGAGTTCCCAAGGAATATGATTGAATGACTTTTGCAGCAAGTCCTGAATTAAAGGAAATCTTAAATTCATGAGCATATACAATTATTTTTCGTTTGGTATCTGCGTAGGACTTCAGTACTTCAATAGGAATCCAATTGGCTTCACCAAAAAGAGAAGCAACATATAAGTCTTTAGGGTTTCTATAGAGTTCCATTATAGGCTTATCTGCCAAAACCTTTTTATCTTTTAAAACCATAACTCTATCTGCAAAAGGGAGAATATCCTGATGGTCATGAGTTGCTGTAAGACAGGTAATCTGCTTCTCTTTTAGATAAGCAAACAGATTTCTTCTTAAACTATTCTTCTTAAAGTTATCTATATGGCTAAAGGGTTCATCTAATAATAATAACTCAGGTTCTTGAGCCAAAGCCCGAGCCAATGCCACTCTTTGCTGTTGCCCAATACTTAACTCTTTAACTTTTCTATCCCCATAAGCAGGCATTTCTATCATCTCCAAGAGTTCTTTTGTTCTTTTTTGTAGCTCTTGCTTATTTGTCACAGTTAGAAATTCGCCTATATTCTCTGCTACTGTTGTGACGTTCATGAGATCGAAACCCTGAGACATATATTTCATAAAAGGTTTTCCGGGAACGAGCGAAAACAAGGGACCCTCAATGGGTGAGTCTCCCCAATAAATTTCACCTTTACTAGGCTGCAGTATACCATAAATAAGTTGGAGTAAGGTGCTTTTTCCACAGCCGCTTTCACCCATTATGCCAAAGTGTTCTCCTTTTTTTACAGAGAAACTTATATCCTCTAGAACTAGGTTCTCCTCATAAGAAAATGTGACGTCGGTTACTCTGAGCATGGCTTCCGTAAGATATAATGTTTATTAAGAGTATACCAAATTAAATATGTAAATATTTAATCTTTAAAGGACATGCTAATCGCTTTATTAGGCAGGTTTTTAAAGCCCATATTGTAAAGAGTAAAACCAAAAATATCAGCGTATTGTTCTATAGTTTTACTTGCGGGAGTCCCGGCT
>NODE-350-length-16437-cov-5.17733_pt1 | contig 16437 bp, 15 predicted proteins | sample MGYA00139097_ERZ477577 | MGnify/ENA metagenome assembly ERZ477577
CAGTCAGTGCCAGTCATTCCACTCCAATCCGTATGAAAATACTCTTGAAGTTTAGTCACGGTAATCTCTGCCTGGTTCGAATTTAATCATTGTGCCTAGTACTTGAAGATAAGCTACTAATGCTTGCATTTCTGTTTTACCTTCAACTGAAGCTGCTGCATTATTAATATCTTCATCGGTATATGGCACACCCAAGACTTTCATCGCTTTAACACGTTTTTCGATACCAACACCATCAATGGTCGCATCATCTAACCATGGGTAGTTTGGCATTACAGATTCAGGCACTACACTACGTGGAGCACGTAAATGTTGCTCGTGCCATGCATCTGAATATTTTCCGCCTAAACGAGCAATATCAGGTCCAGTACGTTTTGAACCCCATTGGAATGGGTGATCGTATTTTGACTCTACTGCAAGTGAATAGTGTCCATAACGATCTTTCTCATCACGGAAAGGACGAATCATTTGTGAATGACATAAGTAACAGCCTTCACGTTGATAGATATCACGACCAGCTAACTCTAATGCTGTGTACGGACGCACACCTGATAATTCTTCATATTCAGGATGAACTTGATCTTCAAATGTCGAGTTTAAATAAAACAACGGTACGATTTCTACTATGCCGCCGACAGAAACGATAATGGCTGTTGCTAAAATCAAAGCAAAGACATTTTTTTCCAGCTTTTCCTGAAAGCTTACTGGTTTATTTGAGTTATGTTCAGACATTCCCAGTCCCCTTAAATATTTGCGTTAGCTAAAGCAGCTGTTTTTGCAGATGAATCAGCAACAGCTTTACGAATAGTGACTGTAATGTTGAATAACATCACAACCGCACCAAGGAAGAAAATTAATCCACCTGCAGCACGCATTGCATAGTAAGGATGCATTTGAGCAACGGACTCTACGAATGTATAAGCCAAGTTACCGTAGTCATCATATGCACGCCACATTAGACCTTGCATAATGCCTGACACCCACATTGCAGTGATGTATACAGCTGTACCGATTGTCGCCATCCAGAAGTGTAAATTAACTAACTTCACAGACCAGATTGTTGTACCCCATAGACGTTCAACCATATGGTAAATAGCACCAATAGAAACCATCGCAACCCAACCTAATGCACCAGCATGTACGTGACCGATAGTCCAGTCAGTGTAATGTGATAAAGCATTAACTGTTTTAGATGACATTACGGGACCTTCGAATGTAGACATTGCATAGAATGCTAATGAAACGATCATGAACCGAAGAATGTAATCTGTACGTAATTTATCCCAAGCGCCGCTCAATGTGAACATACCATTGATTGCACCACCCCATGAAGGAATGATCATCGCTAATGAGATTGCAGCACCTAATGAACCAGTCCAATCAGGTAATGCTGTGTATTGAAGATGATGAGCACCTAACCATACATAACCGAATGTTAATGCCCAAAAATGAACTACTGATAAACGGTATGAGTACACAGGACGATTAGCTTGTTTAGGCACAAAGTAATACATAATGCCTAAGAAGCCTGCAGTTAGGAAGAAACCTACTGCATTATGTCCCCACCACCATTGAATCATTGCATCTTGAACACCTGAGAAGATTGAATATGATTTAAACAACTCAACTGGAATAGCTAGACTGTTTACAACGTGAAGGTAGGTTACCATTACCATCATTGACAAGAAGAACCAGTTAGCTACATAGATATGTGACACTTTACGTGTTGCTAACGTCATGATGAAGTTAAAGCTATAAGCTAACCATACAACAGCAATTAGAATATCAATTGGCCATTCTAATTCTGCATATTCTTTAGATTGAGTAAGACCTAATGGAAGTGTAATAACTGCAGCAACAATCACTAAGTTCCAACCCCAGAACGTAAACCAGGCTAACTTATCACTCCACAAACGTACACCAGATGTACGCTGCACAACGTAATAAGCAGTTGCCATTAACGTTGAACCACCAAATGCAAAGATTACTGCATTGGTGTGTAATGGACGTAAACGACCAAAACTAATATAAGGATTATCAAAGTTCAAAACTGGCCAAGCCAATTCCGACGCAATGTATACCCCGATTCCCGTTCCCACTACCAAGTAGACAACCGCCATATAGGCGAACCACTTGACTATTTCAAAACTATATTGCTGTTGTTCCGCTTGCATAGCGACCGCACCTTCTGTCAATGAAAAACAATAACCAATCTTCTATAAATAAATAAAAGACCCATTCCACCACGTCTAAACGTAAAGCGTGATTTATTTTACCGCATTAGCTCTGATCATTTTGAATACATTACTTGATCTAGATCAGGTGTTGCGTGAAAAGCCATATTTCAAGGTTATTTGCCTTAATATGGCTTTCCGTAAAGTACAATTGTCCTAGCTTCACATACTAAGGTCAAGAGCGGGAAAATAACATGAGTCAGTCTTATTGATGAAATCAAAGCTAAATCATTACTTTAGGCTTTGAAGTGTACGTAATCTTTATAAAATAGAAGCAGTGCATTTGATAGGGTTACTTCTGCTTGCGTCATTCACTCTATCCGAAATAACTTAGGACTGAATTACTAAATAAACATCACGTTGCTCGGAGATGAGCAGGTTATATGTACGACATGCAGGCCCCATTTTCATTACTTCAACGCCAATAGCGTGAGATTCAAATAGAGAGCGTACTTTATATGGGAATTTGTCAGCCTCATTACTACTAATTATCAATACTTCAGGCTTGAGATTTATTAGAAAACCGATATCTTCACTTAATTCAAATGAAATCGACTTATCTTGGAGTAACTTTGATGAAGAAAGGATGAAGCTCCCCTTCAATGATAGTTGTTGCTTACTAATTGTTCTTATGACGACCTGATTGTCGTCATAAGACACTATTTCATTATTTCCAGAGGATGCCTCTAGATTAATATTCATATTCGTTTGGAAATAAGCTAAGAATTAAAATCCTGCAGCATCATTTACACGGTCACGTAACTCTTTTCCTGGTTTGAAATGAGGTACGTATTTTTCACTTAGCTCTACTGACTCACCACTTTTTGGGTTACGTCCTACTCTAGGTGGACGGTGATGCAATGTAAAACTACCAAAACCACGGATTTCAATACGCTCACCAGTCGCTAAGTTATCACTCATTTGTTCTAATATAAGTCTTACCGCTAATTCAACATCACGGTAATTTAAGAGTGATTGTTTCTCAGATAATATTTCAATCAAATCTGACTTTGTCATATGTCTTAATTTCCTTAGATCGTAAACTTTGATTTCAAAGAATCAACCTATTACTAACAAAACTTCTCAATGAGTCTTAACTTATAAAAAAAATAGGCACCCAAACAACGTAATGTTTAGGTGCCCGTTTCTTTAAAGCAGATTAACTATCGCTTTGATCCATCTGAGCTTTTAGAAGATCACCCAATGTTGTAGCACCATCGCTAGCAACGTTTGAGTACTCTTTCAACGCTTCAGTTTCTTCTTGAGAATCTTTCGCTTTGATAGATAAAGTCAATGTACGATCTTTACGTGATGTACCAGTGAATTTAGCTTCTACTTCGTCACCAACTGACAATACTTTACTAGCATCTTCAGTGCGTTCACGAGAAATATCAGCTACACGAACATAACCTTCAACACCGTCAGCAAGAGCAATCGTTGCACCACGTGCATCAACTTCACTTACTGTACCTGTAACGATTGTGCCACGCGGATGTTCTGACATGTATTGTGAGTATGGGTCGTCTTGCATTTGCTTAACGCCTAAAGAGATACGCTCACGTTCAGGATCAATTGCTAATACAACCGCTTCTAATTCATCACCTTTTTTGTGGTCACGAATTAAGTCTTCATTCTCTTCTTCCCATGAAAGGTCAGATAAGTGAATAAGACCATCAATACCACCATCAAGGCCGATGAATACACCGAAGTCTGTGATAGATTTGATAGAACCTGAAACCTTGTCACCCTTGTTATGAGTCATTGCAAACTCTTCCCAAGGATTTGGTTTACATTGTTTCATGCCTAAAGAAATACGACGACGTTCTGCATCGATTTCTAGAACCATTACTTCAACTTCATCACCTAATTGAACAACTTTAGATGGGTGTACGTTTTTGTTAGTCCAGTCCATTTCTGACATATGAACTAAACCTTCAACACCATCTTCGATTTCAACGAAGCAACCGTAGTCAGCAATGTTTGTAACTTTACCTTGTAAACGGCTAGTGCTTGGGTAGCGGTTAGCAATATCCTGCCAAGGATCGCTGCCCATTTGTTTAAGACCTAAAGATACACGTTCGCGTTCTTTGTCGAATTTCAATACTTGAACTTCGATTTCGTCACCGATTGTAACAACTTCAGATGGGTGTTTAACACGTTTCCAAGCCATATCAGTGATATGTAGAAGACCATCAATACCACCAAGATCAACAAATGCACCGTAGTCAGTAAGGTTTTTAACGATACCTTTAACGATTTTATCTTCTTCTAGTGTTTCTAGTAACGCTTCACGTTCAACACTGTTTTCTGCTTCCATGATTGCACGGCGAGAAACAACGATGTTGTTACGTGGACGATCAAGTTTGATTAACTTGAACTCAAGATCTTTGCCTTCAAGGTGAGACGTGTCGCGAAGAGGACGAACATCAACAAGTGAACCAGGTAGGAACGCACGGATGTTTTCAAGTTCAACTGTGAAACCACCTTTAACTTTACCAGAGATAACACCGTTAACAGTTTCATTGCCTTCAAATGCATGCTCTAGCTTGATCCATGCTTCAGCTGCTTTCGCTTTTTCACGAGATAGTTGTGTAGCACCAAAACCATCTTCTAATGTTTCTAAAGAAACATCTACTAAATCACCAACTTCAACAGTGATTTCACCTTTTTCATTGTAAAATTCTTCAACAGGGATGGCGCCTTCTGATTTCAAACCAGCATTCACCATAACTACATCAGAACCAACACTTACAACCATACCAGAAACAATTTTACCTGGTTGCATAGGTGTTAAACTTAAACTCTCTTCAAAGAGATCTGCAAAGCTTTCGCTCATTATTATTTATCCTTGGTTTTATATGAAAAATAAAACCGCTCAAAAATACCTGCTAGTGTATTGCAGGAAGTTAAAAAAACTTATCGTTGATTATTCAATGATAAGCACTCAAATTACACATCAGCACATAATGCGCTGACACGCTCAAATACTGTTTCAATTCCCATTGCGGTCGAATCAAGTTGCAGTGCATCGTCAGCAGGCCTTAATGGCGCCACTGCCCGTTGACTATCTCGCTCATCTCGCTCAGAAATTTCTTCTATAAGGGCGGAAAGGTTACTCTCAATTCCTTTTTCTTTCAACTGCTTATATCGTCTTTCTGCTCGCACCTCGGCACTTGCAGTTAAGAAAACCTTATATTCTGCATCTTGGAAGACAACTGTCCCCATATCTCGGCCATCAGTGACTAAGCCGGGTTGTTGACGAAAATCTCTTTGGCGTTCTAATAATGCGGCACGAACTAGCGGTAAAGAAGCTACTTTAGACGCTGCATTTCCTGCTTGTTCTGAACGAATCAAAGTACTGACATCTTCACCTTCAAGCAATACTGTAAGTGCATCATTATCAAGTGAAAATACAAGGTCTAAACGCTGTGCTATTTCAGATAACTTAGCTTCATCAGATAAATCAATATTATGCTTGATCGCAGCTTGTGCTAAAACACGATAAATTGCACCACTATCTAAATAATGCCAACCCAGTTTTTTTGCTATTAGTTGGGCAATAGTGCCTTTACCAGAACCACTAGGGCCATCAATTGTTAATACAGGAATATTACTCATCAACTTCTTCTATATCTAAGCCAGCTTCTTTTGCCAAACCGACAAAATTGGGGAATGAGGTGGCAACATTGGCACAGTCATTTATCTGAATAGTACCACCAGCTTGTAAAGCAGCCATCGCAAATGACATCGCAATACGGTGGTCATCATGACTTTCTACTTCACCACTACCAATCACACCACCATTAATAATAATACCGTCAGGTGTTGATACTGCATCGATGCCTAAAATTTGTAAACCATCTGCCATTGCTTGAATTCGATCGCTCTCTTTTACTCGTAACTCTTCAGCCCCCGTTAATACTGTCTGTCCATCAGCACAGGCTGCTGCTACAAATAAAGCAGGGAATTCATCAATGGCTAGAGGTACCTGATCTTCAGGAATTTGAATTCCTTTTAATGGGGCATATTTAATTCGAATATCAGCAACTGGCTCTCCACCTGTGACAGCTTCATTTGATAAGGTAATATCGGCGCCCATCAATCGTAAGATATTGATAACACCAATTCGCGTTGGGTTAATACCCACATGCGTAAGGGTAATATCTGAACCTTCGGAAATGGCTGCTCCAACCATGAAGAATGTTGCGGAAGAAATATCAGCTGGTACTTCAATATTCGTTGCCGTTAATTTTCCGCCACCTTCAACTGAAACTGTATCCCCCTGAACATCAACTTTATATCCCATCCCTTTGAGCATTCGCTCGGTATGATCACGAGTTGGGGCTGGTTCCGTTACACTTGTTTTACCTTCTGCATATAATCCTGCTAGTAATAAGCAGGATTTTACTTGTGCACTAGCCATCGGTAATTTGTAGTTAATACCTTTTAATTTATTGTCAGCTTTAATTGTTAAAGGTGGTCTGCCTTCATTACTGTCAATGACAGCCCCCATTTGTGCAAGAGGATCCGTCACACGACGCATTGGACGACCTGATAAAGATTTATCACCCGTTAAGGTGATTTCAAACCCCTGCCCTGAAAGCAGCCCACTTAACAAACGGATAGAAGTACCTGAGTTACCTAAATATACATCGCCTTCAGGTGCTTTTAATCCATTCATTCCTACACCATGAACAGACACTTTGCCATCTTTAGGGCCATCTATTTGAACACCCATTGCACGAAATGAAGCTAAGGTTGCCAAGGCATCATCACCTTCTAGAAACCCAGTAACTTCGGTTGTACCTTCAGCTAATGAGCCAAGCATAATAGAGCGGTGTGAAATTGATTTATCACCTGGCACACGAATGTTGCCTTGTAACTTTCCACCAGGTTGTACTACATAGTTCTTTTTCTGTTCACTACTCACTGACACTGAACTCCACTTCATTCACTTAATATTTATTTAAATCGTGTATCACGAGCTTGTTTTGCACGTTCAAATACTATTTTTAACTTCTCGCCATCTTGATTTTTAATAGCAGCTTCTAGTTCAGATAATCCTTGTTGATATTGCTGTATCAAACCTAAAATCGCTTCACTATTACTCAAACAGATATCACGCCACATCACTGCATCACTAGAAGCAATTCTAGAAAAGTCTCTAAACCCACCAGCAGCATAACGGAGTACTTCATCGCAATCATCTCGCTCAGCCAACATACCGACCAAATTAAAAGCCAATACATGAGGCAAATGACTCGTTGCAGCTAACACCACATCATGATGTTTCACATCCATATCAAACACATCGGCGCCGGTTGCTTGCCACATTGTTCTCACTGTTTCTAGTGCAGTCGCGCTTGTTTCGTCTATTGGCGTTAATACAACTCTATGGTCTTTGTATAAAGTTGAAAAAGCAGCACTTGGACCACTTTTTTCTGTGCCAGCAATCGGGTGACCAGGTACAAACTGATTCAATTTATCGCCCATCACTTCACGAGCAATATCAACCAATTGGCCTTTTGCACTGCCGCCATCGGTAATAATGGCATTGGCCTTTACATAAGGTAATAGTTCTTCTAGTACAGACCCCATCGCAGCCATTGGTACAGCTAGAAAAATAATATCAGCATCAGTAACGGCATTAGCAATACTATCTGCGGCATGATCAATTACACCTAAATCAAGCGCTTCTTGTCGCACACTCTCAGTACGAGAATAGCCAACAACCTCTTTCACCTTCCCCGCTTCTTTTAAAGCTAAGGATAATGAACCACCAATAAGGCCAACACCAATAACGGCTAAACGATTAATCATAAAACGAGCCTTAATGCCGTCAACAAACGTTCATTTTCAGACTCTAAGCCGATACTCACTCGAATATGTTGCTTCATTCCATAGTTCGCTATAGGCCGAACGATCACACCTTGTTTTAATAATAACTCAAACACTTCATTACTATCACGCTCGACATCAACAGCAATAAAATTACCCTTCGAAGGAATGTAATTCAGTCTGAGTGATTCAAAGCCTGCAATGAGCTGAGCCATTCCAGCATCATTGACCTTTTTAGTATCAACAATGTATTGCTCATCAGTTAAAGCAACAGTAGCGGCCGCTAAAGCAAAGTTATTAACATTAAATGGTTGGCGAATACGGTTCAAAAGATCGGCGATTTCAGGGTGAGACATCGCATAACCCACTCGCAAACCTGCTAATCCATACGCTTTAGAAAATGTTCGTGTAACCACCAAGTTCGAATAATGTGACAACCAATCTAATGAATTAAAGTCACCGTCACCATACTCAACATAGGCTTCATCTAGTACTACAATTGTGGTCTCAGGTACTTGTGAAATAAACCGTTCTAATTCATTCGACTCAATATAGGTACCAGTAGGATTATTTGGGTTCGCAATAAAAATCAGTTTAGTTTTATCAGTAATTAATGCCGTCATAGCATTTAAATCATGACCATAGTCACGAGCAGGAGCTATCACCGCCTTAGCACCAATCGCTTGTGTTACGATGGGATAAACTGCAAAGGCATATTGTGAAAACAAGACCTCTTGATCCGGTGAGACAAATGCTCTCGCCACTAACTCTAAAACGTCGTTAGAACCATTACCCAAAGTAATTTGGCTAGCATCAACATTATATTTAGTAGCTAATGCAGATTTTAGAGCAAAGCCATTACCATCAGGATAGCGCGTTAACTCTTTGGTCTGTTGTGCAATAGCAGCAACAACCTTATTAGAAGGTCCCAATGGATTTTCATTAGAAGCCAACTTAACAATATCTCTAATGCCTAATTCACGTTCCAGCTCTTCTATCGGTTTACCCGGAATATAAGGGTGTAATTTCGTTACACACTCTAAAGCGAGATCACAAAATCTCATTTTTGCTCCTGTGTTGTCGATTTACCAATAAAGCTATCAATAATCAATAATGCCGCTCCGATGACAATAGCTGAATCAGCAATATTAAAAGCAGGCCAATGGTAAGTGCCGTAATAGACATCTAAGAAGTCGATCACATAACCATAGAAAAGACGGTCAATCACATTCCCAATCGCACCACCTAAAATCATACTAATAGAGATAGCTTCTAATTTCGCATCAGTCTGTAAGCGTTTTAGCCACACAATTAAGCCCACTGTGATTACAAACGTTAACACAACAAAAAACCAACGTTGCCAACCACCCGCTTGGGCTAAAAAGCTAAAGGCAGCACCAGTATTATGTGCCATGGTTAAATTAAAAAACGGTATCACAGGCACTGTTTCATAGAGTGACAACCATGAAGCCATGAACAGTTTTGAGGCTTGATCTAATACAACCACCAAGCCCGATAACCAAAGCCACTTCAACATTAAACGTAAAGGCGTTGTTCGCCTTCCCCATCTACATTATCAATACAACGTTCACAAAGCTCAGGATGCGCTTCATCTTTACCTACTGCTTCAGTTTGATGCCAACAGCGATCACAACGTTCATGTTCAGACGGTGTTAACACCAAGGTTAGACCTTCGACAGATGTTTCAATCGCACTATCAGGCTTATCGTTAGCAGTAAGCAAATTTGCACGTGATGTAATCAATACAAATTTCAGCTCATCACCTAATGCATTCAGTACGTTAAATAATGTAGAGTCAGCATAAAGTGAAACCTCAGCAGTTAAACCACCTTTTATTTTTCCATCGGCACGTAATGTTTCAAGTTCTTTCGATACCGCATCACGAACAGAGAATACTTGCTGCCAGAATGCCAGATCGAATTGGCTCTCGCTCGCTAATGGAGCCAAACCTTCATACCACGTGCTTAAGAATACAGATTCAGCATGTTCACCCGGCAAGTACTCCCACAACTCATCAGCTGTGAAACTCAATATTGGTGCCATCCAGCGAGTTAATGCTTCAATGATGTGATACATCGCCGTTTGACTTGAACGACGACCAACACTGCCTGACTTCATTGTGTATTGGCGATCTTTAGTGATATCTAAATACAAACTACCCATTTCCTGTGCACAGAAATTATGGATTTTTTGATAAATCACATGGAAGTTATATGACTCATAGGCAGCCAAAATATCTTGCTGACATTGATAAGCACGATCGATCGCCCAACGATCTAATGGCAACAACTCGTTCGTGGAAACTAAATCAGTTTCAGGATTAAAATCAGATAAGTTCGACAATAAATAACGTGATGTATTACGGATTCGACGGTATGAATCAGCTGCGCGTTTTAAAATCTCATCTGATACGCTCATTTCAGCACTGTAATCAGACGATGCTGTCCATAATCGAATGATATCTGCACCTAAATTATTAACCACTTTTTGTGGTGCAATCACATTCCCTAACGACTTAGACATTTTCTTACCGTCTGCATCCACTACGAAACCGTGTGTAAGAACAGACTTATAAGGTGCTTTTCCTGTTGAACCAATTGAGGTGATCAATGAAGATTGGAACCAACCACGATGTTGGTCACTACCTTCTAGGTATAAATCAGCAGGACGGTTTAAGTAATCACGTCGTGCCAATACACAGGCATGGGATACACCTGAATCAAACCATACATCAAGTGTGTCGCTGACTTTATCGTAATCAGCAGCATCATCACCTAACCAGTCCGTTGTTTCAGATTCAAACCAAGCATCAATACCATCTGCTTCTACTTTTACAGCAACTTGCTCCATCAACGCTTGTGTATTGGGATGTAATTCACCTGTAACTTGATGAACAAATAATGGAATTGGCACCCCCCATGTTCGTTGGCGAGAGACACACCAATCTGGACGGCCTTCAACCATACTTTCAATTCGTTTTTGACCCCAACTAGGCATCCAAGTCGTTTCATTAATAGCCTGCATCGCAGCAGTTCTTAACCCATTCTGATCCATACTCACAAACCATTGTGGTGTTGCACGGAAGATAATTGGACTCTTATGGCGCCAGCAATGCGGGTAGCTATGTTTGATATCAACGTGATTAAGTAAAGCACCTTTTTCCGTTAATAACTCAATCACTGCTGGGTTCGCTTTAAATACTGATTGGCCTGCAAATAATTCCGTATCAGGCAAGAACACACCATTTGAACCCACTGGATTATAAACTTCTAAATCATATTTCAAACCAACCGTGAAATCGTCTTGACCATGGCCTGGAGCAGTATGAACCGCTCCCGTACCTGCATCAGCAGTGACATGGTCACCCAAGATAATCGGCACTTGCTTGTCATAAAATGGATGTTGTAATTGTAATCCTTCAACATCTTCACCTTTAATACGAGCAACCACTTCACCCGTCATGCCATAGCGTTCTAATGCACTTTCATATAAGGCTTCAGCCAGCAATAAACGTTCATCAGCCGTTTGCACTACAACATAATCGTAGGCAGGATTTAGAGATACAGCTTGGTTAGCAGGTAGCGTCCAGGGTGTTGTCGTCCAGATTGGGACATTGATATTGCCAGAACCATTAGATTTAGTCGCCGCTTCAAATGCAGCTGTATCAACCACAGTAAAACGTACATCAATTGCAGGTGACTTTTTATCTTCGTATTCAACTTCAGCTTCAGCCAAAGCAGAACCACAATCCACACACCAATGAACAGGTTTTACACCTTTGTGTAAATGACCTTGTTTCACAATTTCGTTTAAAGTGCGAATAATGTCAGCTTCAAAACTGAAATTCATGGTCAGATATGGATTATCCCACTCAGCCATTACACCTAAACGTTTAAAATCTTCACGCTGACCGTCAACTTGTTTTTGAGCATAAACACGACACGCTGCTCTAAACTCAGCTGCCGTTACTTTATTACCCGGTTTACCAATTTTCTTTTCGACATTCAGCTCTATTGGTAATCCATGACAATCCCAACCAGGCACATAAGGTGTATCAAACCCACTTAATGTTTTAGATTTAAGAATAATATCTTTAAGAATCTTATTAACTGCGTGACCAATATGAATATCACCATTTGCATATGGAGGACCGTCATGAAGAATAAATGCAGGGCGTCCTTGGGCGTTATCACGCATTTTCTGATATAGATTATTTTCCTGCCAACGCTTTAGTATCAAGGGTTCACGGTTAGGAAGACCCGCCTTCATTGGGAACTTTGTTTCAGGCAAGTTTAAGGTGTGTTTATAATCAGCCACTAGATTACTCTTCAAGTTTAATTAGTTTAAGTCAGTATAATCGAGCAATTATACGGGTTTTTGCTGGTGAGCTAAATCATTGAAATAGGTTTATTTTATTGATATTTACTCGACTCGCATAAATTGCAGTAAAATACAGGCTATTCATACTAAATTTATGCGTGAGAATACTGATTATGTCAGCGACTGGTAAGGTCATTATCCAAGGAATTACTGAAAGCGGTGGTAAATTCCGCCCCAGTGATTGGGCCGAACGTTTATGTGGCGCTATAGCAACCTATGGGCCAGGTCGTCGAATCATCTTTCATCCTAATGTTAAATTAGCATCTATGGAAGGCGTTAAATGTGTAGTAATTGATGCAGAATTAGAAGACGACGACGAGATGTTATTTGATTTTCTGACTGATTTCGCTGCTGAAAATAAACTACAAGTTTTACGTTCGGACAATTTCCCTCTAGCCGACTCTGAATAAAATAAGTCTAATCAAAACAAAGATGGTTTTTAATAGCATAGCTTACTAAATCAGGATTCTTAGTAACATTCATCTCTTGCACTTTTACGAGCACTACTAATATTTCATACGTCCTCTCTGATAGAAGTTCGTGTAAAGCCTACTGTTACGACTGTTATTACTGAAAAGACCAGGGCATTAGACCTTTCAGGTACTTGCCACATGAACAAAAGGCGCTAATGTTCATCAGCGCCTTCTTGATATTTGTATCGAAATTGCTCGTTTAAAGTGGAGAGTCACCACCTTCTTCGACATCCGGCCAGTTCTGAATATAATTTTTCAATAATTTGTTTTCAAATTTGGCTTTTTTGAGTAATTCTTCAACAATATCAGTTATGGATAACATTCCTTCCAATTTACCATCGTAGACAACCGGTAAATGCCGAATATTATTATCCACCATCATACTCATGACTTCTTCCAACGTATTGTCTGGATGACATACTATAGGATTATGAGTCATAGCATCAGAAGCCGTGACTGGAGTCCACATAGCATTCTTAGCATTAAGAATGGTTAATAAATCCCGCTCAGATAAAATACCGACTAGTGTGTCATTGTCAGTAACAACTAATGAGCCTACTCGGTTTTCCATCATTAAGGTTACAGCATGATCAAGTGAATCACTTGGAGATAAACCTAATACCGGCTTACCTTTGTTTTTTGTGATTGATCTTACTTTCATCAGTTTCGTCCTTTTGTGGAAACAAAGCTTTTGGTTATTCTGCTCTAAAAACATTAATAAAGGCAAATTTTGCTCTCGCTATAATAATGTTAGGCTTTAAATCTTAGCTATCCCAATAAATCGTTCACACTATGAAAAAACAATTGCGCCAAATAACGTCAAATCAGATCAAGGCGGAGCTTTTCATGGCGCTTTATCAAATGGAAACAACGGGCATCTCACTGCATCAAGCCTTAGACATACTGAAAAGGGAAACAAGTGAAATCAGTGTCAATATCAGTCGAATGCAAAGCTATATTGCTAAAGGTTATGCTGTCAGTGACTCAGGGTTTAAAACTAAACTTTTTTCAACACTTGATAAAGAAAGTATCCATGCTGGTGAATCAAGCGGTCATTTGGCTATGGTCTATAAACTGCTGGCTTCACATTACGCTGATAAGGCTCGCTATCAAAAGCAAATAAAATCTAAACTCCATTTACCAGTAATAATGTTGTTACTGATGATTTTTATTCAGCCTCTTCCTGATTTGGTCTTAGGGGCAATAACTGGCTTAGACTATCTACAGCTCACTCTTGGTACTATTTTGCAGTTAATATTAGTGATCTACATCGTTTTAAAAGGGAACGATATCTTACGCAAGGTGGGGCTTGGTAAGGCTCTTGATCGACTTCAATTATCACTACCGATTCTTTCTTCTTGGATATTGACTCGACAGATCAATAATTTCTTTACCTATCTCGGCTTGTTATTAGCCTCAGGTTCATCCCTATCCGCTGCATTACCTATAGCTATTGATACTATCAATAATCGCGTACTACGAACTAAATTTAAGCCCATAATTCAGTCGATTCATCAGGGCAACAGCCTAGCCGAATCACTCACTCTTATTCCCGAAATAAAGGAAACAATAAGGCAGCAAGTCGTGATTGGAGAACAGAGCGGTCGTCTTGATCAGAGCATTCAGCATCTTTCATCACTGCAACATGAAGCGATTGTCGCTCAAAATGAATTTATTGCTGATTGGATCCCTCGCATCATCTATGGATTTATCGTGGTAGTTATCGCTTATTCAATAATCACTACCGGTAATATCAGCTCAATCCAGTAGTGACTACGTGTGCTCGCGTGTCGATTTAAACTCAATCTCAGGCCAGCGCTCCATTGTTAAGTCTAAATTAACACGAGTTGGCGCAATATAAGTGAGTCCACCAGCACCATCTAAGGCTAAATTCAATGACGCTTTCTTCTTAAATTCTTCTAACTTCTTCTCATCATCACAATAGACCCAACGAGCAGTATAAACTTGAACAGGCTCATAGACACAGTCAACGTTATACTCACCTTTTAAGCGATGCACTACCACGTCGAACTGCAATACACCAATTGCCCCAAGAATTAGATCGTTGTTTTCTAAAGGTCGAAATAACTGAGTAGCCCCCTCTTCACTTAACTGCTGCAAACCTTTTAATAAGGCTTTCATTTTCAAGGGATCTTTTAAGCGTACACGACGGAATAATTCTGGTGCGAAGTAAGGTATACCGGTAAATTGCATATCTTCACCTTGTGTAAAGGTATCACCTATTTGAATGGTGCCATGGTTATGTAAACCTAAAATATCTCCTGGCCATGCAGCTTCTGCTTGTACACGTTCTGCAGCCATAAAAGTGACCGCATTGGCAATGACCATATCTTTACCTGTACGTGACTGGTGTAACTTCATGCCTTTTTTGTATTGACCGGAACACACACGCAGAAAGGCTATACGGTCTCGATGTTTAGGATCCATATTGGCTTGAATCTTAAACACAAAGCCACTAAACGGCTCTTCATTCGCTGTCACATTTCTTGTTTTTGTTTCACGACCTTGTGGCGCTGGTGCTATTTCAACGAATGAATCCATTAATTCAGTGATACCAAAATTATTCATAGCTGAACCAAAGAAGGTCGGTGATAAGTCACCGGCTAAGAAAGCATCATGGTCATATGCATGACTAGCACCACGAACCAGATCAATTTCTTCACGTAAATCATCTGCTAGTGAACCGAATAATTCATCTAAACGAGGGTTATCTAAACCTTGGATTATTTCACCCACTTGATCACTATGCGGCTCAAATAAATGCACACTGTCTCTTTCTAAATGAAAGATGCCTTTAAAAGATTTACCCATGCCAATTGGCCAAGTAATAGGGGCACATTTAATTTTCAGAACCGATTCCACTTCATCAAGAATATCAATCGGATCTTGTCCTTCACGATCCATTTTGTTAATAAACGTTAAAATCGGTGTATCGCGTAAACGACATACCTCCATCAACTTAATAGTTCGCTCTTCTACGCCCTTGGCGATATCAATAACCATCAAAGCAGAGTCAACAGCAGTCAATGTACGATAAGTATCTTCAGAGAAGTCAGCATGACCTGGCGTATCTAGTAGGTTAACCGTACGACCATTATGCTCAAACTGCATAACCGATGACGTTACTGAGATACCACGCTCTTGCTCCATCTCCATCCAATCTGATGTAGCATGTTTATCTGTTTTTCTAGACTTAACACTACCAGCAGATTGAATCGTGCCAGATAAATACAGTAATTTTTCTGTTACTGTTGTTTTACCGGCATCAGGATGAGAGATGATAGCGAAGGTGCGGCGTTTAGCGACTTCAGATTGGAGTTGTGCGTTTGACATGAATTCCTAGCTTAAAAATGACTATGCTCAAAAGCATAAATACTTTTTGTATATGAAAAGCTTACTATTTTCGCTTATCTGACTAGCTTACACAATGACCGTATATATTTAGACTTGTTTTATTTATTTATAAAGAT
>NODE-351-length-16341-cov-6.44756_pt1 | contig 16341 bp, 14 predicted proteins | sample MGYA00139097_ERZ477577 | MGnify/ENA metagenome assembly ERZ477577
AAGTAGTGCTAAAGGTTTTAACCCATTTTATAAGAAAGAGAATAGCAGAATTTTCGAATAAACAAAATGAGTGCTCATTTTTAGAGAATAGAATAATATAATTAGAAATTCTTTTAAAAAAGAAGTTTTATTATTCTTTATTAAGGCTGTTGAAATGTGTGTAAATAGAGAAGGAAAAAATTGACATTTCGAGTTGTTAGTTAATTATTAAGGTTATCAACAAGATGTTAGACATATAAACTTCGGGTAACAAGGTCTTTCTGTTGTTATAAACAAATACTATCGGAAATTAGTTGTTAATTGTTTATGTTCTTTTTTATTAAAAATTAGGTCAATAACTAGATGATAACTCTTTATAAAAAGTATCATTTTTTTCTTGTTTGATGTTATAATAATTTCATATAGAACGAATACTTTGGTTTAGCAAGAAAAAGAAATTAGAACTTATACACTGTTACACACAATTAGTAAGCTTAAGTGGTTTAAAACTAAAAAACACAAAGAACTAATAATTAATGAGTTAATAACTTTTGTATTTCTTCAATGTTGAAAAGTTGTTACAATTGTTAATATGGTATAGCTTTGTAAGAAATTGAAAAAATCATATGAAAAAGACGGTCCCAATTGGTTCAGATCACGCAGGATTTGAGTTAAAAAAAGCAGTAGTTGAACACTTAACTTCAAAGGGATATAAGTTGGAAGATTTCGGATGTTATTCGGAAGATAGTATTGACTACCCTGATTTTGGTCATCCAGTAGCAGAAATGGTGGAATCAAACAAAGATATGCTAGGAGTAATAATTTGCGGGTCGGGAAACGGAATTAATATGACAGCAAATAAACATCAAGGAGTTCGCAGTGCGCTTTGTTGGAAAAAGGAATTAGCTCAATTAGCTCGTGAACACAATAATGCTAATATTATAGCACTACCAGCTAGATTTATTACAACAGAAGAAGCTTTAGAAATGATAGATGTTTTCTTTTCAACCGAATTTGAAGGGGGGCGACACAAGAGAAGGGTCGATAAAATTGCTTGTACTATTGGTTGAGTAATGACTCTACAAGAGCATTTGTTTTATCAACATACTCTCTATAATATAAACCTGTTCCAGGACCATTAAAACCAGTATGAACGCGCTTTACTTCACCATCTCTTCCAATAAAAATAGAAGTCGGGAACGATATAATTTCGTTTAACATTTTAAAGTGTTCAGAGGCTAATCCTTTATTTGCTGCCCCTCCAACGAGAAATGTAAAATCAAGATCTAGTTTATCTTTTAACCTTTTAATATTAGCTACATAATCATCAAAGGTTTTACCAGTCTCATATCCGATTGAAATAACCTCTAAGCCTTGAGAGTTATATTTTTCATATAACTCTTTATAATAGTGTGTTTCATCCAAACAGTTTGGACACCATGACCCCATTATTTGAATAATAACAACTTTGTTTAAATAGTCTTTATTCGGAAAAGAAAAGTTTGTTCCATCCAGTTTTGGTAATGTAAAGTTTAAAGCATTCGTATCTACTATATAGGTTAGTTCGTCTGGACTGGTTAATTGATAATCTTCATTCTTTTTAGCGTGCCATTCACTTTTCCAGTGGCTTCCACTAAAAAAGTCTCCATATAAAGAGTCCTCTTTTTGTTTTGCTTTAAACAAAAACGCATGAGAACCATCAAAACAAGAAAGAAACAAACTATCTTCTGTGCTATTTCCTTGAAGGAATCGATAATCACCTGTTTCGGTTAGAAAGGTACCAGAAACAGTGTTTTCACCTTCTTTTTGTTTAAATACACCAACAGCTGGATAAGCGGAAGAGGTGTTCGGCTCAAAGGTGACTTCCCACTTACCATCAACGTTTTGAGATCGTACCTTTTTTGTAATCATCGAAAAACGATAAGCTTTTTTTCGGGTTGAGGTAAAGGGTATTTTATAGTTACTTCCTTTATTATAATTAATCCAATAACCTTCTAATCTTTTTTTGTTTTTTGCAGTAAAAACTAACTCAGAATTAAAGTATGGAAAATGGACATGAAATGTATCACCCTTTATTATTGGGGTGTTTAGAATAATTTCTTCCTCAGCATTTTCAATAATAAAAATAGAACCCCGTTTAACTTGCATGTTAAAGGGTAAAAGATCTTTATTTGTTAGCATTAATTCTGAAATCCACGCTCCGGGTTTTATTTTAATAGGTTTTCCATTTTGAGAAAAGCTAAAAGGCGTGATAACTAGCAGAATGAGTATGAAAAAGAATTTCATTCTAAATTTTTGGTCAAACGAAAATAGGGCTTTTCGAAACCATTTCTAGGTATAATGCAACCTTTTTTATAAAATAGGTGTCTGATAAAGTAACGTTGGCTATGGAAGATAATGCCTTGGTAAAAAATTGTATTGAAGGTGACCCAAGGGCTCAACGTGCGTTGTTTGAAAAGTTTGCTCCAAAAATGTTGGGTGTTTGTATTCGTTATACAAGGAACACTGAACAGGCGGAAGATGTATTGCAGGATGGGTTTGTGAAGGTTTTTACCAAGCTTAACCACTTTAAGGGAGGAGGTTCTCTGGAGGGGTGGGTGAGAAGAATTATGGTAAATACAGCGCTTGATCAAATTAGAAAAAACGTAAAATTCCAAGACAACGTTGCAATGGATCAGGTTGATTATAAAATCGAGCACCAAGGGTTTATACTTGAGGGGTTGATGGAAGAAGACCTATTGAAAGTGATAAATGAAATGCCTACAGGTTATAAGACAGTCTTTAACATGTTTGCAATCGAGGGGTATTCACATAAAGAAATTGCTGAAAAAATGGGAATTTCAGAGAATACATCTAAATCTCAATATTCAAGAGCAAGAGCATTCTTAAAAACAAAACTTGAAGAACTAGGAATTGAAAGATAAAGATTACATAAAGGAAATTTTTTCCGATAAACTCGGGAACTATGAAGCAAAGGTAAGCCCAGAGCTCTGGAACGGTATTGCATCACAAATTGGTGTGACCGGAACAACTATAGCTACTGGAATGTCTATTGTAACAAAGTGGATTATAGGTGTGAGTATCGCTAGTATAGTTGTTGTTTCTACAATTGTAATCGTGAATGGTGGAGATGAGCCAGAAAAACAAATTGAAAATGAGCCAATTGCTCAAACACAAACCAATTCTACGGAAATAAGTTCTACTGTGGACACAGAGAGTTTGGATGTAAATCCGACTGAGAGTGAACAGGTGTTAGTTGAAGATATAAATATTGAGAGAGTAACTGAAAGCGTTCAACCAACCCTAGTTATTCCTGATGAGCCAATGCCTGTTGAGCTTGCGAAGAATAAAAAACAAGGCATTAACCAAAGCACTAACGAGACGAAACAACCCGTTATTGAAAATAATAATCCTTTATTAGAAATAGTAGAGAAGGAGGAACCAGTGCACACACCTGACCCTATTGTTTATGAGCCGTCTTACCCTGCAGAAATTGCACCCGAAGAAAGCACAACTCAAAGCACAAACTTTAGTATAGGAAAACTACCGAACGTATTTACCCCAAATCGAGATGGTGAAAATGATTATTTTAGAATAGAGTCGGAAAACCTTACGGGGTTTGCAATCACTGTTCTTAATTCAGAAAATGCGGTTGTGTTTCAATCATCGAACCCAAATTTTGTTTGGGATGGTCGCGACTTAGCAGGAGAAAATGTTCCTGACGGAAACTATGTTTACTTTATTACAGCAAATGAGTTTTCAAGGGATAAACCAAAACGATTTAGCCCACTTTTAATTAAGCGTTCTCGCTAATTTTTGTCTTACTTACGTATTTAGCATAACTTTTTATTCCAGCGAAATAGAAGAGCGTACTAATAAAAATAAGCGTGTGAGTTGCGTCATTTTTGTCAAACCAAGGATGAAAATTAATTTTCATGGCTTGAAAAAAGGCCGCAGGAATTAGAATAGGAACGCTTATCAAGAAATACTTAAACCCTTTAATTTTTTTTGAATAAGTATAAGCTAAAAATCCAAGGGTTGCAGCAAGTCCGATAGTTGAATTTATTGTTGGGACTTGCATTCCTTTAGAATAATCAGCTTCTAAATCAACAAAAATAGAGACGGCCAACGCTGCAACTAATGCTAAGCCAAGCTTAACTTTACTAAGGGTTAAAAATAACCGTTTGCGGCCCTTGTTTTGATGAAGGGAAATCATTGCTTTTTCTAGGAAGAATACGGCTAAGATGGAAAGATACCAAGAGGGGGTCTTACCGGGGATACCCCAATAATTATAAAGTAGATGACTAAGCCCTCCCAATAAAAAACCAACGCCAAAGATCAAGAAAAAGTAAGTCCAATTAACGAAGAAAACATTCTGTTTACCGAAGCGAAAAGTTTTATAGGCAAAAACCATCGCGACAATAAAAATTAAAAAATCACCAATAAATGAATTCGGTTCGAGTAAATCAAGTCCTAAAAATTCGAATTCAATTTTGTCAAAATCTTGTCCAATAAGCATATTGATATGTATTATCTAGTATGCAAAGTTAAGCTTTATTATTTTTGGACACCATAAAATGAACAACATGAGAAGAGTTTTTTGGCTCGTAATTATTTTTGTTATTACGGGTTGTACGTCAACGGAAAAAGACACCACCGATGATAATAGACTGATTATAAGCACAGAGCCAGAGAAAGAAAATAGAGAAGAGCCGGAGTTGGAAAGTTTTCTTTTGGGAGAATGGTTGGAGGTAGACAATACTGGCAGCCCTGAAAGTGAAGCTTACGAAACATCAAAAAAAGAAACCACTTGGGTATTCGGTAAAGGAGAGGTTTCATGGGGCCGCTTTACTCATCAGTCAATTGTTAGCAATGACACACTATATATTGCAGGATCACCATATATAGTTGCTTCAGAACTTAAGGATACCATGTTGTTTTCCACAGCAAAAAGTAACCAATTGATTCAATTGGTGAGAAGATAATTTATAGAGTGGCCTCTATTTGTTCAATAAGTTCGTAGTAGGAATTTGATGTTGAAAAAATCAAATCAATAGCGTAGTGGTTTTCTAAGGATAACGAAGTTGATAAGAAGTTGGTGTCTGTAGATAATATACCTGATTTTTTCCTTGCAGCAATTGCCATTATGATACCACACTTCAGTTGAGGGGCAAAGACACCTGAAGCGTTAAGAAAGTTGTTTAAGGTTGATTTGTCAACACCACCAACATATGAAGTGGCTAAACCAACACCTCTCCACAGGCCTTTCTGTCTGTTAAGATCAAATAAATTTAAAGATCTTAAAAGCCTTTCAATATCACCCTTAGAGGTGTACCACAAACTTCTTCCAATCCCCTGATTAAAGGCATGGATATCTTCTTGTATTATGAAGGGAGGAACTTGTTGAGAACGAATGGCTTCTCTGCGTTTAAACAATCCAGAATGGTATCCGTACCCATCTAACACCCTCCACCTCCAAGTGGAAGTAAAAGAAGGTAAAATAGAAATATCAGTAACATTCATTTCGCTCAACGCCCAACCAAGACCTACATGAATTTGAGATCCGTGAAGAGCACCGTGCTTAATAAGAAAGTTATTCCAAAGAGAAAAGGAATTATCTTCAAGCTTTAGGTCAAGGGTGGCAAGGTGCACAGCAATGGCTTCGTAAACAATAGAAAGAAACTCACCGTCATATTGTTTTAGCACGGACTCAACACTATTATCTTTAATCCTTTGTTGAGTTTCTTGAAATAGAGATTGTACGAGTTGTAGTTTTTCTGTAACACTCATGGTTTATTTCATCTGATAGAACCACATAACACGAACCTGTTCCTTAATTTCTGCACTAGCGAGGACACCGTTCTCAGTAGACAGCGGTTTAGCATCTAATGACATTGTATACGGGTCAACTTTAATATCCATTGCAGTACTATATAGCTTATTACTCATTAAGCGAAACACCTCTGTGGCTACTTCTTCTAAAACAGCCATATTATTATGAACTTTTTCAATGAGTTCCTTTGTCGAGTGTCGCTCATCTATACCCTTGTGAAACTTTTGCAGATACCCAACATCGAAAGGGTCGATATACCTTTCCGTAAACACTTCTGTATCATGTTCTGCCCATTGAGAGAAAATTTTTTGCATCTGTTTGTTTAGTAAACCAAACATTTGCCCAACACATCCCTCAGAAGCAAATAAATCACGTAGAACCAGAATGTTCGTATAGCCTTCATTTGTGAATAAAAGTGTTGGAACTGACCAATAGGTTGCCCAATCCCAGAAAATTTTAAGCACCATCGTTTGTGTTAACCCCCACATGGAGTACATACCTTGGTAAATAGGAACCCAATTATCAAAAAGAGCAAAGTGAGTTCGTTCATAAACATTGGTACGCAAATGAATATCCTCGCCTTGTTTGTCGCGTAAAATAAGGTCGGAAAGAAAGGTGTTGTTTAGCGCAATAAAGTCAGTTCCTGGTGAATAAAAAGGGTCTAAAAACAACCCAGATTCGCCTGTTACCCCCCAACGATCTGTTGAATATAGTTTTTCAGAAGAATGAGCAAAATGCTTTAAAACACGGAAGTCAAGAACATCGTCGCGCTTTTTATCTAAAATAGAATAACAAAGAGGTTCGTTTATTTTTAGCCATTCCATGGCTTTTTCATATTTGTTAAATGTTTCAAATGGATGATACTTTGGGTCCGCAACAATACCTACACTTGTATTTCCTGTTGCTAACGGGATAAACCAAACCCAGTATCCTTGACCCATAAAGTGCACAGTACTTAACCTACGTAAACCAGGCCTAACATATGTTTTCCAACTTTTATTATCAGACCAATCATCAATGTCAATTTCTCCTTTAACTCTAAACCATGCAGAGCTAACACTGTGGTCTAGGTCTTTTTTGAAGCCAAGTTTCCTTTTTAAGAAACTAGACCTACCCGTGGCATCGACAACCCACCTTGCCTCTGCGGTTATAGTCTCGTTTGTGTTTTTATAGGTGACTGTATGACACTTTTCATCTAAATCAACGTTGGTTGCTTTTGTGCCAAGTAAAACTGTTGCTCCGAGCTCTCTGCACAAACGAGTCAGTTCATTTTCAAAAGTACCACGATCTAGTTGGTGGCTTGGAACAGGTAATAATTCTCGTGGACCTAACTCTACTCGCTTTGAGATATTTGTTTTGTGTTGGGGAGTAAAAAAGAATCGTAGACCATGTTTTGGTAGTTCTTTTTCATCCAAATAATCCTTAAGATCTAGCACCTCCCGAATATAATGTGTGCCTAGCTCAACTGTTGATTCACCAACCTTGTGTGTTGAGTCAGGAGCGTTGCCTTCTCGTTTTTCTAGAACAAGAACAGAAAGGTCGGGGTTGGATTTTTTTAGTTGAATGGTTAAGGTCAGTCCGGCTAACCCCCCGCCTAGGATAATAACGTCGTATTGGTTGTTCATACAATAGAAATAATGAAGGACTAATGTAGGAACAATCCTCTTAAGAATAAAGTTTGATTAATGAACTGTTAACTTTAACACCTCTATTTTTTGTGTTCGCTCATTTAATAAAGAAACGACATACAATCCGTTCGATAATTTGGAAACTGGGATTGAAAATTCATTAGTACCGGCATTTACCATTTCTTTTGCGTTGTAGACGCTTTTACCACTAGTTTCTCTTACGGTAATTTGAAGCTCATCGTTTTGGGAGGAGACAACTTGTAATGTGAACAAGTCGTGCGCAGGGTTAGGAAATGCCGCTAATAAAGTAAAGTCGTCATTTTCTGATCCAGATAACGCGATCACGTCGGAGTATTCAAAAGAATTATCATTATCAACGATCATCAGGCGATAATAAGTAGTTCGATGACTGGGGCTCGAGTCTATTGTTTTATATTGAGACTCAGTAAAACTCATACCAGCAGCATCAACAGTAGTAAAAGTTTCAAAATGAATACCGTCAACACTTCGCTGAACATCAAAGTGTGAACTATTTATTTCTGCTCCTGTTTGCCAATACAATTCATTATATAACCCCTTTCCTTCGCCGGTAAAACCGAGCAATCCAACAGGAAGTGGGGTACAACTTATATCTGCTGTTCCAAAGAAATTAAGTGGAACGGTTGTTATGTTACTGTTATAATTCGAAAAACAGATCACAAATTGATCGCCTGTATTTACGGGTATACCAGGCTCAAAATTCAAAGCCAATCCTCCGGCAGGCATTGTGTTTGCTATCCCAGTAAAGCCATCGCAGTCACCATTCCAGTTACATGTAGTTGGGGCTTGTGTGTTGTTAGCAATATCTGTGCAGGTAGTTGGGCCATAATCCCACATTATCCAATCATAACAGATAAACCCCCCCGCTGGAGCGCCAAAACTAAACTCTAACATTCCGCCGGCTGCAACATTTACGGTAAACCAAGTACTATTAAGCTCTCCAGCATTTAGGCAGCCATCGTTTGTACTTGTTGGGTTTGTTGACGGGTTTGAGGTACAAGAAGTACACAACTCATCAATTAACCCATATCCACTTGGGTCGATTTGAAAACCTAGGTCTGTACAAACTGGCATAGCAGAACCACAATCTCCCGCTGTGACAGGTCCTGTAGGGTTTGGGCAGTCAATATCAAAAACAACATCATATGTTCCTGTTCCTTCTGGGTCAAAAAGAATATAATAAGTATTCCCTGCTATCCAGTTCATTGTCCCATATGTTCCGGCAGAGAATACATCTCCAATACAATTCCAGTCAGCGGGGTTTCCTGAACAACCAGTTGTTGCATCCATCCAGAACATATCAACAAAACCACCCGTAATTGATGTTACATCTATTGAGTGTGTGCCGCTTGTTGTTGGAATGAAACTAAAAATACTCTCAGTTCCTGGAGTGCTATATCCACACGAAGTAATGTTCCAAGGCGCTCCTGTCCCAGTCATTGTTGATCCTGTGCTAGTTCCACAACCTATTAGTGGAGTTATTGAGTTACATGGTGTTGTCGGCGGTGCGCTACCAGAACAAGTAACGTAAATAGGGGTACAAGTTGTGTTCGTAGTACAATTATATTCGTTTACTTGAATCTCTACAGTTCCAGTGAATGTCGCCACCCAAGTAATGGTTGATTGAAGCCCACAATCATCATCATTATACCCTAGAACGGTTGCACCGCCAGCACTAAAAAGAGTGAGTTGAGTGTCGTAAACAACCCCGCCACAAGTGGTAAAAGTATAAGTGTTTCCTAATACAACATCAATTGTAACGTAGTCCCCTGCCCACGCACATGTAACGGCTGTTTCTTGAACTCCTGAACATATTGGTGTGTAAGACAACCAAGGGCTATTAAGATATGCGCACTGAGCTTGACTTGTTGTTGAATACAATAGAAGGTAAAGTGCGATAGTTACGGTCTTTATTTTTGGACAAATCATAATGATGGTTTGATTAATCGGTGATGTAGTAACCTTTTTGGTTGTTGAAAACAGAGCTTTTTCTTTGAGGTGACATCAAAGAAAATTCTGAAAAACGAACCTTTATTGTTTCGTTGGAATTCGTTATTGTTCGATAGGCATTTGGGAATAAAGTTGCCCAGTATGCAATATTGCTTTTGTAAGCAACGTAATCAGCTTCCAAATCACCACTATCTATCCACTTAGGAAAAGATTGATTGATGAGATCGTTAAAGGAGTTGCCATTAAGCAACAATAATAACTCTTGTTGAGAAAGAAGTGTGACAGTATATTTGTCAGGCATAAACTCTATTTGAACACGTTCCGAAGGAGCTCTAAAAACCTCAAAGACACTAACATCAAACAATTCAATATTCAGTAATTCAGAATAATCAACTTCACAACCCTTACAATCTGAGCGCTCAATAATAAAAGAAGAAGTAAAGTAACTTTGAAGTTCCGAGTGTAGTTCAGGGTTATTAGATAAAATTGATTCCAATTGAAAACCAGGAAAATACTTAATAATAATTCGGTTATTAATAGCGTCGCCTGATCCAACTTGAGCGTTGCAAGCAGAGTTGAACACAACCCATAGCGTGAATAGAATTCTTACAGTAGTTTTCATAAAAATCAATTTCAGTGAACACAAAGACCATTATGGCATAATAATGTACACGCCAAATTTAACTTGTTTGTCTTAATAAACCAAAAAAACTACAGCTAAACGAAAACTAAACCGATTTAATCGACAAAACACGCTCGTTTGTCTGTGTTTTTGAGGTTTCATATCCTTGAGAAATAAAAAAACCTTCGGAGTATTCCGAAGGTTTTTTTGGAGGTCCCGAGCGGATTCGAACCGCTGTACGAGGTTTTGCAGACCTCTGCCTAGCCACTCGGCCACAGGACCATTAATAGGGGCAAATGTAATAAAAAATTGAATTAGAATCTAGCCTTCAATAATTATTGCAACATTGTTTACATCCCCGTTAATGGGAGGACATATTTTAGTGACCTTTACTCGTATTGAATGAATATTCGAAACTTCTCTTTTGGTTCTTTCCACAATACGTTGACCGACATGCTCAATTAGTTTCGAGCGTATTGCCATTTCTTCTGTTACAATTTTATTTAGCTCGACATAGTCAACAGTGTCAATTAACTCATCAGTCTCTGCTGCTTTATGAAAATCAGTGGTAACTGAAACATCAACAATGTAGTGTCCACCAATTTTTTCTTCTTCAGTCATGCAACCATGAAAAGCATATAGCTTAACCCCATTTAACTCTACTACATTTTTCATGCGTTTATCTTAAGTGCGTCCATTGCTGGAATCGCGAGATCCATTCGCTCTAAGGACTCTTCTTTTCCAAGGAATTCAGAGATGTCAAACATACTAGGACCAGTTCCCTTACCTGTTAACAATAATCTGAAAAGAGGAAGAACGGCACCAACACCCAACTCTTTTTCTTCAAGGAAAGACTTAAAAGAAGATTCGATTGATTCAGCATTAAATGGCTCTATAGAGGCTAAGCTCGATCTGAACTCTTTCATTATTTCCCCAGAGTTGTCCTTCCACTTTTTACTTACCGTTTTTTTATCATACTCTGTTGGTCGTTCTAAAAGGAAAGATCCTTCAGTCCAAATATCCTTAACAAATGTGGCTCTTTCCTTCATTAACCTACAAAATTCAGTTAGTGTTTCGTGCGGATATTGTTCGTCTAATTCTTGAGAAAGTCTATTCGCTAAAACGCTATTGTCTTCCGAGCGCAAATATTGCTGTTGAAACCACTTTGTTTTGTCAGGGTCAAATTTTGCCCCAGCTTTTGAAACACGATCAAGCGTGAATGCGTCCGTTAGCTCTTTTAAAGAGAAAATCTCTTGAGTCGTTCCTGGGTTCCAACCCAAAAATGCTAGCATATTAACAAATGCTTCTGGGAAATAACCATTCTCGCGATAGCCGGGAAAAATATCTCCTTCACTCGTTTTCCAGTTTGTTGGAAAAACAGGGAAACCGAGCCTGTCTCCATCTCTTTTAGAAAGTTTTCCGTTACCATCTGGTTTAAGAAGTAAAGGAAGGTGAGCGAACCTTGGACAATCCCATCCAAAAGCATCGTATAGCATAACATGAAGAGGGGCAGAAGGAAGCCATTCTTCACCTCGAATTACATGGCTAATTTCCATTGTATGATCATCAACAATATTTGCTAAGTGGTATGTGGGCATTCCGTCTGACTTGAATAGAACCTTGTCGTCTAGGTTGTTTGTGTTTACTACAACCCAACCTCGTATTTCATCTTCAAATCGAATATCAACATTACGAGGCATTTTCATACGAATAACGTAGGGGTCTCCATTTGCGATTCGTTGCTGAACATCATCCGTAGACAGTGAAATAGAATTTTTCATAGCTCCGCGGGTAACACTATTATATTGCCAATTAGGCATTCCCATTTGTTTCGCTTGCTCGCGCATTTCTGTTAGCTCATCAGCAGAGTCAAACGCATAATAGGCCTTATCATTTTCTACTAACTGTTCTGCATAAGGACGATACATTGCTTTTCTTTCGGATTGAATGTAGGGACCAAACTCACCACCAACACCGTACCCTTCTGTGGGCATTATACCGCACCAAGCCAGAGCGTCCATGATGTATTCTTGCGCACCAGGAACAAACCTTGTTTGATCGGTGTCCTCTATCCGAAGAATAAATGTACCGTTATGCTTCTTTGCAAACAGGTAGTTATATAGAGCTGTTCGGACTCCCCCCATATGAAGCGGCCCGGTTGGAGAAGGGGCAAAACGAACGCGTACTGGCTTATCTGACATAATCTTTATGATTTTAATACGCCGCAAAGATAGAGAATAGATGAAAATGGTTTACTTCTCTTGAATAAAAATGAACGAAAGACTGTTAGGGTTGTAACTTTAATTAACGTTAATATTATGTAGGTTAGCATTGAAAGCCGTATTTTAGTACGTTTCGAATAAAGATATGAGTGCATTTGATAGATTAATATCACAGATAGACGCGTTTATTCGTAAGTTCTATAAAAACCAATTGGTGAAAGGGTTGTTACTTTTTACCGGTGTCCTTGTGATGTCTTATTTATTTGTTATTACGCTTGAGTTTTTTGGTCACTTTAACTCTGTGGTACGTGGGGTGTTGTTGTTTAGCTTTTTGGGAGTTAATGCATTTATTCTTGGTAAGTATATCCTTCTTCCAACATTAAAATTAAAATCTTATGGTGATCGAATTGATCGTTATCAAGCCTCTAAAATTATTGGTCGTTTTTTCCCAACAATATCAGATAGACTGCTAAATACTCTTCAATTGAGGGACAGAATGGACGAGAACTCTGCAGATTTTGAACTTTTAAACGCTAGTGTTCAACAACGGAGTTCTTCAATGAGTGTTGTTCCTTTTGCTGAGGCGATCAACCTAGGGGAGAACAAAAAGTATTTGGCATGGGTGCTCCCGGTTGTTTTTATATTATTTGCGATAGGGGTGTTTAGCCCATCACTGTTAACGCAGGGAACAGAACGAGTAGTTAACTTTACAAACACCTATGAGATCTCGGCACCGTTCGAATTTGATCTATTAACAAATCAAGAGCGAATAGAAGAGGGGGAGGATTTTATTTTTGAAGTTGAACTTACAGGTTCTGAAATCCCGGAGAAGGTTTACATAAAATCAGAGCAAGGGAGGTTTTTATTAAGTAAGACAGCAAAGAACAAGTTTCAAGGAAAATTATTGCAGATTCGAGATGATATTACTTTCTTTTTTGAAGCAAACGGGTTTATAAGTGAAGAATATTCTATATCAGTTATAGAGAAAACAGCAATTGGTAAGCTACAAGCAACCCTTATATACCCGGCTTACCTTGGACGGGACAAAGAGGTTATCGAGAACGCAGGAGACCTTACTACTCCAGAAGGGACGGAAATTATTTGGAGCGTTCTAACCAAGAATAGTCAGGGAGTGGAGTTTTGGTTAAATGATACTAAAGAAACCTTTTTGACGGATGGCTTTTCTTTAAAGAAACGGGTTTTATCAAGTACAGATGGGAAGATAATTTTAAAAAATAAGCAGAATAGAAAAAGGGATACAACTCTCTTTACTGTTGATGTAATTAAAGATGATTATCCAACGGTTCAGGTTCAAGAAGTTCGGGATACGGTAAAGGATGGGATTCGTTATTTCTCGGGTGTAGTTGGGGATGATTATGGCCTTGCTGGGTTAAGCTTTGTATATAAAATCACAAATGAAAGAGGTGTTTCACGTACAGAGAAACTTAATGTTTCTAAAGTTTTTGGCACAGAATCACCGTTTAATTTTGCTGTTGACTTTAGACGAGAGGATATTCAGTTAGAAGATCATATTGAATATTATTTTGTGGTTTCGGATAATGACGGCGTTAACGGTAGTAAAACCACCAAAAGTCGATCGTTTGAATATAAGCTTCCAACATTAGAGGAGCTAAATGAGTCTAGGGAAGAAGATCAGGAAAAAACTAAAGAAGATCTTTCGAATGTTCTAGAAAAGGCTGAACAGTTTCGTGAAGACATTGATCGTTTAAGAAAGGAAACGATGAACTCTAAACAGTCTGATTGGAACAAACAGAATCAGGTGAATCAATTGCAGGAAGACCATCAATCTTTATTGGAAGACTTGGAGTCAATTCAAGAGGAGATGAATAATAGTGTTGAAGAGAAGAACCAACTTTCTGAAATTGACAAAGAGCTTCTCGAACAACAAGAAATGATTAATGACTTGCTTGAAGAATTAATGGATGAGGAACTAAAGGATCTTCTTGATCAGCTGGAAAAATTAATGAATGAGCAGGACAAGAACTCTTTGGAGGAGAACATGGAACAACTTGAAATGTCTTCAAAAGAAATGAAGGATCAATTAGATAGAAGCCTTGAAATGTTGAAAAAACTTCAGGTGGATGAGAAAATTGATGATATTGAAGATGAGTTAAATAAGTTAGCTGAAGAGCAGGATGAGTTAAGAAAGGAGACAGAGGAAAAGAAGGATATAAGTGAGGATGATTTAAAGAAGCAGGGGGAAATCGATAAGGCATTTGATGAAATTCAAAAAGATATTGAGGAGTTGGATAGTCTTAATAATGAGTTAGATCGTCCAATGGAGTTGGGGCTTGATCACAATAAAGAAAAAGGTGAGGAGGTTGATGAGGACTTAAAAGATTCGGAAGAACAATTATCTAAAGACAAGGGCAAAAAGGCTAGTGAAAGTCAGAAGAGTGCTTCTGAAAAGATGAAGGAAATGTCAGAAAGTCTGAATATGATGCAACAACAATCAAATCAAGAACAACAGGAAGAGGATATTGATTTACTTAGAAATATACTTGAGAGTCTTGTTAGTTTGAGTTTTGATCAGGAAGATGTTATGAAAAGCTTTAATAGAGTAACTGAACGTGATCCTGCTTATCGTGATTATGGTCGATCACAAAGACGCATTGTTGATGGCACTAAAGTTGTGAATGATAGTTTGATGGCACTAGCAGAAAGACAACCTAAGATTGCTAAGTTTATTGATAAGGAATTAAACACAATTCGTTCTAACCATGGTTTGATTTTGGAAGATATAGATGAAAGAAGAAGAAGTGAATTAGCGATTCATCAACAATATGTGATGACGTCATATAATAATTTGGCTTTAATGTTAAATGAGAGCTTGCAACAAATGCAAGAACAAATGCAGAGCATGATGCAGGGGTCTGGGAGTTGTAATAAGCCCGGTGGTAAGGGGCAACCAAAACCAGGGAATGGGTCTACTCCCGGCGACATGAAGAAGATGTTGGAGAAGCAGTTGGAACAAATGAAAAAGGGTTCTAGTCCGGGAGGTAAAAAACCAGGTAAGTCTGGTGGTGCTGGAAGTGGTGGTAAAAATGGTGAAGGTGCACTAGGATTAGGCAACAAGGAGGTTGCTAAAATGGCGGCACAACAATCTGCAATGAGACGTAGACTGGAAGAGATGAGAAATGAGTTAAACAAGGACGGAAAGGGAAAAGGCAATGGTTTAAGTCCATTGATAAAGGAATTAGAAGAACAGGAGCGTGAGCTTGTCAATAAACGTCTTGGAAACAACATGGTCGATCGTCAGAAGCGTATTCTAACACGTTTACTGGAAAGTGAAAAAGCATTGATGGAGAGAGGTTTAGATGAGAAAAGAGAGTCTACGGAGGGAAAAAACGAAAATAACGGTAACCAAATTCGCTTTGAGGAGTATAACAAAGAAAAACTCAAGCAAATTGAATTATTGCGTTCTGTGGATCCGGCTTATAAGAAGTACTATAAGGATAGAGCAAATGAATATTTCAATCGAGTATTGTAATATTTAGAAAGAGTATGAAAGATGGTTTTGTTAAAATAGATAGCTTATCTATACCTTCGGATTTTGATTCTATTAGTAAGGTTGAATTGTTAATTGATGATGTTTGTGCAAAACTTCAGGTTAATGAAGATTATTATGGAAACGTTTTGATTGCTGTTACTGAAGCTGTAAATAATGCAATTCAACATGGTAACAAAATGAATTCTTCACTCAATGTAGATCTTGCGGTTGGGGATAAGAAAACTGATTTTTGTTTCAGCGTTAAGGATTATGGTAGTGGTTTTGACTATAGCAACTTACCTGATCCTACCGCACCAGAGAATATTGAAAAGGAAGATGGTAGAGGTATTTACTTAATGAAGTCGTTATCAGAGGAGGTTGTGTTTAGTGAAGACGGTAAGATGGTAGATATTTATTTTGTAAAGGAATAATGGTGAATTTATTTTTTGAGGACACTGAAATTCTGGAATTATCTCCAGAATTTTTTCATTTATGGCTTAAGGATCTTTGTGCTCACTGAAATTGATTTTTATGAAAACTACTGTAAGAATTTTATT
>NODE-352-length-16331-cov-5.39641_pt1 | contig 16331 bp, 16 predicted proteins | sample MGYA00139097_ERZ477577 | MGnify/ENA metagenome assembly ERZ477577
AAAATTTAAGCATAACGTAGAGGTTGAGCGAAAAGGGCGTTTTGCAAGTGGCTCCGATTAATTAATCAAATCCAGACGGTGAAAACATGGCCAAAAGTGCGAAAAAAGAAAGCAACGGAAAGAGCAGCCAATCTGAGAGCAAAGTGAAATTATTCGAACTGACAGCGCTCAAGAACATCGACTCAAAAGAATCCAAAGAGAAAACCGCAGTCTGGATCAAGAACTGGCACCTCGCATATGAGATTGAGCTTCGCAAGCTGCAGGTCGAATTAATGAAATTGCAGAAAACAATGAAATCCAGGGGTACAAGAGTTCTATTTATATTCGAGGGAAGGGACGCAGCGGGCAAAGGGGGTACCATAAAACGGTTTATCGCCCACCTCAACCCGCGTAATACACGGGTCGTCGCCCTGATGAAACCCAATGAAACAGAATCAACCCAGTGGTATTTTCAACGGTATATCAGTCAGCTTCCATCAGCCGGTGAGATGGTATTCTTTGATCGCAGCTGGTACAACCGGGCGATGGTTGAGCCGGTCATGGGGTTTTGCACGGATGAGCAGAATAAACGCTTTCTTAAGGATGCTCCGATGCTTGAGGAACTTTTGGTAAAAGAGGGAATAACCTTGTTTAAGTTTTACTTCTCTGTTTCCAAACATGAGCAGAAAAGGCGATTTGAATCACGCAAGACAGACATTCTCAAACAATATAAACTATCACCGGTTGACAACCTCGCTCAGGAATACTGGGACCAGTACTCCTTAAGAAAATTCCAGATGCTGCAGGAAACGAACCGCACCCTGGCGCCATGGACCATCATCCGCTCGGACAATAAAAAATTGGCCAGACTGAACTGTATCAAACACGTTCTGAACCGTATGGACTATGATAACAAATTAAGCGAAAAAGAACTTTTTGTAGATCCGAAGATTGTGGTCTCAGGCATCGACGAACTAAGACATATGGAAGAACACCTGATGGACCCGGCCAAGCTGCACGGTTGATCAATTATGCCGGGACAACTGTCAGTTCAGGGTTTTCAATACCCGCCTGTCAAAAAAGAGCGGCCAATCAGGAGAAGATAAGAGCCCGAATATCAGGCTCTTATTTTAAACCCTCCCGCAACATTTTTTATATTTTTTGCCCGAACCGCAGGGACATGGAGCATTTCTACCAATTTTTTCACTCTCGCGCTTGATTGGTACAGCAGGTTTTGCCTCCTCACCTGCAGCTCCCTTGTTCAGTCTCATTTCCTGTTCCTGACGCTGGCGTCTTTCTTCCTCCAGTCGTTCGACTTCATCATCGTGAACAACGCGAACGCGCATCAGATTAGTAATCGTCTGCAGTTTAACAGTCTCAATCATGTTCATGAACAGGTTGAATCCTTCCTTTTTATACTCATTTAAAGGATTTTTCTGCCCATACCCTCTCAGACCGATACCTTCCTTGAGATGATCCATTGAAAGCAGGTGCTCTTTCCAGTGATTGTCCACCATCTGCAATAAAATGATTCGTTCAATCTGGCGGTGAGTTTCGACACCATTGGCCTCTTCCTGGGCCGCAAGCGCTTTTTGGGAAACCTCAAGCAGCTTTTCTCTCAGACCATCTTTGCTGCAACTGTTTTGCTCTTCGCTTGTCCACTCAACCTTTCGATTGAAGATTTCAGCCACTCGCTCTTCGCATCGCTTCCAATCCCAGTCTTCTGGAGAACGGCGTTCATCCGACACTTCACCGACAATCCCGTCAATCAGATCTTCTGTCATATCCTGCAGGACACTCGGTAAATTATCCCCGGACAACACTTCACGTCGCTGGCGATAAATAATCTCTCTTTGATTATTCATTACATCGTCATATTCGAGCAGGTGTTTACGAATATCAAAATGGTGCCCTTCCACCTTGCGCTGAGCATTCTCAATCGCACGGGTAATCATGGTATGTTCTATGGGCTCGTCTTCTTCCATTCCAAGCTTGTCCATGATCCCTGAAATTCGACCAGAACCAAATATCCTCAGCAGATCGTCCTCAAGCGACAGGAAAAACCTTGAAGTTCCGGGATCACCCTGTCTTCCCGAACGGCCACGCAACTGGTTGTCAATTCTCCGGGACTCGTGGCGGGAGGTACCGAGTATATGAAGACCACCAACATCTGTTACCCCTTCTCCGAGTTTGATGTCTGTTCCTCTACCTGCCATATTGGTAGCGATAGTTACTTTTCCAAGACCGCCTGCGTCGGCAATTATTTCAGCTTCACGTTCATGGTGTTTGGCATTTAATACTTCGTGTGCAACTTTATCTTTTTTCAGGAATCTAGATATTTTTTCAGATACATCAATTGAAATCGTACCCACAAGAACCGGCTGCCCAGCCTCATGTTTTTCTTTTATCTCATTGATGATGGCCTGATACTTCGCCTTCTCGTTCTTGTAGATGACGTCGGCATAATCCGTTCGTATCATTGGCATATGGGTCGGCATAACCACAACGTCGAGATTATAAATCTTCTTGAATTCCGGAGCTTCGGTATCCGCAGTACCGGTCATGCCAGCCAGTTTGTCATACATCCTGAAATAGTTCTGGAACGTAATGGAGGCAAGCGTCTGGTTTTCTCGTTCTATTTTTACTTTCTCCTTGGCCTCAAGCGCCTGGTGCAATCCGTCACTATAGCGTCTGCCTTCCATGGTCCGGCCAGTAAATTCATCAACGATTACGACCTGACCGTTTTTAACGATATAGTCCACATCGCGTTGAAAAATCATGTGCGCCTTCAAAGACTGGTTGAGATGATGCAGATATTCTATATTTGAAGGATCATAGAGATTATCAAGTTTGAGCAGCCGTTCTCCGAGCGCGATGCCATCTTCGTTCAGGGAAACCTGCCGTGATTTCTCGTCAACCAGATAATGAACATCTTTCTGGAATTTACCCATGATCTTGTCAACGTTCTTGTAAAGCTCAGTTGAGACATCGGCAGGACCGGAAATGATCAATGGTGTTCTGGCTTCATCGATAAGAATTGAGTCAACCTCATCCACGATGGCGTAATTGAAATCCCGCTGACAATAATCATCCAGTTCGAATTTCATGTTGTCGCGCAAATAATCAAAACCGAACTCATTGTTGGTGCCATACGTTACATCAGCCCCATACGCTTCACGTCGCTCCGGATCATCCATACCGTGAACAATACGCCCAACACTCAAACCAAGGGCCTGATAGAGCTGTCCCATCCAGTCGGCATCACGGCTGGCAAGATAGTCATTGACCGTTACCACATGGACTCCCCTGCCTCCCAGGCTGTTGAGGTATACAGCAAGGGTCGAGGTCAATGTTTTTCCTTCACCGGTTTTCATTTCAGCAATCATGCCCTTGTGTAAAACGATCCCACCAAGAAGCTGCACATCAAAATGCCGTTCACCAAGGGTTCTCATAGAAGCTTCCCTGATAACGGCAAATGATTCAGGCAGCAGCTCATCAAGCGGTTCCCCTTTCTCAACACGCTCTTTAAACTCAATTGTTTTGGCTGCCAGCGCATTATCATCGAGGTTCTGAACGGATGCTTCTAATTCATTGACCCGGTTCACCAATGGCTGAATTTCTTTCAAAAACCGTTCATTCTTACTGCCAAAAACCTTGGTAAGGACTTTTCCAATCATGATTTCATCTATATATTAGGTGGAAGATTAAAGACATATAACGCTGCCCACAGTAAGCATGATAATGTGAATTTTCAACTGAGCTGTAAAAAATATCCAGTGGTTTGCGAGCCTCACCCAGGCAAGATAGGAGCCTCGTACATCAAGGCTTCCTCATCACAGTCAGGAAACATCGCACAGTTGATGCAGTCTGACCATATCTTATGGGGAAGTTCCTTTTTATTTGCGTAATGCTGAAGAAGCGAGTGAATGGACCTCACATCCTCTATTCGTGCTTTTCTAATCATGTTACAATATCGCTAAAACAGCATCTTACAATCTTTTTATCTTGTGAAGCATCAAGGTTTGGTTTTTTTCTGAGCGTCAAGATGGATGACAGCTTCTTCATGTTTAACCGTGCCGGCATCGAACTCGGCAGCAAGCGGCTTTGATGGTCGAAGCAGGGACTGTCCCGCCCATACACCAAGCAAAAACATCCAGAGAAAAATACAGAAACAGACGATGGCAATACCACCAATACTACTGCGGGTCAATTCAAATTTTACTTTAACAGGACGTCGTTTCCTTACAGCCATAGTGCTACATTTTTTCAGGGGCGGAAAGCCCGACAATATTCAGACCATTGCTGAAAACAATCCTCAGAGCCTCAACGAGACAGAGGCGCGCCTGGGTCAAATCTTTATCCTCTGTAATTACCTTGTGCTTGTTATAATAGCTATGAAAATGCCCAGCAAGTTCCATCAGGTAGAAGATGACTCGATGCGGGGCAAGATCACGTGCTGCACCCTCAATCACTGCCGGAAATGTGGCCATTGATTTGAGCAGCGTTATTTCTTCACTTTCTATAAGCAATTCACTTTTTATCTGTTCAAATTTGACAATATCAACAGATTTTTCGACCGCTTGACGGAGGATTGAGCAGAGTCTTGCGTGGCCATACTGAACATAATACACCGGATTTTCCTGACTTTCTTTGGTGGCTAAGTCGAGGTCAAACTCGAGTTGACTGTCCGGCTTGCGCATCATAAAGAAAAAACGTGCCACATCGGTACCAACCTCATCGAGTAATTCATCAACCGTGATAAAGGTAGCCTTGCGCGTCGACATCTTTACCTGTTTCCCATCACGCATCAGGGTAACAAACTGATGAAGGACAACGGTAACTTTTGAGGCATCATAGCCGAGCGCCGTAACTCCAGCCATAACATCTGGGACCGTAGCGATATGGTCAGACCCGAAAATATCGATAAGCCAGTCAAAATTACGCCTGAATTTTTCCCGGTGATAGGCTATATCCGGCAGCCGATAGGTCGGCTCTCCGGTGGACTTGATAATAACCCGGTCCTTTTCCTGACCAAACTCCGTGGTTTTAAACCAGGTTGCATCATCTTTTTCATAGACCAACCCTTTCTCCTTTAATTCAGTAACAACCGAATCTATATGACCATCATCATAAAGAGAACGTTCATTATAGTAATTATCAAAGACGATCCCCATCCTCTCGAGCGTTGAAGAGATAGTTTTGAATATCTCTTCCTCGGCTTTGCCGGTAAAAGGGGCTAAATCAGAGGTTTCAACAAGGCTGTCTCCAACTTCCTCAGCCAGTGACCTGGCGATATCAGTTATATACTCACCCTGATACCCATCTTCAGGAAAATCTGAACTGACACCGCAGAGTTCAAGGTATCTGGCTTTTACCGATTCACCAAGGACACGCATCTGTCGACCGGCATTATTGTAATAATATTCCCTGTAGACATCATGCCCGGTTGCCTCGAGCAGTCTGGATATCGAATCACCGAGAATTGCCTGACGACCATGTCCAACCGACAGCGGACCTGTCGGGTTGGCACTGACAAACTCAACCATCACTTTTCTGCCTTTGCCGATATCGACTCTGCCAAACTGATCTGCCGAGCGCTCTATGACCTCGAGCATCTTTTGCCAACTGCTCTTTTGGATCGTTATATTGATAAAACCTGGTCCTGCAATATCGAGTTTTGAAATAAGCCCGTCTTCGCGTTCAAGCCTGGATACAAATTGTGCGGCGATATCGCGTGGATTGCGCTTTTCGATACCTGCCACGACCAAGGCAATGTTCGTTGAATAATCACCCTGGTTCTCATGCTTTGGGACCTCAACGGTATATTTACCCCGGGCGGTGTCCGACCAGAGCCCGTCACTGACACCCTGGTCAAAACAATTATCTATTATGCTTTTTAGAACAGATCTAATCATAATCTTATATAAAAATTCTCTGGTTATTGTTTCCAAATGAACAGAAAAACAGTCATCAATTATTGCGCTATTCTTTCCGATGAGCCCATTCTTTCCAGGCATGCCTGCTCGAAAACATGAGAGCCCAGCCGATGGCAACACAGAGGGGCCCGACAATAAGGTGAGGAAGAGAAAGGTTCCTCAAGAGTATCCCAAACGCCATCATTGCCAGGACAACCAGCCAGGTTTTCCAGGAGTATACGGCTCCAATGCAGGTATTATCTGAAAAATTCCTGATTCGATCGAGTCCGCTGCGTGCTGAACGATCCAGCATGAAATATGATTTCAGGGTTCCTGCCGCTACTCCAGGAATAATCAGCCAGAGCCCTCCAGCCTGACTGAGATAGCTGACACCACGATAGAGGAGCAGACCGCCGATTATCGTCCACAGCAATGCGGCACTGAATATATGGACTTTGCGAGCCACACCCGGTTTAAAATTCCTGATGGTTCGCACCATTGAAAACAATCCCGAATGACTCAAATAAATAAGCCCATCGCCCCTGTATGGGGGATGGGCTTAAACAGAAGCAATATACTGATCGAATTACATTTCGGTTACAGTAATAGCACCTTCCGGACAAACTTCTACACATGTCTCACAGCCGAGACACTCGTCAGCTTCTACTGGATCAGCTTTTCCGTCTACCATCTCGAAGACCTGTGCAGGACATGCTGCAACACATTCTTCGTCACCACTACATTTGTCTTTGTCAACTATTACTTCAAACATTATACACCTCCGTACGGGGAAATAAATAAGCTAAACATTACGAATGTTTAGCCAGCCTAGTAAATAAACTCGAAAATCAATCATTTCGTGTAAATATCCAATAATGTACCACCATATTTTTGTCAAGTGAAAAAAGATGCCACATTGTTACAGTATTCTTTATTTTTCCCTTTTTAAAAACGGGGTACCACAAACGAGATTAAGCATACCAGATAATAAATTGCACGTATAATCTGTTCAGTCCGCGCGAAACTGATCAATCATTTATCCTCATCCGATTGCACTCATCTTTTTCAGTATTAGTATGTAGCCTCAATGACAATGTTCACAGACAAGAGAATCTCACAAACATTTTCTGGAAGGTACGTATGTCAAAAAAGACAAAACAAAATAAAAAGCAGGCGTTACTGGAAAAACGAGAAAGAGCGATGGTCGAAGGAATCCTTGAAGGAAGTCCGGACGGCATTGCTGTTGTTGTCGTGAGGCTTGACTGTGGGTGCCGTAAGATGGCTGCGGTCAGTAAAGAAGGGGAACCCGCCTCTAAAATTATCATGTATCGAGACAATGCTGAAAGTGTCTGCAGTAAATGCAAGGACGACCAGGGCGCATTTATGCGTATACTCGAACAGTTTATTTTTTGGAAGGAACCGGAACCAACGCAGGATGAGAAGGATAAAATATCAGTTAAAGTAATGGGAACGACCCAGGCTTCCGTTCATTGATCCTGTCGTCCTCCGGCTTGACGAAATTCCCGGCATTTCTCAACCAGGGCTGAGGCCCATTGGGGTGTACCCTCTGCATGGACATGGGTATACAGCGCAAGAACATTCTTGTATGTTAAACCATCACGGCCATCCATAAAGCCTGTTCCACGTGTCATTCCAAAGACCAGGTCCACGGCAGCCCCCTGCCATTCAATAATTGTTGAATAGCGAAACTCGTGCCCTTTTACGGTTAATCCAGGCGGATAAAACGGGTTTTCCTGTTCAACATTGAATACCGAATAGCCGTGTGCCTGGGGTTTGTTTGACATACCATAACGAACAGGAAAGACATTGGTCAGCGGATATTCAATTTTATCGATCAATATCGATGCGCCAAGGTAAATCAGTCCACCACACTCGGCATACATTGGCAGCCCTGCTTCTGCCGCCTTACGCACGGAGTACCTGAAAGGTTCGTTGGCGGCAAGTTCACGGGCACTTGTTTCAGGGAATCCACCCCCTATGTAGAGTCCGTCGATTTCTGGCAGAGACGTATCCCTGATAGCGTTAATTGCAACGAGTTCAGCACCACACCGCTCAAGCGCTGAAAGATTTTCTGAATAGTAGAATTGAAATGCGGCATCCTGCATAATGCCAATTTTCACAGAACGTTCTTCTGGTTTTAACAGCAGGTCAAAGGAAGTGGCAGTTTCTCCCGGGCTCATCTCCGACATTAAAGATTCAACTCTGGGAATGTCAATATGCTCTCTCATTGTTGCTGCCAGAAAGTCAACAGCCCCTTCACTGCCGCTATATTCCTGATGTGGTATCATGCCGAGATGCCTCATCGGAAATATGTCTTTTTTCATGCGTGGTACGGAGCCGACAACCGGAATACCACAATAATACTCTACGGCTTCAGAAATAATCCTGCGCTGTCGATCGGTGGCCACATTATTTAATATGACACCGGTAATGGTGATCCGTTCGTCAAGATTCATGCAACCCAGCACCATTGCAGCAACCGTTCGTGTGGTCTTACTGCAATTTACGACCAACAAAACCGGCAATTTCAACATAAGCGACAACTCTGCCGTTGAATAACCGCCATGCGAGGTCACGCCATCATAAAGCCCCCTGTTACCTTCCACAAGGCTGATATCGGCTCCTCGTGAGCGCTGCGCAAACGAAGCGGTAATAAGATCTTCTGAGACAAGATACGGATCGAGATTGTAGCAATTTCTCCTGGCTGCACACTGGAGCCATCCGGCATCTATATAATCCGGGCCTTTTTTGAATGGCGCCACTATTTTTCCGGCCTGGCGCCAGAATGCCACTAAGCCGACAGAAACAACACTTTTCCCTGAACCTCCTGCAAGTCCTGCTATGACAATCCCTTTAGAATCTTTCATCTCAATGTTTTTCCGTTTCATAAAGAGACCACGACTGATGGTACAGAGCATTCATCCGTTTTTCCAACAGGTTCCGGTGCAGCTCTATTTCATCGCCGCCAAGACCCGGGGGCACAGAATAAGGTTCTCCATAATAGAAATGAATATGTGAAAATGGTAACGGAATCACCGTTCGATCCCATGATCGAAAGGTCAAATACCGGGAGGAGGACCAGGCAAGCGGCAGGATAGGACAACCGGTACGGGAGGCCATAAGGATTGCCCCAGACTGTACAACAAGCGGTGGTCCCTGAGAACCGTCTGCCACAATTCCGATATTTTCACCCCGTTTAAGACAGTTTATCAGCTCTTTTAAGGCTCTCAATCCTTTCCTGTTTCTCGATCCCCGGACAGTAGTGAAATTGAGGTTTTCTGCAAGGGCTGCAATATAATCGCCATCCTCGCTGGCACTAACAAGAACCGCTGCCGAATCTGTTCTTAAATGATAGAATACATAGAACAGCGAGTAATGCCAGAAGGCTGCAATAACAGCATTTTTGCGCTCGTCAGCCATTCGTCTGAAGTCAGCGCCATGTACCGTAACCCTGCAGGTAGCAAACCATATCCTCAGCAGCCAGGCTGCAAAAAACGGTACAACCCGGACCACAACGCGCTGAACAATCCCCCTTTTCACCCGATCTCAATCTCCAGTTTTCTCAAAATCTTGATACGATCCCGCAACTGCGCAGCTTCTTCATAAGCCAGCTCACGGGCAGCATCGTGCATCTTTTTATCAAGCCTGCTTATCTCCTTGTGCAACTCTTTAACCGAACCATAGAATGGCTGTTCTTCTGCTGCAAGCAGCGTTTCCTGACTCCCTTCTCCGGTATCATATCCCGCCTCTTTAAGATACTCGTGAATGGTATCCTTGACTTTAGAAATAATCGTTTGTGGTACAATGTCATGTTCCAGATTATGTTCCGTCTGCAGTGCCCGGCGACGCTCTGTTTCATCTATCGTTCTCTGCATGGATCCGGTCACCACATCAGCATACATGATCACCATACCGCCTGAATTGCGGGCAGCACGGCCACAGGTCTGGATCAGTGAACGTTCCGATCTCAGAAACCCCTCTTTGTCAGCATCCAGTATTGCAACCAGCGACACCTCCGGAATGTCAAGGCCTTCTCGTAACAGATTAATACCAACAAGCACATTGAAGTCACCATTACGCAGGTCCCTGATCAACTCCACCCGTTCAAGAGTTTTGATATCAGAATGTAAATAGCGTACTTTGACACCGAGATTTTCATAATAATCGGTCAAATCCTCAGCCATTCGTTTTGTCAGGGTCGTGATCAGAACCGCTTCATTTTTATCTGTTCTGATTCGTATTTCATTGAGCAGATCATCCACCTGGGTCGTTGCCGGTCTCACTTCAATATGCGGGTCAATAAGCCCGGTCGGCCTGATAACCTGTTCAACAATCCTCCCTTCAACCTGGTCAAGTTCGTAGGGGCCAGGAGTTGCAGAAACGTATACAACCTGATTGATTCTTTCACTGAACTCATCAAAACGTAGCGGACGGTTATCGAGTGCTGAAGGTAACCTGAAACCAAAATTCACCAGTGTTTCCTTGCGTGAGCGATCTCCATTGTACATGCCGTTCAATTGTGGAATGCCAATATGACTCTCATCGATAAAGAGCAGGTAATCTTCCGGAAAATAATCAAGGAGATTGGGAGGGGGCACCCCTTCAGATTTCCCGGTAAGATGACGGCTGTAATTCTCAATGCCGTTACAATAGCCAAGCTCCTGCATCATTTCCAGATCAAACATCGTCCGCTGTTCAAGACGCTGGGCCTCTACAAGACGATTTTCCTTATGCAGAATCTCGAGACGCAGCCTCAGTTCTTCTTTTATGGTGCGAATTGCTATCTGCATCCGGTCCTTGGACGTTACAAAATGCGAACCGGGAAAGACCGTATACTCCTGGAGCCGTTCCAGGACAACACCGCGAAGCGGGTCGATGACGGTAATGGACTCAATCGTGTCGCCAAAATATTCAACCCGGATTGCCTTGTCTTCCTCGTGGACGGGAAAGATGTCGATAACATCACCTCTTACCCGGAATGTTGAGCGATGAAAAGAAATATCATTGCGCTCATACTGCATGAAAACAAGACGTCTCTGCACATCCTCGGGTGCATGGTCTTCTCCTGCCTTGAGGAACAGGTGCATGTTTTTATACTCATCTGGTGAGCCAAGTCCATAGATGCATGATACTGAAGCAACAATCAGCACATCCCGGCGTGTCAGAAGCGCCCGGGTTGCCGAGTGACGCATTTTATCGATTGCATCGTTAATCGAGGAATCTTTTTCGATATAGGTATCGGATTGGGGAATATATGCTTCAGGCTGGTAGTAATCGTAATAAGAAACAAAATATTCAACAGAGTTGTGGGGAAAGAGATCCTTGAACTCGGAATAGAGTTGTGCTGCCAGGGTTTTGTTCGGGGCTATCACCAGTGCCGGCCGTTGAACCTGTTCGATAACTGCCGCCATGGTAAACGTTTTGCCCGATCCGGTTACACCGAGAAGAATTTGACTTTTTATTTCAGAATCAACACCTTCTGACAATAATGAAATTGCACGCGGCTGATCACCGGACGGAGAGAACGGGCTCTCAAGCTTAAAGGGCTGATACTCTGACATCAGGCTACCTGTTCGAACTCTTTGGCCAATTCTTTCGCCTCCAGCATATGGCAAAGAGGATTGTCACGGTCATCAAGAGTAAAGCGCACCTTGTATATCTCAAGCAATCGGGAAAGTTCCTGCCACTGCTCTTTGTTGCTGACCGGTTTTCCTTCGCGCGTCTGCCAGTTTCTTTTTTTCCAGCCGGCAAGCCACGACGCTGCACCATCACGGAGATACCCCGAGTGGGTGTGTACTTCTACGGGAATAGGTTTTGTAAGGCCTGAAAGACCTTCCACAACTGCTTTAATATAGAGTTGATTGGCGGTCATACCAGTCACTTTCTGTCCCATCACTTTAACATGATGATGCCAGCAAAGTATCACACACCAGGCACCGATCCCCGTTGAATGTTTGCACGTTACCCCGGTGTACAGGTGTATCGTATCGCTCGTATCAGCTGCCTGCTTTTTTATTACCGAAGCAGCAGAACCGAATCCTTTTTTCCGTGCCGCCACAGCCAATTCATCGGCACGCTCATTCCACTTATTTGAGGTATGGCCGCGCACCCACTTCCAGCTGACTTCATGTTTTTTGCTTTCAGCCAATAACGCTTTCCAAAGGTCGACATTTTTTACCGGCTTCTTATCTGAAGTGAGCCAATTTTTTTTCTGCCAGCTGTTAATCCATTGAGTAATACCATTCTTGACGTACTGGGAGTCGGTATAAAGTGTAATTCTATGCGGGCAGTCAAGTGCTGACAGTGCACTTACAACCGCGGTCAGTTCCATACGGTTATTCGTGGTCTCGCCACCGTATCCTGATGATTCTAACGGGGCCCGGTCATTATAGATGTGAACTGCTCCCCACCCTCCAGGACCAGGGTTTGGGCTGCAGGCGCCATCCGTATAAATAGTTACATATGGCAAATTGTCATTCATCACTGTCATAAACCGCCACACCTTATAAATTGATGATACTGAGACAGAGAACGTGTTAACTTCACATTTCCACTAAAAGGTGGCTATCATACAGCTTTCGTAAACTATTTTCACCTGTCATGTTTACATTTAACGTGTGGCAAAGAGAGATATCAATCACATGTTCAAACGATCGTCAATGATTGAATGTTTCTTCTGCTGTGAAGGTGATCGTGCCATACCAGGCCTTCAGCTGCTCCTTTGTATCATCGGTATCACTGATTATGGTTATCGCCCTCACCTCTGCTGGCTCATCTCCAAAGGCAAGACGATAGTCATCAACGAGATTCCGGCGATACTGTTGCCACATTCCAACCTTCTCATCGCCGCTGGCAACCACGATTACCATTATATCACTGGTATAGGGATTTACGATAACAGAACCTTCGGGCTCTCGCGATGACCAGGCGTAACAAAGTGAAGCTTCTGGTAAACCTCCTTTTGAAAAATCTCTGCCAAATGAAACCACCAGTCGCGCCGGAGAATCATCACCCTTTTTCTCACTTAATTTCGCTGAGTCAATAGTTGCAGAGACTTTCCAGCTCCAGGTGATAACAGGATATGACGCAGGGTCAATTTCAACCTCACGAGTCAACCCTGCAAAACTTGCCTGAGCAGTTGCCTGTATGACCTTTCCCCGCTCCTCATCAATAACCAGTCGATACTCTGTCTGCTCTGCAGCTGACGAACCGGTCTTAATTTTCCAATCATTAATAAATGTCTCAGATGATACAGAAGAAAAACCGGTGACATCTATAAAATTAATGGCCTGGTGTTCTGCTGCAGGTGTCGTGGCTGTGGCGAGAACAAATAACAGGGCGGCTGATACAAAAATGAACGACTCTTTTGCTGCTTTCATACCGCCTGCTAATTCATTTTATCATTGAGGGACCAGTCATAATCGAGATATTTGATTTTGACGTTTTTTCCCAGCTGAGCTAACCTTTCGTGCATTTCGCCTTCAGTATGATCAAGAATGAACTGCCTGGGATCATCCTTAAAATCTTCTGCATACCATTTAAAAATGGAACTGATAAAGAGCGTTTCCCCCTCGAGGTAATTCATTCTTTTGTCAGCAAGAAAGGCTTTTGTGCTGGTTTCGAGTTGAGCATCGATTGATTCCCCTCTATATGGCTCTGAGATAAGTGGCGGGCAACTTCTGGATGCACAGTTTACCGCAAAGTGAATACGCGGTTCATTCCACTCTTTTCTGATAATGTCGTGCTCGATGTTATCGAGCGAATAGACAGTACCCGCTACCTTCGCAAAAGAAATCTTCCATGGACTGGTGAACAGTGATCCGATCTTTTTTATTGATGAGGGCGGATTTTTTTCATCAAAATTATCAAGGATCAGCTTTATCGTATAGGCATTATAGGCATTAATATAGAAGGCCAGTTTCTCATCATGGGACAAGGTTTCAGGATCCGTCAGATTGAGCGCGTCAAGGTATTGATCAAGCACCTTCTCATCCTTTTTAAAACCGTGATAATCAACCACCCCGTCTGCGACATGACTCTGCAGTAAACCCCTGTAGTGCTGATTGATCTCTGTTTCTCCTGCTCCTGCAAAAGTGCTGCAGACTGAAAGCAGGAGCAGTGCTATAAGTGTATAACTCAAAAGTTTTCGGTTCATGTATCTCCTATTGAACATTATCCCCTAAATTTAAACAACAATTTCAATATCTTTCTGACCTTACCCGAAAATAATTTTGGAGAGAGAACCGATCCGGTTACCCGCTTGTTTATTTCAGCGAATGTTGGATATGGGTGGATTGCACCCGCAATTGTTGAGAGCCGCAGCGTTCCATTCAGCGCAGCCACCCATTCAGCAAGAAGATCGCCGGCATGAGGACCGAGAATTTGAACCCCAAGCGGTTTATCTTTTTTGTCGAGCAGCAACTTGATTTTCCCGTCGGTGATTCCTTCTGTCTGAGCCCGGTCATTATCACTGAATAATTCTTCATGCAGCCCGTATTGTCTACCTTCTGCTGCTGCTCGCTTTTCATTCATGCCAATACTTGCCAGTTCTGGACTGGTATAGGTGCACCAGCACATCCAGCGGTAATTGACCTTTCTTGGCAGGTGCAATACCGCATTGGTCAACACCACCCCACCTTCATATCCTGCAGCGTGAGTAAACTGGTATCCGCCATTCACGTCTCCGGCGGCATATATATGTTTGCGACTGGTACGCAGCCGATTGTCAACCTCTATTCCTGAAGGTTTATAGTTGACACCACAGCTCTCAAGATTTAACCCCGAAACATTTGCCGTTCGACCAAGGGCGACGAGCAGATGACTCCCTGAAACCGTCATTTCTTTTCCATCTTCGCATCGGAAGGTGACGGTTTTCCGACCACCTGTCTCTTCTACTGATATAAAATTACAGCCGAGGTGAAAACAGACACCATCTTTTTCCATGGTTTTCATCACCATATCGGCAAGATCTGTATCTTCCTTGCTGAGAATCTGTTTGCTGCGCTGCAGAACAGTCACCTTGGATCCGAAACGCTGGAACGATTGTGCCATTTCCAGGGCAATTGCTCCGGCACCAAGTATAATCAATGAATCAGGCAGCTCAGTTAACGAAAAAATGTTTTTGTTGGTCAGTATTTCTACCGATTCAAGCCCGGGTATCGGGGGAATGGCAGCAGAAGAGCCGGTGGCGATTACCCATTTCTCTGCAGTGACCTGTTTGCCATTCAAATCAAGGCTATTTTCATCAGTAAATTGAGGGTTGCCAAAACGGACATTAACACCTAATCCGGAAAACCTCTCAACCGAATCATGGTGCTGAATCTGGGAAATCACCTCTGCAATCCGTTCTGAAACCCTGGAGAAGTCAACAGGAGCCGCTGTTACCCGGGGAAGCCCGTATTTTTCAGTTTGTCCAATCTGGTGATACATCCTGGCGCTTTTGATCAGCGTCTTACTTGGTACACAGCCAAAATGCAGGCAATCTCCACCGAGGGCTTCTTCCTTTTCGACAAGTAAGGTCTTTGCACCTAACTGGGCTGCCCCTGAAGCAACGGTTAATCCAGCCGCACCGCCGCCGATAATGCCAATATCATATTCGAAGCGAGCCATTTTAATCTCCCGGGGTAGATGAGACTCTTTTACGGCGATAGAGAGACATCAACTTTTTCACCGTAACGGGGAACAGTCCCAGCAGTGCAAAAGATGCCAACAGCGTCGGTGAAGCGATGCCTGCAATCGAATCAATTTTTGCCAGTTCTTTTCCGGCATTGACATAGACGATCGTTGCCGGCAACATGCCTATCTGGGATACCCAGAAATAGGTACGGATTGGCATCTTGGTGAGTCCCATAAGAAGATTAATGACAAAAAATGGGAATATTGGAATCAAGCGCAGAGAAAACAGGTAAAATGAGCCTTCCTTGTCAATACCCTCATTAATTGCAGATAATTTCTCTCCAAATTTTGACTGCACCCAGTCTCGCAGGATAAAGCGAGAGGCAAGACAGGCACAAGTCGCCCCGATGGTTGATGCGACAGAGACAACAATTGTCCCGGTTACGAGGCCGAAAAACCCTCCGCCGGCCAGAGTCATAACAGCTGCTCCGGGCAATGACAGTGCCGTTACCACTATGTAAACAAGCATATAGACAGAAACCACCATGAAACGATTTGTCTGGTAAAGATTTTGAAAACGGGCCTGGGATTCCTTGATATAATCAAGTGTTAGAAACCGACTGAGATCAAAGTAAATAAACAGGGAGACAATAATGGCGAGGACGAGAACAAGCCCGATTTTCAAAAGCAGAGATCTATTCATACTGGCACCGGAGGTTTGTTTTTATCCATAAGCCGAGATGTCTCCATCTAATACTCTTCCCACTCGATGCAGTCCTCAGTTTACTGATGAAAATAGCG
>NODE-353-length-16316-cov-6.46799_pt1 | contig 16316 bp, 17 predicted proteins | sample MGYA00139097_ERZ477577 | MGnify/ENA metagenome assembly ERZ477577
TAAAACCCAAATAGCTGTGTAGCACAATGTCTGCTTTGGGTCGAAAGCAGTCAGATTATGCCTACTTATAATACCTGCACAAATTTTAAACAAACAAGCCCGCACTATAGCCAGAGGACCATGCCCACTGAAAATTAAAACCGCCTAGGTGCCCTGTCACATCGAGTACTTCACCAGTGAAGAATAGTCCTGTTTGTTGCTTTGCTTCCATTGTTTTTGAGCTAATTCCATCAGTATCAACACCGCCTAACGTCACTTCAGCTGTTCGGTACCCTTCTGTTGCAGAAGGCTTTAATCGCCAATTATTGATATTGTTTGCAATGCAGATTAACTGTTTATCAGTCATTTCAGCTAGTGATGACTCTGCTTGTTGCGGCCACCATAATAACTGTAGTTCTTTTACTAAACCTTTAGCTAGTTTCTTAGTCAGCAAAGTTCTTAACAATAACTTTCCTTGCTTCTTTTTAGTTTCAATCAGCCACCCAACCACATCAAGGTAGGGTAATAAGTTGATACTAATTTCGTCACCTTGGTGCCAGTAATTTGAAATCTGTAGCATCACAGGTCCACTCATACCTCTGTGGGTAAACAAAACATTCTCAGTGAAAGACTGTTGATTACAGGTGACTTCGACTTCCAGAGCCAAACCAGACAATCGTTCACAGAGTGTTTTAGTTTGATCACTAAACATAAAAGGAACTAGACCCGCTCTTCGATCAGTCAACTTTAGCTCAAACTGCTTAGCAATGTCATAGCCAATGCCACTACCACCCAATGATGGAATTGATAAAGCACCTGTCGCGACGACTAATGAGTGACACTGTAACTTGTGTGGGAGGTGATCTTGCAACATACTTACTTGATAACGAGAACGGTTATCTTGATGCTGGTGTTTATCTGAGTGACCACTTAATTCAAGTGGCTTTACGTTTTGTATTTCACAGTGTGTTTTAATCTCAACACCCGCCTGAGCACATTCATCAAGTAACATTACCAAAATATCTTTGGCTGAATTTTTACAAAATTGCTGGCTATGTTTACGCTCTTCTACCTCAATACCATGACGCGCTACCATTGAGATAAAATCCCATTGACTATAACGTTTTAATGCCGCCTTACAAAAGTGAGGATTGTTAGAAATAAAATTATCCGCTTCTACAAAGTGATTGGTGAAATTACACTTTCCCCCACCAGACATGAGGATCTTCTTTCCCACTTTATTAGCTTTTTCTAGCACTAAAACACGTCGACCACGCTGAGCAGCGGTAAAGGCGCACATTAACCCTGATGCACCCGCCCCCAAAATAATAACGTCGTATTGGTTAAAATCAAAACTCACGCAGTAACACCCAAAATAAAATTTAAAGAAAGGGTAAACAGTTCTATTTGAAAATACTAGTTTCAACCTCTATTTAGTATAAGTATGATAAACATCAGTGGACAAAAGGACTGACAACAATGAAAACACAGAGTAGCCCGCCCAATTTTAGCAAATCAACCATAGCTATTATTTGGATCGTATTGCTTGCTGCCACGACTATTATTTTCAACTCAGTACTCGACAATATAAATAACCCGAACAAACAACTATCCATCTCGATAAATGAATATGGAGAACAAGAAATTGTTCTTGAACGTAATCGATACGGTCATTATGTCGCTTCAGGAAAGATCAATGGCTATGACGTAGATTTTTTACTAGACACGGGGGCAACACTGGTTGCTATTCCAGAGCATATTGCTGAAAGATTGAACTTGAAAAAAGGCCAACGTTTCCAATCACAAACAGCAAATGGCATGAGTACTTCTTATGAAACCAGTATTCAAACTCTCACACTGGGTGGAATTAAAATGAATAATGTACCTGCAAGCATTAGCAGTGGCATGACTTTCAACGAAATACTCTTAGGTATGTCATTTTTAAAGCATTTGAAATTAACTCAACAAGGTAAGCTGCTAACCATTAGTCTGCCAGAATAAAGCCATTGCAAGCACATAAAATATGACGTAAATATCTCAGTAACTCAAACTAAACTAGCTTTCATATTTCTAGGTCTTTAATAAGTGAAGGCACTTATACTTCTTAAAATATGAGCGCCACTATCAGTAAGTAAATAACCAAGCATCATGGAATTAATAACAGCCGTGATCCAAAAAACAGTTTTAAACGATGTTTTACTAGATTTGTGACGTAAACGGTTTTGAGCATAAAAAGCACCGGGCCAACCACCCAGAAGTGAGAACAGATGAAGCGTACTTTCTTGTGTTCGCCACCTCCCCTTCTTGGCTGCTGATTTATCTATAGCATAAGCTAAAACGGTAATTAGGCTTGCAACGATATATACCCCAAAAATAATCAACGGTAATTTGCCTGTCACCATCATTAAAACCAAACTAAGACAAAATAAACATGTAATGATTGAACCTAATAACCTTGTTTTAGATTTTGTTTTATTTACTCGTCGAGCATGTCTAGGAAATTCTATTTTTTTAGCTTTAAAGCGTCCCGTATTATCTTTAACTTGTTGATAAGTAATAATATCGCCATTCATCGGTCGAATACCTCGACGAACAAAATCTTTAATATGAACGAAAGACTTGTCTCCGCCGCCATTGGGCCTAACAAAGCCAAAGCCTTTCACGTCATTCCAGTTGCTTATCTTTCCTTGAAATCGCACCATAAAACCCTTATTTCAACAAACAAACATTCAGTTAGACTGTAACAGCAATTAATTTTAGTTAGAATAATAACCTTACTCATCCTATTGGCCTCAACATGCACTTAAATATCACTGATCCCGCCATTATGTTTTCAGGTATTTCTTTACTGTTTTTAGCTTACACCAATCGCTATTTAGCCCTAGCCAGTGTTGTTCGCTCTCTCAATAAAGAATTCAAAAACCAAGATGAAAAAAATCGAGTAAGGCAAATTAAAAACCTTCATCTTCGCATCAACCTAATTAAATACATGCAAGCGTTTGGTGTTGTGTCATTTTTATTCTGTGTATTAGCAATGATGATGTTATTTTGGCAACAAGAATCACTCGGTGAAATATGCTTTATCATGAGCCTCATTACAATGGTTGTGTCACTGCTTATTTCCCTAGTTGAAATTTTAAAATCTGGCGAATCACTGAAAATTGAATTTGAAAGAACTAATGTTCGCGATCTTTGGGATAAATAATGAAAACTGCTTGGGCTGTGCTTATTATCTTTTTAAACTTAGCAATTACACCATTATTTGCCAACGAGAATATTAGCCAGAAAAAACTAGCGTTAATTAAAGTACTGCTTAAACAAACACATCAATCAGAGAGTGATATCAGCCAACGACTTACTGACAGCTACCAAAAACAAATCAGCTCAATCCTAAAACAATCACACCCTAATATAAGCTCAGAAACATTACTTAACATTAACCATGAAGTCTCTGCGAGTGTAAAACAACAATTAATCGAGCAACAACAATTTATACAAAGAATCATTCCTATCTACGATCAGGCTTTCTCGCTAGAAGAATTACAAAAAATCGTTGCATTTAATCAAACAGAATTTGGTGAAAAATTACTTTCGATGATGCCAGTAATTAATAATCAGCACAGTGATATTTATGATGAACTCGCTCTTGATTTAGCCCCAGAAATCAATGCTCGTGTATTAGCAATTATCGAGTAAATAAACACACCATTAACGCATTAATGCTTAGCATCTATTAATGATTTAATCTCAGACATTCGTAATTCATTTCGATGAATTTCAGCTTCAAGCTGATCAATTTTTCTTAAATACTCTGCGTTTAATGCCTCGATATTTTTAAATACATCAGGATCACTGCTTGCAATAATAGTATCTGAATACTCATAAACCTTCTCATTCAGTAACTGTACTTTTTTATTACGTTGCTTTATTAACTGATGAATTTTTACTTTTAATGATTTATTCTTTTTTCTGAGTGCATCTATTTCATCATATTGTGAATCTTCGATATAACGCTTCGTAGCACGCTGTTGCTGATTAATATCTTCAGCTTTCGGCTGATAAACCTTGAGCTCTACTTTCTCAGCATTTCTAGTACAGGGCTGATCACTAAACACTTGCTCTCCATTCACGTTACATTTATAAATATCTGCAAAACTAGAACTAGAGACTAGTAAAAAAACGATAGTGATTATTCGTAGCTCCCTAGAACCACTCAAGCCATTAATCATTTAAAAACAAAGCATTTTATTGGTCAGGTAAAGCATCAAATATTTGCTTCTTACTGGCAATCCACGCCTGCATAGCAGTTGGATCCATCATTAATGCCTGCACCTCCATAATCGCACTCAAATGTTCAGCATCTTGTTTTTGAAACATTTCCATACCATGCTGCTTACTCATCTCCACAAGCTCTTCAAATGTATTCGCTTGAAAAGTCGTATCACACGCACCACCTAACTGTTTGCATGTCATTGTTTTCATTATTATCTCTCTTATTAAATTTAAACTAATATTATTAATTATTAATTATTAATTATTAATTACAACATTACCTGTATTTGAATCATAGCTAATATTCATGCTCGTATCTTTCTGATAAGTATAAGTGCAATCATTACTTCCATCATATGTGGCCTGATATTCACTACTCGTGTCGGATGAAACGGTGGGAGATCCTGCATCTAAAATAGCATTCCAAACGTCAATACAGTCCTGTGTACTATTCAATGTCAAGCTAACTCCCTGCGTATCAGCTGGCCAGCCGTTAGCATTAACAGATAATGATTCGCCGGTAATTGAATCTGCCGCCACGATAAAATCGAGTACCGCATCAGACTTTCCAGATGCATACCATTTAAGATGGATGTTGTTCACCCCTACTCTCAACGCGCTCCCTGTTGTTGCGACAGCGCTTTTATGGGCATCTGTTGATATATCCGCAAACTTAGGCAATGCCGTTGCTGCTAGAACCCCAAGTATAATGATGACCATAATCAACTCAATTAATGTAAAACCACGCTCGTATTTCATATTAGTTCTAGTGCCCAAATTATAATAGTCTTTTGAAGATCTCGCTAAGCCTCCATTCAAAGGCACTCTTATCTGAATGACCTATTAGCACAAATCATACTATGCACAGTTAGCTATTTGTTCTAAATGAACATCGGTGAAATCGGATAACCGTCTAAGTTTCAGATGAGATATTTCATATTTTTTATTGGTAAATTCTAAAATTGGCGGAACCACCACCGTTTTAATGTTGGCCTTACTCGCTGCGATAATTCCAGATAAAGAGTCTTCAAATGCAACACATTTTGAAGGATCAACCTTTAGTTTTTTTGCCGTGGATAAATATACTGCAGGATGAGGCTTTCCCTTTATTTCATGCTCTGAAGATGAAATAGCATGAAAATAGTTAGAGATACCAAGCTTTTGTAAAACCACATGAATCAACCTATAAGGCGCATTAGTTGAGAGGCCTATCTTGAAGTTCTTGCTTTCAAAAAAAGACAAAATCTCTGTCACACCTTCCATGGGTGCCCCTTTTTCAGAAATAAGTCTAGCAACGCGATCAACCACTTCATTTTCAACTTGCTGTAAACTTTTTCCCGACCAAGGAAAGTGACGGTACCAAAACTCAGTTACCTCTCGTGTCGTCATAGAAGCCGTATTAGCTGCCAGTTCATCCGTTACATCAACGCCAACCGATGAGAAAACATCTCTTTCAGCTTCTTTCCACATGGGCTCAGAATCTATCAACGTCCCATCCATATCAAAAATTACAGCTTGCATCATATTGATTTCATTTAGCGATCTAACAGTGTGATATACAGGATGCCGTCCTATATATCAATATTGTTAAGGAATCCTTGTTTTATTATTTTTACGCTCACCATTTATTAGTAACTCATTGTATTATAATAAAAATACAAAACTATCAACTTATCTTATAGTGATAACTAGGATAGCATCCTAGTTATTTTTCTTGGTTTGTTAGGTAATTATTTATCATGATAAGAAACGAGTCTCTCAACCTCATTCTTAGAACCCAGAATTACTGGCACACGTTGATGCACGCCTGTAGGCTGCACTTCCATAATCCGTTCACGCCCTGTTGAGCTGACCCCGCCAGCTTGTTCAACAATAAAGCTCATCGGGTTGGCTTCATACATCAGGCGCAGTTTGCCACCTTGGGTTGTTGGCTTGTTATCGAGTGGATAGAGAAAGATGCCGCCTCGGGTTAATACGCGATAGACTTCAGCCACCATAGAGGCGACCCAACGCATATTGAAGTTCTTTTCTCGACTGCCTTCCACGCCTTGCATGCATTCTTCAATATAACGTTGCACTGGCGCTTCCCAGAAACGTTGATTCGACATATTGATGGCAAACTCAGCGGTATCTTCGGGGATGGTCATATTAGGGTGGGTCAGAATAAATTCACCTACATCACGATCAAGAGTGAAACCATTGACGCCATTACCGGTAGTAATAATCATCATGGTAGTTGGGCCATAGACACAAAAACCCGCACAGACTTGTTCGGTGCCTTTTTGCATAAAGTCTTCTACGGTTGGTTGACTGATGCCTTCTGGGCAACGCAAGATGGAGAAGATGGTGCCAACGGATAGGTTGATATCGATATTTGACGATCCATCAAGAGGATCAAAGGCAATGAGATATTTACCTTTCGGCATATTGTCTGGAATTTGAATAATTTCTTCAATTTCCTCGGAGGCCATGGCAGCAATATTACCTGACCAATTTAGGTGATCGACCATCACATCGTTGGTAATGATATCTAGCTTTTTCTGTACTTCACCTTGCACATTTTCTGACTCAGCTGCCCCACCCAGCCCAATGATGCCGCTACGATTGACTAAGTGCGATATTTTTTTACAGGCACTGACGATATCGTTAATCAGCCCGGTAAATTCACCGGTAGAACCTTTGTGAGCACGCTGTTGTTCGATAATAAATTGCGTTATTGATTTACCACTTCCAGACATACGTACTCCTTTACACTGGGTTTTCGTGTTACATAAGGCTAAATTTTAACGAGTATTTCACCCATACCGATACCACCAACATCACCAGCATAACGCTGCACACGTGAGAAACTATCAACTTTAGCAAACTGACTATCAAGCTTGGTAAATGAGGCAAATAATAAAGGTAAGAACGCTAAGGTGTGCGAACCACAATCGTTAAAGTTGGCTGAAATACCTTGTGAAGGCGCTTTTGTTAATAAGACGGTGCCTCGCTTCATGGCATAACCAAGGTGTGAACCAACATTACCTAGCACAGCAATCGTGCCTGAAATCATGCGTGAACCACAGTAATCACCTGCATTACCTTCGATTAAGATCATGCCTCGACGCATATGATCGCCAGTACGTGCTCCTGTATCACCCGTCACAATTACTACACCACCAGTCATACCATTACGACGACCAGGGCGAACACCGCCAAGGAAATCACCAGCATTACCGTTGATTTTAATTTGACCCGATTTCATTTCACAAGCAGTATAACCTTCGGTATTACCGTTAACTTCAATCTCGCCACCTTCTAAGAAAATACCTAGGTAGGCACCAACATTACCATCAATAGTGATCTTACCTGATGTCATATTACGGCCGACAAAATCGAGTTTGTCACAGCTATTACTAAATTTAATATCATTGACATCATTACCACTGATATCAAACAAACTATCAACACGTTCAACCGTATTACCTACTGCAAGTTCGATTGCTGCAATATCTGCAACTGATTTTTCAGCTAACTCATCAGGAGTTAATAATGAACAGTCGACACGTTGAGCTGGGGCAGCTTTAAGTGTAAATGTTAATGCGCTCATGCCATAATCTCCTGTAAATGAAAGTGGAATGGGCCGAGTTTACCGCCATAATTACCAGCGCTAATGCGACGAATTCCATTATCAGCACCTAGATCACATACAGCTTGAATACCAACTTTCATTGCTTTATCGATATCTTCTTTTGTTAAGCCATCAATTACAATTTCCATAACTGATTCAACTTCGGGTGATAAATCACTCTTCGTTTGACCTTTTAATGTTGGACAAAAGGCATCGTTAGTTGAAGCATTCAACGCTTTGAATTTTGAGCCAACTTTAGATCCAGAGCGAACTACACCACCTGGGAACGGCATAATCACATTAGGAATTTTTTTCATTTCGACAATAGCAGCTTCACAAGCAGTCAGAGCCTGAGCTTGTGATTCAGCAAGCACTAGGAAGTTACCACCGCCAACAGAGTCATGAACACCTGTTTTCTCTTGTGTTAAAAACTCACCATCCATTACAGGTACACGCCAGTAACGTTTCCCATCAATCATTTTAGAAATTTGAAAACCATCGCCGAAGTAACGCAAGTTTTGACCTAAGGCGATTTCTTTTTCAGGATTATCTAAACCAGAGAATAATGCAGAAGTAGGTGAGGTTAATACACACTGACCCGCACGTGTTTCCACTTGTTTCGCTAGGCCTTTACCACCCATTGCAAAAATTAAAACTGATACGCCGGGACGACCATCAGGTGTTTCACTTGGATCTAACTCTCGTTCAATCCCAGCTTCACAACCACAGGCTATGACTGATGTCGCAAAGCCAGTGAAGGCTTGCGCTGAAATCATTGCCCATTTTGCATTAAGTGCTGTGATGATAAGGCGTGTACCTTTCATCGGGAAAGCCTCTGCAAACGTTTCGTCTATTGTTACTCCATTGATAATCATATCGCGCCTCCTTTATGTAACGGCTGCACGGTCAAACTACCTCTGCCATCATCAACAATTTCATCATCACTAATCTTGAAGTTACCCATTTTTTGAGTGTGGTAACGATCAAAGTAAGGTTTTAACTCTTTTTCAATGCTGTTGTCATATTCAGGTTTAACAACATGAGTTGTACCCCAAGTGACATCAATCAAATGACCGTCTTTAACAACTATTTTTCCATCTTTAAATACATAGTCTGGTGAGCTAAACATTTTTTCGCGATCCGCATCATCAGTATAAACAGTAATATCAGCAGCGCCGCCTTCACCAAGGTGACCACGATCAGCAAGACCAACTAATTTAGCAGCACCGGCGCGGGTCATGATAGCAATTTCATACATCGTATATTCACGATCAAGTGAGCCCAAGTGACTCGCTTTTTGTGCTTCAGGATGTAATGTCGATAGCACATCGTTACGGAATGTTTTATCCATCAATAATTTGATTAAATGTGGATAACTGGTAAACGGCGCACCGTTTGGATGATCGGTTGTTAAGAATACACGCCAAGGATCATCAACCATTAAGAAGGTTTCCAGACCAATCATCCACTGCAATGCATTGACATAACTTTGATCTTTGTATTTGAACGGCAAAACACCACAGCCCGCATCACATTCAATATCCATACACACCCACTTATTTGGATGAGCATGTGGATGTGCTGCATGTTGACGCATATTATCGCCAGAAGCAGTAACGGTTTGACCGAATAATATTTGACCAACGTCAGCGGTGATATTTTTATGTTTATTAATTGTTTCAGCAATTTGTGCTGAACCTGATGAGAACTTAAAGTCACCTTCAGTACCATAACTATGGAACTGAATGTGCGTCATATGCATTGGTAAACCTTCAATACCTTCCATTGTATCGATAGTTGTATTTAAATTACCCGGCACACCTAAGTTACAACCATGAACATGAAGTGGATGTGGAATACCTAATTCTTTTACTGCTCGTGCAAGGCGTAATAAGATTTCACGAGGTGTAACGCCGTAAAATTTATTTCTTTCATCTAAATCTAATTTACGTTGATTGAATTTAAATGCATTAATACCACCAGGGTTAACCACTTTAATACCAATGGCTTGGCTATGTGTTAATGTCCATGCAACATAGTTATTGATGGCTTGTTGATCATTATTAGAAGCCATCATTCGTAATAAGAAATCATCACTACCTAACATCGCATAACCACCTTTATCGATGATTGGCGTATCGTGCATTTCCATATGAGCTTGGCGAGCATTGATTGGCAAAATAGCTGGCTCAAAACCAGCTGTATAGCCCATTTCTGCATAGCGATAACCAGCTGTTAATGTACTCGGTGCTGCATGACCGCAACCTGAACGCATCAACTCTGTTCTCGCAATCACATCTTGTGCGTGATCTTCTGGCAACATAGTACGTGCAATATTCACTTTACCGCCACCGATATGAGTATGCATATCAATAGCACCTGCCATAACAATTTTGCCACGCAAGTCAATTTCAGTTGTGACTTTTTCATCTAGTGGTCGATTAATTATACGACCATCGCGAATGTAAATATCTCTGATTTCACCATCTACACCATGTGCTGGATCGTAGATTTTCCCACCTGTTAATTTTGTAAGCATATCTTCATCCGTCCTTTATAACGCTTGTTCGACGGCTGTTAGTACATCAAATGTACTTGGCAAACCACTGTCACGTAATTTTCTTAATGGAATTGAAACCACACCATCACATCGGAAAGTACGACCAGCATGATCAATACCTGGGGTACCAACAGGAATAAAGACTTCTGGTTCGTTATTAAAAGTCATTCCTGAACGGCCTAATACAATTGTTTTTGCCTTTGATTCCGGCGGTATACGATCAATGTTATAACTAGAGATCCACACTAAAACATCAACTTCATCATTATCTAGCATTCGCTTCGAGTCAGATAAATACGGGTCATAGTCAGGATAACTGCGGTTAAAATTAGTACGCATTGGATAACCTGACTGCCAAGCAGATACTTGGTTAGCGGTGATACTACCTTCTTTACCACCTAAAGGAAGACCACTACTTCGTGTATCTAAATTAAGATCTTTAACCATTTCACACAGTGTTTGCACGGTAGCTTCAGCATGATCAAAGTCTAAATCACCAGCAACCCAAGTAACCACTGAATATTTTGCTTGTTTTAGTTGTTCAGCTAACGTAGTTAAGTCACTCACATCAATGCCGCCGACTTGCTCAGCTTGAATAACTTTTCCTTTAACTAGGGCACGTAATACAGACATTACTTCAGGCAAATCAGCATCATCGCAGCTAAGTACTTTCGCTTTTTTACCTTGTGGCGAAGTTGATGCATCACCTGAGGGCGCTTTACCTAGATAAACCACTTCTCTTGAAGCTATATCTTGGTCAAACATACTTTCTTTATTCCAAACCATACGCTCAAAAAAACGAGGATAACTAACTTCTAAATCCGTACCGACAACCACTAATAAATCCACTCGATTACGTACTTCAGTAAGTGTAGTTACCATATAGCCAGTATCTTGCAATACCAAGGTATTACGCATACTTGCAGATGAATCCATATTATCAATGCTAGCACGTGCTTTATCAGCTACAGCCATTGCTGAACGAGCACCATTCAAGTCTGTTGCCATTCCACCAATAACGGGCTGTTTACTATCACGTAATAAGTTAGCAATATGTGTTACTGCTTGTTCTAAAGATACTTCTTTTCCATTAACGCGTGGGGATGTATCTGTAATAGAGGTTTCAAAACCTTTAGTAGTAACCGCATCACCATTTTCTAATACTTTTACGGTGTTACCTTCAACTTGAATGGTGAGATCATCAGAAGCGATACCACAGAAAGGACTGGCTATTTCTTCCCAAACACCAGCATCAGTATTGTCTGTCATCTTTACTAATCCTTAATCGTATTTAATATATTTAAATCGTGGATCGGAAGGTGTTCCTTCAAAAGGGCTATCTGCTTCGCTAGCAGGTTGCCATTGCACCACTTGCTCTATTTTTTTTGCTAATTCGAAATCTTTATCAGTAATACCTTTAGCACTATGTGTTGTCAGTTTCACAATCACAAAAGCATATGATACGGAAAGATCAGGATGGTGCCACGCGGCTTCTGATAAATGACCCACAGTATTCACCACCATCATCGTACCTTTCCAACCACTGGTTTTATATTTTCGACGGATCCATCCCTTTTCATAAAACCAACTAGGCAATTCAGCAGCTAATTTATCGGCAATTTCTTGTTCGGAATATACTTTTTCACTCGAATTAGACAATTACATATCCCCTTTCAATTAAAGTTATAGCAAAGCTGAAGTGAACCATACTACCCCTTTTTAGCCCTTACTAACAACGAATCTATATCATTTTTTTGCAGCTGTTTTTTTAACTTATCAGCTTTAACTCGCCCAATAATTGGACCAACCTGTACTCGATGCCAAGTATCCTTATTATCAATAGTGACTGTTTGTACTTTTGACTCAATACCTAAAAAAGCGAGTTTAGCTTTATGAGCATCAGCATCTGAAGCATTTTTAAATGAGCCAACTTGTAGCATATAACGCGTTTTATCTATTGTTTTTGAATTTGTATCCGTCGATTTTTGTGCTGGTGATGTCACAATCGCTCTTGTCGGTGATTTAGGTGTATCAACAACTACTTCCATCTCAGGTAATAAACTATAAAACTCAAAAGTAGGTTCAACTCCTTTTGTTTTTTTTTCTACTTTAGCTTTCTCGGCCTTAGCTGTTTTATGTTCGGGTTCAACATTATCATTCAAGTGAATTAAAAACATTGCAAAAGCCCCGACAGCAAAACTTAGCAGCATAGGTCCCCAAGGAACTGACTTTTGTTGCTGATTCACTCTGCTATTTCTTCTTTTTGCTTGAGCCACTTACATTGTCTCCGGTGCAGACACGCCCATAACGGTTAAACCATTTTCAATAATTTGTTTGACTGCTGTAATCAATGATAATCGCGCCTGACTCAATTCAATATCATCAACAATAAAGTGATGAGCATTGTAATAAGTATGGAAATCACGAGCTAAATCCATTAAGTAATGTGCCAAAATATGTGGGGTATGATTTAAAGCGGCAGCCTCAATAATTTCAGGATAACGCGCTAACATTCCCATTAATGCTTGCTCATGTTCTTCTGTTAAACGACTTAGTGCGGCTTCACCTTGAGCTTTATCCCAAGACAAACCTCGTTCAGCCAATTGCCTAAATACACTACATACACGAGCATGTGCATATTGCACGTAATAAACAGGGTTATCATTACTTTGAGATTTAGCGAGCTCTAAATCAAAATCCATATGTTGATCTGCACCACGAAGCACATAAAAGAAACGAGCAGCATCTTTACCTACTTCTTCTCTTAACTCACGCAAGGTTACAAAATCGCCACTTCGTGTCGACATAGCGGCTTTTTCTTTACCACGATAAAGCACTGCAAATTGAACTAATAGTACTTTTAAACGATTTTCATCTTGATTCATCGCGGTTAACGATGCTTTTACGCGAGGAATATATCCATGATGATCACTTCCCCAAATATCAATTACAGTATCAAAACCACGATTTAATTTATTTAAGTGATAGGCAATATCAGATGCAAAGTAAGTCGTCTGACCATTATCACGAACAACGACACGATCCTTTTCATCACCATAATCAGTAGACTTAAACCACCAAGCCCCTTCTTTTTCATACAATACATTTGATGCTTTTAATTTTTCAATAGCATCATCAACCACACCTGTTTCCATTAATGAACGTTCAGAGAAAAACTCATCAAACTCAGTACCAAAGTCTGCTAGATCAGCACGTATATCTGACAATATTGAATTTAAACCTAAATCAAATAGCTGACGATAAGCTTGTTCGCCCAATAATGATTTTGCATTATTAATTAAACCATCAATATGCGTTTCTTTATCTCCACCTTGTGGTTCATCATCTGGCACATTTGCAAATACATCTGCTGCTGCTCGTCGTAAGTCTGTTCCTTTTGATTCTTTTAGTGATGCAGAAATATCTAATACATAGTCACCTTTATAACCATTACTTGGGAATACAAACTCTTCTCCACAATCAGCAAGGTAACGTAACCACACGCTAGTAGCTAAAATATCCATTTGACGACCAGCATCGTTGACATAATATTCACGATGCACATCAAAACCAGCAGCAATTAATAAACTACTTACAACCGATCCATATGCTGCACCACGACCATGACCTACATGTAATGGACCAGTTGGGTTAGCAGATACAAACTCAACTTGAACTTTTTTACCATTACCCACTTTACTTAAACCAAATTTATCACTTGCTGCTAATACATCTTTAATGATTTGTAACATTGAATCAGGTGATAAAGTGAAATTAATAAAACCAGGACCTGCAATTTCAACTTTAGTAATAAAATCAACATCATCCAATGCATCAACAAGCTGAGTTGCAATTTGTCGTGGGTTCATTTTTGCTGGGCGAGCTAACATCATGGCGATATTACAAGCAAAGTCACCATGCGCTTTATCTTTAGTTCGTTCTATTTGAATTTCAGGTAATTCAATCTCTGGAAGAGCTTTATCTGCAATTAATTTTGATAATGCATCATTGAGTAGTTGTATAAGCTTCGATTTCAAGGTTTTGGAGCCTTAATAAATAAAAATAATTCTTCCTATTTTAACTGATCCTCAAACCTTATGGCAGACCATTACAGTTATCTTATTGAGACTTAATTATTAAAAATGAAATCTAATTGCTAAATTACATTAAATCACTTGGATCAATATCAATCGACCAACGTACTTTTCGTGATAATTTCAGTTTAGAAACTGCTTCCATATAATGATCAAGTAATTGATGAATAGGTTTTCTTTGTGAGCAAGAAAGTAAGAGTTGAGCACGAAAACGACCTGCTCTTTTTTCCATAATTGCAGGTACAGGACCCATAACCATTACTTCGTTTTGATTTTGAGTAAAAATAGCCTGGACTTCAGTTAAAAACTGCATAGCTAATTGTTCTTGGCGATCTTCAGCTCTAAAAATAGAGAGATAGCCAATAGGAGGCATTCCCATTAACTGTCTTTCTTCTAATAATTTTTGAGCACTATAACTATAGCCTTTTTGAATTAAATCTTTCCAAAATTGATGTTGAGGCTGGTTAGTTTGAATAAACACTTGTCCAGATTTACTTCCTCGCCCTGCTCGCCCCGTTACTTGAGTAATCAACTGAGCCAAACTTTCTGTTGCTTTAAAATCAGCACTCATTAATCCTTGATCAGCATCTAAGACACCGACTAATGTGACGTCATGAAAATCATGACCTTTAGCTAACATTTGTGTACCGACTAATATTTTTGCTCCTCCCTGTTTAATTTCAGCCACTAGTTCAGCAAAGGCATTTACTCGTTGCGTACTGTCACGATCAATTCTTAAAACAGGTATTTTAGGAAAATAGCGTTGCAGGCTTAACTCGATCTGCTCTGTTCCAGCACCATAAGTATTAAGCTCTATATTTTTACATTCAGGACATTTTGTAGGTAAGCGCTGTATTAAACCACAGTGATGACAACATAAAGTATTACGTTGTTGATGAACAATCATTTTTGCATCACAGTCTTTACAAGTTGCTTGCCAATTACATTCATGACACATCAAAACGGGTGCAAAACCACGTCGATTAATAAATAGTAGGACCTGATTGCCTAGTTTTAATTGTTCACTAATAGCATGATAAAGAATACTTGAAATACCATTTTCTGCTTTTGGTCCTGAACTATCTACCATATGAATTTTAGGTAATTGAGCGCCTGTGGCTCGTTCCGTTAATTCTAATAATTGATAGCGTTGTTGGTTAACGTTATAGAGACTTTCTAGTGATGGTGTTGCACTACCTAATAGCACGGGAATATTAGCTTTTTTAGCTCTAATTAACGCTACATTTCTAGCATGATATCGAAGACCATCTTGTTGTTTATAAGATGAATCATGTTCTTCATCAATAATGATTAAACCTAAATTATTAAGTGGTGAAAATACAGCAGATCGGGTTCCGATAATAATATCCACTAAACCTTGTTTTGCGAGTAACCAGATTTGTTTTCTTTCGGTGTCTGATATAGATGAATTAAGTGTTTCAATTCGAACTGATAATTGTTGTTTAAATCGAGAAACAAATTGGGTGGTTAAACCTATTTCAGGTATCAGAATTAAAACCTGTTTTCCTTGTTCAATAATTTGTTTTGCTAGTTGAATATAAACTTCTGTTTTTCCACTTCCTGTGATTCCTTGCAATAAATTCACATTAAAGCGTTGGTGATTATTCCAAACAGTATCAATACAAGATTGCTGTTGTTGATTTAAATCACATGGTTTATCAGGTGTTAAATTAATTGAATTTTGTTTTATCGTTTCACTTTGAATCACTAATTGTTTTTTTTCTAAGGCTAATAAAACAGAGCGTACAGGTCCTAATTGTTTATTGATTTCAGACTG
>NODE-354-length-16286-cov-8.81751_pt1 | contig 16286 bp, 10 predicted proteins | sample MGYA00139097_ERZ477577 | MGnify/ENA metagenome assembly ERZ477577
CTGGTATCATCACTGGTATACAGAGAGAGACTGACTTTCATCCAAATTTCCGGTATTTTCCTGTCCTTTATCGGAGCCCTTTTTGTTATAAGTAACGGAGACTTAAATCTGTTATTTTCGGGTGGATTCGGACAAGGAGAACTGGCAATAATCGGTTGTGTATTCAGCTGGACAGCCTATACCATCTTCGGTCGCTCAGTTCTGGTTGGAATGTCACCGCTCAGCTCTGTTCTCTACTCAACTGTCGCCGGGGCAGCGATGCTCCTGATTCCGGCTATCTTTGAGGGGTTACCGGGGTTATTACATGAAATTAGTTTGGAAAGCTGGGGAGCCCTTGCCTTCCTTGGTATATTTGGAACCGCTCTGGGCTTTACCTGGTATTATAGAGGAATCAACACTATCGGGGCCAGCAGGGCTGGTATCTTTATTAACATGGTTCCGGTTTTCGGCCTGCTGCTCTCCTGGCTGATTCTTGGAGAAACCTTTAAACCGTCGGTTATCACCGGCGGGTTGCTGGTATTCTCCGGCGTTATACTGGCAAACAGTTCCGGCCGGAAAAAGTGTAGACAAAACAAAAATTCTGCTCCAGCGGGTGACAGGAGAATCGATTGAGAGAGAGCATTTGATCCGGGTATGCTTTTGTGTCAGAATCGTTAATACATTAATTCACCACTCCACCTCCAGCGCTCAAACCAATAGACATGCGTGCAGTTATTCAACGAGTTAAAAATGCCTCTGTTGATGTCAATGGCATCAAGAAAGGCACGATTTCAACAGGAATTGTCACATTTCTTGGAATACATCGCAGCGATGACAGGCAGGAAATTACCTGGATGGCTGATAAAATAATAAATCTGCGGATTTTTCCCGACCCCGACGGGAAAATGAACATCTCTCTGGCTGATATAAATGCAGAGATGCTTATTGTTTCGCAGTTCACCCTTTACGGGGATTGCCGCAAAGGCAGGCGACCAGGTTATTCAGGGGCCGCACCACCTGAAATTGCTGAACCAATTTATAACCGGTTTGTCGATGAGGTAAGAAAAAAAGGAATAAAAGCAGCAACGGGCAAATTTCAGGCCATGATGGATGTCACACTCGTAAACGATGGACCAGTCACACTTTTATTAGACTCTGATAAGAAATTTTAAAACCTCTCTCTAGAAAATATATCAATAAGGAATACGGACCAATTATGCAAATCAAACCTGGGATTGAACTATCTGGTTTTACTCTAAAAAAACACGAATATAATGATGAAATCAAAGCAGATGTTTTTCTCTTTGAACACACCATGCTTGGCTGTCCCCTGTTTGCTGTCAAGAACAAAGACAACAACAAAACGTTTTCTATCGCTTTCAATACCATCCCGACAGATTCGACAGGCGTCGCACATATCCTTGAACATTCGGTACTGATGGGCTCACAAAAATATCCGGTTAAAGATGTTTTTGGGGAGATAAACAAAGGCGGCCTGATGACCTTTCTCAATGCAATGACTGGTTCGGATATAACCTACTACCCATTTGCAACAAGAAACCTCAAGGAATACTTCAATCTGATGGATGTTTATTGCGATGTGGTATTTAATCCGCTGATTGCTCCTGAAACATTTGAACAGGAAGGATGGCACTATCATAAGGAAGATACTGACCTGTCGCTGCAATACCAGGGTGTCGTCTTCAATGAAATGAAAGGCGCTTTTTCTGACCCGATTCGGCTCATTTTTCATCATATATTTAGCGGACTCATGCCCGGTTCAACCTATGCTCACGAATCAGGAGGAGATCCCCAGGAAATTCCCCGTCTTTCCTATCAGCAGTTTTGCCAGTTCCACCGCCAGCATTACCACCCAAGCAATTGTACCCTGTATTTATATGGTGATGCTCCGATTGAGGACGAACTGCACTATCTGCAGGATAATTTTTTAGAAGCGTTTGATCAGAGAGAGGAGCGTCGCACTGTAGAGCTGGGTGCACTCATCAAGGAACCGTTGCTGGTTAAAGATAATTATAGTGTCGAGTCATCCGACACCGCTGAAAAAACATTTCTTGCCGTGGGGACGCACGTTGGATCAGTATCCGACCGCATTCAGAACGGCGCATTCCAAATTATTGCCAACATTCTTTATAACTCTGATGGCTCACCGCTCAAAAACAAGATTGTCTCAGCCGGAATTTGCAAAGATTTCGGCGGCATTTATCTTTCCTCATCATGTTTTAACACCATCATGCTTACCTATCTGGTGGGAAGTGAGGCGGATAACCTGGAGTCCTTTCAATCAATTTACCGGCAAGCCCTCAAGGAAATGGTAGCTGACGGGCTGGACCGGGACCTGGTTATCTCGGAGCTCAACAAATACGAATTCGGAGTCAGGGAAGATGCCAGCAAAGCCCAGCGAGGGCTCGACCTGATGTCCAAGGCCCTTGCCGCCTTCAAATACTCAACCGACCCTTTTGAATCACTGAAAACAGATGAGCTACTCGGGACCATCCGTCACCGGGCCTTGAACGACCGCTATTTTGAACAGCTTATACAAGAATATCTCATTGATAACGCTGCTACGGTAACGCTCTGCCTTGAGCCCGATCCTGAGAAGCTCCAGGTCGGTGCAGCACGCGAACAGAAGGAACTGGACGAATATGAGGCGACATTAACCGATCGTGAAAAACAACAACTGGTTGATCGAACAAGAGAATTAATGGAACGGCAGCAAACCCCTAATGACCAGGGCACACTGGCACTGCTGCCGAACCTCTCGCTGCGGGATTTACCTCCGGACGTGCAATTCCATTCGGTAATCCCGACAGATATGTTTGATCATCAGATCCTTGTCAACGAATTGCCGACAAACCGCATTACCTACCTCGATATCGGCTTCGATTTTTCCTGTCTGCCTCATCGTTTTCTGCCGCTTCTTGACCTGTTTGGAGCAGTACTTACTGAAATCGGTACCGAAAAACTCAATTACATGCAGTTTGCCAAAGAAGCAGGAATCAGTACCGGTGGTCTGAGTCACTCGATCAACACCTATGTTAAGCGGGCAGAACCTGACAAGGTACAACTCATATTGTGGCTGAGCCTGCGTGCTCTGCCGGATTACCTTGAACGTGCAGTTGATCTGTTAACCGATCTGTTCTCAGCTGTATCATTTAGAGACCGAACAAGAATTAAGGAAATTGTTCGACGTGAATTTGCCTGGGCGGAACATGCTGCCCAGAGTGAAGGATACAGCCTTCCATCAACCCGTGTCTTTTCTCATTTAAGCATCCCGGGGAGATACCAGGAGCAATACAACGGTGTTACCGCATATCAGAGTGTTAAGGATATTGTTGCCCGATATGATAAACAGGAAGAACAACTTATCGCTGATCTTCAGGAGATCGCAACGATCCTGTTGAATCGTAACAATCTGACAATATCAATCACGGCTGAGTCCCAGGAACTTGAAAAATTTTCTGAAATAGGCGCCAGACTTCCACAATCTCTAGCAACGGCAGCCAACCAGGTGCAGCCGCCCCTCGGCCCGCAGAATCTTCCTCGACACCAGGCCTTTGTCACCGCCGCAGAGGTTGTATTTGCTGTGCAGGGTGGGCCCCTGTTTCCAAATGGAATTGGCTATAACGGATCGTTTGAAGTTTTAAAAACATATCTTTCCCGTGATTACCTGTGGAACAGTGTACGGCAGATGGGCGGGGCATACGGTTGTTTTATCCAGTTCAGCCATATTTCAGGAAATATTGCCTTTGTCAGTTACCGAGACCCCCAGGTCAAGAAAACATATGACGCCTACAACCGAATTCCGGCAGTCATTTCAGAAATTGATCTTTCGGATCAGGTGCTGGAACAACTCATCATCGGCACCTATGGCACCTTTGATCCTCATCAGAACGCCGCCGCACGTGGGGCAAACGCCAGAAACGAATATCTCAGCGGTATAGACAAAGAACTCAAACAGCAGCGATTAACGGAGATAACCGCAACAACCCGTGATAAGCTAAAAGCGTTTGGAGCCTATTTCGAGCAAATGAACGAGAAATGTCACCGTTCCATCATTGGAAATCGGTCAAAAATTGAGACTGACAAAGCACTGTTTGACACAATATCAGAATTATAACAATATCTTAATTAGAAGAGCCTTTTGCAAAACTAAGATTTTCGTTCAAAATCAAGGCATGCGAGAAATTTTACCACAGGCATATAATTGATATTCCGAGGATAAAATTTTGAGCATAACGCAGAGTTTGGGTGAAAAGATCGTTTTGCAAATGGCTCAGAAATGTAGCTGTTTGCTTTTTACCGTTTAAGAAGTGAGGAAGAAATCGATTCTGAAGGAAGGCGTAGCCCCCGACCTCGATAGTGAGCAGATGCTCTCGGCTGATAGATTGGATTGATATAAATGAATAATTTACACATTAAAACACCATTAATCGAATCATTGCCCTTGGCGACAAAGACAGGAGGCAGGGTGTGGTTAAAAATGGAAGCCCTGCAGCCTTCCGGCTCTTTTAAACTCAGGGGAATCGGGCATGCATGCCGGAGTTATCTGTCCAGAGGGGCAAAACGATTTATCAGTTCATCAGGAGGAAATGCGGGGATCGCCGTTGCATATTCAGGCAGGCAGCTTGGGGTCCCGGTAACCGTTGTTGTGCCTGAATCGACAACCAGAAGAGCTGTTGAGGCAATACAGCAGGAAGGTGCCAGCGTCATTATCAGAGGCGAGAGCTGGCAGGAATCGCATGATTATTCACTCCAAATAGCGGACCCTGAAAGTATTCTTATTCATCCGTTTGACGACCCGTTAGTGTGGAGCGGTCATGCCACAATGATAGATGAAGTTGCACAATCAGGTATGGTTCCTGATTGTATAATATTGTCAGTTGGCGGCGGAGGGTTGTTATGCGGAGTTGTCGAAGGGCTGCAGCGAAATAGTATGGACAATGTTCCCGTCCTTGCCGTTGAAACCAGGGGCGCCCATTCTCTGGCCTTATCCATGCAGGAAAATCGCCTGAGCGCTCTTGATGAAATAACGAGTATTGCAACCACACTGGGAGCCAAACAAGTTGCCCGGCAGGCATATCAATGCTGCCACAATCACAAGATAATCAATCATGTGGTGTCCGATCTGGATGCTGTCGACGCCTGTCTCGATTTCCTGCTCGCTCATAGAATCATGGTTGAGCCTGCCTGCGGGGCATCGCTTTCAGTACTTTCAGAACCGGTTGATTTCCTTGCAGATAAAAAAAACATTCTCATTATCGTCTGCGGTGGCGCTGGTGTTTCCATTGAGCAATTGAGTAGATGGAAAGACGCATTGGCAAGCAGATAAACTATCACCCACTGAGTATCGAATCAGAGCAGACGCCAAACACTTCGAAAACCGCAAACAACAGTGCATCACGACGCATAGCAATTTCAGGAACAGACGGTAGAAACATTATAATCGGCGGCGCCATCTGAAAAGTGGGCTGGAATCCGTTTATATCAACTGAACGACAGATGGGGATTATCTATGATATTGGATTTTTTTCAGTTTCTCATACTAACTCTTTGTCAAAAGATTTTTTTACGCTCACCTAACGTGTTGCCAACAACCCTATATATATGGTATTCCTAGGCAGTAATGTGTTCATTATAAACACAAGGTCATCTGTTTTGACGCGACAAACGGTCAAACCGATGGCTGCACAAAACATTTCAATAACAAAACGTACGGTTTTTTCAATCTGTTCGGCATATCAACAAGTGCCGCCGTGATTGAAAACTTGTAACAACGGAGCAGATGACGGTTTTAACAATGCCGCTCTGTTTCCGTTGTCTCAATGGGTAAACCCGGGATTATCTTCTCGGCAATTTTTACAATTATCTGGAGGTATTAATGAAAATGTTGAAAAGTCTTTTTATCGGATGCACGCTGGTAATGTTTTCTGTGGGAATGGTTCAGGCCGACAATGGTGATACCTTAAAATCCGTCAAGGATAAAGGGTATATCCAGGTAGGGGTGAACGGCGATCTGTTTGGATTTGGTAAAGCAGATCAGAAAGGTGTTTGGAAAGGATTAGATGTCGATACCGCACGCGCAGTTGCTGTTGCCGTTTTTGGAGATTATAAAGATCGGCTTCGATTTACCCCGCTGACCGCCAAAACCCGTTTTACTGCCCTGCAGTCCAAAGAGATAGATCTGTTGGCGAGAAATGCCACCATGACACTTGGCCGTGACACCTCTCTCGGCCTTGATTTTGTCCAGGTTAACTACTATGACGGTCAGGGCTTCATGGTTCCCAAAGCACTCGGCGTTAAAAGTGCCAAAGAGCTCAGTGGAGCAACTGTCTGTGTTCTGCCCGGAACCACCACTGAACAAAATGCAGCCGATTTCTTCCGCTCAAACTCAATGGACTGGAAAACAGTAACAATTGAGAGTACCGCTGAACTTTCTCAGGCTTTCTATGCGGGTCGCTGTGATGTTCTGACCTCTGATGCCTCACAGCTTGCCGGACTTCGTGCCAGTGCCCCGAAACCGGATGCCTACATGATTCTTCCGGAAATCATTTCAAAAGAACCCCTGGCCCCAGCCGTTCGCCATGGCGACAACCAATGGAAAGACATCGTCAACTATGCGGTTCTGGCCATGATCAATGCTGAAGAATTGGGCATTAGCTCTGAAAATGTAGACGAAATGCTCAAGTCAGAGGACCCGAAGATCCAGCGATTTCTCGGCGTTTCTCCGGGCAATGGTGCGGCGCTTGGAGTTGATGAAAAATTTGCCTACAACATTATCAAGCTGGTAGGAAACTACGGCGAAGTATTTGAGCGTAATGTTGGTGTCAACACTCCTCTGGGAATCGAACGAGGACTGAACGCCCTGTGGACCAACGGTGGTTTGCTGTACTCACCTCCGTTTAAATAAAAGATATAATTCCACAGTATTTTTAAAGCTAACCCGGTCATCTCGATTTTCTGCGAGGGGAATCGAGATGACCGGGTTAGCTGTTTGTCATTGTTTCACCAGTCAGAATGTGAAGCCGTTTTACCTTATCAACTAAATCTGCACACTATCTATGGCCTCAGTCAATAGCAATTCAGGCAAAACCTACTTCTGGAATGACCAGAAGACCCGGGCCATTCTGTATCAGGTCTTCACTGCTGTGGCTGTCGCTCTTCTTGGTTACTACCTGATTTCAAATGTCCAGACTAATATGGCCAAGCAATCCATTGCCAGCGGATTTGGCTTTATCGAGAAAGAAGCGGCCTTTGAGATCGGTGAATCACTTATCGAATATTCTGCTGCCGACAGTTATGGACGTGCGCTTATTGTTGGCGTCCTGAACACGCTCAAGGTATCCCTCGTTGGTATCATCCTCACGACTATTCTGGGAACCATCGTCGGTGTCGCCACCCTCTCTAAGAACTGGCTGATTTCCCGGCTCGGCTTTGTCTATGTTGAAATTTTCCAGAATATCCCAGTACTGCTGCAGCTCTTTTTCTTTTATGCACTTTTTTACGAAGCGTTCCCCAGTCCCCGTCAAGCCCTTAATCCGGTTACCGGTGTCTTCTTGACCAACCGGGGCATCGATTTTGCCGTTCCGGCAGCTCATCCCGCCTGGTTATATGTCGGACTGGCATTTCTGGCAGCCTGTGCAATCACCGTTATGATCAACCGCTGGTCAGTCAAACGCCAGGAAGCGACGGGACAGCAATTCCCAATGTTCTGGGCTGGACTTGCTATTCTTGTTGGTTTGCCTCTTGTCACTTGGGCTATTAATGGTGCTCCAAGCCAGATGGACATCCCGGTTCTCAAGGGATTTAATTTCAGTGGTGGACGAAATATCAGTCCCGAATTTTCAGCCCTGCTTATCGGCCTCGTGCTCTATACCGCCTCATTTATTGCCCAGATCGTCCGGGCTGGAATTCAATCCATCAGCCACGGTCAAACGGAAGCGGCACTATCCATCGGCTTGAAACCGGTCCATGTACTAAAGCTGGTGATTTTTCCACAGGCACTTCGGGTCATTGTGCCACCCTTGACTAGTCAGCTCTTGAACCTGACGAAGAACAGCTCTCTTGCCGTTGCTATTGGCTATCCGGATTTTGTACAGGTTGCAGGAACCACGATCAACCAGACAGGGCAGGCGGTTGAAGGGGTGGCATTGATGATGCTGGTTTACCTGACACTTAGTCTGCTTACCTCGGCCTATATGAACTGGTACAACAAAAAAATCGCAATCATTGAGCGGTAGCGATCTATGAGCACAACAATCGAAGAAATCAAACCACCAGCAACCAATGTCGGCGTTATCGGCTGGATCAGACAGAACCTGTTCAATGGTCTTTTCAGTTCCATTGCGACAATTGTGATTCTGGCCGGCCTGATCAGAGTTGTCCCACAGTTTATCCAGTGGGCCTTTATCGACAGCGTCTGGTTCACCTCTGGCCAGGAGTGCCATGAAGCTACGGGAGCCTGCTGGTCAGTCATTACGCAGAATATCCGTTTCAACATTTTTGGCTATTATCCTTACGAAGAGCAGTGGCGCCCGCTCATCGCCATGATCATTCTGATCGGTATGCTGATATACAGCCGGGACTGGAACAAATGGAACAAAAGACTTGGTTATATATGGCTCTTCGCTCTGTTCGTGATGGGACTCCTGATGAAAGGTGGTCTCCTGGGCCTGGTGTCAGTTGAAAGTACAAAATGGAGTGGTCTCCCACTCACCCTGCTTCTCTCTTTTTTCGGTATTCTGGCCTCCTACCCGCTGGGTGTGGTTCTGGCTCTTGGCCGCCAGTCGAATATGCCGATCATCAAATCACTCTGTGTTGTTTATATCGAGATGATCAGGGGGGTGCCGCTGATCACGATGTTGTTCATGTCCTCGGTGATGTTTCCTCTCTTTCTGCCTGAAGGTGTAACCATTGACAAGGTCTTACGCGCCCAGGCAGCCATTATTCTCTTTACCGCTGCCTATATTGCTGAAGTTGTACGCGGCGGCCTCCAGGCAATGGACAAGGGACAGTATGAGGCTGCAGAGTCGCTGGGGTTAAACTATTTCCAGATGATGCGCCTGATCATCCTGCCCCAGGCCCTGAAAATTGTCATCCCACCGACAGTGGGAATTCTGATATCGGCGTTCAAGGATACCTCACTGGTGGTTATTATTGCCCTGTACGATATTCTCAACACAACCAAGTCGATTCTGACTGAACCGGAATGGACCGGCTTCAGTACCGAGGCATATATCTTTGTTGCAATGATCTATTATGTCTGCTGTTTCTCCATGTCACAGTACAGCCGAAAAATAGAAAAAGAACTTGAGTACAAGTCGAACACACCACAATCTTCGTGAACCTACCCATAGAGAGTCAGCATGAGTTCAGAACAGGTCAATAAACAGACGCCGGCATCAAACGATAAACCGATCATCGAAATTATCAAAATGCATAAATGGTATGATGATTTCCACGTTCTCAAGGATATCAACCTGGAGGTCAGACACAAGGAGAAGATCGTTGTCTGCGGACCTTCCGGTTCCGGGAAGTCTACGATGATTCGCTGTATCAATCGGCTGGAGGAGCACCAGCGTGGAAAAATTATTGTCAATGGAATCGAGCTGACCAGGGACCTGAAGGATATAGAGCGGGTGCGTACCGAGGTTGGCATGGTTTTTCAGCACTTCAACCTGTTCCCTCACCTGACCATTCTTGAAAACTTAACCGTTGGCCCGATCTGGGTTCGGAAAACACCCAAAAAAGAGGCCGAAGAACTGGCCATGCACTATCTTGAAATTGTCCGTATTCCCGAACAGGCCAACAAATATCCGGGCCAGATCTCAGGCGGGCAGCAACAGCGCGTGGCCATTGCCCGCAGCCTCTGTATGAAGCCTAAAATCATGCTCTTTGACGAACCGACCTCAGCCCTTGACCCGGAAATGATCAAGGAAGTTCTCGACGTCATGGTCGATCTTGCCCAGGAGGGTATGACGATGATTGTGGTCAGTCACGAAATGGGCTTTGCCAAGACCGTTGCCGATCGAGTCATATTTATGGATTTTGGAGAGATTGTCGAAGAAAATAATCCCCACGAATTCTTCGACAACCCCCAACACGAAAGAACCCAGCTCTTCCTCAGCCAGATTTTATAAATCTATACAAAAGAGCGGTTCGTTCTACCGGCACCAGACAATATATGGACATCTCCTGCTCTCTGGTGTCAGCCGGAGATGTTTCCACGTCTTCGGTCTGTTTATGGCCCGATATTCTGGAGCTCTACAGCTCGATTGCCATGCCTTTTGCGACCTCCTTTTTTTTCTCTTCTCCCAAAAGAATTCCAAGCAGTTCCAAACCAAACTCGATTGACGTTCCCGCACCCTTGCTTGTCACACAATTCTTATCGAAGACTACATTTTCTCCGCAGTGATCCTGTGTTGCCAGCTTGTCGATAAAGAATGGATGACAGGTGGCCTTCTTGCCTTCGAGCAAGCCATGATGTTCAAGCACTAATGCAGGAGCTGCACAGATTGCCCCGTAGAGCTTATCTTCATTGTTCTGTTTTTCCAGGAGCTCGGCTAAGATTTCCGATTTTTGCAGGTTTTCCGCTCCCGGGATACCGCCAGGGAGGACTATCAGGTGATAATTTTCTTTCGTACAGTCAGCGAGTAATCGGTCCGCTATCACCGGTACATTATGAGACGAAATAACCTGCAAGTTCTCACCGACGGCTGCCAGATCGACATGTACACCTCCCCGCCGAAATACATCTACGACACTGAGAGCCTCAATCATTTCAAATCCTTCAGCAAGTGGTACAAGAATTCTCTTTTCCATTTTAGCGCCTCTCTTATGGTTGTTAAGCTCGTTATTGCCCAGCCTATCAGCAACAATCGATATCTCCAGGATAATATGTTGCTATCCGCGTTCCTGTCGCCTATCGCACAAATGACTTGGGAAATAATACCAGAAATATGGTAGTTTTGATCAATAAATATTACGAGATGTAAATCAGTATTTCAATTTACCGCTCACGAATAATGATTGACAGGAAAAGAGCATGGCAAACGAATTGGTGAACCCGGTAGAACACAAAACAGGCAAAGGCTTTAGTGGGATGCAGGTATTTGGCATCGTGATTGCGTCAATGTGCATTGCAGTCGTTGTAACCGCCATTGTTGTGAAGATGTACTTGTTCCCTTCACCTTTTAAACCAGTCGTCTTGAGTGACAGAGAAGAGCAACAGCTCGCGACCAAGCTTGAAATTTTCGAGGGTTTTAGCAGCCAGCCCCCACCCAGCGCTGAAGAACATGCTATGGACGGCACATTAAAACCTGAAAAATACAGTGAAGAAAACAGCTCACGGTCAATTAGTTTCACAGAACGCGAGCTCAATGCCCTGATGGCAAAAAACACTGATCTGGCAGATAAACTTGCTATCGATCTTGCAGAGGATATGGTCAGCATTAAATTGCTCATCCCCCTCGACCCTGATTTTCCTGTCCTTGGCGGGAAAACCCTGAAAATAAAAGCCGGGGCAGAGCTTGCCTATCGCGAGAGTCGACCCGTGGTAAAGTTAAAAGGTGTCAGCCTGATGGGTGTACCCATGCCCAATGCCTGGCTGGGTGGCATAAAAAACATCGATCTGATCAGGGAGTTTGGCATGGACGAGGGGTTCTGGGATAGCTTTGCAGACGGTGTCGATTCCATCAGTGTGGTGGAGGGCTTTTTGAAAATTCAGCTCAAAGAATAATCAAAAAAACAGTGCTGCTGTTTCCCGCATAGCATCAGATCCGCTGGCGGATACTTCGCTCTCCGGGAAACAGAATATCAACAGAAACGTATGTGCTCATTTACCTTTAAACTGTGCCTCCAACTCTTTTCGCAGACGGTAGACAATGGAAGTGGTATCCAGTTCTACACAGTCATAGGTAAGTGGTGAACCTTTTGCCACCGGTTTAACGACTTTGGCCCGACCGGTGAGGCCAAGCGGCAGAACTTTTTTATCAATACTCTCCCCGGCCCGCATGAGTTTTCCAAAAACCGTAAAGCCGCCCTCTCCGTCGAGCCTGTCACCCGGCTGCAGGTCCTTTTTTGCATGAGCCGCGACATCAGCAACAAACGCACGGCTCCGTCCTGTCGGCTCCTGGCGCAAGACCGCACTAGCGACACTGATCCCAAGCTCCATACCAATATAGTGATATGGTCTATAAAGCGCTGAGTATTTACCACTTTTATCGGTCTTCATGCCATACTCCTGGAAACAACGCTCGGCATAGGCATGAGAGGCCTTGAAAACAACATAAACGCCCCATCGCAGATCCCGTGCGATAATTGAACCGTCACGATTTTCACTGGCAATGACCTCAACCGTTCCTGAATGCTCGAGAATTCCACCATCACCAACCGGTTTTAAGACTTCCGCCAGGTCTTCAATATCAACAGCCGGGAACTGCAGACCGCATTTCTGTGGAATGAGCCCGGAACCATTTGACACCGCACACATTTCTATTGCTGATTTACTGCCATCAAGAAACGAATTGAACATCTGGGCATTGTAGTCACCACTGGCAACACGTTCTTCGCTGAACCCATAGTATCCCCAGACCGTATCGGGGGTGGAATAATGATACTCAGGCTGAAATCTCGTCCCTTTCCCGGCACAAACGACCTCAAAGCCAACCGTTTGAGCCCAGTCCAGTTGTTCTGCAATGAGAGCCGGCTGATCGCCATAGGCCATGCTATAGACTACACCCTGCCTCTCGGCTTTTTGGGAAAGAACAGGTCCAAGTAGACAGTCTGCCTCCACGTTCACCATGATCAGATGTTTGCCAGATTCTGTCAGCATGAGTTCAGAACAGGTCAATAAACAGACGCCGGCATCAAACGATAAACCGATCATCGAAATTATCAAAATGCATAAATGGTATGATGATTTCCACGTTCTCAAGGATATCAACCTGGAGGTCAGACACAAGGAGAAGATCGTTGTCTGCGGACCTTCCGGTTCCGGGAAGTCTACGATGATTCGCTGTATCAATCGGCTGGAGGAGCACCAGCGTGGAAAAATTATTGTCAATGGAATCGAGCTGACCAGGGACCTGAAGGATATAGAGCGGGTGCGTACCGAGGTTGGCATGGTTTTTCAGCACTTCAACCTGTTCCCTCACCTGACCATTCTTGAAAACTTAACCGTTGGCCCGATCTGGGTTCGGAAAACACCCAAAAAAGAGGCCGAAGAACTGGCCATGCACTATCTTGAAATTGTCCGTATTCCCGAACAGGCCAACAAATATCCGGGCCAGATCTCAGGCGGGCAGCAACAGCGCGTGGCCATTGCCCGCAGCCTCTGTATGAAGCCTAAAATCATGCTCTTTGACGAACCGACCTCAGCCCTTGACCCGGAAATGATCAAGGAAGTTCTCGACGTCATGGTCGATCTTGCCCAGGAGGGTATGACGATGATTGTGGTCAGTCACGAAATGGGCTTTGCCAAGACCGTTGCCGATCGAGTCATATTTATGGATTTTGGAGAGATTGTCGAAGAAAATAATCCCCACGAATTCTTCGACAACCCCCAACACGAAAGAACCCAGCTCTTCCTCAGCCAGATTTTATAAATCTATACAAAAGAGCGGTTCGTTCTACCGGCACCAGACAATATATGGACATCTCCTGCTCTCTGGTGTCAGCCGGAGATGTTTCCACGTCTTCGGTCTGTTTATGGCCCGATATTCTGGAGCTCTACAGCTCGATTGCCATGCCTTTTGCGACCTCCTTTTTTTTCTCTTCTCCCAAAAGAATTCCAAGCAGTTCCAAACCAAACTCGATTGACGTTCCCGCACCCTTGCTTGTCACACAATTCTTATCGAAGACTACATTTTCTCCGCAGTGATCCTGTGTTGCCAGCTTGTCGATAAAGAATGGATGACAGGTGGCCTTCTTGCCTTCGAGCAAGCCATGATGTTCAAGCACTAATGCAGGAGCTGCACAGATTGCCCCGTAGAGCTTATCTTCATTGTTCTGTTTTTCCAGGAGCTCGGCTAAGATTTCCGATTTTTGCAGGTTTTCCGCTCCCGGGATACCGCCAGGGAGGACTATCAGGTGATAATTTTCTTTCGTACAGTCAGCGAGTAATCGGTCCGCTATCACCGGTACATTATGAGACGAAATAACCTGCAAGTTCTCACCGACGGCTGCCAGATCGACATGTACACCTCCCCGCCGAAATACATCTACGACACTGAGAGCCTCAATCATTTCAAATCCTTCAGCAAGTGGTACAAGAATTCTCTTTTCCATTTTAGCGCCTCTCTTATGGTTGTTAAGCTCGTTATTGCCCAGCCTATCAGCAACAATCGATATCTCCAGGATAATATGTTGCTATCCGCGTTCCTGTCGCCTATCGCACAAATGACTTGGGAAATAATACCAGAAATATGGTAGTTTTGATCAATAAATATTACGAGATGTAAATCAGTATTTCAATTTACCGCTCACGAATAATGATTGACAGGAAAAGAGCATGGCAAACGAATTGGTGAACCCGGTAGAACACAAAACAGGCAAAGGCTTTAGTGGGATGCAGGTATTTGGCATCGTGATTGCGTCAATGTGCATTGCAGTCGTTGTAACCGCCATTGTTGTGAAGATGTACTTGTTCCCTTCACCTTTTAAACCAGTCGTCTTGAGTGACAGAGAAGAGCAACAGCTCGCGACCAAGCTTGAAATTTTCGAGGGTTTTAGCAGCCAGCCCCCACCCAGCGCTGAAGAACATGCTATGGACGGCACATTAAAACCTGAAAAATACAGTGAAGAAAACAGCTCACGGTCAATTAGTTTCACAGAACGCGAGCTCAATGCCCTGATGGCAAAAAACACTGATCTGGCAGATAAACTTGCTATCGATCTTGCAGAGGATATGGTCAGCATTAAATTGCTCATCCCCCTCGACCCTGATTTTCCTGTCCTTGGCGGGAAAACCCTGAAAATAAAAGCCGGGGCAGAGCTTGCCTATCGCGAGAGTCGACCCGTGGTAAAGTTAAAAGGTGTCAGCCTGATGGGTGTACCCATGCCCAATGCCTGGCTGGGTGGCATAAAAAACATCGATCTGATCAGGGAGTTTGGCATGGACGAGGGGTTCTGGGATAGCTTTGCAGACGGTGTCGATTCCATCAGTGTGGTGGAGGGCTTTTTGAAAATTCAGCTCAAAGAATAATCAAAAAAACAGTGCTGCTGTTTCCCGCATAGCATCAGATCCGCTGGCGGATACTTCGCTCTCCGGGAAACAGAATATCAACAGAAACGTATGTGCTCATTTACCTTTAAACTGTGCCTCCAACTCTTTTCGCAGACGGTAGACAATGGAAGTGGTATCCAGTTCTACACAGTCATAGGTAAGTGGTGAACCTTTTGCCACCGGTTTAACGACTTTGGCCCGACCGGTGAGGCCAAGCGGCAGAACTTTTTTATCAATACTCTCCCCGGCCCGCATGAGTTTTCCAAAAACCGTAAAGCCGCCCTCTCCGTCGAGCCTGTCACCCGGCTGCAGGTCCTTTTTTGCATGAGCCGCGACATCAGCAACAAACGCACGGCTCCGTCCTGTCGGCTCCTGGCGCAAGACCGCACTAGCGACACTGATCCCAAGCTCCATACCAATATAGTGATATGGTCTATAAAGCGCTGAGTATTTACCACTTTTATCGGTCTTCATGCCATACTCCTGGAAACAACGCTCGGCATAGGCATGAGAGGCCTTGAAAACAACATAAACGCCCCATCGCAGATCCCGTGCGATAATTGAACCGTCACGATTTTCACTGGCAATGACCTCAACCGTTCCTGAATGCTCGAGAATTCCACCATCACCAACCGGTTTTAAGACTTCCGCCAGGTCTTCAATATCAACAGCCGGGAACTGCAGACCGCATTTCTGTGGAATGAGCCCGGAACCATTTGACACCGCACACATTTCTATTGCTGATTTACTGCCATCAAGAAACGAATTGAACATCTGGGCATTGTAGTCACCACTGGCAACACGTTCTTCGCTGAACCCATAGTATCCCCAGACCGTATCGGGGGTGGAATAATGATACTCAGGCTGAAATCTCGTCCCTTTCCCGGCACAAACGACCTCAAAGCCAACCGTTTGAGCCCAGTCCAGTTGTTCTGCAATGAGAGCCGGCTGATCGCCATAGGCCATGCTATAGACTACACCCTGCCTCTCGGCTTTTTGGGAAAGAACAGGTCCAAGTAGACAGTCTGCCTCCACGTTCACCATGATCAGATGTTTGCCAGATTCT
>NODE-355-length-16272-cov-7.45138_pt1 | contig 16272 bp, 15 predicted proteins | sample MGYA00139097_ERZ477577 | MGnify/ENA metagenome assembly ERZ477577
AAACTGGCAGATGATTGCTGGAATGAATGCCATTGGGTATTCTGTCGAAAAGTAACCGGCCCAGACAATATATGAGACGGTCAAAGTTTTTTGGGATGTATGAATCGTAAAGGCAATTGTGGAAGCACGATCGAGCTTGATTAATCCTGCAATCATATAGTTCAGGAGCAGTATTAAAAAATGCAGGCAAACGATGAACAAGGTGATGCCAATTAAGACGGAACCTGCCTTAGCAATAATTTCAGCCGAGCTACTGACCACGTTGAAGATGATCAGAATAATTATACAAGACTGGAAAATCGACATCTGATGTTCATAACGTTTGATCGCAGCTTTAAAAAAAGGTCTGAACATTTGACCCATGACAATGGGAAAGAGAACTTTTAGTACGAGTCCTATTACCATCCCCAAAACTGGTAGCTCAATATCAGTCCCAACACTGAGTAGTAAATTGAGAATCATAGGGATGGTAAAAATTGCTAGGAAACTGGTCGAGATACATACCAATATAGATAGAGGGACATTACCTCGGGCGATGGCGGTCAGAATAGTGCCTGATGACACTGTTACCGGTGCGGTCCCAATTATGCAAACACCAATAACAAACTCATACGGCAGTAGAGGTAATGAAATAAGCCAAGCAAGCACGGGGTAGAGAACCAGCGACGACAGGACTGCCGCCATAGGAGCCCTTATACTTGTTATCTGACGGAGAACACCACGGGTTTCAAGACTGAGCCCGGTTACAAAAAAAGCAAGAACAACTCCAAAACCGATAACATCATAGTCTCGGATGGGCGTCCCCCACTCCGGATGGATATATCCCAGAAGAGAGGCCGCTGCTATCGCGATCAGGAACCATTGTTTTTGCAATAACGAAAACATGTAATGCCCAGTGCTTTATTCTGATGAACCAGTCAGACTCCTTCCTAAATATCAATGCTGATGCAAAGAATAGTAAACCGTTACCCATCAGGCCATCTCCCTCAGGGAATATCCATCACTGTAGGAGTCTTAACAATAATGGGTTGTTTTAAAGTGAGAAGCTCGGTATCAGCACCTGTATCTGCGTCCCATCGCAGCATAATAAAGGAACCGGCACCATGCAGCACCATCCGGGGCGCATGCCAGACATTGGCGTTGTAGTTGACTGTCTGAGCTCCCGATGCATGAAAAGCGATAGCTTTTTCCAGATCCGGGAAACCGTCTTTCTTTGAGGGACACACAACCACCAAGTGCTGTGTCCCTTCAAGTGGAACAAAGATCTGGTGAGAAAAAGGGTGACGTTCAAGCTCGGGTACTGTTACCGGGTAATGTTCCGGTTCCAGACTCATATAGGTCACATTGGCACGCGCCTCTGGACGCTGATTATCGACAGCAGCAGCCCAAACAATTCGTTCAGGTACGCCGTTTTGAGCCATAAGTACCTGGCCATAGGGGGCAAATAATTCAGGCGTGAGCGGAACAGCTTGAAGCATCATGATATACCTTTGTTTTATTAATCGATTGCAGAATAATGGATCTTTTCAAGCCAGTGCGCTCCTCTCAAGAGTCTGGAGTCAGAACCTCTGCTGCCGACGAGTTGAAGTCCTAGCGGCATCCCTGATTCTCCAGAGAGCACCGGAAGAGATATGGACGGCACTCCAGTGAGGCTCCAGACCGTACAAAATACCGGACTACCGGTAGATGCGAGTCCTTCCGGTGCCTCTGCTGGTGTAGCCGGTGTAATAACTGCGTCAAAATCCTTGAGTGCATTATCGACCACTCCCGAAATTTCGGTCAATAGATTTTTCGCATAAAGATATTCGGAGAGTGAGACCCGCCTTCCCTCATCAAGCATTCCCAAAAGCATCGGGCTGATCTCCTCTCGGTGGTCAGTATAGATCGCATTGTAATGGTGAGCCATCTCACAAAGCATAATGGTCCGATGACACGATACAGCTTTGTTACAGATCGCTGGCAGTTCGATTTCAGTGGCAACGGTATCAAGCCCGCTGACAAAATTAAGGCAGTTTTTCTGGGTGATAGTCGAGGCTTCAGACCATACCGCTGTTCTGACAAAACCCAGATTTGGACTGGTTGAAAAGCTCTTTTCCAACAAGGAAATATCGATTTCCGGCAACGGCAATGTGTCACCATAGATCTCCTCCGGTTTCATTAGTATAGATGCCAAAAGGGCGCTGTCCAAAACGTTTCGGGAAAAAACACCTACCTGATCAAGACTTGGCGCCTGTCGCAGAACACCTGCCCGGGGGATAGTTCCAAAAGTCGGCTTAAATCCAACGACTCCACAGAAAGAAGCTGGTCGGATAACCGACCCGTTGGTCTGCGTTCCGACAGCAAGAGGTACCATCCCGGCGGCGACTGCGGCGGCTGATCCACTTGAAGATCCACCGGGTGTTCGAGTCAGATCATGCGGGTTTTTTGTCTTTCCCGGTGTGTAGACAGCCAGTTCAGCTGTGACCGTTTTTCCCATGATTAATGCACCAGCTTCGCGGAGCAGTCTGACAATAGCAGCATCATCTTTGGGGCACCTACCTGCATGAATGGTTGTACCATTTTCCGTTGGCATATCGTTGGTATCGAAAATATCCTTGATACCAACAGGTATTCCATCAAGTGGTAGAATGGGACTTTTATCGATTTTTCTTCGGGTATCAGCCTTTCGTGCCTGGTCGACTACCTTCGTCCTGTCTATAAAAGCCCAGGCTCCTATCTCTTCTTCCAGTTTATCAACTTGTCTCAGACAATCAGATATCAATTCTTCAGAAGACAGCCTGCCGTGCACGATCTCGTTGAGCGCCTCGTGGGCTGTAAATTCAACTCGTTTCATGATTGTCCCTGTTAATTACTTTTTAATGATTCCAGATATGCCATCGCGGCCACCACGCCACCCTTGGAATGTGCAACTCCGGCAATCTCCAGCCCCATTTCCACTCCGGCAAGTGTCCCTATCAAACTTAAATCGTTAAGATCTCCAAGATGGCCGATACGAAATATCTTGTCTGCCACCTTCCCCAAGCCATTACCAAGAGACATATTGAAATGTTCAAGAATCACTTTACGTAGATCATCCGCCCCTTTTCCTTCAGGCATCATCACGGCTGTTAGAACACTGCTGTATTCAAGCGAATTTTCACAGAGAATCTCAAGTCCCCAAGCACGTACAGCCCGACGCGTTGCCTCGGCGAAACGGTCATGTCGGGCGAATACATTATCCAACCCTTCTTCCTCAAGCATGTGGATGGACTCACGAAGACCGTATAGAAGATTTGTGCTCGGAGTGGAGGGATAAAAGTAGTTCTCATTTGCCTTGAGCATATCACTCCAATCCCAGAAATGTCTCTTGAATCTGTTTGATTTTGAGGCTTCCAAAGCTTTCTGGCTGATCGCGTTGAACCCTAGCCCCGGCGGCAACATCAATCCCTTTTGAGAACAGCCGATCGTAACATCAACCTGCCATTCTTCGTGACGGTAATCGATCGAGCCAAGAGATGAAATTGTATCGACCATGAACAAAGCAGGGTGGTTTGCTCTGTCGATGGCCTGGCGGATTTCAGCGATCCTGCTCGTCACACCAGTGGATGTTTCGTTATGAACAACATTGACCGATTTGATGAGATGATCGGTGTCTTCCCGGAGTTTATCCTCAACTACCTGGGGATCGACTCCATGTCGCCAATTAGTTGACACAAAATCAACTTCCAACCCAAATTTTTGGGCCATTTTATACCATAGCGTAGCAAAGTGGCCTGTCTCAAACATCAACACCTTATCACCGGGATTAAGAGTGTTGAGGAGAGAAGCTTCCCATGCTCCTGTACCGGAGGTGGGAAAAATAACCACCGGGCCACTGGTCCTGAAAATACGTCTGGAGCCGATCAATACCTCTTCGGAGATCTTGCCGAATCCAGGCCCCCTATGATCGATGGTCGAATGAGCAATGGCATGTAATATTCTGTCCGGTACATTGCTTGGACCGGGAATCTGCAGAAAATGTCGCCCAGCTTTATATGTACTCATGGTAAAATCTCCTTCTTTGGGATTGGTTTTTTTAAGGTTCATTTCTATTGGCAAAGGCATCAAGGGCTTGAGTAAAACATTCTATCGGTGCCGCTGTTAAACCAGCGCCGATCTGTCCTACACCCGGACGCTTACAAGCTATACCGGTATTGATAACCGGTGTAATCCCGGTTTCAACAACTTTGCGAATATCGATGCCGAGTGGCGTGCCTCTAAAGTTGACAGGAGGCAGTTTGAAAGTCTCGTGCTCCCCGGCGGTGATTTCATACATTCTCAATGTTGTTTCCATAGCAAACTGTGCAGTGCCACCAATGTATTCCACTACTGCCGGAGCACCGGCCATGGCAAAAGAACCAAGCCCAACGGTCTCGGTAATAGCAGAATCCCCCATGTCTGGATTTGCGTCCTCTGGCCCGAATCCCGGAAAATAAACGCCTTCAATCATTGGAGCAGGGGCAGTAAACCATGTATCCCCGAGTCCGCTGACACGAATTCCTGTCTCATAACCGTTCCGGGCCAGGGCTGTTACTATCGTTGAATCTTTTACATTGCTGCCTGCGTCAAGCATACCTTTGGCGCCAGCCATGACGGCATTGAGAATAAAATGTCCGGCTTTATCAATGAAATCTATCGCCTCGATAACTGCTGCTTTATCCCCAACGGCTATGAGATGCTGAACGAGAGAAGTCAGGAGCAGGGCATTGCTCGCCTTGTTCCGGTTATGTAGTTCGTCGCCCATCTGCACGGCCTGAGCCACGAGACTTTTGAGATCGATACCACCTGCACGGAGCAATGCTGCTTTCAGCAGCGGAGCCAAGTTCTCATTCATCCAACGTAATTTGGCAAGAACTTCATCATCAAATGCACCATGCCTTAGAACCTTGCCTATTCCCATATAAAGGGTGGAATAGGTTTCAATGTTATGGACCGTGTTAGTAACTACATTTACTTCCATCGATGGGGTTATGATTCCTGACATCGGGCCGATTGCATGCCGGTGGTGACTTGAATCAAATTCAAGTTCTCCGCTTGTGGCAAGTTCTGCGACCTCCTCCGGCGTTCTCGCCCAACCCTCATAGATGCATGCACCTGTGATTGAGCCGCGCATTGGACCGCACATATTTTCCCAGGCCACTGGTGGTCCAGCATGCAGCACCGTCCGCTTAGACATTCCTGGAATCACCTCTTTTGCTGGCCGGATATCACTCCATAAAGCGGTACTTTCCTGAATTCTTTGAAGGCAGTTTTTGTTTGCTTCATTAATGCTCATCTGATCCTCTTATTTACTGAAATCTTTAACTGAAACAAGACTGTCCAGCTGGTCATGCTTCTTTGGCAAGTCGGTCTAACAAAGCAATTAGCTTCAGATCTCCTCCAGCCGGTGGTCGCCAGTCCATTTGAATGACCGGGATATCGGCATTCCTGAGATCTTCGGCAAAACTTTCCAAACCAATATTTATGACCCTTATGGGCTTATCCAGGGGTGATTGATCGACTTTCATGGTGCCTCCGTCATATAGTGTGTGCGGGCTTCAGGCAAAGCAAGCATCGCGGCATACCGAGCCGCTTCACTGTTACTGCGAAATACCGTGATATCGGAACTTTCCAGACCTCGTATCTGGCCCCGCACATCCTGGGGATCCATCTCCGTACCTATTACAACTGCAACAATCTCGGGAGACAACTTATAGCTGTTCCTGAGTATTTTAATACTCTCAATGAGCTCTCCGGCTGGATCAAGGTGAGAACCGTTACCAAGGACCAGATCGACCAATACGACTCCGCAAGAAGCAAACCCACCGTTTTGAGCCAGTTCAATCAGTTTTTCAGTTCTCGCTTCCGGAGCAATCATTGGATGGGGGCGCCCGATCGTATATTGATCATCACCAAGATCAACAACAGAGTGGGTTGATTCTTCTTCCAGGGATTTCGCTACAAAACCCAGATCTTTTGAGAGCAGAAGTTGAGCTTCTTTTGCAAGGGTGCCGCCAGTAAACAGACCGACGACCCGCTTACCTGCAGCCTTGTTCCCGACCCTGTCAAGAAGAGCCGAGACACGTTGCGGTTCTGTAAAACTATGTGCCACGTAATCACTACCGTTAACCAGACAAGCGGCCATGGCTGCGGCTTCATCCAGGGTGGATGCCTGCACAAACGTATCGCCCTCCAACCGGGCACCCTGGAAACACGTCACAACAGGCGTAGACATTACCGAACAAAGCGACTCCAGCATCGCTATCACGTCAGCATGGGGAGGTTTTGACAATAGGACGATGACTTCGGTAGCAGGATCCTGTTCAAGCAGTTCAAGAGCATATCTGGTCATAATGCCATTCACTTCACGACTCAGGTCTCTACCTCCGACACCGATTCCATGCGAAACACCTTCTCCCAAACGATCCAACTCACAGACGACAGCTTGAAGACCGGTTCCTGAGGCAGCGATACAGCCGACTCGGCCGGATTTGATCACGTTGGCAAAACCAAGCCCGACGCCATTTATGTACGCAGTTCCACAATCAGGCCCCATGCATAGTAGGTTTTTTTTTCGGGCCTTGTTTTTTAATGATATCTCAGCCTCAATCTCTACATTGTCACTGAACAGAAAAACGTTCAGACCCCTGTCAATACATCTAGATCCTTCTCGGGCCGCAAATTCACCAGGGATAGAAAGTGTTGCAAGGGTTGCATCCGGCAGAAACCCAAGTGCTGTATCTAGAGTCCTGGGACGATAATCCAGCTCTGAATCCTGCCCTGATACTCGTTCAGTTAGCATCCTGAGTGCTTCCTGCGTAGTACGTTCAGCACACGCTTCTGTTTCTGCAACAACGATGATAAGCAGGTCCTGTGGCCCTGCATCCTTACTCTTCACAGTCGCAAGGTCAACCTGAGCAAGAAGAGCATGGTTTCCCTCCGTGCCCATGAACATTGCCACTTCCGTCACATCATCCTGTCTCTTCAGTTGACTGGCAACGCGCATCAGGACAACCGAATCGTAGTAACTAGATTTTAGTATATGGGTACTGCGAGCCATGTGTATTCCCTATGCTTGATAAATTTATGGTTTGCTTCTCTGCACCGGGCTAGATAGCCGTCCGATACCTTCAATCTCGACCTCGATTTTATCACCGATCTGCAATGGACCGATCCCTGATGGTGTACCGGTGATTACTAAATCTCCGGGCCAGAGGGACATGAACGATGAGACAAAGGCGAGTATCTGTGTTACTGAAAAAATGGTGTCCCTGGTATTGTCTTCCTGGACGATTGCGCCGTTAAGATATGTTCTGATGGTTGCATTATCAGGGTTAAATTCAGTGCTGATCCATGGCCCACATGGGCCAAAGGTATCACAACATTTACTGATATCCTGGTTAATTAAACCGGTACTGCCGATATGCCGCTCTGTTACGTCGTTGAAACATGTATAGCCAAAGATATGGTCAACAACGTCCGCTTCAGCCACATTTTTCATCTTTTTACCGATAACAATGCCAAGCTCCCCTTCATATTCTACCCGTGTCGCCCAGTCCGGGATCAACACCGGCTCAAAGTGTGCGACAATTGACCTGCCAGGCTTAAAAATATTGCTGGCCTTTCCGGTGGATCAACCGCCATTTCCTTAACATGACTCGTATAACTACGTCCCAGGCCAATTATCATAGGAGGTTCAACTGGCGGTAAAAACGATACCTTGTCGCGGGATATGCGCTTGCCGGTCCTCTCCAGACGATTGTAGATATTGTCATGCAGAAGGTGAATGTCATGCTCAATGATTCCGAAGCACACTTTCTGTCGATAAAGGAAACGCCCAATCAGCATACAGCCTCCATGGTCTGGCTATGGTTTTCATTTTGCTTCGACAGACCAAGTCTGAAGCCAAAGAGCATGCCGGTAATAGTATCCCAGCCGGATGTTGCGCCAAACATACTCACCCGATTCAAAAACCTCTCCAGGCTCAGCGCCTCCCCCGTGCCAATTGCCTTAAGGAACTGGAGAAATGGCTCGGCGACTAGTCCCTCACTCAAGGCCCGGTAGAAAGCCAGGCTGATGTTCGTCACCCTTCCCTGGGCGGCTTGATAGAAATAGTGAGCCAACCAGGCTGCTTCATCTTCACGTCCTGCTTTAAACAACCCCATAACAACCCCCGCCAGGAAATCATCACCCGACGGTGTCAAACCTGGACCGAGCCCGATGAGACTCTCAAGGCCTTCAGCAAGAGAAGAATTATGCTGCCCCCCGGGAAGCAAGATAGGGAGATGGCTAATTTTTGAGATAACCTCGACAAATCTCTTGTGCAGTGAGTCTGTCAAGATGTCTGATGAAAGTCTCGTTTTTGGTAATTTTAGTGGGAAAAAGCTCGCGACAACCAGCCCAAGACTTTCGAGCGGTGCATCTCTGAAAACCTTGCCGGCAATCCAGGAGATGTCAGTGAGAAGGTGGTCATCTTGCCCTCTTGTACTCCTCAACCCGTTATTCCAGACCAGAGCACCGTGTAGATCAAAAGAGATCCCTGTTCCCTCAAGAAGTAATTGATTGTTCAATACCAGAATCTGCCTGGTGGTTGACAAAGCGTTATCAGGCCAGGGACCGTCGGATGAACAAAGAAGGGTAAAGGGGCCGTTTCCAATTTCCGACTTGCCGAGACAGATAATATTTGCCATGTTGTCACGACAATAAAAACTTCTTTTGAAGGTTGCACTTACCTCCCATTCTTTACTGCAGAGAAGGTAGCCAAGTGCCATAGATCCTATGGAAAAAACCGGCACTCTCTGCTTTATGTGCGTATTAGGAACGCTCATCTTCATCATCCAACATCATCTGATTATGTGAGTACCTGTCTGCCCGAGCAGAGCCTCATAGGCTTTATCATGATGAGTAATAATGGCCCGTTTCCCGCCACTTTCAATGAATTGAATCACTGCTTCCACTTTCGGTCCCATACTTCCTGCCGAAAAGTGCCCTTGGTTGAAGTAGGTTATTAATTCGTCCAAGGAAACATGTTTGAGATCCTGCTCTTGGTCCGTGCCAAAATTAATCGCAACGTGATCAACCGAGGTCAGTATAAGTAAATGGTCAATATCGAGCTCACGGGCCAGAAGAACAGTAGTAAGATCCTTGTCGATAACAGCCTCCACTCCGGAGATTTTTCCATTGGCGTCTGCTATTACCGGAATACCTCCTCCACCAGCGGTAATAACAATACCACCACCTTCTGCCATGCTCTTGATCACCCTACTGTTGAGTATTTTTTTAGGCCGTGGAGATGGAACAACCATACGCCAGCCCCTGTTGGCATCCTCTTTCATATTCCAGTTGAATTCTTCACTCAAATCCTGTGCTTCTGACTCGGTGAAAAAATATCCCAGTGGTTTATCCGGGTTAGAAAAAGCAGGATCGTCGGGGGCTACTTCAACCTCGCAGATAATACTGCTCACCTCTCGATTCACACCGGCAGCACTTAAGGAGTTCTGCATTGTTTGCATGATCACATAGGAAATACCGCCTTGGCTGTTGGCAACGCAGATGTCTAAAGGCATAATGGCTACACGTTTACTTGCTATTGCCTGCCTCAGGAGGACCTTACCGACACCGGGACCGTTGCCATGTGTAATGACAAGTTGCGGGATATCTCGTAAGAGAGGAAGCAAGGCATTTGCCGCCTCGGCTGCTATGTCGAACTGTTCCTTGCCGGTGCCCTTGATCCCAGCCGGATGAATTGCGTTACCACCCAGAGCGATGATTAATTTTTTAGGCAGAAGCATTTGCGAGTTACCAGACACGTTATCCCCTCATCTTAGCCGGCAGCCAGGTAACCAGCTCCGGGAAAAATATCAGCAATACAGTAAAAGCCAGCATTATTAGGGCGAAGGGTAAGGCTCCCCAGATTACATCGGACAGCGGTCCCTTATCGTTTCGCACACTCTGGATGACAAAGAGATTCATTCCCATCGGCGGTGTAATCATTGCAACTTCGCTCATCAGAACAATAAAGATACCAAACCAGATAGGGTCAGCTCCTGCAGCGGTCATGATCGGATAGGCAATGGGAATAGTTGCAACCTGGATGGAAAGCACGTCTAAAAACATGCCAAGTACAATATAAAACAGGATCATCACGAAGGTCAGCTGGGTCAGCGTCAAATTCAGAGACATCACATTTTGGGTTAGTAACTCCGCCACACCAAGCAGGCTCAGGGTTAGGTTAAGGATGAAAGCTGCCGTTATTATCAGGATTATCATCCCGGTAAGCTGAGCGGTATTAAGAAAGCAGCGATGCAGCATACTGAAGGTTAGTTTGCCGGATCTCCAGGCAAAAAACAGCGATGCCATAATTCCCAGAGCTGCTGACTCGGTCGGGGTGGCAAAGCCAAAATAAATACTGCCCATAACGACAAAGAATATAATGAACGGAGGAATGAGGTCTGGCAACGCCTGAAAGCGCTCGGTCCACGTTACCTTGATAGTTCCGGTATTCCCGAGATAGATGCTCGCTATCATCAGATATACAATAAACCCGACCGTCAACAGAGTACCTGGAATGACTCCCGCAACAAAGAGCTGGCTGATGGAATTGTTGGTGAGACTGCCGTATATGATCAAGGCGATACTGGGCGGAATCAGTATGCCCATCGTGCCTCCTGCCGCCAGTGATCCGAGTGAAAGCTTTTTTGAGAATCCACGTTCTTCAAGCGCCGGCAGTGCAACTGTGCCGACTGTTGCTGCACAAGCCACCGAAGATCCAGTGGTTGCCGAGAACAGGGCACAACAACCGATATTTGTGTGCAGCAGGTTTCCAGGCATCCAACCCATCCATTTTGCCAGTGACTCATACATCTTATCAGCCACGCCCGAACGAAGAAGCACTTCACCCATAAGAATGAAAAGGGGTACTGCAGTTAAAATAAACGAGTTGTGCACACCCCAGACAACGTTTCCGATCGAATTCATGAATGGAAGACCGAAGGCAAGCACCCCTCCTACAACGCCAATTATCGCCATTACAGCTGAAATCGGAATTCCGAGAAAGAGCAGCGTCAGTCCGGCAAGAAAAAAAAGCGAAATAGTTGAAATCGGCATGTTCTCGTTCCCTTTTATTTACGTTGAGTAAGATCTTCCAATTCTTCTTTTACTTCATCGGCAGACCCCTTAGGCTGGAAGAGAATGCGCAAATCATTCCAGCGACCCGTAACGAGTAGCCTTGTCGCACTTAAAAAGTAATATCCAGCAAGTAGGCAAAAAAGTGCCAGCCCGATACTCCAGAAAAATTGCGGATATTTAAGAGGTGTCGCCCAAGGGGTTGGGGCGGTACTACCGTAGCTGAGTGTTTCTTGAAGCACGCTTACAGATGCATAGGCTAGTAGAACGGCGAGCAGCATAATTGAAAGGTTGGCCACCCAGTTAAGCAAAGCCTGCATCTTTAGGGGGAATTTATAATGCACCAGATCGATCCGTATGTGGCTGTTTCCTATGAGAGCCACTCCAAATGCAATCACCGATGTGATAGCCAGCACATAACCACCCAGTTCGTCTGCTCCCTGCAGCGAGGCCGAGAACAATTTGCGCATGATTACCTCAATGCTGATGAAGACTGACAGCGCGATGCACAGGTAGCCAAAAAGACAACTACTGATAAATGAAATACCTTCTCGCTTTCTCATTCCGGTCTCACCTAAAAAAGAGAATAAACCGGCCAGAATTGGCACCTGACCGGTTTATGGGTTAGATCTATTACTTGATTCCGGTCATCGGGCCGAGAATCTCTTTCCATTTATCCGTACAACCCGGATAGCTTTTCTCACAGGTTTCAGACCAGGCAGGAAATGAAATAGTCTTTACTGCTTCAGCTACTTTTCTAAGATCTTCCTGGCTTACGGGAACCTCCTTCATGTTGTACTTTGTAACGGTAGTGCATGGTTCTTTTCCAACGTTACAGCGCAAAGCATCCTGAAAGAGCTCTTCAGAGTACACCCAGATATCTTCCACGAGTGTATCAAACGCAGCCTGTACTTTGGTCTGCTCTTCGGCTGAAAGCTTATTCCAGCTTTTCATGTTCATGGCATAGCCATTAAAACCGACCTGAAAGCCTATCGGCATGAAATACTCGGTGACTTCCGGCCAACCTGCTGAGTTAGCAGAACTGGCACCAGTGATTGCGCAGTCTGCAACACCACGAGCAAGTGCCTGTTGCACTTCCGAAAAGCCGATAGGTACAGGTGTCGCACCAAGGCTTTCAACAAACTGGGCAAGACTTTGGTCATAAACCCGAACCTTCTTGCCTTTGATACCTTCTAGCCCAGAGATTTCAGGCTTACAGAACAGAACCTGGGGCCCAAATGGCCAAAGACCAAGGAGGTGCGCATCAAATCTCTCTTTGATACGTTCGGCGTAATGCGGCTTGTACGCTTCGTAAACCTTGCGGGCCGTCTTATAATCAGGGTTCAAGCCAACTAAATCTTGTCCGAGCAAAAAGACCTCGTCACGAGCCGCCTGCGCAGTTCGAATAGAGACGATATCAAACAGGCCATTTTTCAGCACGCGTAGGGTCTCTTCAGACTTTAAGCCGGTCACATCGATTGGTTTATAGTTAGCCTCAATATCCAGACCCGTATTTTGGGCAAAATTCTCAAAAAAGGGCTGCTCCTTGTTCTTCTGAATAAGTCCGGTTGCCAAAGGCTGACCTAAGACATTCAGGGTGCTTCCCGCAGCGAACGAAAAGCTCGCAATACCAATCAAGCTTAACGTTATTACGGCACTGGTTAATCGTTTCATCGGTTTTTCTCCTCTAGTATGGGTGGGGTTTGCTATCATCAAAAGGGACCACCTTTTAATGACGTTTTTTAGAAGCAAGAGTTTTAGCTACTGCTTCTGAAACATCGTTTACATGTTTTGCTGTCAACTTTTTAAGACCTTCCTTGTCACCACTCTTCAGCATTTCAACCATCTCTTTATGCTCCTTCACCCCGCGGAGTCGGTGTTCTTTGTCCTCTAAAGAGAATGGCCGGAATCGAAGAATTGGCAGCTTGACTATCTCTAGAATTTTATTGAGATAGTTACTCCTGGCAGCGCTGCAGATGGCATCGTGAAAAAGTGTGTTAAGTCTGCTCAGCTCGGCGAGATCTATCTCTTTACCGTTGCTCTCGGCAATGACCATCTCTTCCGCTGAGTCGACAATTCTTTCAAGTTTATCGATTTCTTCCCGTTCTATCTTGGCACAAGCAAGCTCAACCGCATGTATTTCGAGCACAGCTCTCAGGGAAGAAATTTCACTAAGTTCCTCAAGCGACAAATCAGTAACCCTGACGCCACCTTGCGGGATACGTTCAACCAGACCGTCTTGCTGCAATAATCGAAACGCTTCTCTCACAGGGGTTCTGCTTACCTTGAGTGATTCTCCAACAGCGATTTCAAGCAACCGCTCACCAGGCAAAAGCTGCTGTTCAAGGATTTGCTTTCGTAACAGATCGTAGACCTGTTCGGCCATCGTTCGTGGTGTATGAACTATCTCTCCGGCCAAATCATTGAGCATATCAAAATCCTTTTACGATAGTTTTTTTGTATCCCAAACTGACTGAACTTTGGGTGTCTCAGGGTCGCAAACACACTTTGTGCTCTCGCCAATCAATTAATGTATTCATGTATACAAGTATGCATCACAGAGAAATGCATGTCAACTATTTTTGTGTCAACTCTGCCTTAATTGGCGAATAGTACCTTTTATTACAAGCATTTAACCACCCTTGCTTTTCCGTGTTTAATTAGATCCAGGATCATGTTTATTTGTTGAGCCCGGCTATAACACCCTAAAATCAGCCTTTTATTTGTTATGATTGCAGAGAATTCAGAGAATAAGATGGTGCAACTTGTAGAGTGTGATATTTAGACAACCTTGATTAGCAAGAGTTTTAGAATGGGTTATTATGCCCTTGAGCAATCCTCGGTTTTCTTTCACATACCAGCGTTAAGGTTTTTCCTGATTATCCTCGCGCTGCAGTTCTTCTAAAAACCTAATCTTGCCAGCGGAATCCTCTTGTCAGGAGCATTTGTCCCGATTGTCAAATTATCAGGAAAGTCTTAACCTGCTCGCTTTATTTAAACGGAATGTTGGCAGCAGACATCTTTCAGATATCAAATTAATACACAGACTTAAAATATCCGTCTTAGAATGTACCCTTTTTTCATTCGAAATTTGAATTATTTGTCTACCCATTCAAGCGTTGGGTGACCCGTTTATATTCTCAGAATTATTGCAGCCCCATAGAGAAATAATGCTGCGACAAAAAACATAACTGCTACATACGGCCAGTTCAAAATAGCGAGCTTGATACTTGGAATTCCGTAACGTCCTTGAAAGATCAGGTTTAAGCCAGACAGCGGACTGGCGCAAGCTCCGAGGCTCCAACTGAAAACAAAGGTTATAGCAAGTAACTGAGAATCAGGGGCGATCGGTGTGAGAAGTGGTGTTGCCACTGCTATCGAGATAACCGGGTGCACGCCGAGTAATGACAGTAACACCATTCCCGCAAGCAGAATGATGGCAGCGGTGGCATCAAAACCACCTCTAAAAGGCAGACTCATATGCGTGGCAGCCACTAGAGTTTGCAACCCAATGGCAAGTATACCGGCAGCAAGAAATAGAACTAGTTCGTTGACCATCTTAGGCAGTCCTTTCAGAATGTGCTGCTGCAGCTGACTCTTAGCTCCATTAAATCCACTGAACAAACAGAGCCCAATAAAACTGACAGCCAGCGCAGACAGCGCAATCACAGCCAGGATTGAAGTATGAGGTAGAAAAGTATGCCCCAATAGAACGCCGATAACGAGAATACCTGGTAACCAGAGACTTGAGGGAGTCATCGGGTAACCTTCGAAATTAAATAGCTCATTGGGATAGCGAAATTTTGCTTCAACAATGACCAGTATTAGGCCCAATACGGCAAATGGGAAACCAAATGCCATAACGACTAACAAATGAGCATCGGCGACATAGGTCAGAACTACTGCCATTCCGGCAAAAAATGGTGACCATGTCGGTCCTCCGATAAAGGCGCGAACGATCGACTTTGCTGCGAACAGACTCAGTCTTTTCCCCTCCGAAACTCTGTCAGCAATAAGAATGGGTGCAGAGACGTTAATGAATGCGCCGAATAAAGCCACGGCCAGCATGGTTTGCCAATAAGCGCGCATGCCATGTGGCACAACAATCTCAACCTCTTTGCCCTGCATTGCCACCAACCTTAAAAAACTGACCGCCGCCAGCATCGAAAGCAGACCGGCATTGTTATCCAGGAGCCGTAACCAATTCGGCTGAGAGTCAAGCATAATGCCAATGGCAAGTGAAACAACACCTATAAGCAAAAGGGTTCCGATTTGGAGGATCTGGACTTTTGATAATTGCGAGATGAGCAATAGTGCAGCAAACCAGCCAAATACTCCAGACGGCCAGGAAGGGAAAGCAGGCCAGATTTCACTGAGAATTGACCCAAAAATCATTAACAATATTGAGATACCCGCCAGTGACGAATATTCACTAGAAAAAAAAGTACGTATCATAGAATATGAAGCATCAGTGATCGCCGCTGCTTGAGATTTAATGTCTTACAGCGTTTCTTTGATATAGACCCCTCCAACGATTGTAGATATTGTCTTTATAGAGCTGTCTTTCCAAAACGTAACCTCGTTAAACTACTGGTGCCAATTATTGAATAACGTTCAGTTGTCGATCTGAAAGCAGTTTATCAGTATTCTAGTGATACTCATATATAAATTGAGTGAACTGTTTGAAATAGATCTAGATATTTTGATGGGTTAACAAGAGCCAAGCAGGAAACATCTAAATCTATACAAGCGGTCGAGGGACTATGGTTACGGATGGCTCATTATATATTGTAGATTGAATGATATTGAGTTTCTGGATAATTACTTATTGGCCTTGATAGGTGAATGAAACAATTTATTTTGCAATTAAAGCAGTCGTGTTAGCCTTGATGATATGGGTGGCGACTGATTACACCTTGAAAGGGATGTGCGACGGTCTGAAAAGACTCTAGCCTAGGATGAATGTAGGTCTTGGGCAATTTCTTATAGCTCCCCCGCTCATGTATGCGTACTTAATGCAGACGGCGACCCGACGATTGTAACGCAAGGAGTATCCTCAAGAGATGAAAAAACGAAATTTAGGGAATGTTAGGACGACTGTTTCCGCGGTCGGAATCGGCGCCATGTCTTTTTCCGACTTTTATGGTCCAA
>NODE-356-length-16258-cov-5.75955_pt1 | contig 16258 bp, 21 predicted proteins | sample MGYA00139097_ERZ477577 | MGnify/ENA metagenome assembly ERZ477577
CTTACCCGCGGTGATGTGATGCTACATGACGGAAATACATACAAAAGTATTGCGGATAAGCGAGTTAAGCGTCTACTGTTCGGATCTATGGATGTAAATAACATCGAACAGAGCTTTCTTCATTATAATAGAATAACTGAGGAAGTCTGGGTATGTGTCCCGGATCAAGGCTCAGATAAGCCTGATGTTGCAGCAGTCTGGTCAATTGAGGATAATACATGGACCACCAGAACTCTACCGGACTCTACGCACTGTATCGCTTCTGGAGTAGATATACGTGAGCAGCCTGTTGTTGAGTCGTGGGATACCGGACCAAGCATTCCTTGGGACACTAATGATTACAAGGCATGGTCAGAACGCGATTATAACCCGAATATCCAAACAGCAATGTCTGGAGATACAACAACGATCTATGTGTTGGATAGCAAGCAGCCACCACCACCAACATCAGAAGATCAAGTAGAAGGTGTGCTTGAAGGCCTTACGTTCGGTAGTGAAGACCTTGTAGCTAACGTCAGTGAAGTGTGGTTTCAGGCTACCGGTGGTAGATTTCAAGCAAGATTTGGCGTTCAACGATTTCCTAATGCAGAATTTCTATGGTCTAACTGGTATACAGTTACTCCGGGCCAGTATAATATTGTGCCAGTAAGGCTAGTTGGTGGTCAATTTGCAATGGCAGTGAAAGCTAGTTTTCAAGAGCGCTGGCAAATGGAGTCAATAGAGTTTAAATTCACCAGTGGCGGAAGACGATGAGGCCGTACAATCCTTACTTTACACCTACAGATACATCCGATCCACGAGAATATTTAGCGCGGGAGTTTAATAGTATAAAGCAGTCAATAGATCAAGTACATGATCTTGATGTTTTAGGTGTTGACACTGTACCTCCTAGGGAAGGGATGATCCGGTATGCTGATGGGGTTAATTGGGATCCTCGAGGTATCTATGCTGAGCGTAGTGTTGGACGTGGGCCATATTTCTATGACGGCACAAAATGGGTGCCTCTGTTTCAGTTCCCTGCCGGTATTTGGAATAGTGCTAATACTACACCGTTGACGTTAACTGGTAGTTGGCAGACATACCTTACTGTTGTTATGCGTCCAGCATTACAGTTTATATGCACTGTCTCTGGGTCGCTTCAGTGCTCAGCCTCACTCCAAATCGGCACTCAAAAGCAGCTATCTGTCTCAATAAGGATTTTACTTAATGGTGCTGAAATTGCAGATACCCCTAGATGGTTAGTTGCTCATACATATGGGTCTAATATCGCGATTGATGTAATACAGTCAGTCGATACTCCTATAGCTTTTGATCCAAGTCTATACACTACACATAGTCCTGCTGAGTCTCCATTTGGCGACCTAACGTTAGAAGTTCAGGCACGCACCAATAACATTGGTTCTATTGATCAAGGCTATATAGTCGTTAACGAGGTACTTTAATATGGGTTTCTGGATTCCTATAGCAATAGCAGCTGCGTCTGCGCTCGCACAGAATCAACAAAATAAGAAAAAAGGAAGTGTTCTGTCTGTGCCTCCTAGGTTGGACATTACCGATGCTGAAAAACGTGTTTTTCAAGAAGGCACGTCATCTAATACACCTTATGAGCCATTTTTACCTTATATATTTGGTTCTGGTGGAGTAGGTAGGCAGTACGGTGTGCCTCAGTATACGCAACAGTACACTGACAGTCTACGCGGCATGGCATCAGGTGGGCACGGACCAGGCGTTTCAGAGACGTTGGGCGGACGTGGCGGAGACTTTATGCTTGATCCCGGCGCGCCCTATGGTGGTGATCAAGGTCTGATACCTCAGCACGCAATGGGTGGGCAATACTACAATAATCCATATGCTGGACCACCGACACAGGCCCCTTGGCCGCTCGAAGGTCCCCATTATGGTGGATCTGGTCCGTATGGTACGATTAAGCCTGGTGAAGGGTACGATGAATTCTTAGAAGAGAACCCAGCTTGGGAAACCCAAGGCATGCTGGGGAAACCGCCAAATCTTTATGCTCCCACTCCTCCCGGACAAGGTGGTGTCGGTGGACAACAGCAGCAGCAGATCCCTAGCAGTGCAAATCCGCAGATCAATCCTCAAGGACAATTGCAGATTTCGTTGCCAACTCTGCAAGGTGCTGTTAACTCTGGAGGTGCTGTGCAGCAAGTTTTGCCACAAAGTGCTCAGCCTGGTGCTGTAACACCATATGGAATGCCTCAAGTGGCGGGCGGCGGATCGGCGCCAGTAGCTTATGGCGGTGGCCCTCAAATGCAAATGCCAATGTTTCTGCCCCAGCCACAAGAAGAAGAAGAGGAAGTAGATAATAAGCGCCTTGTCCGTCATAGTCCTCATGGCACTGAAGATACGGTCGGCATGCAGTATTGGGATGATCGACGTAAGAAATGGAGAGAGCTGCACCCAGAACGCGCAAGGCAGTGGCAAGACCAAGGTAGAATCGATTTCGTAAAGAGGTAAGATAATGGCTACAATTCAACAAATGCCCTACAGCTATGGTGGCGCAGGATATTCACCGCCAGCAATGCCTGGAGTTCTTCCGGAAGCAGCAAGTATCTATTCCGGAATGCCTGCACCTTATGCACCTAACTTCTCTAGAGTTGCCGGGTTTACCCCTATGCAGCAGCAGGCATGGGCTACGCAACTTAACGCGGATCGCGGCCAGCTAGGTGCTGGACGAGCTATCCAGGGGAAGGTTAACGATCTATATGGTGGGGTCACGGGCGCTGGAGGCTTGATCGGACAAGGCGCTAACACGTTTGATCAGGGTATTTTTCAGCAGATGGGCGGAAGTGCCAATCCGCTAGAATATACTCCTAGTATGGATTTCTTCAACAATCCTCATGTTCAAGGGATGGTCGAAGGAGCCACCGGTGATATGACGCGTAATTTCCAGCGCAATGTCCTTCCCGGTATTAGCTCTCAGGCCTTGGGCTCAGGCAATTATGGCAGTACTCGGCAAGGTATCGCTGAAGGTATTGCTATGTCTGACCTAAATAAGCAGATTGGTGATGTTTCTGCCAACATTCGTGGCAATGCTTACGGTCAAGGTTTGTCAGCTTACGGTAGTGACCGGTCCACTACATTAGGGTCTCAGCTACAAAACAGGTCGCAAGCAATAAATGCTGCACAGCAAGCAGCCGCCCAAGGGGCGCAGAATTGGGGCACAGCACTGAATGCTATGCCAATGCTGAATCAACTTTATATGCAACCGTTCCAAACACAAGGTCAAATGGCTGCAAATCAGATGGCTATGGGACAACAACAGCAGAATCTTAATCAAGCTAGACTTAATGAGGCTGGCAATGATTATATGCAAAATATCAATGCCCCATGGCAGAACTTAAATAACTATAATAGCATACTTTCTGGAATGCCTATTGGACAATTTGGCAATCAATATAGCACCCAGGCTGCTGATAATCCTGTGTTCCAGAATCCTAGCTTGTATCAGCCACAGGTTGCAGGAACCTCTGCTCCACAAAAGAGTGCGACGTCTGCTGGTATAGGCGGATTTATGTCTGGTATGGGCGGTATGGGTGGTATGATGGGTGGTGGAGCAGCCTGATGGATTATAGATCACTAGCTCATCAGGCCGCACAAGAAGTAGGTGTCGATCCTGACCTTTTTCTAAAGCTTGTACAAGCTGAGTCTAACTTTAATCCTCAGGCTAGATCTAGTGCTGGTGCAGTTGGTTTAACTCAGTTGATGCCTGGAACAGCTAGTGATCTAGGGGTTGATCCTGCCGATCCTATACAGAATCTTAGAGGTGGTGCTAGATACCTTAAACAACAACTGGATCGGTTTGGTTCACCAGAGCTTGCTTTAGCTGCCTTTAATGCTGGCCCGGCGAATGTTGCTCGATACGGCGGCATCCCTCCGTTTCCAGAAACTAAAGCCTATGTAGCGAAAATCCTAGAACAAAAAGGAAATCAGATGTTTAATCAGATCGGTCCTCAACAGCCCCCTCAGCAGCAGCCACAGCAAACTCCTGCCAATATAGTAGGACGGTTATTAGCTCAGATGATGGGTGGTCAGATGGGTGCGCAGAGTCAGCCTCAGGCTATGCCCCAGCAGATGGCGCAGCCTCAGCAGGTCCCACAACAGCCGCAAGGTGTCTTTGCTCAAATGCAGCAAGACCTTAATCAATGGTCAGAGAATGCTGCCGGTAATCCGATGTTTCACTTAGGTGCTGCTATTATGAGTGGCGGAGACATGGGTAAAGCGTTGACTCAAGGAGTTGCACTAGCTCAGCAAATGAAACAGAACAGGTTCAGTAATAACTTGAGACTCATAGAGTTACAGGCTAAATTGAATCCTGGGCAGCAAGCACCAACTACTGCTGAACGGAATGTTATGACCGCCTTGGGAACTACTGACCCGGCTAATCCCAAGGTGGCTGAGCTGATGATGAAGTATTTATTTAAGCCTTCTGGCTCCACAGTAAATGTGAATTCTGGCCAGCGTGGTGCACAGTTTGAGCCTAAAGTGCCTGGATTTATGGGCTGGGTTGACCCGGATGATATCTCGAAAGGCTATGCTGTACAGGATGACACCATGCCCGGTGGTGTAAGGGTTGAGCAGATTGCTGGTACCCAGAAACCGGACACCGCTGCTCACAAAGCTGCTGCTCAAGCTGGTGTTCTTCGTCAGGCAGTCCCGCAGATCAATGAGTTTGCTGAGTATCAGCAGAGAAGTCCTGGCGCAGCCCTTGCCAGCCAGGCCGCTCAGTCTGCTTCGAACCTCCCAGTGATAGGACCGGCTATCGGCGCTGGAGCTCGAGCCGCGGGCATCATCTCACCTGAAGGAGAGGCCGGACAGGCTGCGGTCGATCAGGCATCTGCCATCATTGGTTCTCAGCTGTTCGGTGCTGATGTAACCGATGAGCAGCGCAAGACACTAGATAGAATGATAAGGCCTTCTCCTGGCGAAGGGAAGCAAGCTGCACTTATGCGTAGGAACCTATTAAATGCTATTGCATCAGCATCGCAGACTCAGAGTGTTGTAACTAAAGCTCAAGCCGCACAGTGGATTAATCAAGCACAGTCTGCTGGTATTAAACCGTCACAGGAAAGCAGTGTAGATCTTCAAAATGAGGAAGATCAGAAGAGTTGGTTCGAAAACTTGCTGAATCGTGCCGGAGGTTAGCAGATGAACTTCAATACATATGATGATGTAGCTTCAGAGGCTGCTCAGTTAGCTAACATTTTAGAGTCCGGCAGTGCTGAGCTTTCTCCGGAAGCACAGGGGAGATTTTCTGAGTTTGCTTCCGCGATTGGGTCGGGCAGAGCATCAGAGGTTATTAGACTTGCGCGGGATGCTATTAAAGAAGGATCAGCAGAAAGAATAGGTGCATTCAGAGACTACACAGCTAACGTGTTTCGCGAGACTCGTCCCTGGACTAAAGAGCGCCATGATGCAATGGCTCAGAATGTTCTTGATATGGGCAGTGAGCATTTAGTTCCTATGCCTGGAGCAGCAACCGGATTCTTTGAAGGTGCGAGTAGAGGCACTGCCCAAGAGCTGGCTAACCTGTACTCTGGAACTAAGCAGTTTATACAGCGGAAGCTATTAAATGCTTCCACTACTCCTGAGGAGGTAGTGAGCAGGCAAGAAGCATTGACACAAGAGCAGACAACCAACCGTCAGAACGAAGAACTTTACCGTAACTCTTTAATAGGGACACGTGCTAATATAGGTTCTATGGTTGGTGAGGCTGTTCCTCTTGCTTTGGCTGGCTCTATGACACCACTTAGCTCAATTGCGGGTGGTATGGCATTAGGTGGGCTAGAGGGAGCTGTTCATCCACATAGGGGTGATGCCATAACAGGGATGGCGTTAGGCGGAGTTGGTGGAGCAATAGGTCGTGGTGTGGTGAATGCGCTTGCTCCAGCTAAGAGTACACAACATAAGCTATTTATGTCTCACTTAGTTAACAAAGCTAGGAAGAAAGGCTATTGGACTTCCCCAGGTATGCAGACCGGTGCAGACACAGATATGTGGTTTGATACCGCTATTTCACGTCGTCCAGAAATGGCGTCAAAGTTTCAGCAGCTTAAAGCAAACAATCAAAATGTGTTCAATAAAGAAGCTGCGGAACAGATGGGAATAACTAGTGATGTGGATGCTCTTACGCCCGAGGTTATCTCTGAGCATATGCAAGAGTTAGGTGGTAGAATCAAAGAAGCTTACACCCAATATCCTGCTAATTTACGGCCATCTGATTGGGCAGAGATAAATAAGATTGATAATCGTATCCAGCGTGTCTTAGGGAAAGAAGGCCCTAAGGGTGGAGCATCTGACCCAGCATTTCGTCAAACGATTGGGCGTATGAAGACATTATTCAGACGTAGCCAGATGCACGGTGTGCCGATACAAGGTGAGACCCTTAAGCAGCTGCGCGGTGATCTCGTAAGCTTAGTCAGTAAGCACTACGGGCCAACTGGGGATCGGACAGTTGCGGCTGGATACTCTGACCTACTTGGGGTTTTAGATGATGCGGTAGAGCGGAATATCGCTGACCCTGCGGTTTACGCTGCTGTTCGTAAAGACAGAAAGCAGTATGCCTTTATGAAGAACTTAATTACCAATAATGGAATTGACCTTGTTACTGGTGACGTGAGACCAAAAGCCGTTATTAAGCTTATGGGGAAAGAGGCAAAAAAGAACTCAAAGTTTTATGCTATGCATCCTGAGCTCTTCGACTCTGCCAGGTTTCTCATTGCGCAGCAGCAGGCAATGTCTCAAGGTAATATTCCTATGTCCACTTGGGTGTCTAAGTTATTTAAGCCGATGCATAGAAAAGGTGAAAAGCTTCCTGTGCTGTCTATGCTTAGTGGTGGCACAGGAGCGACCCAGATTCCGCTGCTAAACCAGCTATCTGCTAGAGCTTACTTGATGGGATGGCCTGGCCGAACTGGCATACTCGGTCCATTGTCTCCTAGATCTGGAGCTGCTGATCCAGTTGGTTACCTTAGCGCCGGACTTTTAAGCCAAGCGCAGCAAAATGGTCACACAGAGTAGAGAGTACGGGGATGAGGTTTATTTTAACACTATTAACGAGGCTCTCTATGACCGAACAATTACCGTTTACAGTCCCAAAGAAAGAAAGACCCAGACTTAATGTAGCAAAATTAGGTGAGGCAGGTATTGGTGCAGGAGTTGCAGCTATGCTTGTGTGGGGCCTGTTCGAAAGTAATTTTGAGCATACAGCGGATCTTCAACAAAGCTATATTGAGCTGCTTAAAGAGCATCATTCGGTGTTCATAAAAGATCAGCGTGAGTACCATCAACAGGTTGCTACAGATATGGGGGTCATGATTCACAACCTAGATGAGGTTGTTGATCTGGTAGCAACAATTCAGAACGATCAACGCAGCTGGGCACTACAAACGATGGGAGGATTTACGAAGGTACACCCATAACTGACTACTCTGTGCTGACCTCTGTGTGAGGTCTTTTGGGTAGGCCATCCCCTGGCCTGCCCTTTTTTTATTGTACCGTCGGCAGTGCACACTCAACTTTTCTTGCATACACTTCTCCAGCTATAAAGCTGACTTCACTTCCGTAGTCTGTTTGGTTAAAGACATATGGAATTACTTTGTCAATATGAAAACAACGCCTACCAAGGTCTGAGTAATCAGTTATGATTGTCTGACCATCAACTATCGGCATATGCGTTATTCTATCGCCTACCTCAGTATAGGTCACTCCGTTCGGCATCAGTAAAAATACTGTGTATATCAACATAATCACAGGTCTACCTCTTTTACGTGGCCCCAGTCTGGGCCTAGCTCTGCCCCCATAACCATAGGGACGTGTAGTTGGTACGCATGCTCCATGCAACGTACCAACTCCTTAAAATCGTTTTTTAAATCAGGATGGTATGAGAAGTCTAACTCATCGTGGACTTGTATGTGTGGGTATCCCGTCTTATCAAAGAGCCCTTGCTCATATGCTAAAACCATAGCTAGTTTAATGTAGTCTGCCGCACTTCCTTGTAGTCTGTAGTTTACTGCTTTATATGCCCCAGCTACCGTTATATTACATTCTCTGAATTTACGTATAGCTTCTTGTTTCGGGAATGAGCCTAGTTTCCTGGCAAATGAGCATTCCCACTGATCAAACTTCACTCTTCGATTTAAGATAGTTCTGGTTTCCTGAGTTACTCGAATATCCTTAATACAGTGTTCCATTAGCTTGCGGGGTACAGGAAAGCCTTCTAGATATGCATCAATAATACTCTGTGCGTACTCAGACGGGTCATCCTCTTCCGGAAACATGGTAGCGATCATTCGCGTGAGTTTGGGCAGCGCCATTCCATAAACTAAGCCGAAGTTAATGTTCTTTACTGGTTTCCTGGGTAGGATCAGTCCTGTTTGTTCTTTGATTAGTGTCTGGACAAGTGTGTGGTAGTCTGCGTCCTTACTTTGAAAAGCTGCTATTAATGTATCTACATCACTATCATTTCCCAAGCTGTCTTTAGCAACATGAGCCAACATGCGATATTCAATCTGTGAATAGTCCAACTTCAGCCATGAGCTATACCCGTCGTCAGGTATAAACATGCCGCGTATAAGTGGGGCAAGCTCCTGATCCCTACTTGGGATAAATTGTCCGTTAGGCTGTGAGCAACTAAATCTTCCGGTAATTGGCGCTAATGGCTTTAGCTCTGGGTAGATATGCCCGTTGATTCCTTTGTTAATTATGACTCCATTTATAAATGTACTTATTGTCTTGTTTAGTGACCTATTTTCTAGTATATTGTTTACAAAAGGATCACCAAGCGCAGTAAGAATCTCCTGAGTCGCGCTCGGATTACCTTTACGAGTCTTCGGTAAGTTAATGCCACGAGCTTCAAGGATTTTTGCAATTTGCTTCGAGGAATTTGGATTAAATGCTTCACCAGCGTCTTTGACTAGCTGTAGAGTATTGATGTTAAGCGCTGAAAGTAGCTGTTCGCGTGTCTCATATACTTTCTCTATGTCATATCTCATGCCGCGCTGACGAATCTTGACGAGAAGAGGCATTAGCCTGCACTCTATATCAAATACGGCAGATAACCCTACCTCTTCTAATTTAATCGACAACAGCTCCATTAACTTTAATGGTAGTGTTGCATCATCTATGGCATAATTGGCGACCAGATGCACAGGCATTTTCCAAAGATTTTGTCTAAAGTTTTTTTCCGTTGGGAAGTATTCTTGATTATATCTCTCTACGTCAGCTTTTGTTTTACCTATCCCAAGATAGTCTTTAGCTATAGTATCTAGGGAAGCCATCTTACCCGGATTCAGTACCTTCTCTGCCGCAATTACATCGAAATATGGTCCTGTCAGCTCCATCCCAGCCTCAGATAACCATCCAATATCGTACATTAGGTTAGCACCAACCTTCAGTCTCGAAGAGCGAAATATCTTATTTAGATACTCTGCTATTCCTGACTCTGGTGCAGTTTTTGTGCCATCATCCCAAAACACATCCTTACTCTTCCAACAGATGTAGCAGGCTGCATACTTAGTCGCGAGTGAGATACCAATAAGGTGTCCTACATGCCTGCCCCAGCCCGGCCCATCTTCTATCAGAAATGGGTCAAATGTTTCAGTGTCGATAGCGAATGTACTGCACTCTCTTAACCGTAACTTACTTAACATGGTTTAATCCTGCCATCAGCTTTGTGAACTCCGCAGTAGCTTTTGCTATACTGTCAATACGCGTCTGCTCCTCTGCATTGGCTCTTGAGCGCGCAGATATAAAATCTTCAGAGTATTTTTCTTTGTTAGAGCACGTTAAGCAACAGGTTGTCTCGCCCGCTAGCCATCTCTTAATGTACCTCATCGTCATGACACCTTCTTTTCCACAGCACGGAAATTTGACATTATATTTATCGGCTGCTCTGCGCCTACCTATACTCACTAAATCCAGTACTTGTATTGTCATTTGAGATGCCTCAAGGTGGTGGTGGGGCGCCTGTCTCCAGGCACCCAGTGGAGGTTAAGTATTAAGAAACATCCTTAATACAGCACTAGACTTCAGCATTACGTTGCATCCTCTATGTTCATAGTTTCATCGTAGGCAAGCTTAGCATACCCGGCGATGTCTGCCCAAGAATCCTCAAACGACGGATCACCTGATACAAGCCTGGCGATTTTACCGATAATGCTGTGAACTGCCTCTTTCTGTACATCTGTGGCACCGTGCCACGCAGTACCTAACTCCACAGCACTTCTCATTGCCTGTGCAACCTGAGCGTTATTGCTGAATTTACCGTGTGTCGTTGAACGTGCCATTAGTGTCTTATCTAAATTCATCATTACTGTAGCTCCACTGAAAAGGTTGTTAATGTTGCTTCGGATGAGGTGCTCAACACACTCTCTATTTCCTTAGCTGTTAGTCTTAAGGTATTCAAGGAATTGTATCATTGTGTGTTCACAGTCACGTAGTATGAATACGCTGATAGCCAACGTGAGTATGAGCACAATGACCAAGGCACTAAAAATAACACTGTCTTTGTCGATATTCATAGAATTCTCGCTATGACCTGAGGAATTGATCTGAGGAAGGACACTTTAATTTTCCTGGGCCTCTTTATCTCACTTTGTCTGCGGACTGCCCCCTGTATTGTGAAGGGCACTTCGTTTGTTCCCATCTTTTTCCACCATGATTTCAGTTTGTTGGATGAAATATATTCGTTGAATTGTTGCTGTCCAGTGCAATGATATACAATTCTAAGGTAGTATCCAGCACTAAATTTACTCTTCAGTGCGACCACTGAAACTCGCAGTACGGCATATTCACCTATTAATTTCTTCACGCCAGTGCTTAATAAGTTTACGCCTGTGTCTGCTTTAATAGCTAGTTTGTCCGAATACGGAAAAGCGTAGTCACACACAGGACATTTACGCACCTTAGCTGATAAAATCTCCTGACATTTTGGGCAAAGCTTAGTTATAGGTTTACCTTTCAACGCATCTTTGCGGCCTCTACCATGCTTTACTAATCTCACATCATCAATTGGCCCAAGGCGTTGAACATTGCCGGCAAAATCTAGAACAAGACAGTTTTCCTTTTCAGGTGCAGTCCGCATACCTCTTCCAATCATTTGTACGTGAAGTACTGGGGATTGTGTAGGTCTCAATAGGACGACTAGGTCAATGTTCGGAGCATCAAATCCTGTAGTTAATGTCTCTACACTTACGATGGCTTGGATATGTCCACCGCGAAGCAGGTCAAGTACAGGGGCACGGTCAATGTCAAGTTTACTATGAACAGCAGCAGTAAGAATCCCAGCGTCGTTTAGCTCCTCAGCTATATGCTCACAATGGTCTATGTCTATGGCAAAAATTAACCAGGCCTTCCTAACTTCTCGGAATTTGATCAGTTCTTTTACTATGCGGCTGGTAATGTCTCTATTATCTAACTTCCTTGACATATCAGATTTAGAGAAATCACCGCTTACAATCTGCAAATCTTCAGTGTTTAGCGAGTACTCTGTTGGTTTGGCAGTTATGTTGGTTAGATGCCCTTGCTTAATAAGGTACTGTACCTTAATGTTATACACTATCTTATCAAACATATGCCCGTCTGTTATCACACCGTGCCCCATACGAAACGGGGTAGCGGTTAATCCAATAACTCTTGGGTTATCCAATCCTCTAAAAAAAGTTCTATACCTGCCTTCACCGGATGGTGGTATGGTATGCGCCTCATCCACAACGATAATGGAATATTGTTTGAACAGCTCGCTATGTCTATAGATTGATTGAATGCCCGCAACTGTAAATCTTGCGGTGTCTTTTTGGCCAAGTCCGGCGGAGTATATCGCAACCTCTGATGTTGGCACGTACTGGGATAACGTTCTTGCATCTTGACTTATAATATCTTTTGTGTGGGTTATTATCAGTACTTTCTGATCAGCGTATGTTTCTCGTATACGTTGACAAAAGTATGCAAGTAGGTGAGTTTTGCCGCTACCCGTCGGGGCAACCACTAATGGATTACCTTTAGGGTTCTTCAATAAGTATGCAAAGACAGCATTCACTGCCTTTATCTGGTAGTCACGGGGCGTCATCACTTTTTTCTTTAAGTTTTTCATCGAGCAGTGTCTCGCATATGTTGATAAAGCCGGTAGTGCTTTTATTGCTTTTATGTCTACCAGCAATGCGGGCTAAGATCTTTATGTGGTTAACCAGCTCAGTACTGAGTATTTCTTTAGCCTGCTCACGCTCGTTCCTGAGTTTCTGCTCAATCTTACTTTCTTTCCATGTCCTCATTTTAAACAGCTCTCCCAAGCGTCTAGGCATCCGATATCTATAGTGCGCGGGTCCTGTGTAACACCCTTCTTGCACCCTAAGCTGCCCAACTTAAACTCCACATTAGCGCATGATCTGCAACATATGTGTACTTTCTCCTGCTCATGGCATAGATCGTACATAGAGCACATCTTACAGACATACCAATCAGGCCCACCTATTTTTTTAGGTGGACTGTCTGAGCCGAACACATCATATATTTTTTCCTCAAGCTTTAAGGCGTCATCCTTATTGTATTTTATAAGACTAAAGTGTCTCATCTCTGTATCTTTATTCACCACAACAAACAATGCTTGTTCTAAGGACAAGTAGTGCATATACATTTGAACCTGCGCGTAGTACATAGGACTAACGTCTTTCAGGCTCTTTTTACTGAATTTTGAAAATGATGTTGAATTTACAGTCTTAAACTCAAGCAGCGTATTGTCTGGTACACCAGATAAATTGTTAACTATACCATCTATATGTCCTTGTAGGTGACCACCTAGCTGGTGTATAGCTGCCTGCTCACCCGTAACAGTTGCTCCAAGGGCCTTTAAATCTTTAATGATCCTGCCCTCCTCCCAATTGCCGCGCTCAAATATTCGTAAGGTTCTGGGAGTCAGTACTCCTCGATATGCATCGTGCAGAACCAACCACAGATATCTTGTACACTCATGGCCTACTTGTGAGAGACCTAGGTAGCCTCTGTGGTTAGTTCTGTGAATTAAGCGCTCTACTCTTCTGTTGAGCAATTGATTTATGTCACATGCTGATAGTTTTGCCATTAAACTTTTCCTGGTTATTTAAAGGTTAGGATGTGGTCGCCCTAGCTAGGAGAAAGCTTAGGGCACCACACTGTTAGCTGTTATTAACGACACCTGCTAACTGGTCGCTTGCGTCTGTCTACTGCCTACCTACTCCAAGAACTTGTCGATATTTTCTGGTACAGTCCCCGCCTTACGCCATTTCCTCACAACATTCTTATCGTCGTAAGCTGGATTTTTGCTCTTCTGCACAACCACATAACCATCAATTATTTGGCCGTGGATTTCTTCAGTATCACTGACGTCATCCGTGTCTATCTCTAGCGCCTGACAAAGATTTGCCCACTGCTTATGTGCAATCTCCTCAGCCTTGGGATTTTTGTTTACCCAATTTATCATGTTCCATATGGTAGTTCCTCTGTGCTCACCGTCTGCAATTACCTGCTGAAGTAGCAAATATTCCCCATCCTGTGCTTTTGTCTGCTTCACTTGGGTATCCGTAATCATCATAGGATACCATCCCGGGTTAAGTAGAGATTCTGCTTTCGCGCTACGTGCTGAGGCTGGTATTGTAGCCATTGTATATCACCATTTTATCTGGGTTAAGTTGACGAGTAAATGTGTTGGTTTCTATGTATCGTTCTAGTCTTGGTCTCCTCTGTTAAGAGCCTCTTCTACTATGCGAAACCCAGCACCACCGCCGCGGGAGCCGGGGCGGAGGTAGTCGCGGTAGGCCGCGCGCGCATGGGCCGCAAGGCAGCGCGCGGCGCCGCCGCGCACCATGCATATAACCTCCTCTACTATGCGAAACCCGACAAGGCGGTTACGGGAGTCTGGGTGGATGCTGGGGCGGTAGGCCGCGCGCGCGAAGGCCGCAAAGTTGTACCAGGCGCCGCCGCGCACCACGTGTATACCATGCTCCTCCATTATCCGAAACCCAACATCGGTGTCGTGGTAGTCGGGGTGGATGAGGTTGTGGTAGGCCGCGAACGCGAGGGCCGCATCGTAGTACCAGGAGCCACCATAAATAGTGTACGAGGATTTACTCATTCCTTTACTTCCTCTTCTACTGTGCGAAACCCAACACCGCCGCCGCGGCCGCCGGGGCGGATGTAGTAGCGGCAGGCCGCGCGCGCGTTGGCCGCATCGAGGGCCCAGGCGCCGCCGCGCACCATGCACATAACCTCCTCTACTGCTCGAAACCCAACAACGGCGCTGCGGTTGACTGGGTGGACGCCGTTGCGGTAGACCGCGCGCGCGAGGGCCTGATAGTCGTACCAGGAGCCACCATAAATAGTGTATGAGTCTTTGTTCATTCCTTTACTTCCTCTACTACCCGAAACCCAACATAGTTGATGCGGGCGACGGGGTGGACGAAGTGGCGGAAGGCCGCGCGCGCGTAGGCCGCATTGAGGCCCCAGGCGCCGCCATGCGCCACGTATATACCGTGCTCCTCTACTACCCTAAACCCAACAACGGCATTGCTGTTGACGGAGGGGATGCCGTAGCGGTAGGCCGCGCGCGCGAGGGCCTGATAGTCGTACCAGGCGCCGCCGTGAATAGTGTACGAGGAGTTACTCATTCCTTTACTTCCTCTACTACCCGAAACCCAGCAACGCTGCCGCGGTCGACGGGTCGGAGGTTGCCGCGGTAGACCGCGCGCGCGAAGGCCGCATCGCGGTACCCGGCGCCGCCGCGCACCACACGGGGGGTATCGGACTCCTCTACTTCCTCCATTTTGTTGAGCCAGGTGCCACCATAAATAGTGTATGAGTCTTTGTTCATTCCTTTACTTCCTCTATTGCCCGAAACCCAACAACGTGGCCTAGGCGGCCGAAGGGGTGGTCGTCGTCGCGGTAGGCCGCGCGCGCGAGGGCCGCAATGTAGGGCCAGGCGCCGCCACGCGCCACGTATCTACCATGTTCCTCTACTACCCTAAACCCAACACTGCCATAGCGGTAGACGGGGATGAGGTCGGAGCGGTAGGCCGCGTACGCGTCGGCCGCATTGTCGTGCCAGGCGCCGCCGTGAATAGTGTATGCGTCTCTACGCATTACAGTCCCTCCACTATCCGAAACCCAACATTGCGGAAGCGGTAGGCGGGGAGGATGAAGTCGCGGTAGGCCGCGTACGCGCCGGCCGCATCGTAGTCCCAAGCGCCGCCGCGCATCACCCGGCGGGTATCAGGCTCCTCTACCTCCTTTATTCCCTCAATTATCCGAAGCCCAACACTGCCATAGCGGCAGACGGGGCGGAGGTTGAGGCGGTAGGCCGCGCGCGCGTAGGCCGCAAGGTCGGACCAGGCGCCGCCACGCAACGCACGGTGGGTATCAGACTCCTCTACTCTTTCCATTATCCGAAGCCCAACATCGTTGCCGTGGTAGTCGGGGGGGAGGCCGTCGCGGTAGGCCGCGTACGCGTCGGCCGCATAGAAGTAACAGGCGCCGCCACAGATAGCTTGTAGGTCTTTTTCTTTCATCTCTTGCTTCCCTCTTCTTTCTTCATTGTTGATGGCTTTCGTTGGTAAATTTTAATATCAAGGGTGTTTATCACACCCTTGACTATATTTACAGTCTGTTAGCTGTACTTCTTGTACTGGCTACTTGTCCATTCAAAGACATTACCAAGGGTGTCGTGTAGGCCCCAAGCATTGGGCTTCTTTTGGCCGACAGGGTGTGTCTTGCCCCCGGAGTTGTCACGATACCATGCATAGTCGTCTAATGGTGAAGGTTGCTCGTTGCCTTTTCCTGCTTTTGCAGCGTATTCCCACTCCTCCTCCGTCGGGAGACGAAAGGTTCTACCCGTTACTTCACTCAGCCAGGCACAGTATGCTTGGCAATCATACAGAGAAACATTAATTACGGGCATTTCACCACGGCCCCAACCACTGTCATCCGGTTTTTCTCTGTCGGTAGCTTCGCAAAAAGCATCATACTCTTTAAATGTGACTGGATATTTACCTATACGATACTTTTTCATACTGACACGATGTTCTGGTCTCTCATCACTGAAGTTGGAGGAGTTATCCCCCATCATAAAGCTCCCTTCAGGAATATTTACCATCTGAGGAACGATACTGTCAGGAGTCGACCCATCAATAGCAGCTTTAAGCTCAGCAAGGGCTTCGGACATTTTATTCAAAAGACTGCGGTTAATCATCTTCAAGCACCTTTTCAAAGACTCTGG
>NODE-357-length-16237-cov-6.57854_pt1 | contig 16237 bp, 15 predicted proteins | sample MGYA00139097_ERZ477577 | MGnify/ENA metagenome assembly ERZ477577
CATCAATTTGATGAGAAAATAGAAGAGTAGATGGTTATGCCTACCACATTTATTTCCTTTGAGAGTTAATTCTAATTCAATATTTTTTATCCTATCCCTTTTTTGATTCTTTGATCGCGTGATCACAGGCTCTTGCTGTAATGGCCATATAGGTCAATGATGGATTTTGAGTAGATGTAGAAGTCATACAGGAGCCATCAGTTACATAGACATTTTTACAGGAATGTAACTGGTTCCATTTATTTAAAAGGGATGTCTTAGGATCTTTCCCCATTCTAACACCTCCCATTTCATGAATATCTAAACCCGGTGCCTGTTTTGAGTCATAAGTTCTGATATTTGTAAACCCTGCTTTTTCAAACATTTCGGTCAGTTCTTCGTAAAAATCTTTGATCATCTTTTCATCGTTATCGTCATAGGCTACATTTACTCGAAGTAAAGGAATGCCCCAGTCATCGACTTCATTCGGATCCAGAGTGACTTGACTTTCTTCTTTTGGGATGGTCTCACCCATCATATGAGCCGAGGCTTGCCATTTCCCATATTTCGGATTAAGCAGCCCTTCTTTCAGTGAAGTCCCTATTCCATCAGTCTCTTGAATGATTTGTCTACGGGCATTAAAGGTGATCGCGTAGCCTCTTAGGAAATCTGTTTCTTGCTTTTTAACATTTTTAAACCTTGGCATATAGGCATTCGTAGGCTCGCGCCCTGTTATATGTTTGTCTTCAAAGCCTTCGTATTCAGCAAAAACTAAGGCCCTGTAATTATGGAATGCGATGAATTTTCCTAGTAGATTATTGTCATTTCCCAGTCCATTTGGAAAGCGATTGGATTTCGAGTTCAACAGGATAAGATTGGTATTTAAAGTGCCGGCATTTACAAAAACGATTGAAGCATAATATGCTTTTTTCTCTTTGGTCTTTGCATCAACAACAATGACACCAGAGGCTTTTTCATTTTCTTCATCATATATGATAGATTCAACGACAGAGTCGTGAATCATGCTTAGATTTCCGGTTTTCATCGCCCAGGGCAAAGTACTTGAATTACTGCTGAAATAGCCCCCAAACGGACATCCTCGCTGACAGAGATTTCTATATTGACATTGTCCTCTTCCTTGTTGGGCAAAAATTTCACGATTCTCTGTGATATGAGCACAACGTCCGCTAATGACATGTCTGTTGTCATAATTCTCTTCAACTTTTGACTTAAAATGCTGCTCAATGCAATTCAATTCCATTCCAGGTAAAAATTCCCCGTCTGGTAATATATCGAGACCATCTTTGTTGCCGGCGATACCAACGAATTTTTCCACATGGCTATACCAGGGAGCCAGATCAGGATATCTGATGGGCCAGTCAACGGCAAAATTATCTCTGGCCGGGCCCTCAAAATCATAATTACTAAATCTTTGTGTTTGTCTTGCCCATAAAAGTGATTTTCCTCCAGTTTGATACCCCTTGATCCAATCAAAGGGCTTTTCCTGTATATAAGGATGCTCTTTATCCTTTGATACAAAATGCTCCGCATCTTCTCTGAATACATAGCATCTGCTGGCAATTGGGTTTTCACTCTTTATATCTTCAGTGAGATTGCCACGATGTTTGAATTCCCAAGGGTTCATATTGGTGGTCGGGTAATTTACATTGTGCTTTACTTCTCTCCCTCTTTCGATAACCAAGGTTTTAAAACCATTTTCAGTGAATTCTTTTGCTGCCCAGCCACCACTCATTCCTGAACCTATGACGATAACATCATAGGTATTTTCATTTGTTTTGTTATCAGCCATTTACGTTTATTCTTTTAGTGTTGTCAACTGTTTCACATGGGCCATAGCTTCCTGGAATAAGGGTATAAGGCATCACTTCGGTCATGATATATTCGGACCTCATATAACCGAAAATCGTCAACTCTTTGGTTGTGTTGAAAAATAATTTCACATCATCATTTACCTTTGCAGACTCATCTGCCGGATCTTCTGCAATACGGCTAAGTACCAGTAATCGTTCCTCATTACTGCATGATGCAAAGGGTTTTTCGGTCGTTTTTTTGATGTAAGAATCAAATTCATTCAGTCCTCTGATGTAACTGTCTTGCCTCTCCTTCTCCATACAATCATCAACCATGACCCATACAAAATCATGAACTTGAAGAGAACCTGCACCCGGAAGATCTCCTTCCGGGATCAAAGTGCTCACGATTTCCTTTAACAAGGATCCCTGGGCTTCAGTAACCTGAAGGTTGTTTAAGGCAAAACTTATCTTTTCTTTGGAAAATTCACACGAAGGAAGGAGTACTATCCCTCCAGTCAATATACCCAGGTTTCTCAGGGCTTTTCTTCTATCCATATCTATCTTCTTAAATAACTGCATCCGCTATTTCCATTAGAAGCAGTTTCCAGGGAGCGTATAAACGATAGGCAGCAAATCGCGTTTGCGGTAAATATATAGAAAAATAAAGTCTTAAAAAAGGCAATGAGGCGACACCAAATATTAATTCACATTGTTCACTTTACCAGAACCAGTAATCGATACATTAACTTCGGGTGAGCCTAAATAATTGATATTACCCGATCCGGTTATAGTTCCGGTAAGTAAATCCAGGGCATGAACATTGGCATTTCCATCGCCGGAAATAATCACCTCGTAGATTGGTGATTGAATTGAAAATCCGTCAAAATCGCCAGATCCGGAAATGTTAAGTATAACAGATTCCAGGTCGGTAAAATCTTTTGAACCTGTGATGTCACCACTTCCTGTAATACTGAAAATAACTTCCTTTGTTCCGCTATTGCCGCCAATTTCCATATTTCCGGAACCGCTGACGGCAAAAAGCTGGTTTTCCTGATTGACAAACTCCTCAACGCTTATGCTGCCTGACCCGATTAAATTTGAAGCCTTTAGCACAGGTATAGTAATTTCAATATCCAAATCGGCGTTGTTATAACAGCCATCATTAAGTTTGATTTCCCATTCATTATTTGCAGTGCTCGTATTGAGTTCATCAATAATATTCGGATAACCAGTGACTTTTACTTCTTGTACATCTCCTTGTTTGATGGTTAAATGATCGATACCAAATAAACTTACTTTATCAAAAGAAGTAAGTTCTATGGTGCGGGTTTCAATAACGCCTTCACCATTTATACAATCGTCATCATTACAGGCCAAAAAGCTTAACGAAAGGAAAAGAATGGCCATTGAGGGTGTATGCAAGAATTTCATAAGTGTTTATTTAGTTATAAATAAGACGCTTATACATGGATATTGTTACTTAGTCAGACATAAAAACTAAGTCAAACATTGAATAATACAAGTGATTGATCTATAAGAATTGCTGCACTGGCATAAAAGAAATCTCAATGCTCAAATTTGCCCACCCATGTTTGTCTCACATGCAGAAACCCCCGAAAGTGCTGTTCTTCTCATCGGTGCTTTTGCCAAGGCAGCTTGATATTGTTCCAAGGCCTCCTGATTTCGTCCTTGACCCAGCAACCAGTCGGCATATAGTTCATGGGTTGGTTTTTGAACAACTGGAGGTCCATAACTATAGCTGAGATCTTGTTCAAGTTCAAGAGACTTTTTTAAATGCATTTCAGTGAGCTCTGTATCCTGATCGAGCCAGGAGTTTAAGGCCCTGAGCTGTTCCATCATGATTTCGGTTGCAAGCAACATAGACGGTGATGTGGTATTTCGATTTGCTCCGGAACAAAATGTCGCAGCATCGTATGTCACCAGATAAGATTCCTTGTCGTGGTCTTTTTTTAGTTCTTCGATAGCCTTATTCAGAGAAGCCTTGTCGTCTGCTTTGAAGGCCTTCATACCTTCGATAAAGTTGTATTTCGCCCTTGTGGTAAGGTTAAGATCCTTAATCTCAACTGGGATATTCGCAATGTCACTGTTCCAATCATCGCTCTCTACTAAATAGGTGCCTTTGAGATATACCATATGCGTCCTTGAATATTTGTTGGGAGCCTCTTTGGTAAATCCTTCCATGTCGATGACCAATTTTTTGGCATCTTCTATTCTTCCTTGTTGGAGGTAACCGTATTCGAGCCAATGATAGGCGTGAAAACCTCTGCCGTTTGGAGCAAGATTCTTCGCGATCATTCTGTTGATGCTGGCTTGATAAGAATTTTCATTGCTGCTCACTACCTTGTCCCACATTCCCATAGCCACATAAATATGTGAAGGCATGTGCAAAGCATGGCTGGCATCAGGTGCTACGACCGAATAAGAATCGGCGGCTGTCAAGGCAAGTTTTGCATGTTCAGGGTCATCATAGGAATGGATCAGGTAATGCAACGCACCCGGATGTTTTGGATTCTCCTTCAGTATGCCGTTAGCAATGTTGGCTCCTTTCCCGTAGGTTTTTTCATCACGTCCATCAGGTACAGAACCCAATAGTGATAAGGCATAAAAGGCTGCTACTTCATGGTTGTCAGGATATTTTTTGTTCAATGATGACATAAAATCTGCGTAATTTTGATCTCTTTGGACTTTAGAAGAATCTGATTCATAAAGGATTTGAACTCCCTCGATAAAATCATTTTCGAGTTCAGTGATATTTGCCGCTGGTTGCTGATTTTTTAATTTTTCTAAAGCTTCTGTTCCCTTATCAAAATCCTGTTCTGACCATAAAGGATGGTTATAGGTCATGGCTTCTCCCCAATAAGACATCAGCATTTGGGGATCTGTTTTTTGAGCTTCCAGGAAGGCTTCCCGTGAATCCGCGTATTCAAAGCTATGCAGCAAAAGCAATCCTTTTTCAAAATGAGGTATGGCATCATCGTTTCCGCTAACCTCAATATTTACAATACCAAGGTAGCTTTCTTGTTTTTTTTCCTGCTTACATGAGGATAAAACGATCAAAAAGAGAAAGAGTATTTTTTTCATTGTTCTTAAATTTTAGATGAGCGTGGGTTGTGAAATTACAATTTATTTATAAATAGCTTAGCCACCATTTTTCAGGGTGACTGAGTTTGTATCGCATATATTTTTTGCAAAAAGGATACAATAGGGCAACTATGAGAATCCAGACCACATAGACTATAGCTAATGAATATCCGTAGTTGGCCATTTTATTAGTTGTAAAGGAGGCTTGGTCAAAAATCATCAGTGTCCAGTCATCGCCTAAAACAAACAAAGTAAGCAGAGCGGCTGAATGAATAAAAAATACATGCATGACATAGTAAAAGAAGGGAACTCTTCCGAAAACAAGCAAAAAATCTGTTGATTGTATTCTTGAGGATTTAATTGTTTTGGTCATTAACGGTAATAATTAATAGTTTTTTTTGAATAGAGTGATTAGGACGGGGGAAGCTAAAAATTGTTTCTAAAGACAAGACACGCATGATGAACTCCTTCCCCTTTTGATGATATTTCATAATACGTGTACTTGCCAGGTTTATTAGAATCAAGTATTTTGGCTTTTGTCATTTTAATTCAAAGAATCATTTGGTTGCAATAATTGCACTTGCCGGTCCTGTTAAGGGCATTATGCTCACGTTTTTAAATCCGGCTTCATCTGCCCAACCTTCAAAATCAGACAAGCTGTAATCAAATCCCTCATCGGTTTCAATAAGCATATTAAGTGACATCATTAGGCCAAAAGCATTTTTGCTCCTATCGTTGTCTATAATGTTTTCTACAACGACAAGGGTTCCGTTCTCAGGTAGCGCTTTATAAGCCTTTTGAATCAGCATTTTTTTATCATCCTCACTCCAGTCATGTAAAACATTACACATGGTGATCAAGTCAGCTTTTGGAAGGTCATCTTTAAAAAAATCTCCGGCAACTGCTTTAAGCCGTTCGCTAAGGCCTAGAGCCTTAAAGTTATCATTGGCAATTGGTTTAACTGGCGGAAGATCAAAAGAGAGGCACTGGATATGTGGATTGTTTTTCGCCACGTGAACACATAGATTTCCTCCAGAACCACCAATATCGCAAAGTGTTTTAAAATTGGTAAAATCAAAATTTCGTGCAAAAAAATCGAAATTACCTGCCTGAACTCCTCCCATGGCATGCAAAAATTCTCTAAGGGTATTCTCGTTGGCATAAATAGCTTCAAATAATGGGACTTCACCAGATTTGCTCTCGTTTTGAGGTTTCCCTGTTTTAAGAGCTTCTTCAAGATCATTCCAAAAAGGATACAAACGGTTATTTGACATTTCAAGAATCCCTCCCAAATAGGTCAGTTTGTTTTTATCAAGAAACAGATCAGCGTCTACAGCATTACTATAAATTGCATTTTCCTTGATTCCTTCGCGGTTCAAAAATCCAAGGGCAACAAGTGTGTCAAGGAAATCGTACAAAGATCTACGATGAAGACCCATGATTTCCTGAATTTGATTTCCTGATTTTGGACCCTTTCCGAGATGGGTAAAGAGTTCCATATTGACCGCGGTAAGCAGGGTTTTTGATGCCCAGAAACCCATGCCAATTTGCATTATTTTTGATGGATCAGCTTGATTCATATGTTTTTAATTTTCGGTTGATGCAAATTCGAGCTTCTTGAGTTCATTTTTTAGTTGAGCAGTATCCCAAAACCCAAATTCTTCAACCACCTTGCCTTTTTTAAATTGAATTGTAAGATGAACAGGGATAATAATTTCCTTTGAATTTTCTTTTAGTACTCCCTTCCAAATACCCCAAAAATTTACCCAGGTTCTTCCCCTGTCATCTATAATTTGCTCCATGGTAAGATCCTTTTTGACAAATGAATAACTCGATAAATTAGAGATAAGTGTCTCATGTCGGCGCTGAACTTCTTCTGGACTTACACCATCAAGCCAGGTGTTTTGGAATATTTTTGCAGAGTCGGCATATTGTTTAGACCATTCCGCCCAATCGGCATTCTCATAGTCTGAAAGCCCTTTTTTGAGCATATCAATTTCAGCTGATGAGGTTTTGAATCTTTCTTGTTGGTTATTCTGGCAGGACATCATCAGTATGAAAATACCTGCCAGACCTATTATTTTTTTGATCATATAAATAAATTTTTTTAATTAATTCGTTATTTTGCTGGCATATAACCTAGATCTTCCCGCATCCAACCTCTTTTTTCATCCATTTTCCAAGTGTACTTGCTCATTTCCTTAAGTAAGGGGTCAAAATCATCTTTCATAAGGCTCCAGTTGTCATCGCCAACTTTAGCACTGCTTAAATTACTTTCACCTGCAACTGCGATCATATAATAATTGCCCATCACACCAAAACCAGTTTTATACACTCTGTAATGCAATTTGGAATTGTTTTTTTCAAAGGCAGCTTTCATTTTTTTTAAAACATCAGCATAACTTTTGTCGTTTTCGGGAGTTACATAATTATAGTAAAGCGTTCTGTAGTCTTGACCTTCAATAGTTTGAGAAACACCTCCAGGCATATAAGACAGGTTTTTATTAAGATAAACTATATAATCACCATGTTCGTCATAGGTAGGGTTAAATCGGTCAAAGAGAGCCTTCATTTTGTCAGCACCCATTTTTTCTGAAAGTGTTTTAAATCCATCTTCATCTAAACTAGCCATATTATCAACAGGCGTTACGTACAAATAGGAGTTGTCATTTAAAGCCATGGTAAGCCACATGGTTTCCTGAATGTTGTGCTCTTTGCAAGCAGCCACAAGATCCTTTGAAATCTGCTCGTATTCATCCGTCATATTGGGTTTTACACGATCTTCATGTATCCAGTATGCCTGATAGCCATCATCCTCTTGAGAAGAAATAACTAAAGGCATGAGTAACATTGTAATCGTCAACAGGGAAAGTTTTAGTAGTTTCATAATTATTTGTTTTTGATTTATGATTGATTGAATTTATTCCATTTTTGGCATGCTTAGCGTATAACCTAATTGCTGCATAAGAGATAGTTCATTATAGTAAATATTCTCGTATATAATCTTTCCTTCTTCATTGAGATCGATCCTGGTAATGCCACTAACTTTAACCTTTTTTCCCGTGGCCGGATCATCACTAAATTCACCCATATTTGTTGCGGTTATGGTCCAATTCATAAAAACCTTGTCTTCAATTGCTGTGATATATTCAATATCCATTTGAAGGTCAGGGAAAGATGTAAAGAGAATATTAAGGTTCGCTGTTAATTCAGCATTGTTAACGGCCAAATCAATATTGTTAACCTTCCTTATGAATTTGCTCGAAAAGTAAACGCCTAGACTATCCAGTTCTTTTTTGTTCCAAATCGTATCCACATATGCTTCGATTGTCTTTTTATTCTGCTCTTCAATTTCTTTATTTGGCTCTGCGGGGCCACATGCCCCTAAAAGCAAAAAGAAAAAAACGATACAATTTGACTTAGACATTCTGGTAGTTTACATGTGTTTTATGGATCTTTAGTTGGTCTAAGTTAATTTTCTTTTACCTATAGAAACAAGTCATATAGGATAAACGATTCTTTTTCTTATCCGAACAGCTGTTTTTATTTATCGAGCGTCTTTATATTTAAATTTGTAACTTTCTGCAAACAATGAACAAAACACAAGGCCTTCTATTAGGTTTAACGGAAAATATTTATGCCATTAGCAAAAGGATCATTTTTAGTGAATCGGAAGATTTTAATCGCCTCGACATGTATAAGCAATCCTTTATAACGCCTTTGTTACTTATTCTTTGGTTGTTCAGTTTTGAGCTTGTTTGCGCTCAAGACCTGATTGATCCGGCAAGGGAAAACCCATATACCAGAGTTTTTGTGGATACTGATAATTTTGATGCATCTTACCTGGAAGAACTGGAAATGAATTATTTCAAAATTTCTATCGACAGTATTAAATTTGCCGCATTGAATGACTTGGCTTACTACACGCACACCAGAGATCTTAATCGATCCTTGGAATTGACAAGAATTGGATTGGCGATGACTCGAGAAAAAAAGGACTCCCTTTGGGAAGGAAGGTTTCAAATCACAGAAGGGGCCATTTTGCTTAGAATGGAAGAATTAGATACAGCGTTCACAATTTTAGAGGCCGCAAGATCCAAAGCAAAGAAACAGGATTTGCCCATGTTGTACACGCAGCTTGGTTATGTTTTTGAAAGGAACGGTGATATAATGACTGCGGCCGATTATGCCTTAAGAGCTCAAAATCTTGGAATAGCTTTGAATGATAAAAAAGCAATTGCACTTGCCTATAGTGATTTGAGCAATCTCTATTGGAAATTTTTGGATTTTGATAAAGGGCTGGAATTGGGTTTGGTATCATTAAATTATTTTGAAGAGCGTAATCTAAATGATATGGATTATGATTTCACCTTATATGTTGTTGGAAATAATTTGTTAAGTCTTAAAAGGCCTCAGGAAGCACTTAAGTACTTTGAAAGAGCCATTTCAATGGGAGAACGATACGGTTTTTTTAATAATTTAAGTGATATTTATATTTCATTGGTTGATCTGTATACTGAGTTGAATCAGTATGAAGCTGCAGAAGTGGCCGGAGAGCAGGCCATCAAATATGCAAATTTGATCGAAAACGAATTTTTGCATATGCGGTCGTTGTTAGCGATTGGACAATTAAAATTATTTCAGGGAAAATATAAGGAGGCAATCATCATATTGAATCGATCTCTTGAGGTGGCAACCCCTGAATTTGGTGATAAGTTTTATTTGAGTCAAGCCTATGAAAGATTGAGTAGGGCATATGCCAAGAGTCATAATTATAAGGACGCGATAGATGCTTTTGCCGTTTATGATTCTTTAAAAAAGGAAGTTTTTTTAGAGAATGCGGAACAAAGAATGGCGCTGTTGCGAACTGAATTTGATCTTGCTGAAAAAGATAGTACGATTCTTGGAATGCAAGAAAGAATCAATAAACAAAGCTCGACTCAGACACTCATATCAATCATATCAGGACTTTTATTAGTGCTGTTAATGGTGCTTTATGTGACCTATGAGAATAATAAAAAGAAAAATATACTTCTTGAAAAACAGAATGAAGAAAAGGAGTTTCTATTAAAGGAAATACACCATCGGGTAAAAAACAACTTGGGGATTGTATCGAGTTTGTTAGATCTTCAGGCGGATAAAATAAAGGACCCCAAAATTATTTCAGCTATTGAAGAAAGCAGAAACAGGGTCTATTCGATGAGTATGATCCATCAGAAATTATACCAGGGAAAGAACCTCTCTTCAATAAGTATGAAAGAATATTTAGTTGATCTGTCACATCATATTTTAGATTCTTATGGTCAAGAAGAAAGTGTTGACTATGTTTATGATTTAGAAGACATGGAACTTGATGTGGATTCAGCAATTCCGGTTGGTTTAATTGTCAACGAATTGCTCACAAACGCTTATAAGCATGCTTTTCCTAATAACAGAAAAGGCATAATCAATATTATTTGTAAGCATATATCAGAGGATCGTATTTTACTTGAAGTCGCTGATGATGGGATAGGTTTATTGGAATTTGATAAGGAGGATGATCAAGGCTCAGGATTTGGCACACAGTTGATTGATCTGCTCGTTCAGCAGTTGGATGGATCGATTATGACCATAAATGGTTTAGGGACCAGAATTAGAATGGAATTTGATTTGGACTAGAAGGTTTGCAATCTATTCATCAACTCTCCACGCAATGTTTTGCTAAGCGGTATGGCTTTTTTGTGGATAACCACATGAGTTCCTGCGACTTCGTCAACATGTGAAAGGTTGATAATAAATGACCGGTGAATTCTCAAAAAGTGTTCTGGAGGTAACCTGTCATTAATTTCTTTTAAGGTCATTACCAACAAACATTCTTTATTTTTCGCAAAGATTTTACAGTAATTACGATCAGCTTCAAAGTAATAAATATCGCTGATCATTATCTTGATCATTCGTTCATTTCTCCTTACATAAATGCTGTCGCTTTGAATAAATGGTGAGACACATGTTGCTTCTTCTTTGCTACCCGATTTGTTTTTGTCAAGTCGGCCCATCGTAAGTTCAATCGCATGTTGTAGGTCGAGCTTTTTAAATGGTTTGGATATAAAAGCATATGGGTTTGTAGCTTTGGCTCTATCAAAATTGTCATCATCAGCATTCGCTGTTAAATAGATTACAGGTATATCCATTTCCTGCTGCATCCTGATAACAGTATCTATACCATCCAGTTCTCCTTTTAAATGTATATCCATGAGTACAATATCAGGAGGGTTCTGTTTTACATGGGCCATAGCTTCTTCACCTCTAGATACAATGCCGGTTACATCATAACCTAGTTTAGAAAGTTGTAGCGAAATATTGGCGCCAATGATCATTTCATCTTCGACAATCAAAATTTTTGTGGGGGAGTTCATTTAAGGGGGTTCAGGTTTTTTAAAGCAAGATTGATTTTTGGTTTATTATTATTTTATAAGCAACTTATAATGAACCGAATATAGTGAAATATTGCCAATTTCACAAAGTTTGTTCATCGAACGCTGCTTTGGATGAATTAGTTCTGATGAGATAGCTTCTGTGAATTTGTTAGTTCTATGACCTGAAAAGCTTATTTTACCATTGGTTTCTTAGATTAATAAGTCCCGTTTATTAGTTTAAAAAGTAGTAATTTTGTATTGATAAAGACTAGAAAAATGGAATTTGCAAAAGCTAAAAAAAATATAAAAGAGAAGGGTTTTTTAGATGTAAAAGTGTCAAATGACATCGATTATGCTGCTGAGATCAAAAGGCTAAAGAAGGAAAAGAATGCTGTAATTTTAGCGCATTATTACCAGGAACCAGCCATACAAGATATTGCAGATTTTGTTGGTGATAGTTTGCAACTTTCCTATAAGGCAGCTGAGGCAGATGCTGATCTTATCGTCTTTGCCGGGGTACATTTTATGGCAGAAACGGCCAAAATTCTCAACCCTGAAAAGAAAGTTGTGCTACCTGATTTGAATGCCGGATGTTCTCTGTCAGAAGCCTGTGAAGCAAAAGATCTTCAGGCCTTCAAAGACAAACATCCTGACCATATTGTTGTCACTTATGTCAATACCTCAGCTGACGTCAAAGCCATTAGTGATATATGCTGTACTTCTTCAAATGCTAAAAAGATTATTGATTCCATCCCACTAGATCAACCTATTATTTTTGCACCAGACAAGAATCTTGGCGCATATATCAACAAAGTAACAGGACGGAATATGCTACTATGGGAAGGGGCTTGTATTGTTCACGAGGCTTTTTCTATAGACAAGCTATTGCATACGCATCAGGCACATCCAGAAGCTAAAATTATTGCCCATCCGGAATCAGAAGCACATATATTAAAAACTGCAGCGTATATAGGATCCACCTCGGGTCTTATCAATTATGCGAAAACCGATCCCGCCAAGGAGTTTATTGTGGCTACAGAGGCTGGTATCTTGCATGAAATGCAAAAAGAGGTACCAAATAAAACCTTATATCCTGCTCCGGCACACGAGGATAATACCTGCGCCTGCAGTGAATGCCCTTATATGAAGATGAACAATATGAAAAAACTATACCTGTGCATGAAATATGAACTTCCAGAAATTCATGTATCTGAGGCTATTCAAAAAAAGGCACTGATACCCATTCAAAGAATGTTAGATATTTCTTCCAGATAACATGAGTAAATTTAAAACAGACATACTGGTATTGGGTTCAGGAGTGGCAGGACTTTCTATTGCAATTAAAACGGCAACTGCCTTACCTGAAAAAACAATACTGGTTGCCACTAAGGCTCACGAAAGTGAATCAAACACAAAGTATGCCCAGGGTGGAATTGCAGCAGTTTGGGATAAGCTGGATACTTTTGAAGATCATATTAAAGATACAATGGTTGCCGGGGATTATTTATCTGATCCTGAAGTTGTAAAAATGGTCGTAGAAGAAGCTCCTGATTGTATGAGGCAATTGATCAATTGGGGAACTGATTTCGATCAGAATTTGGAGGGAGAAATCGATTTAGGAAAGGAAGGAGGGCATTCAACAAATAGGATTCTTCATTATAAGGATGTGACAGGTTATGAAATAGAGAAGACTTTACTGGAGCAAGTGAGTATTTTACCAAATATCCAACTCTTGCCCTATCATTTTGCCATTGATTTAATTACGGATCACCATCTGACAAAAAAAACTGATCAAGATGAAATCTCCTGCTATGGAGCTTATATCCTAAACCAGAAAACAAATAAAATTGATACCTATCTGGCAACTTCCGTAATTCTTGCTACCGGTGGAATTGGCCAGGTGTATGCGGCAACAACGAATCCGGTAATTGCAACTGGCGATGGTATTGCCATGGCATACCGGGCAAAAGCCAGAATTACAGATATGGAATTTGTTCAATTCCATCCAACGTCTTTGTATCAACCTGGTGAAAGTCCATCTTTCTTGATATCTGAGGCGGTTCGAGGTTTTGGTGCATACCTCAGAAACAAAGCTGGTGAAAGGTTTATGCTAAAGGTTGATAAGCGCGGTGAACTCGCTCCCCGTGATATCGTTTCAAGAGCGATCAATACAGAACTGATCTTTACAGGTGATCCGCATGTCTTCCTTGATTGTACTCATTTGGATATGTCAGAATTTATTAAGCATTTTCCAAACATTTATGAAAAATGTAAAAGTTTGGGAATTGATCCTGAATCTCAATTTATTCCGGTCGTGCCGGCAGCGCATTACCTGATGGGAGGAATAGAGGTTGATTTGAATGGCTACAGTTCTGTTATAAACTTATTTGCTTGTGGGGAATGTTCTAGAACTGGACTTCATGGGGCAAACAGGCTGGCTTCAAATTCCTTGTTGGAGGCTTTGGTCTTCGGTAACAAAATTGCCGAAGAGATCATTCATAAGAGAAGTCATTTGAAATTGGATTCCATTCCGGAGATTCCAGAATGGGATGAAGAAGGTACTATGGTGCCGAAAGAAAATGTGTTGATCTCTCATAACAGAAAAACGATCCAAAATATCATGAGTGATCTTGTAGCGATTGTTCGTTCAAACGAGAGACTGGAAAAGGCTATGGACCATTTGAATTACCTATATCAGGATACTGAAAAAGCGTATGAGAAATCAAAACTGTCACCCCAGATCTGCGAATTAAGAAACCTTAATGCGATAGCCTATCTGATTGTTGATCAGTCTATGGACAGAAAAGAGAATAAAGGTGCCTTCTTCAGTCTTAATAATATTGAAGTGAAGCACTGATCAGTCCCATTTATTGGAACTGGACAGGCCTATTTTTCCTCCGCCTAAAAACAAAATTGCAAGTGATCCAAATAAGTATAAGCCATTTATTTCAAGCGCCCAATTGCCATGATTTCCAAGTTTAAAAATTTCATTTGAGTGAGCCAACAAAATGGCGACGACCATTGTTGCTGCAATAAAAAGGGAGGCTAATCTGGTTCTATATCCTATGATCAACAATAAGGGAGCAATCAACTCTCCTAGAAATACTGAATAGGCGAGGAATCCGGGCATGCCAATTTTTTGAATCATGTTTACGATACCATCAATCCCATAAATCAATTTATGATATCCGTGAAATAACATCAGGCCTCCAATTGATAGCCTTAAGATGAGCAAGCCAATATTTTGCTGTGTATTTTTCATCTGAGATAGAGCGCTTAAAAATAATGTAACTACGCTTTTTTTAAAGAGATTACTTCAAATTCGTCGGTTCTGGTCATTTGCTCAGCTAACTTAAGGATTATATCAGGAGGCGATGTAAGTTTGCGCTTAGTAAGATCTATCCAGGCACCATATATTTCTATCTCAGCAGCGAGTTTTCCATCTCCTCTAAAAATATTATGCAGAAATTTAAAACGTTCGCCTTTTTCAGAAAAACCTTTTAACAAAACCTCAACGGTAATATCTTCTCCCATGGAGATTTCTTTAATAAATTTCGTGTTTTCCTGGAATAGAATGGGGCCAATACTGAGCTTGTTGAACTCCTTCATCGAGAGTCCGTATTTTTTGAATAGGCGAACTCTCGATTCAGCAGCATAATCGTTATATGCGCTGTGGCGCATATGATTGTTGGGATCAAAGTCTGCCCAACGTGTCGGAAAGGTTACCTTAAAACTCATCTAAAAGAGTAATTTAAGATAACAGATCAGCAATTCTTTTGACAGCCTCTTTCAGTTCTTTTTGAGATGCTGCGTAACTAATTCGGATGCAGTTAGGGGCTCCAAAAGCATCACCTGTTACAGTGGCAACATTCGCTTTTTCTAGGACCAACATGGCAAAATCAGAAGCATTTTCAACCTTCGTGCCAGCAATGGTCTTTCCAAAATAATAGGAAACATCAGGAAAAACATAAAAAGCTCCCTGCGCAACATTGGTCTTGATGCCTTTTATCTCGCTTAACAATCCAATGATCAGATCCCTTCTGATCTTGAATTCATCTACCATATACTGAATTCGGGAAACAGGTTCGTCCAGGGCAGTTATAGTAGCTCTTTGGGCAATACAATTTGCACCTGAGGTAATTTGACCTTGCATTTTGTTACAAGCTTTGGCAATCCATTCCGGAGCACCAATATAGCCGATTCTCCAACCTGTCATGGCAAAAGCTTTTGCTACTCCATTAACTGTAATGGTCCTGTCATACATACTCTCAATAGCAGCAAAACTAAAGTTAGGCGTGCCATAATTGATATGTTCATAGATCTCATCTGAAAGGATATATATTTGCGGATGATTCTCCAATACTTTAGCCAAAGCTCTGTATTCGGCTTCTGTATACACCGTACCACTTGGGTTATTTGGTGAGTTAAAGAAAATCATTTTGGTTTTAGGAGTGATCGCAGCCTCGAGTTGTTCTGGCGTGATCTTAAAATCAGTCTCAATAGTTGATGGAATTTCAATATAAGTAGCTTCTGCTAAAATGCTGATCGCCGAATAGCTAACCCAATAAGGCGCTGGAAGTAAAACTTCATCTCCCGGGTTTAAAAGGACCATGGCCACATTGGCTATAGATTGTTTGGCCCCTGTTGAAACAACCACCTGGTTAATATTGTAGTCTAAGTTATTGTCACGCTTAAATTTTCTGCATATAGCCTCCCTAAGGTCTGCATATCCGTTTACAGGGCTGTATGAATTATAGTTGTCATTAATGGCTTGAATAGCTGCCTCTTTTATATAATCAGGCGTATTGAAATCTGGTTCTCCCAGACTTAAACTAATGATATCTTTTCCTTGTTCTTTTAATTCCCTGGCTTTGGCTGCCATGGCTAAAGTTTGTGATACGGGTAAACTTTTAATTCTGTCGGCATGAATGTGATGCATGACGCTAA
>NODE-358-length-16202-cov-6.84331_pt1 | contig 16202 bp, 15 predicted proteins | sample MGYA00139097_ERZ477577 | MGnify/ENA metagenome assembly ERZ477577
TTTCTCAAGCTCTGGGTTGGGCTTATAACCGGCTCTGTGGCCTTGACCGCGGATGCCTACCATACGCTTACCGATTCGATAAGCTCCGGAATTGTCATAGTCAGCGGGTGGGTGAGTAGTAAGCCGGCCGACGAAATGCATCCGTTCGGGCATGGCAGAAGCGATCTGATCAGTTCGGTGATCATCGGTGTATTGCTGGCGCTGATCGGTTTTGAGTTCATACTAAAGTCGGTGGAGCAGATACAAAGCGGGACCGGCGTCGATTATGGAAAGGCGGCAATCATCGTCACCGTGATCTCGATTCTGGTCAAAGAAGCGATGGCCCAATTCGCTTTCTGGGCTGCCCGCAAGACTGAAAACACCATTCTCAAGGCAGATGGCTGGCATCACCGGACGGACGCGCTCTCTTCGGTGGTGATTTTGATCGGTATTCTCTGTGGCTCGTTTGCCGACTGGATCGATGGGGCACTGGGTATTCTGGTGTCGCTGATGATCTTTTATGCCTCCTACGAAATTTTGAGAGACTCGGTAAGCCGTTTGATTGGTGAAACACCTGACCGTAAAGTTGTTGACAAGATAGATGCTCTGATTGAGAAAATGGATCTCAATGTTCGGCCTCACCATTTTCACCTGCACCGTTACGGCGATCATATTGAACTCACTTTTCACCTCACCATGGACGGCGATCTGACCCTCGAACAGGCCCACGACCAGGCCCACCGGATCGAGCAGGCATTGCGTGATCAGATGAGAATCGAGGCAACCATACATATGGAACCCCAGGAATAAAACGATGAGACAGATAGATTTGAGAAGCGATACGGTGACCCAACCCACCCAGAAAATGCGCGAGATCATGGCCGGGGCACCGGTGGGTGACGACGTCTTTGGGGACGACCCAACGGTTAACAGGCTCGAGGAATTGGCCGCTGGAATGCTTGGCAAAGAGGCAGCGATTTTTGCGCCCAGCGGTACCCAGACCAACCTGATTGCTTTGCTGGCACATTGTCAGCGCGGCGATGAATACATTGTCGGCCAGGTGGCGCACACCTATCGATACGAGGCTGGCGGGGCCGCCGTTCTCGGCTCTATCCAGCCCCAGCCGCTCGATTTCAATCCCGACGGCACCTTTGATTTGAATCGTGTCGAACAGGTGATCAAACCAGACGATTATCATTTTGCCAGATCGAAGCTGCTCTGTGTGGAAAATACTCACAACGGGCTGGCGCTGCCGCTCGACTATTTTCCCAGGGTTGCAGAGTTGGGTGCTGATCACGGGTTAAGTCTGCATCTTGATGGCGCCAGGATATTCAACGCTGCAGTCAAATGCGCTGTCGACGTCACCGAGATTGCCCAACATTTTGACACCGTGTCCGTCTGTCTGTCAAAGGGGCTCGGCGCCCCGGTAGGCTCCTTACTGTGTGGTGATGAACCAACCATCGCCCGGGCCAGGCGCTGGCGAAAGATGGTGGGTGGGGGCATGCGCCAGGCAGGCATCATTGCCGCAGCGGGTATTTTCGCCCTCGAGAACCACGTTGAACGGCTGCAGACAGATCATGATCACGCCCATCTGCTCGCCGAAGGGTTGGGCACGATTGAGGGCTATACGGTTGAATACCCCGAGGCCCAGACCAATATGGTTTTTGTCTCGCCGCCGGCCGACAAGGCGTCGGGACTGCAGAGTTATCTGGCCGATCATAAGGTGAAGATACTCGGCGGTAGTAGAATCAGGTTGGTCACTCATCTGGATATCAATAGGGAAGATGTTGAACGGGTCATCGCTCTGATCAAGTCCTACGGAAGTTGACCGTCTGAGTGGACCGAGACGGTTAACCCGGTTTATCAGTTCTGGTTGATCTATTGTTACATATTACTGATTAGAGGAGTGAGCAATAGCGCCGACGGCCTCGATGGTGTGCGTGTTGTGCCGGTAGTTCTTGCGGCAGCGCCATTTCTCGCTTTGTTAGTCTTTCTGTCCTGATTTTTCAAGATTTGCCTTCTCTTTTTGGCTCTCTTCGCCTACTGTGCACAAGGAAGGGTGGCCGCTGGCTGGACTGGTCTCGAAAGCGGCCGTTATGTGAATAAACACGAAACCCACCTTTGCTTGACAGGGGGCTGTTATGCTTGGTAATTCATGCAAAGTTTGATTTTAACGGGTTGCTCTATATAACACATTAATGCAGTTAAATCTCAGTCTGAGGTGCCCTGATGTCTGCAGAATTGGTTCTATCCGGTGCGATCTTCATCGGACTTGCCCTCCTGATTCCCACCATCATGGTATTGACCGCGGTTTTCGGCCCCCGTTCTGGCGGTGAAGCCAAAAATGCTCCATACGAGAGCGGTGTCGAGCAGGTGGTCGGTATGGCCGACCAGAAATTCAGTGTCAAATTTTACCTGCTGGCAATTCTTTTTCTGATTTTCGATATCGAAGCGGTGTTCATGTATCCGTGGGCGGTCAGTCTGCGGGAACTGGGTGTGTTTGGTTTCGTTGAGATGGTCGTGTTTATTCTCCTGCTTCTCACCGGATTGATTTACATCTTAAGGAAAGGGGTGCTCAATTGGCGTTAGGATTAGAAGCCGGTCTCGGCGATTCGGTATTGACGACTAGACTGGATGAGATCATCAATTGGGGCCGGCAGTATTCGCTCTGGCCCATGGTCTTCGGTACGGCCTGCTGTGCAATCGAGTTCATGAGTGCGGCCGCATCCCAGCACGATATTTCAAGGTTCGGGGCCGAGGTGGTCCGTTTTTCCCCGCGGCAGGCAGATCTGATGCTGGTCTGCGGCACCATCAGTTATAAACAGGCGCCTATACTCAAGCGTATCTACGAACAGATGCCTGATCCTCGCTGGGTCGTTTCCATGGGTGCATGTGCAAGTTCAGGCGGGATTTACGACAACTACTGCACGGTGCAGGGTATCGACACCGTGATACCGGTGGATGTCTACATTTCGGGCTGTCCCCCTCGACCCGAGGCGGTGCTTGACGCCCTGATAAAGATTCAGGAAAAGATACAGACCGAAAGCGTGTTAGTTGACCGACATATAGATTTCAAAGGAATCCTCGACTGATTATGACTGATTCGCTGACCGACAAACTGCAGGTAATTTTCCCCGATTTTGAGCCCAGAAAAGTGCTGGATTACACGGTATTGGATGTGGATTCAGAGGCGATACCACAGGTAATGAAGCGGCTCAAGACCTACCCGGATCTTGGCTTTTCCATGCTGCTCGATATCACTGGCATAGACTATCTCACCTATCCGCAGCGACCCGCTGCCAGATTCTGCGTCGTCTATACACTGCGCAACTGGAAAAAAAACTGGCTGCTCCAGGTTCGTACCCCGGTGGCTGACCCGGACCGGGGAGTGGAGTCCGTTGCCCATCTCTGGGGTTCAGCTGACTGGGCGGAGCGTGAGGTCTACGATCAATACGGCATCATCTTCAGAAACCATCCCGACCTCAGGCGGATACTCAACCACTGGCAGTTCGAGGGGCATCCGTTGCGCAAAGACTACGATATCTTCAAAGGCCAGGTCTGCTACCAGGCTGACAGTCTCGAAAAAGAGATCAGGGCCCGGCTGACGGCCAAAGGTATCGATGAGAGCACCATGCAGGACATCAACACCGAGATAATGTTTCTCAATCTCGGCCCCTCCCATCCCGCAACTCACGGAGCGATTCGGATATTCACCGCCCTCGATGGCGAGACCATCATTGCCAATGTAAACGAGATCGGCTACCTGCATCGAGGTTTTGAGAAGACGGCGGAAAACCGCACCTATAACCAGATCATCCCGCTGACCGACCGGCTCAATTACTGTTCGGCGCTAATGAACAACATCGGCTACGTCAAGGCGGTTGAATCGTGGCTCGGGCTCGAGATCACCGAGCGGGCCATGTTCATGCGGGTGATTCTTTCCGAGTTTTTCAGGGTCCAGGATCATCTGGTCTGTCTGGCGGCAAACCTTGTCGATATGGGCGGGTTGACCAACTACTGGTATCTCTACAACGAAAAAGAAGCCTCCTATGATCTGATCTCCCGGTTGACCGGGGCTCGGCTGACCAGTTCATTTACCCGGATCGGAGGTATGTACCGCGATTTTTATGAGGGCTGGGAAAATGATATGGAGCGCCAGCTCAAGGATATCGAAAAAGGGGTAAACGACTCGCTCAAGCTGGTGCTGCAGAATCGTATCGTTCACGACCGGACTCAGGGTACCTGTGTCCTCACCCCTGAAACGGCGCTCTCCTACGGCTATACCGGCCCCAATCTGCGCTCAACGGGAATATCTTTCGATCTGAGAAAGGACGATCCCTACTACAATTACGAGGCCTTCGATTTCTGCGTGCCGGTCGGCAGTTACGGCGACATTTATGACCGCATGATGGTCCGTTTCGAAGAGATTTTCGAGTCGATAAAGATCATTCGTCAGGCCATGAAGATGATTCCCGACGGACCTGTATTTGTCGATGACCACCGGGTTGCCCTGCCTCCCAAAGATCAGGTCTATAACAAGATCGAAGGGCTGGCCAATCACTTCAAACTTATTTTTGACGGGGTAAAGACGCCTGCCGGCGAGTGGTACGATGGTTATGAAGCCGCCAACGGCGAGCTGGGCTTCCATTTTGTCTCCGACGGTTCGGGCACCCCTTATAAACTGAAGGTTCGCCCTCCCTGTTTTTATGCGATGGGTGGGTTCCACGAGATGATCGAAGGAGAGATGATCGCCGACGCGGTCATCAATCTCGGCAGCATCAATATCATAGGCGGAGAGCTGGACAGATGAGTGATCGTTCAGAGTTGATAATCACTGGGGAACCTTTCGAGTTCGATGCAGAGCGGGATGCGGAGTTCGAACAACAGATCGTGCGCTACCCGATCAGGGAATCGATGATCATGCCGGCGCTGTGGATGGCTCAGGAACAGCAGGGATGGATCAGCGCCGAGGCGATCGAGTACATCGCCGAGCGGATAGGCACTTTTCCGGCCAAAGTATTTGAGCTGGCAACCTTTTACACCATGTATCACCTCAAACCGGTGGGCAAGAACCATATTTGCGTCTGCCGGACCCTGTCCTGCTGGTTGCGCGACAAACAGGCGATCGTTGACTATCTGGCCGAAGAAATTGGGATCAAACCGGGGCAGATCAGCGAAGACGGTCGCTTCAGCCTGGAAGAGGTGGAGTGTTTGGGGCATTGCGGGACCGCACCGGTGGTCCAGGTCAACGGCGATTTCCACGAAGAAATGGATCTGGATAAATTCAAAGCGCTGCTGGCGACGCTCGAATAGGGGAGGGTGGACGAAGATGGAAGTGAAGATTCTCAGCACCAAATTCGACATCGAAAACGCTCATCTTATCGATGTGGCCAAGAGCCATGGCGCCTACCAGACGCTGGACAAACTCTTTTCCATGACGCCCGAGGATGTAATCAACGAGGTCAAGGACAGCGGTCTCAGAGGACGCGGCGGTGCAGGGTTTCCGGCCGGGGTGAAATGGAGTTTTCTGCCCAAGGATCTGGACAAGCCAACTTATCTGGCGGTCAACTCAGACGAATCTGAACCGGCCACTTTCAAGGATCGCTATATTCTGGTCAAGGATCCGCATCTGATGATCGAAGGCATCATCATCTGCTGCTATGCAATTGGCTGTCACGACGCCTATATCTATATCCGCGGAGAGTACACTTCCCAGGTCAAAGCCCTGCAGCGGGCCATCGATGAGGCCTATGAGGCGGGTTATCTGGGCGAGACCGTTGACGGTAAGGATTTCCGCCTCGATGTCACCGTACATCGGGGAGCGGGCGCCTATGTCTGCGGCGAGGAGACGGCGCTGCTCGAATCGATCGAAGGCAAAAAGGGGCAGCCCCGCTCAAAACCACCCTTTCCCGCCGTGGTTGGACTTTACGAATGCCCAACCATTATCAACAACGTCCAGACCATCGCCTCGCTGCCTTTCATTATCCAGGAAGGGGCCGATGCCTATAAAGCTCACGGCACCGAAAAGAGCTGTGGAACGCACCTGTTCGGTATCTCCGGCCATGTGGAGAAACCGGGGATGTATGAATTGCCGCTTGGTCTTCCACTCATGGAAGTGCTCGAAAAAGTAGCGGGCGGCGTCTGGAAGGGCAGAAAGCTCAAGGGAGTGATACCGGGAGGCAGTTCGACACCGGTTCTGACGCCCGAAGAGGCCAAGACGGTCAACCTTGACTACGAATCGATGGCCGAGCACAAAACCATGTTCGGATCAGGCGGTATAGTGGTGCTCGATGAAACGGTGGATATCGTCAAACTGGTTGAAAACCTGATTTATTTTTACCACCACGAATCGTGCGGCCAGTGCACCCCCTGTCGGGAAGGGCTGGGCTGGATGCTGAAAATTGTCAAGAAGCTGCTGGCCGGCGAAGGTTCGATGGCGGACATCGACCTGCTGGTCGAGCTCTGTGACAATATCGAGATGAAAACGGTCTGCGTGTTGTCGGCAGCCTGTACGATGCCGGTGCGCAGTTACCTTAATAAGTTTAGACATGAGTTTGAGGCCTACGTCTCCGATGCTGCCTCGTAAATCAGTATGAAAAGGACGATCCATGGCTGAAATGGTGAAGCTCTTCGTAAACGGCCAGGAAGTGGAGGTCGAATCGGGTAAGAACCTGATCGATGCCCTCAAGGTGGTGGGCATCGAAATTCCGCACTTCTGCTATCATCCGGCTCTTGGAGCCGACGGCAACTGCCGTATGTGCCTGGTGGGCATTGAGGACGGCAGACCGCCGCTGGTTCCGGCCTGTAAAACACCGGCCCAGGAAGGGATGAAAGTGCAGCTCGATGCCGAGCATATCAAGAAGATCCAGCGTGATGTGCTTGAATTCGAGCTGATCAACCACCCCGTCGACTGTCCGGTCTGCGATCAGGCCGGCGAGTGCGCCCTGCAGGACTATTATATGAATTACAGCCTGGACGACAGCCGCATGCGGGTCGACCAGGTCACCAAGGGCAAGCGGATGGACTTTGGCTCGGGGGTGGTGCACGATCAGGAACGCTGCGTGCTCTGCGGTCGCTGTGTACGTTTCACCCGGCAGATCACCAAAACCGGCGAGCTGGGCATCGTCAACCGGACCGATGCTGCCCGGGTGTCGATTTTCCCCGGCAGACCGCTGAATAATCGCTATGCCTTGAATATCGTTGAAATTTGCCCGGTCGGGGCAATGACCTCGAGTGATTTCAGGTTCAAGCAGCGGGTCTGGTTTCTGAAAAAGGATCCGGGCATCTGTCACGGCTGCAGCAGAGGCTGCAACATCTATATCGATCATCATCAGGAAAAATACAAAGACGACGTCATCTATCGCTACCGAGCCCGTACCAACCTCAATGTCAACGGCTATTTTATCTGCGATCCCGGAAGGTTGAGTTATGCTGGTGAGAATCAAAACCGGCAGACCACCACCGTGGTGGACGGCAGCATCATCGGTTTCGATGAGGGCATAGAAGCCCTGCGCGAGCGGCTCGACCGGGCCCGCAAGCCGCTGATGCTCATCTCTCCGGACTGTTCACTGGAACAGATGTGGGCGGTTAAAAGAATTGCCGCCCTTTACGGCGCCGATCTGTCCGGCTACAGCGACAGCTATGTTGTCGAGGGGGATGGTGATGACTATCTGATCAACGACGACAAGGCGGCCAACCGCAGAGGTTTGGAGCTGCTCGATATCGATTTCAGCAGAGAGCAGTTCATCGCTGATCTGCAGCATACCGACCTGCTGGTCAACTTCAATAACGACCTGTTTTTCGGCGGTGTCGACGAAGAGCTCAAGGCGCTGCTCGACAAGACCCAGTCCATTGCCGTATGCAGTCACCAACTGCCGGTCTATGAGTCCGCCGCAGTGCTGCTGCCGACGGCATCGTACAGTGAGTATGGCGGTACCATCGTCAACGAGGATTACGTGCTGCAGCGTTTCGAAAAGTCCTTGTTCAAGAACCAAGACCCCAAAGATATTCTCGAAATCACCAGGTTGCTTGGGGGTGCGATCATCGACGCTTCCCACGCCTGGCCGGGAATCAGGCAATCGGTTGCCAGTCTGGCCGATATAGACCCTGAAGCGATACCTGCCGAGGGCATAAATCTGCAAAACAGCGAGGATACCGATGTCGGCGCTTGATATTCTGCTCGTCATTTTACGAATCGCCTTCGGGGCGTTCGTACCGCTCAGCTTTGTGGCGGTACTGGTGTGGATGGAACGGAGGGGTGCCGCTTTCTTTCAGGACCGGGCCGGTCCCAACCGCGCCAATGTCTTGGGATTCAGGGCCGGTGGTCTGATCCAGAATGCCGCCGATGGCATCAAGTTGGCGTTCAAGGAAGATATCGTTCCGGGCCACGTCAAACACAAGTTCTATTTCATATTGGCGCCGATGCTGGTTTTCATCACCGCCCTGCTCTGTTTTGCGGTCATTCCCTTCGCCGATGTGTTGGTCCTTGGGGATAAACATTACATCATGCAGGCAGTACCGATGGATATTGGTATTCTCTGGTTCCTGGCCGTGGTTGGCTTCGGAGTCTACGGCATTATCCTCGCTGGCTGGTCTTCCCATAACAAATACGGAATGTTGGGCGGCTTGCGAGCCGCCGCTCAGGTGATCAGCTACGAAATTCCCATGGGCTTGGCGCTGGTCAGCCTGCTGGCTGTGTACGGGACCGTGAATCTAACCGAAATGGCCCAGTTCCAGGGTAAGTTGTTATTCGGCTTCATCCCCATGTGGGGAGTGGTTCTGCAGCCCCTGGGAGTGATCATTTTCATCGTGGCCGCCTTTGCCGAGACCAATCGCACGCCATTCGATCTGGCCGAGGGTGAGAGTGAGATCGTCGCCGGCTTCCACGTCGAGTACAGCGCCATGAAGTTCGCCCTGTTCTTCATGGGTGAATATGTGGCCATGTTCGTCTCCTCGGCGCTGATTGTTACCCTCTATTTCGGCAGCTTCCAGATTCCCTGGCTGAACACCGAGACCCTGGTTGCCAATGCCCGACCGCTGGTCATATTGATAATGATCGGACTGCCGGTGATCGGCTATTTCTTCGGAGCCTGGATAAAGAAGAACAACCGCAGCCACTATTACCGGGAAAATGACCCACGTAAAAAGGAGACAGCCGTTTACATCAGCCTGCTCTGGTCGCTGGTTGCGGTGACCGAGATCGTGCTGCTCGCCTATCTGGTATTTGCCCACGGCGGGGTGGCGGACCGGATCCTGGTGGCCTTGCTGCAGATTGGCACCTTCCTTTTCAAAACTTTTCTGATGTGTTTCGTCTATGTCTGGGTCAGGTGGACGTTGCCGCGCTTCCGTTATGATCAGCTTCAGAAGATCGGCTGGGAGAAATTGCTGCCGCTGGCCCTGTTGAACATATTCATCACCAGCGCGATCATAGTTTCGTTTGGCTGAGGGAATCCGTTATGAGCATTAAAGTACGCACCGTTGAACGAAAAGGCAGAACTTTCCTGGAGCAGCTCTACCTGGTTGAAATAGCCAAGGGCATGACCGTGACGCTGGGTCACTTTTTCAGGAACCTGCTCGACAACTCTAGGCTCTATGTCCGGCACTATCCGGAGGTGCAACCGGAAATCAGCGCCCGCTGGCGCGGACGGCATCGCCTCACCAAGCATGAGGACGGCAGTGTCAAATGTGTTGCCTGTTTCATGTGCCAGACCAATTGCCCATCCAATTGCATCATGATCGAGGCGGGAGAGCGCTTAGACGGCAGATCGGAGAAGATGCCCACTCGCTTCGACATTGATCTTCTCGAGTGTATTTACTGTGGCTATTGTGTGGAGGCCTGCCCGATGGACGCGATCAGAATGGATACCGGCATTTTTTCGGTGACCAGCTATTCCCGTGAATCAATGGTTCTGGGGCTGGAGGATCTGCTGGAGACGCCCGGTGCTTTCGATGAAGCCGAATATAAAAAGGGAGGTGGCTGATCGATGCTTACTACCTACTTATTCTTTGGACTTGCTTTGCTGGCAGTGCTCGGCGCGCTGGGTCTGATAATTTTTAAGCATCCGATGAATGGGGCGATGAGCTTTGTCGTGACCCTGATCTCCCTGGCCGGTCTCTATGCCCTGCTGTCCGCCAAGTTGATCTTTGCCATCCAACTCATCGTCTATGCCGGGGCAATTATGTCGCTGATCGTGTTCATCATCATGTTTTTGAACATTCAGGAAAAAGATCTGCCCCTCGACCCCAATCGCTGGTTCTATGTGGCCGGAGGGATCGTTGTGGTGGCGCCGATTGCCGGCCTGCTTATCAATATTTCCAGGACCCTGCCGGCTACCGAGGTAACGGTGTTCGATGACGGTTTCGGCAGCGTCAAGGAAGTCGGGCAACTTCTTTTCACCCAATGGCTGCTGCCCTTTGAAATCGTTTCGATTCTGCTGCTGGTCGCCCTTGTGGGGGCGGTTGTGCTGGCCGGCAAACGGGAGGTGAACTGATGATTACACACTATATGTCATTGAGCGTCATACTCTTCTGCCTGGGGATTCTGGGGGTCGTCTCGAGAAGAAACGTCTTCATCGTCTTCATGTCCATAGAACTGATGCTCAATGCCGCCAATCTGGGCTTTGTGGCCATGAGCCGACTGCATGTCAATATGGACGGCCACGTATTGGCCCTGATGGTGATGGCCGTGGCCGCAGCCGAAGCGGCATTGGCGCTGGCGGTGATAATTCTTCTGCACAAGCACAAGGGCAACCTTGACACCAATATTTTCAGTCTGTTGAAGGGGTGATCGAATGACACACACTGTCACATACCTTGGCTTCATTCCCCTGCTGCCGCTGGCAGGAGCCCTGGTCTTAGGACTGATGTATCTGTCCACCTGTCGGGGTAAACAGATTTCGGAACGAATTTATGGGGTCCTGGGGTGCGCCGGTCCGGTGCTTTCCTTTTTCATGGCCGTTAAAGTTTTCTTTGCACTCATGTCTCTGCCTGCCCAGGAGCGCTTTTTAACTCACAAAGCCTTCACCTGGTTTGCCGTCGGCGATTTGAATGTGTCGATGGGTTTTCTGGCCGATCCGCTCAGTTCTCTGATGCTGCTCTTCGTCACCTTTGTCGGCTCGCTGATCCACATCTACTCCATCGGCTATATGGCCGGTGACAAGAACTACGGCAAATTCTTCGCCTATCTCAATCTTTTTCTCGGCTCGATGCTGATCCTCGTTCTCGGTGACGGTCCGGTGGTCATGTTCGTCGGCTGGGAGGGTGTGGGCCTCTGTTCTTACCTGCTTATCAGTTTCTGGAGCGAAGATTCCGAAAATGTGGTGGCCGGCAACAAGGCTTTTATCGTCAACAGGATCGGTGATCTCGGATTCGTCCTGGGAATGGCTTTTCTATTCTGGGGGATCGGGGCCGATGGCTTTGATTATCTCTCCCTGAAAGCAAATGCGCACCACCTTACTGCCCCGATTGGATTAACCGTCTGCCTGCTCCTGTTTGTCGGCGCTACTGGTAAATCGGCCCAGATTCCACTCTACGTCTGGCTGCCCGATGCGATGGCTGGCCCAACACCGGTTTCCGCCCTGATCCATGCGGCCACGATGGTGACCGCTGGTGTCTACATGGTGGCCCGTTTCAGCTTTATCTATGCCCAGGTCCCTGCTGCCGGAGAGGTGGTGGCCTGGATCGGCATACTGACCGCCCTGTTGGCCGCAATATTCGCCATGTTTCAGAGTGACATCAAGAAGATCCTGGCCTATTCGACCGTCTCCCAGCTCGGCTATATGTTTGCCGGAGTTGGCGTGGCAGCCTATTCGGCCGGTATTTTCCACGTCTTCACCCACGCCTTTTTCAAAGCCCTGCTCTTTCTCGGAGCCGGTTCGGTGATTCTGGCCCTGCACCATCAGCAGAACATCTGGAAGATGGGCGGCCTGCAGTCCAAGCTGCCGATCACCTACTGGACCATGCTGATCGGTGGTCTTGCCCTGGCCGGCTGCCCGCCGTTTGCCGGTTTTATCTCCAAGGATGAGATTCTCTATTCGGCTCTGGCCACGGGCCATGTCGGCATCTGGGCGATCGGTGTCCTGGTGGCCGGGATGACAGCCTACTATACCTTCCGCATGATCTTTGTGGTCTTTCACGGCAGTCCGCGTGACCAGGAGGCCTACGATCATGCCCACGAGTCACCCAAAGTCATGACCATCCCCCTGCTGATCCTGGCAGCCGGTTCCCTGTTCGCCGGGTCCGCCAATATTCCAGCCATCTTTGGTGGTCATCAGCGGGTATCCCACTGGCTGGCGCCGAGCCTCGTTGAACACCATCCCCATGGCGGGCTCGGATTGGAAATCCTGGCCATCGGGGCATCAATCCTGGCCTTTGTGATCGGCATCAGCATCGCTTACCGCAAATTTACCGTCAAGGTCGACGAGCCTGATTACCAGGGTCTTTACAATTTTTGTTACCACAAATTCTATGTCGATGAGCTCTATCACTGGGTTATCGTGGCGCCGTACCAGTTTGCCGGCAAGGCGATCAGCAGGGTGCTGGAGCCCTACGTCACCGATGCTCCGGTTCAGGCCAGCGGCTGGCTCTACCGTATGTGCGGCTTGGCGTTTAAGGTCGTTCAGGTCGGCTACGTAAGGATCTATGCGGTCTATATGGTTATCGGTCTGTCGATTTTGAGCCTGCTGGTCTCTCGGTCATTGAACTTCTAAGGGTGAATCGATGTTTGAACATTTGATCTCAATCATGATTTTTGTCCCCATCATCGCTGGGCTGGCGACCTTTGTCCTGCCACTCAGCAGAGAGGCGGCCAGGATAGTCGGGCTGGCGGTTTCGGTGGTCGTGGTGCTGCTGGGGCTCAAATTGTTCCTGTCCTTCAGCGGAGCCAGCGGCTCGTTTGAGTTCGTCGAGTATGCCCCGATCAATGAATCACTGGGAATTGCTTACAGTCTTGGGGTTGACGGTATTTCCATCCTGGTGCTGTCCGCGGCCGCGCTGCTTTTCCCGATGGTTTACCTGCTTTTTCAGACCAAAGCCAAAGGCTACTATGGCAATCTGCTGATTGTGCAGGGAGCCATGATTGGGGCGGTAGCTGCAACCGATATGGTGCTCTTTTACGTATTCTGGGAGGTCATGCTGCTGCCGGTCTTTTTTATGATCGGTCTTTATGGCGGGCCCAACCGGCTGCCGGCGACGATAAAGATAACCATTTATACCATTGCCGGATCACTGTTGATGCTGGCCTCCATCATCTACCTGGGGATTTCCTACCACGCCCAGAGCGGCGAATGGAGCTTCGCGATGACCAATTTCAGCGAGATGTCGCTGACGGGCTCCACCGCAACTCTTGCGTTTGTCGGCTTCATGATTGCCTTCGCCATCAAGATCCCGCTGTTTCCCTTTCATACCTGGCTGCCCGATGCCTATACCGAGGCGCCCACAGCGACGACCTTTGTGCTGTCCGCGGTTATGGCCAAAATCGGAGTGTATGGGGTGATTCGTTTTGTGGTCCCGGTGTTCGATGAGAGTTTTGCCCGTTATGCCCTCATTCTTGCCTGCTCGGGTGTAATCGGCATGATGTACTGTGGTATTGCTGCTCTGGCCCAGAAGGATTTCAAGCGAATGCTGGCTTTTTCTTCGGCTTCGCACATGGGCATCATCGCCCTGGGTATTTTCTGCATGAACATTCAGGCGCTGACCGGAACGCTGTACCAGATTGTCGCCCATGCCACCAGTACGGGTGTTCTCTTCCTGTTGCTCGGTATTATCGAGGAGCGTACCGAGAGTAGAAACATCGATGATTTTGGCGGTCTGGCGGCCAAGGCCCCGGTCTTTGCCTTCTTTTTCGCAGTGGCAATGCTGGCCTCGGTCGGTCTGCCCGGCACCTCCGGTTTCATTGGCGAATTTTTGATAATTCTCGGAGCGGTCAAATTTAACCCGATAATTGCCGTGTTTGCCGGAACCACCCTGATCATAGGGGTGTGCTATATGCTGTGGCTCTTTCAGCGTGTCTTTTTCGAGAAGCCCTCAAGCAAGCTGGCAGATTTCAGCGATCTGTCGGCCATCGAGATCCTGACCATTCTGCCCATTGTCATCCTGATCGTGGTCATGGGCATCTACCCACAGCCCTTCATCGCCAAGATCGAACCTTCGGCCGAGCGGCAGATGGCGGTTATTGAAAAAGTTCAGCAGATAGCTGATAATCGGATCGAACCACTAAAACCAGGCCAAGAATTGAAGACGGGAGACCTGTAATGCACGATTTCATGGCGATTCTTCCACTTGTTGCAACCGGCGCTGGCGCCATTCTGGTAATGTTGGCGGCGGCGTTTGAGAGTTTCAAGAAGGAAGGGATTTCTATTCTCGGCATCGGCCTTTTTGCGTTTGCGTTTTTCGTTCAACTCACCGTGGAGAGCGGGGCACCCATCACGCCATACGGATCAGTGTTCAACGGCATGCTGGTCACCTCGACCTTCACCAAAGGAGCCGGTCTGATCATTCTGGCCTGCGGCTTCTTCTCGGCCATCGCCTCGCAGACCTATTTCACCCAGAATGAGGGATTCGTCCTCGAGTATTACTGCATGATGCTGTTTGCCGCCTGCGGCATGCTGCTGATGACCATGGCCGCAGAGTTGATCACTGTCTTTATTGCCCTGGAAATTATGTCGCTGGCCATCTACACGCTGATAGCAAGTGACCGCAGATCGGTATTGCGCTCCGAAGCGGTGTTGAAATACCTGATGCTTGGTGCCTTTGCCGGAGCCTTTTTCGTCATGGGCTCGGTATTCATTTATGCAGGTGCCAAGAGCACAAAATTTGCAGACATCGGGCGGGTGGTAGCAGAAACCGGATTTCTCACCAATCCGGCTCTGGTCGGCGGCTCGCTGCTGATTCTTGTGGCCTTTTTATTCAAAGCAGCGGCGTTTCCATTCCATGCCTGGGTGGTCGATGTCTATGACGGCGCTCCGGTGCCGGTAACGGGCTTCATGGCCACAGCGGTAAAAACCGCAGTATTTGCTGTATTTGCCAATTTTCTGGTGATCAACGGCCAACTGCAGGAAGGGTGGGTCAACTACCTGTTCTATATTTCCGTGCTGACCATGTTTGTCGGCAACCTCATCGCCATCGGTCAGAACAGTCTCAAACGGATGCTGGCGGCCTCGGGTATAGTCCATACCGGCTATCTGATTATCGCCCTGGTTGCCGTCAACAGCGAGGGGTTCACCGGTTCGACCATCATCTTTTATCTGGCAGCCTATGCGGCTTCAACCCTGGGTATCTTTGCAGCGCTCTCCTACCTTGGAGGAGAAGGGGAAAAGCGGAACTCATTCGAGGACTTCAATGGCCTGGCCAAAGTCAGGCCCTATTCGGCAGCCTGCATCGCCATTTTTCTTCTGAGTATGGCGGGGATTCCGCCCACTGCCGGCTTTATGGGTAAATTCTATATCATTGCCGGGGCCTTCCAGGGAGGCTACATCAGTCTTGGTGTATTGGGCATTTTCAGTTCTATTCTGTCCATGTGGTATTACTTGAGGCTGATCATTGCCATGTATTTCAGGGAGCCAGAGGAAGATTTCGAGGTGGCGGAGATGACGCTTGCGCCTCTGGGCACCTTTGTCCTGGCCTTGTCGGTCTTTGCCATCAGTTTTATTCCCGTTGTCATATAAAGAGAAGTGCTGCAGAACTGAGAATAAACCGAGATTGAACAGAGGAGTTGCACGATGAAAGCCAAAGATATTCTTGACGATAAAGGAACAAGGGTCGTCACCATTCATATGGAGAATCTGCTGGTTGATGTGATGTCACATTTTCTGGTTAACCGGGTTGGCTCGCTGGTGGTGGTTGACAAGTTTGACAAGATCCTGGGCATCGTTGCCCCGGTCGACGTGCTGCAGGCAGTCCATAAGGATCCGGAGAGCATATCCACAATGACGGTTCGGGAGGTGATGAGCGAAGATGTCATTGTTGCCGGCCCCGACGAATCCATCGAAAGATTGATGGCGATCATGACCGAGAATCGAATCAGGCACATACCGATAATCGAGGAGGGGAAACTGGCTGGAATTGTCTCGATCGGTGACGCGGTCAAGGCCCAGCTGACCGTCCATGAAGTCCAGATCAGCTACCTCAAGGATTATATCGAGGGGAAATACCCGGCCTGATCAACAGGTTCCATCAGTCAGGTAGTAGAGGCCATGGGCAAAAGCGTCAAAGAGATTCGGCGTTCC
>NODE-359-length-16171-cov-9.44397_pt1 | contig 16171 bp, 19 predicted proteins | sample MGYA00139097_ERZ477577 | MGnify/ENA metagenome assembly ERZ477577
GAAAATTTCCTGTCGCCAGGTCATCTCAGCATAGCTGAGCACAGCTCCGCGGGTGACCAGCTTACGGGCCTCGCCGTTGCGCAGATAAGTTCTGTCATCGAGTTTTTTAAGGAGCTCTTGTTCATCCGTTGCGATCAGGTCGATCGCCTTGAGTTGAAGCGCCTCTTGAGCCGCGGTTGAGATTGAATCGCGCACGATCTGCTCGGCCCAATCACGATTTCTGCCTCGTTGCTCTGCGAGACTGCGCGCGTAGGCGACCGCATCGTTAACCACCTTTTCCATCATGGTCTTGCCCTGTTCGCTGTCACCGGTTCCGCCAACGCCTATTGATACCGGATGAGCCGCACCGATATTGGTGCCGGGGGCCATTGCAGCAAAATCAGCAGCAAGGGTGATCAGGGCGCCGGCTGAGGCCGCCCGGGCTCCCGAGGGGTAAACGTAAACGATGACCGGAATTTTAGAAGCGAGGATCTTCTGGATAATGACGCGCATCGAACTGTCAAGTCCGCCTGGCGTGTCGAGCTCAATCAGAAAGGCCTGTGCGCTACCCTTGTTGGCTTCATCCAGTTCGATACTGATGAAATCAGCCAGTACCGGGTTGATGACCCCGGCGACACGCACCACTCTGATATTCGCAGGGGCAGTGATTTCTTCGGCCTTGAGCAGTAATCCTGTGCTTAACAGCACCAGGATGACCAGGCTGCTGAGGTAGGCAGGTTTTAGCATACTTCAATCATATCAAGGCATGCTTATGTGTCAAAAAAAGGTCGCGCTGACAGTAGGATAGAAGTGATTGCTGATACTTTTTGTAAGGCGGGGATAATTGTTGAGGTTGCAAGATCTAGTGTGCCACAGATCATTAATCTGTCGCGCTTTATTGTTGGCTCTTGAAGTTTTAAGGACAAAAGCGAAACCGACGGTTTTGATTTGTCTCTAAAGTTTTTCACTATGCTCAGAATAAAACAGAGCAACAGATCGTGAATCTGTTGCTCATATTAGGAGTCTAATGCAGCAAAGGCAACCATTGACGCGAATGCTCGCTTTGTCATCAGTCTGAACCTTTATCCTCTTACTGTGATCTCTACGTTGAGCTCTTCGGCAACATCGTCGAGTCCTTCTTCGATAGATTCTGGCGTTGCACCTCCGGTGAGATGAATATGGATATCCATCAGGTAAAGCGAGGTTCCGCTCTCCGGGGTCGTTTTGACGATGGATTTGAGGTCGATTATGTTCAATGAATTGTCGGCAAGATATTGGCTGATCTTGTAGACGATACCCGCCTGGTCCAACCCCTCAACATGAATGGTCGCGATGGCCGCATTGGACTGGCCGACGGCGCTACGCTCTTTTAGAGGTCGAATGAAGGCTGATATGCTCCTGGTCTTTTCCATCTCTGCACAACGATCCAGGAGCTTTGCCTCAATTTTCTCGTCGCTTGATGAGAAGAGCAGGTTGATCGTGAATTCATCAGACAGCATCGACATGGTGCTGTCTTCAAGGTTGCATCCGGTTTCATAAAGCACGCTGGTTACGTCTGCAACAATACCAGGTCGATCTTTGCCAAAAGCGGTCATGATATAACGGTTTTGCATCTGTCCCTCCGTCCCTTATGCTGGTTAAGTAATCAAAGCTGTTTCATTCTCGCACTTTCTGGTGATTACTTCAATCGCTTGTCTTTGTGTGTTATTGCTTCCAGCTTCTTTCTCTTGATTTTGTTCCGTAAAATATCGAAATCTCTATTTCATTACACACTCAAAGACTGTTCTTTATGGTATTCTTATAACGTTGACACATGACTAATTCTTATTGGGAGATCTTTTATGAACGAGAAGAATGAAGAAAAAGTGGATGAGGAAGAAATAGGTCGTTACGAGAAGTTGGCCTCGAGGACAGCTGATCTTCTTGAAGAGGGCAAAAAGACTTTTGATGAAGCCCTCAAAAAGGCTAAAGAAGAGCTTTCTTCAGCGGGTGATTTTTCACGTGAGCAAGCGGACAAACTTGGCGAATATGTGCGTCGCGATTTAAAGGAAAATGCTGACAAGGCCAGAAACGCAGTCATGAAGGCTGTAGAACCTCAACGCCTTGCTGCAGGCGTGCAAAGTGCCTTCTCGAGAATTTTGACCAGTGCCGCTGAAACGCTCACCGAGCTTGCTGAACGCTCGGAGAAGGTTCTCGAGTACAAGACCGGCGAAATCACCAGCCCTGGAACCTTGACTTGCAAGGACTGCGAGGCTGAAATGCACATGACCAAGACAACTCGTATCCCTCCATGCCCCAAGTGCCATAAAACGGTTTTCCGTAAATCGTATTAATCGTTACAAGTATAGGCTGGATATACGGTTTTTGCGCATTTCGACTTTGCGCTGGCATGATAAGCACCATGGGCTTTTCGACAAATGAGGAGAAAGTCCGTTAAGAAGAAGTTTAAGGACGTATTTGATGAAGATTGAGTGGTACCCGGGGCACATGGCGAAAGCCAAACGGCAGATTGCCGAAGTGATGCCGAAGATTGATGTGGTTATTGAAGTTCTTGATGCGCGTTTACCTATGTCCAGTGCGAACCCGATGTTGGAAAAGCTCCGTGGTCAAAAGCCCTGTATCAAGGTCCTGAACAAGAGTGATCTCGCCGATTCTAAAGTGACAGAAGCATGGGTTAAGCACTTTGACCAGATTGCTGGCGTCAAGGCGATTCCTATCGAAGCCAACAATCGCTCTGTTGCAGCACAGATCCCGAAGCTTTGCCGTATTATCGTCCCACATAAAGGTGTCCCTGGCAAAACCTTGCGGGCCATGGTGGTCGGCATCCCTAATGTTGGTAAATCGACCCTTATCAACACCCTTGCCGGCAAGAAGATGGCACGCGTTGGTGATAAACCTGCCATAACGACCTGCCCGCAGCAGATTGACCTGCGTAATGGGATTCACCTGTCTGACACGCCAGGCCTGCTCTGGCCGGATATTCGCAATCAGAAGAGTGCTTATCGCCTTGCGGCCAGTGGTGCCATAGGCGATGGCGGGATGGATTACGAAGGCGTGGCTTTGTTTGCTGCAGAGTACCTGATGGAGCATTACCCCAAACCTCTTGCCGCCCGCTACAAGTTTGACACCTTGCCAGAAAATGCAGTTCTGTTGCTTGAGCAGATTGGTCGCAAACGTGGCTGCCTGGTCTCTGGTGGACATGTCGACCAACTGCGAGCCGCAGAACTCCTCTTGCGCGAGTTGCGTTCGGGTTTGATCGGTCAGGTCAGTCTTGAGAGGCCTGATGATGAAGATTTTGCAGAATCAGGGGAAGAATCATGACAGCAGATAAGCTGGAGGAGTTACTTGAGCTCGGGCAGGCTCCTGTGGTGCTGGATGTTCGCAGCGGTCTCGAATTCAAGTCCGGTCATATCAAGGGAGCCATTCATGCCCCCCTGCCAAATCTGCTAAAGAGTACTGCTGCAGCAGTTAAACAAAAATCAGATCCCCTGGTGATTATCTGTGAACATGGACCACGTGCACAAGTCGCCGCGATGTACCTCAAATTCAGAGGTTATCGGTCGGTTGAATTGCTTGATGGGCATATGTCGCGATGGCGGGGTTCAAATCGACCGATGGAACATGCTGCCTGATATCGGGCTATTTTTTTATGAGAAGTTTGAAGAAAATGAACATCCCGGCCAAGGCGGCAATATACCAGTAGAAAGGCACTTCCCTGAGGGTGTTGGCCAGACTGTTCATGGCATTGTTCAGCTGGTTCATCAAGTCGCTGTTGATAAGGGCTCCGTAGCCGACCATCGCAACTCCTTTGCCTGTGAATGCTTGCGTACTATCCATTATCATCTTAATGCGCGTCTTCTGCAAGCTTCTGGATAGCTTCTGGATAGTTCTTTGTCCATGTTTTCTCGAGAAGGGTCTAAAACAACAAGAATCCTCATGACGCTACCAGCCTACAAGCGCCCCTGGTATCTTTTTCATGCGCACCTGGAAACAATTTGGCCGGCACTTCTGCGACGGGTGCCACAGCCAGCATACCGGCGTGAAAGAATTTATACGGATGATGATGATTTCCTGGACCTGGACTGGCTGCAGGCAGGACACAAACGCCTGGTCATTGTCTCCCATGGTCTGGAAGGTGACACCAGTCGAAATTACGTGACCGGCATGGCCAAGGCTGTTCATGGGTCAGGATTTGATGTCCTGGCCTGGAATTTTCGCGGCTGTGGAGGTGAGATCAACCGTCAGCCCCGCTTTACCCATAACGGAGCAACTGAGGACCTTGCTGCCGTCATCAGCCATGCTTTGGTGGCAGGAAATTACAACTCAGTTGCCTTGGTTGGTTTCAGTATGGGCGGCAATCTTACGCTGATGTATCTTGGCCGCGAGGCCGACAATGTGCCTGATGAAGTTAAGGCCACCGTCTGTTTTTCCGTTCCTTGTGATCTTGCTGCCGCTTCATCTCGCCTGGCTGAGAGTTCCAACGCGATTTACATGAAACGCTTTATGCGCCTCATGGGGGAAAAGGTTCGTCTCCAGGCCGAGAACTTTCCAGATGAGTTCCCTTATGATGATTATCATAGCTTGAAGACCTTTGCTGATTTTGATGGTCGTTATACGGCCCCCTTGCACGGATTCCGTGATGCCCCGCATTATTGGCAGTGTTGCAGCAGTAGCCAGTACCTTGACCGGATACGTGTTCCTGCCTGGATCGTTAATGCCCGCAATGATCCTTTCCTTTCACTGTCATGCTTCCCCGATATTACGACTCATGAAAATTCCTCGGTGACTCTCATTTCACCAGAACATGGCGGCCATTGCGGCTTTGCCAGCCTTTGTAAAGACCAGGCGTATTGGTCAGAACGCCTGGCTGTCTATCTTTTGTCTTCGATTCGATATTCTTAACATCAAGCTCACTTTAATGATGCTTTTCATGTCGTCTAGTCTGTGATTTCACGGTGAATTATGTTATAGTTTCCATTCATTTTTGAGGGGTAAAAAGATGCCGAAGGTCACTGTCGTTTTCGCTCATGGAAGAGAGAGCGGTCCCTGGGGAGTTAAGATCAGAATGCTCGCCAAGGTGGCTGAAGGCTTCGGTTGCAGGGTCATCAGTCGCGATGACAGCGATAACCGTGATCCTGAATTGCGGGTTGCCCGGTTAATTGACGAGGTGAAGTCAATCGACGGCCCGATTGTTCTGGTTGGCTCCAGCATGGGCGGGTATGTAACAACCGTGGCTTCACAGGTTATTCGCCCGACCGGCCTGTTCCTTATGGCCCCCGCCCTTGGCATGCCTGGCTATGAACACCAGTCACCTCAAGCCATTGCCAGGGAGTTGACTGTCGTTCATGGCTGGGGGGATGATCTTGTGCCGGCCGAAGCCGTCCTTGAATTCGCCCGTAGCCAGCAGGCGATGTTGCACCTGGTCCCTGCGGGGCATGCACTCCTTGAACAGCTTGAATGGCTGGAACAAATTTTCACCTTGTTCCTGCAACGATGCCTGAAGCCTGAGCAAGGCACTGAGCGAAGTCGTATCCTGGCGACAATGTGATCAATCACTTTTAACGTTTATCCTTTATCCAATACTTGGAAATTGTCGAATATTCATGGCTGGCAAAGAACGAATTGATAAACTGTTGGTACAACGTCAACTGGCCGGGTCGCGAGAGCGCGCCAGGGCCCTGATCCTTGCCGGCCGGGTGATTGTAGATGACCAGACCGTCGATAAAGTTGGCTCTCAGGTTTTCACGACCTCGGAAATTCGTCTCAGGGGCGAGGATATTCCTTACGTGTCACGCGGTGGTTTGAAGCTCGCCGAGGCTTTGAATTGTTTTGAAATTGGGATTGATGGACGGGTTGCCATAGATGTCGGCGCATCGACCGGTGGCTTTACAGACTGTCTTTTGCAGAATGGTGCAGTAAAGGTCATCGCTGTCGATGTCGGTTACGGCCAGTTGGCCTGGAAGTTACGTGATGACGACAGAGTTCAGAACCTTGAACGGACCAATATAAGACATCTTACAGTGGACCAGCTCGATGATCTTCCGGATCTGGCTGTTATTGATGCTTCATTCATCTCTCTGGAAAAAGTCCTGCCGTCAACCATTGCCCTGTTAAAGCCTTGCAGTGATATCATTGCCCTGATCAAACCGCAGTTCGAAGTGGGAAAGGGCCAAGTCGGCAAAGGTGGAGTCGTCCGTGACCCCGATCAGCATCTTGAGGTTGTTGCGAAGATCAAACTTTTCTCGGAACAGCTCGGCTGCCGGGTGGTTGAAGTCTGCGACAGCCCGCTCTTGGGGCCAAAGGGCAATAAAGAGTTCCTGATTCATCTGCGCTTGGAGAGGGGCTTATGAGTCATCAGATTTATTTTTTAGGCGCCGGCCCCGGTGATCCGGAGCTCCTGACCCGTCGTGCAGAGCGTCTTCTCAAAGAGTGCAGGGTGGTTTACCTGCCGCCCATGTATGATCAAACTTTTGCGGAGTTTCTGGAAGGTAAAGAACTCTTCGTTCCCTTTGAATACTATTTTTCCGACCTGATCAAACAGATCAAGAGCCAGCTGTCCTCTGGCCCTATCGCTTTTCTGGTGCCCGGAGATTTAACTTTTTATTCTCCGTTTCAAGCTCTTGTCGATGTCTTGGGTCCTCTGGCAGTTGTTGTGCCCGGTGTGGGATCTGCCAACGCGGCCTCTGCACTTCTGAAAAAGACCCTCGATCTGCCTGGTGTCTGTAGTCGGGCGATTCTTGCCTCGCCACGAACCCTTGGTGATGGTCCTGACGCCCCGACCATGGGCGATTTCGCTGCGCCAGGTGTTTCACTGCTGATCTATATGAATAATGTCCCTTTGCCCGAACTGGTTGCTCAACTCCGGGAAGGTTATGGTAAAGATACCCCGTTAGCGCTGGCGCATCGGGTTGGCCTGCCTGATGAAGAAGTCGTTGTTGCCACTCTGGATACAATCGTTGCAACTGTTGGCAGCAGGGATTACTTTAACCTGGACAGTCCCAACCCACGCCCGGCCCTGACCTTGATTCTGGTTGGGGAAAGTTTGACGGCTGAAGCTGATCCCGCCTGGTGGGATTATCGCCGTGATAATATCTGGAAGTATCAGGACAACAGCTAAGATGCGCATTATCTCGCCTGTCGACAATTTGCAGGAAACTGCCATGCTTCTGGAAGCGGGGGCCGACGAGCTTTACGGCGGTTATCTTCCTGCTGAATGGGAAGATTACAGTCTTGCTGCATCGCTTAACCAGAGAACCTTTTCCGCCGCGCAGATTGATACTGAAGAGGAGTTGAGGGCGATTGTCGATCTCACCCATGCTCACGGTGGAACTTTTGCCTTAACCCTGAACGCGCCTTTTTATACAGATGCACAATTCCCCATGCTGATTGATTACATCGATCGCATGGTAAAGCTGGGTATAGATAGCCTGATTCTGGCTGATGTCGGTGTATTGCGTCTTCTGAAACAACGCCACCCTGTCATTGAATATCATGCCAGCACCCTGGCGCACCTGACCAACGCCGGTTCTGTCAGGCTTATGGCCGAGCAGGGTATGCAGCGTGTGGTCCTGCCCAGGCATTTGACCGTGGCTGATATGGCCGCTGTTATTCAACAGGCCCCGGATGTTCTTTTTGATGCTTTCCTGCTGGTCGGTAAATGCCCGAATACGGAAGGCCTCTGTACTTTTCATCATTCCAGTCCGGAAAAGATCTGGCCGTGTGAAATACCCTACGAGATTGCACCCCTTGGCAACGGAGCTTCTGAAGGCTTGCAACAGGCGATGAAGAAACAGGAGAGCTGGTCTGAGACGAATCGTCGCCACGGCTGTGGTCTTTGCGCTATTCCGCATTTGCAGAAGGCCGGTGTCCATGGTTTGAAGCTGGTTGGTCGCGGTGCTCCGGCTGCACAGAAAGTCAGAAATGTCACTTTGGCCAAGGAGTTCCTGCTGCTGGCGTCAGAGGCTGTTAACCCAGAAGAGTACCGCCGTCAGGCGATGGCCGCACATAAGGAAAGATTCGGTGCTGCTTGTCACCAGAATATTTGTTACTATCCAGAGTTCTTTCATGGGGGAGAGGTATGACACGTCTACTGGGTAGCGCGCATATAGAAGTACTGGCTCGCGAAGAGAGTGTTCGAGGCGTTCTCGTTCGCGCGGTGATCAAGCAGTCTGAGTTTGCTGATGAGCAAGAACTTGAGCTTCTGGAAGATGCCTTGCAGCTTCTGTTGAAGAGATTTCAAGCCATGGATGGTGAGGCCTCATGATACTGCGTAGCATTGAATTGGAGAGCTTCGGCAGATTCCGTGGTCAGACGGTTGAATTCCGTCGTGGACTGAACCTTGTCATAGGCCCCAACGAGGCGGGTAAGTCGACGATCGCCGAGGCTGTCCCCGCGGTTCTTTTTGGTACCGATCGTCTGGAGAGGTTTAAACCCTGGGGTCGTAATGTCTGTTCTGCATCACTCTTTTTTGAGGGCCGGGGACACACCGTTGAAGTTAAACGCAACCTGCTGACTGATGAGGTTGAGCTGGTTGAAAAAGATGACCTTTATCATGTCAGGTCACAGTTTTCCGGCAAAGCTCCGTTCCGGGGGCGCAGTGCCTCCTGTCGCGAGTACCGGGTGCTGCTTGAAAAGTTGATTGGCGTTGCTGATGAGAGGCTCTTTCGCGCGACTTACTTCTTTGGGCATCACCCGCAAAGTTGGAGCGGCGACGAGCTCGCTCTTAAGCTGAGAACTCTGGTCAGTGGTACCGCTGAAGCCGATTATGCTGAAATCCTTGACACTTTACTGGATGAGCATTTTCAACTGACCCGTAGCAACCCCTGGGGGAGGGACAAGCAACGCGACCGTGAGTATGAAACCGTTTGCCAGCAGTTGTCCGAGCAGGGTGATGAAGGGGCTGTGCCGATCTTTGTGGAGATCGATAACCCTGCCCGCGACGATAGTCAGGTTGCTCTTGAAGAAGAGATCAGTGCCCTGACAGGCGAACTTGAATTTGAACGCCAGGAGTATGAGAAGGGCCTGCGTTACATTGAGCGTTTTCGTCAGCAGGCTGACATCAACGAAGAAAAAGCCGAGCCGCCTGCAAAGGTTGAACCTGTAAAGGAAGAGAGCTCAGGCACAAAAAAGACGCTTGCTGAAAAATTGACCGCTGCCGGGCTACCGCCCTCTTTGCCGCCGCAATTGCCAGAAGTGTTAAGTGCCGCCGCTGAAATCAGGCAGGAACTGGCCGCCTTACAGCAGCCATTCTCGATCCTTCATGGCCGAGAGAAAAAGATTCCACAGATTCCCTGGATGGTAATTGGCTGCCTCCTGGTCCTTTTCGTCGCACTTGCGGCCGTAGCTTTTTGGCAACCCTTTTTCAAAACGCCCCTCTTGACGGCTGTTGGCGTCTGCTCTGTGGCTCTGCTTGCCTGGGCCTCCTGGCGGCAGATTAATCGTAATAAAATTCTCGAACAGTGCCGTAAGGAGCGTGGCTTGCTTGAGCAGAAGAAGGGCGTCGCGCAGCAACGACAGGCGGAATTAAGTGAGCGTTGTGACGCTCTTGGCTTGCCGTCTTCTGCGGTCGACCTGGTTCGTTTGCAAAAACTTGTTATGACTCATCGTGCATTACTCGACCAATACTGGTCTGCAACGGAATCTGATGATCCCGTGTCCGTTAAAGGCTCTGAGCTTGTTGATCGTGAGCCCTCTGCCCCGGACCCCACGGTGTCAGTCGTTGAAAAAGACCTCTTGAAAGACGATGAGGCCGCTGAGGAGTTGCGCCAGTTGGAAGCACGGTTGGCTGATTTTGCGGCCAATCTGCAGGCGAAAGAGACTCGCCTGGAGGAGCTGCAGGCGCAGTTGAAGTCTGGCAGGCATTCACCAGGGGCTGCTGCTGAAGCAGCCTCACAGCAAGGCCCTCTGGTGCAGGAAATCTCTGTCAAGAGCGCCATGTCACCTCTCCAAAGGCGTAAAAATGATCTTGAGGATCGTATTGTTGTTCTACGCAAATCGATCAACCTGCTTGCAGACGCTGTTGACGAGTTCAGCCGTTCTCACCTGGTGACGTTGAATGCTGAAGCAGGCAAGATGTTTGGCAAGATGACCGGGGGCCGCTACACGGAGATCAAGCTTGATGAGAATATGGCTCCATCTATTCAGGTTGACGGGCGTCGTTGGACTCCCGTGGATCATTTCAGCCGTGGTACCGTTGATGCCATTTATCTGGCTCTGCGGATGGCTTTGGCAAAGGTCCGTGATGATGGACGGTCTTTACCTCTGATGCTCGATGACCCCTTTGTTCACCTGGACCAGAAACGCCTTGCGAAAACACTCAATCTGGTTGACCTGGCTTCTGCCGATGGACAATTGATACTCTTCAGTCATAATCTTGATTTAGGCAAGCGCGCTGCCCGTGAAAGGTGGCATGTCGTTCCTCTTGATGGGGACGCCGTTAACACGACCACTGATGAAGGAGGAGAGCATGCCGGACAGCTGCATCTTCTGTAAAATTATCTCCGGTGAAATTCCGGGCAAGTTTGTTTATCAAGACGAGCAGGTCGTTGTCCTCGAGGATATCAACCCTCAGGCTCCAGATCATCTCCTGATCGTGCCGCGTAAACATGTTCGCACAACACTGGACTTGACTACGGCAGACAATGAGCTGATTGGTCATGTCTTCCAAATTGCCGGCAAGATCGCACATGACCGGGGCTTCTCCGAGGACGGCTTCCGCGTGGTGAACAATTGCAACGAAGCGGGCGGACAGACGGTCTGGCATATCCACTTCCACTTGCTCGGTGGCAGAGACCTGACCTGGCCTCCAGGCTGATTGCCAAATTTGTTTGGCTTCGACCCTGAACAGGGTTGCGAGGCGTTTGATTCTGCATTAATATCAGTCGAAGAGTTGAGCCCGATTATGTTCTGTCGTGTTCTCTGCCTCATGAATATTTGCCTATTTTACAGCTCTTGAACGGGTCTATGTTTCATGGAAAAAATTCATCAACCGATAGCTCAGCCGGAAGCGGCGGAGAATTATGATGACAAACGGCAGCTGCGCCTGATCAACGAGATCATGGAATTGCTGGTGACTCATCATGGCGGCAGCCTGAGCGAACAGGTTCTCGATGACTCGATTGATGCTTTGCAAAAAGCCATTAAGCTGGCACAGGACGCGCACCGTAAACAGGTCCGTAAATCGGGAGAGCCTTATTTCTTCCATCCCTTGCGAGTTGCGCACCTTGCCGCCAGGCACTGGATGGATTTTGCCTCGGTCATTGCTGCTCTTTTGCATGATGTTGTGGAAGACACGCCCACAACGCTTGAAAATGTCGGTGCCATGTTTGGCATGGAGATCGGGTTGCTGGTCGATGGCCTGACCAAGGTTGATGACGATCTTCTCAGTCGCAGTGTTTTAAAAGAGCAGACTTACCGCAAGCAGGTCCTGCTTGCAGTCAGGGATGTCCGGGTCCTCTGTCTGAAATTCTGGGATCGTATTGACAACCTGCAGACCATTCAGGCGTTAAATCCGGAAAAGCAACGCTTGATCGCCGAAGAGAGCCGAATGATCTATGTTCCTTTGGCCAGGCATCTTGGTATGGGACGTGTTGCTACGGAGCTTGATGCCCTGTCGCTGAGAATCCTCTATCCGACCCGAGCTGTTCGTTATGATGCCCACGTTCACGAAATGCGTGAACTTCATGAACCCAATTTTGGCCGTATTCGTTCCGAAATTCGCAATGTCCTGGAGCATCACAAAATCGATGCCTTGCTTAAGGATCGCTGGCGACATTTCTCTATCGCCGCAGCCAGAACGACCGGACGTGGCTTACCGGCTCTCTATACCCTGGATATCCTTGTGGATCGATTCCTGGATGCCTACCACACTCTCGGTTTGTTGCACCGTCTCTATCCCCCGATTCCCGGCAAACTGCGTGATCACCTGAATATGCCGTCACAGTATGGATACCAGGCTTTAAAGACCAGTGTCCAGGCCGGTGAACTCCGTCTTCGGGTGGAAATCACCACGCGCAAACTTGCGCGTTTTAATGATTCGGGTGTTTTAGCTCCCGGCTTTGAATTCCGTAGCTCAAGCTTTGAGGACCTGATGCAATCTTTGATCGAGGGTGAGTCCGCTTTTGATATGGATAGCCTGCGTCTGGCCTCTGCGTCAATACAGGTTTATACTCCTTTGGGTGATGTCCGTTCGCTCCCAGAAGGTAGCAGTGCTCTGGACTTTGCCTTCGATATTCATGAGCAACTGGGTTTGCACGCTGTACGCGTACGAATTAATGGTAAAACCCGCCTGCTCAAGGCCCGTTTGATGGATGGAGACCAGATCGATGTCGAAACCTCTGATCGACCGACTGTGTTGCCGAAGTGGTTGGAGTGGGCAGTTACACCGCGTGCTCGCAACAGTATTCGTCGTTATCTGCGTTCAAAGGTTAAACAGCCGCTTAGTGGCAAGGATAAGTCGTAAGCCGTTTCTCACCTGTCTCTCTTTTGTGCTTGTTGCACTGCTTCTGATGCCAGCCGAGGTAGTGTTTGCCAGCGAAGCAAATGTTTTTGTCTATCATCGTTTCAACGATTCCCGCTATCCCTCGACCAATATCACGACAGAAGCTTTTAAAGACCATCTTGAGACTCTCAAGGTCGAACACTTTACTGTTCTGACCCTTGGTGAGGTTGTCGATCGCATGAGGGCAGGCGAGAGCCTGCCACAGCGGTGTGCTGTGATTTCAGTCGACGATGGCTATCTTTCTTTTCTGACTGATGGTTGGCCTCTGCTGAAGCAATATGGTTATCCTGCAACTCTATTTGTCAGTACCGATACTGTCGGTGACTCTGATTTCATGGATTGGCAGGACCTTCTTTTGCTACAGAATGAAGGTGTTGAAATTGGCAATCACTCCGCCAGTCATGCTTACCTGCTGGACCGTATCCCTTCAGAAAACGAAAGTGAATGGCGAGCCAGGGTCGCAGAGGACCTGGGGCGCTCTCAGGGACTGTTTAAAAAGCATCTCAGCACATCTCCAAGACTCTTTGCTTATCCCTATGGTGAATTCTCTATAGAGTTGACAGGCTTGATTCGTGAGGCTGGTTTCGTCGCGGCCTTTGGCCAGCAATCCGGTGTCATTACTGACGGACAAGATATGCATACTTTGCCAAGATTCCCGGTTGGTGGTGCCTATTCTGCTGTAAGTGAATTTCGTAGTCGTCTTTTTATGAAGAGCTTGCCTGTTCAGTTGGAAGCCCATCAAGATACTGTAATCAATAAAGAAAATCCTCCCGTTTTAAAGTTTTACCTGAACAACAAAATTGTCGATGAAACAACTTTGAAGTGCTTTGTTCAAGGGGGGGCAGGGTGTTTGTTAGAGGGGGGGATGGGAGAAGACAGGGCTTACTCAGTAAAGGCGCTGCTGCCCTTGGTTGGGCGCCGTAGCAAGTACACGGTTACGGCTTCTGATACATCTGGTCAGGTGTGGTACTGGTACAGTCAATTATGGGTTTTACCGAGAAGCCGGGGCGTGACCGATCAACCTGTTCCTCGTTGAAACAAAACATCCCTTCCTAGACCCGTTGTATTCCCCACCTTCTTATTAACCTAAATAACTGTAATATATGTACTTCTGTGATAGTCGTGTTCCATACCATTTCATGTCAGTTCATCGTTGATTAACATAAATTGGTCTCAAAATTGGTCACTGAGACCAATAATGGAGCGAGAAAATGGCCAAGAAGCTTACAGGATTGGGCGTGGAGCGACTTAAACCGAGGGTGAATGCCTATACAAGGGTTGTCGAAGGAAACCTTTATATCAAGGTGCATCCATCAGGCAGGAAGGCTTGGGTGTATCGCTACACAGAGCCAGGCACAAATTAGACTAACAAAAATGCGATTTTTGAAAGGAGCTTTATGTTATGTCCATGATCAAGGAGTTCAAAGAGTTTGCTGTAAAGGGCAATGTAGTTGACATGGCGGTTGGTATCATTATCGGTGGTGCGTTCGGCACAATAGTCAAATCTCTGGTTTCTGATGTGATTATGCCTCCCATCGGAATGTTGATGGGCAACGTCGATTTCTCACAGCTTTTCATCGTTCTCAATGGTAGCGATGCACCTGGCTCCTTTGCTACTATTGCAGATGCCCAAGCGGCAGGTGCGGTAACGATCAATTATGGCATGTTCTTTAACAACGTGATCAGCTTTGTGATCGTTGCTTTTGCCGTGTTCATGCTGATAAAATCTATAAACAATCTCAAAAAAGAACAAGCTGCCGCTCCACCAGAAGAGCCAACGACCCATGACTGCCCTCATTGTTTTTCTTCGGTGTCTCTGAAAGCAACTCGCTGCCCGTTCTGTACGTCTGAAATTAATCTTTAACAAAAGAAGGCTCAGGAAGAGCGTTAAAGAGACAATAAATAAAAAAGCTCCAGCTATCACAGGTTGGGGCTTTTCATTTACTATTTATCCTCTCGCATTCATTGACGGGCTGAAATTGGCTGAAATGCGAAATTCTTACTTTCCCTGATAAATATTAAATGGCCACCCAGAGTTGATCCAGGTGGCCATAGTTTTGTGTATTAAAAGGCTTCCTGGATACCTCTATCAATAAGAAGCCGGTTTTCTTCTCAGAAGTCGTGTTTTTTGAGAAAAAAACCATTTCACGTTTTATTCACATTTTTTCAACATCCCTGTCACACGTCATCGTTTAAAGTACGCTCAACAATTAAGAACTAACCAATCGTGTTGAGTATTTAAACCTCCTGAACAACATTTCCTTTGCCTCCGGGGTCTTTTAATTAAGTCAAGAAAAGTGTCGTGAGTTTGGCTTGTTTAATGCTTAGAAAGTTACGAAGAAAAGGAGTTAAGATAATGAAACAAGATATGTTGGGAGACATAGCAATGCAACGTTCCATTGATGGTTGGGACATTAGCGAAATTGATGATGAACAACAATATTTGTTGAGTAAAGATCACGATCAACTTTGTGAAATTTTCTTGGATTTTATAAGCACACGTTACCCGCAAATAACATGGCAATAACGTCAAATATGAAAACGGAGTAACAGTGAACCTAAGGGAAAAAGTACGCCTGCGTTGGGAGCATGGGGGTGCTGGTTTGAACCCAGTCATGCATACCAATGACGTGTATTATCAGTTGTCTAGAGTTTTAAGAAAGAATTTCAAGCAGGTAGGAGCATGACTCTTGCGAGAGGATGTTTATTATTTATCCTCTCGCATTGTTTGGCAGTGCTCAGATTGGCTGAAATGCGAAATTCCTACTAACCCTGATAAATAATAAATGGCCACCCAGAGTTGATCCAGGTGGCCATAGTTTTGTGTATTAAAAGGCTTCCTGGATACCTCTATCAATAAGAAGCCGGTTTTCTTCTCAGAAGTCGTGATAAAAAGGAAAGGCCCTGGGTCTCAGACCCGGGCCTTTTGCGTCTGATGGACGGTTGTTTATCAGAATTTCCGGTACCATTTGCAAGTATCTGTAATCAGAACAGGGGTGAAGAAATGGTGTCAACGATAAAACCCCAGATGCGATCATAAGTATTCGCATTAAGCTTTTCGAATTTTACACCTAAATTGACAAATCGGGAGTTCGTATTGTTTGTGAGTTTTCGGGCCCAAGCAACTGTGGCCACAAGAGAGACGGGGTCAGACTGTTGAGGCAATAGGATTTGAAGTGTAATTTCGGTGTTAGAAAAAGGCAATTCACCCCCTTCAATAAATTCAATGCAAGCTCCTTTGCAGCTTAAATTGACTAATCTCCCTAATCTTTTTTTATCATCAAAGCCCGTCTCTATATATAAATTATCAGGCACGCCAAGTCGGTATTTATCCCTGGCCTCTTTTGAAAGCATAATTAAAAGTTCTTTTGTGATCATGAAAAAACTCTTGGTGTGTGAAAAACTGGTCAGTTCACGCTTAAACCAATGATAAAGCCTCTTGAAGTTTTAGCGTTTTGACTGTTATTCTAACTTCTTCCCAAACGTCTCGTTATCAAGCGCCTTTAGAGCAACATCTTCTATGTTAACATCTCAAACTTAAAATTAAAATGCGTGCTTGGCAAAAACATGAAATTCTTGTGAACCCTTCAGAATAAGAAAAGGCCACCAAGGATCGAACCCTGGTGGCCATAGTTTTGTGTATTAAAGAGCTTCCTGAATACCTCTATCAATAAGAAGCCGTTTTTCTTCTCG
>NODE-360-length-16164-cov-4.78043_pt1 | contig 16164 bp, 9 predicted proteins | sample MGYA00139097_ERZ477577 | MGnify/ENA metagenome assembly ERZ477577
AAATAAAAGGCTAATTATAAAATGATCATTCTTCCTTCTTCAGAAGCTCAATATCCTCAATGATTCTTTCTATCTCCGTCGGATCTGTACCATCATAAAAACCTCTGATCTGCTTTTTTTTATCGACTAACACAAATTGTTCAGTGTGAATAAAATCCTGATCACCCCCGTCACCTTCATCCAAGACGGCGAAGTACGATTTTCTGGCAAGTTCATAGATGTGTTTTTTATCTCCGGTTGTAATTTCCCATTTACCATCAATCGCATTGTGCTTGTCTGCATATTCCCTCAATACCGAAACGCTGTCAATTACCGGAGTTACTGAATGAGATAAAAATTTCAAGGAATTGTCTTCTTTGTAGTACTCCTGTAATTGAGTCATATTAATGGCCATAATAGGACAAATGGTCTGACATCTTGTGAAAAAGAAATCAGCGACGTAAATTTTATTCTCGAAATTTTTCTGTGAAATAGTATCTCCGTTTTGATTGATCAGATGAAAATCCGAAATCTTATGGTCTCTGCTGATGTGTTTTACCGCATCATCGACAAGCCTGGGGTTCACATCTACAGGATTGTAAACGGGAAGTTGACTTTTGGGCTTCACCAGGAAATAAAGAATAGGCACAAATATGATCGTGAAAAACAATAAAAAAATTAAAGTAGACTTCGATTTTTTAAAAAATTCGATTAAATACATATTTAGTATCTTTGAGGTTCTTTAAAAATTGCTAAAAAAACAAAAACAAATTTAACCCATATGAAGTACTTTATACTCCATATTATTATATTATTTTCAACTCTTGGTCTGGCACAACAAACAGTTTCTCCTGAGCTGGACTATATGAAAAGTATCATTTCATCCGAGCAGAAAAATGCCTCAGCAAAAATTTCCTATAAGGCTAATATCAATACAGTAAATTACGACGTAAAATACCATCGCCTTGAGTGGGAGGTTGATCCGTCAAAAGCTGAAATAAAAGGAAAAGTAACCAGTTACTATAATGCCTTACAGGATATGGATCAAATAACCTTTGATCTGTCGGATAATTTAACGGTTTCACAGGTGAGTCAGCGGTCAGTGAACTTAACATTCACACAGAATAAAGAGGATGAACTCATCATTACGCTTCCGTCCACACAGAAAGAAAATGTGCTTGATTCTCTCTCCATAACTTACAGTGGAAATCCCGTAAGTTCCGGATTCGGATCTTTTGAGGTAAGCACCCACGGAAATGCATTCACGCCGGTTTTATGGACTTTATCAGAACCCTATGGCGCCAAAGGCTGGTGGCCCTGCAAACAAGATCTTACGGATAAAATAGATTCTATAGACGTCTATATCAAACATCCGTCTCCGTACAAAGCTGCTTCTAATGGTCTCTTGTTATCCGAGACAAACAACGGAGGCCAAATAATTTCTCATTGGAAACACCGATATCCCATTCCGGCATACCTCATAGCCATTGCGGTTACAAATTACTCAGTATATACAGATGCAAGCGATCTGGATTTTGATATTGTTAATTATGTCTATCCTGAAAACCTTAATTCTGCAAAGAACAGTACGGCTATAACGCCCGACATCATGGAACTTTTCAACACACTTTTTGAAATGTATCCCTTTGCCCGGGAGAAATACGGCCATGCCCAATTTGGATGGGGAGGCGGTATGGAACACACCACCATGACTTTTATGGGAGGATGGAGCCGCGGATTGATTGCTCACGAACTGGCTCATCAGTGGTTTGGCAATAAAATCACCTGTGGGAGTTGGGGAGACATATGGCTCAATGAAGGTTTTGCCACTTACCTGGATGGGCTTGTACATGAAAATTTTGATGGGGAAACGAACTTCATACAATGGAGAAAATCACTTGTGAATACAATCACCTCGCAAACATCGGGCTCTACATATGTAACAGACACAACTTCAGTTTCCCGTATTTTCAATAGTAGATTGACGTATAAAAAGGGGGCTATGATCCTTCATATGCTCAGGTACAAATTGGGGGATGAAGCCTTCTTTCAAGGAATCAGAAACTACCTTGCTGATCCAGAATTAGCGTTTTCATACGCCCGTACACCTGACTTACAAAAGCATTTGGAAGCGGCAAGCGGTGCGGATCTTGATGAATTTTTTAAGGATTGGCTCTATGGTGAAGGTTATCCGCGATATCAGGTAGTATGGTCACAGAATGACATTGATAAAACGATTCATTTTCAAGTGAATCAGACCCAGTCGCACTCATCTGTATCCTTTTTTGAAATGCCCCTTCCTGTTACTGTAAAAGGATCATCCGGCCAATCGGAAATGCTTCGTCTTGAAGTATCCGAAGATAAACAGACCTTTAGTCTGCAACTGGATTTTGATGTTGTTTCCATACAAGTTGACCCTGAGACGCATTTGATATCCAGAAACAATGGTGCCGTTTTAGGTTTGGATCAGGAAACCCTTAACAATAGTATTTCAATCTATCCTAACCCGGTGAATAACCTACTCAATGTTGAGAGTCAGGGAATATTCAATTTAACTAAAATCACCATTTACAATGTTTTAGGCGAAAAAGTTCTCGAAAAAAACAATCCGGAAAGTGAAATTTCCCTTGATCGGCTGCAATTTGGTGTTCATTTGGTCGTGATAGATACTGATCTTGGCTCTTTACACAAAACGATTCTAAAAAAATAGGCTTATTTAAAACTAATCAGTGATCTAGTTTCCAAATATTGCGCATAAAGTGTACATTTGTCGTCCTTAAAATTTTGAAATTTATCAATGGAAACCTATATAAAAATTACACAATTCTTATTGAGCTTATCTTTACTGATCGTTCTTCATGAGCTGGGGCACTTTATTCCTGCTAAGCTGTTTAAGACCAGAGTAGAGAAATTCTACCTCTTTTTTGATTATAAATTCTCGCTTTTTAAAAAGAAAATTGGGGATACCGTTTATGGAATTGGCTGGATCCCTCTTGGAGGATACGTCAAAATATCAGGTATGATAGATGAAAGCATGGACAAGGAGCAGATGGCACAACCTGCCCAGCCATGGGAATTCCGTTCTAAACCAGCCTGGCAAAGATTGATCATAATGCTGGGCGGAGTTACCGTGAATTTTATCCTGGGTATCTTTATTTATATCATGATGTTTAATGTATATGGAGATAATTATGTGGCTGTTGATGGCGTAAAGGAAGGTTTTTATGTGGACGCCCTTTTTGAGGACTTTGGTTTTCAGGATGGAGATAAAATATTGAAAGTGAATGGTGAAGAACCCTTCGATGTTCTGGATGTGAACAGGCACTTATTCCTAAGAGAAGTTAATAGTATAGAAGTTTCGCATATGGATGGTAATTCGGAACTTATCGAACTACCTGAGGATGTTGGATTGCAAATGTGGCAAAGTGGAACTATGGAACCTTTTAACCCGAGAGTTAAAGCTATTTTGGATAGTATTCTACCTAATAGTCCCGCGGGAAAAGCAGGTTTACTGAATGGGGATATCATAAGTGAGGTGAACGGTAATGAGATTGTCTTTTGGGATCAATTCGTTGAGCTGGTGGTTAATAATCCAAAAGACACGGAGATGGAAATAGTCGTAAATAGAGACGGTGTAGCAAATAACTTCCTGATCACGCCTGATAAGGATCAAAAATTAGGCGTATACCCATATGTAACGGATTTTATAACCGTAAGTCATCAGGATTATAGCTTTTCTGAAAGTATCGATCTGGGCTTTGCTAAAGCTTATTGGACCCTAAAGGATTATATGGCTCAATTCAAATATGTCTTTACTAAAAAAGGAGCCACGCAGCTTGGAGGTTTTATAGCAATTGGAAACATTTTCCCGCCTTCTTGGGACTGGCAGGCATTTTGGAGTATCACGGCATTACTGTCGATCATGCTTGGGTTTATGAATTTATTACCTATTCCTGCGCTGGATGGAGGTCATGTGGTTTTCACGCTATTTGAGATCGTCAGTGGCAGAAAACCAAGTGATAAATTTTTAGAATATGCTCAAATAGCCGGATTTATCATCTTGATTTCACTGTTGTTGTTTGCCAACGGAAATGACATTTATAAATGGCTCACGGGTCAGCTATAGGAATTAGTCATCAATAAAATAAACAGGTATAAAAAAATCCTCACTGATTAAGTGAGGATTTTTTTCATGCTTATTTTTTTGGTCTTACTTAGTCCACCAAAATAATGATTTTATTGTTATTCATTTCAATGGTGCCGCTAGTGATCTCTAAAACCTTCGCGCCATTATCTCCTTTGGTAAATTGCTTTTGAAAAGCTTCATCGATAGTACCATTACCTCTAAATTCAACTTTCCCGGCCTGTAATAAGGATACAATTGGAGCGTGATGATTTAACAACTGAAAATAACCCGTTACACCAGGTACAGTCACAGACTCAACTTCACCTTGAAAAATACTCGCTTCCGGAGTTACAATTTCTAAAAACATATTTTTTGATTTTATACTTCAGCCAACATTTTTTCTCCAGCCTCTATAGCCTCCTCTATCGTACCTCTAAGGTTAAATGCAGCTTCAGGATATTTATCTAATTCACCATCCATAATCATGTTAAAACCTTTGATCGTATCCTTAATGTCCACTAATGAACCAGGAATACCCGTAAACTGTTCCGCTACATGGAAAGGTTGAGATAAGAAACGTTGAACTCTACGAGCTCTATGAACGATTAACTTATCCTCTTCACTCAATTCTTCCATACCAAGAATCGCAATAATGTCTTGCAATTCTTTATATTTTTGAAGTGTTTCTTTTACTTTTGTTGCAGTATCATAGTGCTCATCACCCAAAACTTCTCTGTTCAGAATTCTTGAAGTTGAATCCAATGGATCTACCGCAGGGTAAATACCCAATTCCGCAATTTTTCTCGATAATACCGTAGTGGCATCCAGGTGAGCAAAAGTTGTTGCTGGTGCCGGGTCAGTTAAATCATCCGCTGGCACATAAACCGCTTGAACTGAAGTAATCGATCCATTCTTGGTTGAAGTAATACGCTCCTGCATCGCACCCATTTCTGTTGCTAATGTTGGTTGGTATCCTACCGCTGATGGCATACGACCTAACAACGCCGAAACTTCTGATCCAGCCTGTGTAAATCTAAATATATTGTCGATAAAAAATAAAATGTCTTTTCCTTGACCATCTCCTGCACCGTCTCTGAAGTATTCAGCAATTGTCAATCCTGACAAGGCTACTCGAGCACGGGCTCCTGGAGGTTCATTCATCTGACCAAAAACAAAAGTGAGCTTGGATTCTTTTAGACCCGGCATATCCACCTTGTCAAGATCCCATCCTCCTTCTTCCATTGATTTATCAAATTCATCACCATATTTAATAATACCTGATTCAAGCATTTCTCTCAATAAGTCATTTCCTTCACGGGTTCTTTCACCTACTCCGGCAAATACAGATAAACCACCATGGCCCTTGGCAATATTGTTGATCAATTCCTGGATCAGTACGGTTTTACCAACTCCGGCTCCACCAAACAATCCAATCTTTCCTCCTTTTGAATAAGGCTCAATCAGGTCAATTACCTTTATTCCGGTAAACAACACCTCGGTTGATGTTGAAAGGTCTTCAAATCTTGGTGCTGACCTATGTATTGGCAAACCATTGTCACCATCTTTAGGCAACGCTTTTAAACCGTCAATCGGATCTCCGTTCACGTTGAACAATCTACCGTAGATTTCTTCCCCAACTGGAACTTTAATAGGGTTTCCAGTAGAAATAACCTCAATACCTCTGCTTAATCCATCTGTTGAATCCATTGAGATACAACGTACCGTATCCTGTCCAATGTGTTGCTCAACCTCGAGAATCAATGTAGATCCGTCTTCTCTGGAAATTTCTAAAGAATCATATATTTTTGGAAGTTCATTATCCGATGTAAATTCAACATCAACTACCGCTCCTAAAATTTGGGAAACTCTACCTGTGATCTTTGCCATTCTTATGATATATTTATTGTTTTTTAATCCGATCTAATCCTGCTAAGAATAGATGTAATGCATTTTTGTTTTGCGGTGCAAAGATATGTTTTTAATGCAAAAATTAAACTTTTTTTTGATTATTTTTTTAGGCTCAGAATATACTCAGCCACAGCCATCTTAGCCTCTTCCGAGAGGTAATCCTGAGGAGGCATTTCCGGATAATCTTCTCTTAGATTTTTAGGTTGGTTTATATAATCCACTATACCCTGGGGATTGTCTTTATAGATCATTTGTATAACATTTGTCGGCACACCGATTAACCGGATATCATAGGCGTGACAACCAGAACATATACCGTAATAAGTCATCTCACCCAGGTCTTTTTTTGAAATTTCCCTGGGTTCTGCTGGTTCATCCAGTAAAAAAGTTTTCACCTCACTAGTACTGCTGATCTCCGGGCTGCCAAAATCACCAAGCCCCCATGTTCTGTAACGTTTCAAATCCCTAATACTACTTCCTTCTCCTCCTCCAATGGCCAATATGTCGGGGCCTGTTGTTGATAATTGTGTCATCATTAGGGCTTTGAGTTCGCCTACAGGATTGTTACCGTTGTCGATCATAAAATTGTCAAGGATTACAACCCTGTCAGGATTAGGCTCTGAATCAGGATCGTTTGAGGCTTCCGCGCCTCCATTCTTAAAATCTGTAATTATAATCCCCGCATTATCGTTTCCGGAGATTATATTATTCTCAATAATAACGTCATCTGCCGCCATGACCAAAATTCCCGTTCCAGGAGGTATTCCTGAAACAATCGACCCGGGGGCACCAAAATTCTCATGATTGTTCTTACTTATAAAATTATTTCTGATAATTACGTCAAAGGTCGTTTTTACTGGTAATCCGGGAGTAATAAAAGCAAGAACTCCACCGGTATTATCATAGGCCAGATTATTCTCCACCAGACAATGTCTGGAATTCTCAATCTCAATCCCCGCAACATTGCCAAAAACCTCGTTATGCCTCACATCAATATTATCACACATACCAACATAAATAGCAGCATCTTCAATTCCTGTTAAAATATTATGTTCAATGAGTCCGTTTATTCCGAATTGCGGAAAAATCCCATAGACCCCAGCATCCATGATCCAGTTATTTCGAAGGACGAAATTATTCCCGGCCTGTCCCATGATACCATTTCCTTTATAATTGATAATCTTAAAATTCTCGATAAGAATTCCGTTTCCTGAATAAAGAAATGCATCGTTAAGTTCTTTTGACCCATCCAATACCGGCCATTCACCCTCCTTGATAATTCCTTGAAAACTTATATCGTCTTTATCTACATAAACCGTTTCTTTATATACACCGGGAAACACCCTGATCAAGTCTCCGGGCACCGCTTTTTTGACCGCTTCCTGAATGGAACCGCCGTTTTTAACTTCATGTATGCTTCCCTGTAGGGATTCGTTTCTCTCAATTGAGCCTTTTCCATCCTCACCCGTGGCCCTGTATAACTTATTAGGGCTCGGCAGTACCACCGCATTATCATTTGTTCCAAAAAAGTATTTTCCTAAAAGGATTCCGGCAACTAACAGTAATAATGCTAAAGTGATTTTCTTATACATAATTGATGTTTTTTTATGATGGTGTTTTTATTTGCTCATTAACCTCTGATGGTACCATTTCAGGAATCCGAGGCATAAAGGACTCGTCCGTCAAGGTTTTCAAAAAATCCTCCAGGCGTTCAAGTTCCGTTTCGGTAAGGTCCGGCTCCCAAATATGCCAATGCAGGTATAACTTCTCCCCTTCAGGCACTGCATGCCCCCTTCCTTTATTATAAAATGCAGCTGTTTCTTTTAGCGTCTTAAAATTACCGGAGTGCATATAAGGCGCCGTTTTTTCAATATTCCTAAGACTCGGCACCTTGAAGCCACCTCTTCGTGTGGGGTCATTAAATACAATCTCCGCCCCAGGATCAAAAGCAGACCCCTCAGGTTCGGGAGAACCAATTACTGCTACCTGCTGATTTGTAAACAATGGGGGCGTATGACATTCTGCACATCTGGCAACAAACGATCTGAAGATGTTCAAACCTTCAATTTCTTTATCACTTAATGCATTGTGAAAACCATGAGCATATTGATCGTATCTGGAATTTAAGGAAATTAAGGAACTTTCAAAAGCGGTGATAGCGGTGTAAATTTCTATCAGTTCAATACTGTCGTTGGGGCTTCTCTTTGTAAAGGCTTCAGCAAATAATCGGCGATAAGTTGAAATTTGATTTAAAGCAGACAATAAATTATCCGGGGTATTTCCCATCTCATTCTCGGCGTAGAGCGGTCCCTGTATTTGCGCTTCAAGAGATGTGGCTCTGGCATCCCAAAAGAATTTGTTCAAATAAGCTACATTCCATAAACTGGGCGTTGACCTTTTCAATTCAGCTCCGTTTATTCCTTGTCCCAGCGCTAATCCATCACTAAAGCCTTTCAAGGGATCATGGCAGGAAGAACAGGAAATACTTCCATCCAGCGAGAGAACAGGGTCAAAAAACAAATAACGCCCGAGGTCAATTTGTTGTGGCGTAAAACCATCTCTTACTTTCGGTAAGGCTGTTTTTAATCCGCCTACCCCAATATTCTGAAGCGATTCGTACTGTTGATACAAGTTTTTTGAAATACACTTATTCTCTTGATCAAGCATAAAGCCTGGAGGACAGGTTTTACATAGTTCAATCTTTTTATTGTGAACAGCTACATATTCTGATGCTATATTTGGGGAAATGTTAAACTCACAGCTTAAGTAATAAGCGGCTGCTAAAGACATTATCAATAATACTAAAAGCACCGTTTTTCGCATAAATTGGCCCTTAAACATATCAAATAGGACATTCTAATTTTAAACAAAAAGATCCGTCTATGACGGATCTTTCTTTTCATATAACCCTGTAAGCGTATTTATCTATTGTAATGCTGGTGAATAAATAACCGGATAATCTCCAATATCATTTAATACACCTGCTGCCTCGAAGTTTGAATCGTATGTTGCATCAATAGCTTTCATCATTTCATTGGCGACGATGGCACTCCCTCTTCCTGTCAAATGAAGTCCATCAAGAGAAAACAAGCCCCCAAACACCAATTGTGTGGTAACGTTAAATCCATCACTGGAATATCCCCCTGCAGCAATATCATTCATCAGCGAGTACGCATCGAAAAATGCGAGCCCCATATTGCTTGATAATTGCTGTAGCGTCTGATTAAACATGATGGTTGCGTTCTCTATCTCTTCCTGTTCTGAAGGGACCAACACCCATTTGTCGGGCATAGGGTACGTCAATCCGTTAACGGATAACTGTCCTGCCGTTTCCTGAGGAACCCCCAATCCAACCAGATATTGAAAATACTCCATATTTAATTCACCTATTTCTGTTTGAATCGTTAACAACAACAGATCCGCTTCATTAGCAGGTCTGGATTGACCATACTGAGCAGATAAAATTGCCGCTGTTTGAGCACCAAGCGTTGGTGACAGCACTGCAAAAAGTCCTGCCTGGATGTTGGGAAGCGATTCATCGTGAACTACGATGGGACTGGCTTCTGTAGTCGAAAATTCCACTGAACGTTCAGGAAATCCTAAAAAGGCAAAAGCCTGATTTAATTGAGCCCACGCTCCATTTAATAATGGTATCTGTGCTGCAAAATCCGGATTTGAAGGATCTAACGGAGCATATGGTACAGAAGTAAAAAAAGCACTATGTAAAACATTGGGAATATTTGCCACAACTCCCTTTGCACCGGTAGACGCTAACGCACCAAATACAGCTCCCATGGAACCATCAAAAACTTCCTTTCCAGTGATCGGATCAGAACCATCAGCTCCTGAAGTTGCATATCCCAGAACATCATTTGACCCTAGCCAAATGCTAAAAAATGTCGGGCTCGCCGCCAGGACATCGTCCAAAACACTAGCGCCCGGGCTAGAGGCCATTCTCACAAAATATGGATTCGCTAAACCCAGCGCCAGATTTCCAATATTTCCATATCCGGGTGCTAGCATATGAAAACTTTTTGCACCTGGAATTCCCATATTATTATATGGGCCCGGACGAATATTTGTTACGTCAGTGGTAGGCGTCTTTGGCAATACTGACAAACCAGCACCGTCAAAAAACAATCTAGGTCCAAAAGGGCCTGGTATAGTGTTCCCGGATAATAATAAACCTCCTGTGTTATCGTCCATCCAGGGTTGTGTAAATTCACCTCCTCCGGCTAAGGACATTTTCTCCGCTAATATGTTGGGGAAAGAATTCGTTTGACTCGCAATAAATAAAGCCCCGTCGGCTAAGCCAGCAGTATTTGAATTTCCTATGGCAACATAGTTACTGAAATCGGCTGCCCCTGAAACAACTTCTATGGGAGGTTCTATTTCTTTATCGTACTTACCATCCTCACATGCTGCAAATACAAACAGTACCGCCAAAGTCCATATATATTTCATTTTCAACATTATATTCTTAATTTAAATTGATTATTGATTAAAAACCCATGATACAAAGAATTGTGTTCCAATAAATGGAGCCCCCACCGCACTTTGGTATTCTTTTCCACTGATATTGGCGGCACCCATTTTAAACATGGATTTAATTTTAGGTACCAAATAGTTAATCTGTGCGTCAGCAACAGTTCTTGCCGGAATTACAGCATTTGCAATTGTTGACTGCCATAAATATTCGTCACTCCATCTGACATTTAAGTTGAAACCTAAATTACCAAGAACCTCAGGACTACCAATAGATACTTTCCATTTATTTTCCGGAGTGTTAAACCCTGCGGAAAAATCAGGATCTGATGCCTGGTCAAAATCAAATTTTGCCAGTGTATAGTTCAAACCTACATCCAGTTTGTTGAAAATTCTGGTATTTAAACCAATGGTTCCTCCATAAGAGGATATATCTGCTTTCGAATTGGTATAGGTCTGAAACGCGTCGACATTCCCACTAGCCAGATCTAGTATTCCCGAAACCTGACCAGCCTCTCCGTCAATAGGAGTCACTACTACCGTGTTACTGATGAAGTTTTTGTATTTACTGTAATATCCCGACACATCAACATATATTTTTCCAAATAGACCACGATACCCCAGGTCAAAGGATTGAATCTTTTCAGGTTGCACTACCTGGGTTTCGATATTCTCCAAAACTGCGGGGTTACCCGTTGCTGCGAATTCATTAACCGAAGAAAGCGTGTAAGAATTTGCATATACTTTTCTACCCGTTAATGGTGTATTAGGCAAATCCCTGTCCAGGTTATCAGGAGAAGAACCCACCAAAATAGCTCTACCTGCATCCAGACCTATAAATAAATTCTGTGTGGTTGGGTTTCTAAAACCAGTTTGAAACGATCCACGGAAATTGTGATCTCTGGAATCACCTGCTGCATACGTAATGGATGCCCTGGGCGAAAAATTTCCGTCAAAGAACTCATTCTTATCATAACGAATTGAGGCAGAAATTTTCAGCCTGTCATCAACAAGTTTTTTGATCGCCTGTACATAGGCTCCGTATTCTGAATAATCAATCGGGCCGTCATAATCTGTAAAGATCGTTCCTTGTGAATTTAAGGAATATTGTCGATAAGAGCCTCCTACTTGAAGATCCCATTTGTCATCGAGTAATCTTGCAAAATTGTAATTACCTTCACCCACGTACATTTTGGTCTTATCAATAAACTTGGAACCTGTTTCCAGATTTCCATCCGAAGTGATCTCATCAAACAATTGATTGAACAGATCCGATCCCGGTTTAGGTGTAGTAGACTCATCCGAATCCGCACCTAATCTTGCTGCGGCATGCGCCTGTTCATCAGAAGCCCCTCCCAAAACGGCCTGAAGATAACCACCGGCATAGGCCCCAAACCATTCTGTAGCTCTGTATTTTGCCATATTAATTCCGGTAAATCGCATATCATACGAATCGCCGGCATCTTCAGTCGTAATATATCCTCTGACAAAGAAATCTTTGTTTCTGATTTCAAGTTTATGCTGCTGTAAAAGGAAATTTTTAATTTGGTATCTGTTTGTTCCCTGATAAATAGTTGATCCATAACCCCCTCTTGTATTAAACACGATCTCAAAATCACTTGCCCAGGGTCTGTAATTCAGAGAAATGTCGTACTTCAAACTCTCCGCATTATAGTCAGTAAATGACTGCTCGAGGTATCCGGTTCTGGCCACGTTCACAGCTGGAAGAAGGGCACTAGAGCCAGCCGGTATTAGACCCAAGGCCTCTAACGATTGTCCTACCTCATTAAGATTTGTGTTATTGGCTTCCAATGACACCTCATCTCCATAAATATTGATCCCTTCATGGGCCGGGCTTGATCTAAAAGCCAAGACATCATCGGGTTCACCAACCGAAGTATTCGCATTGGAGTATTCATTAGTGTCATTGGCATACCAGTCAGTACCTTTCAAATAAGACAGCGATGCTTTGACCGCAAATTTTTCACTAAAAGCATGCGCCAGTCTCACACCAACATCATAGAAGGTATTGTCTCCAGCCGCTTTCTGCATGGTGAGTCCTGTTCTAAAATAGGCACTTACCCCTTGCGTATCAAAAGGACTTCGCGTGGTCATAAATAAGATTCCGTTAAACGCATTTGCTCCATATAATGCAGAAGCTGCGCCAGGAATCACCTCAACACTCTGAAGGTCGAGTTCATTAACCCCTACAAGGTTCCCCATCACAAAATTCAGCGCGGGCGAAGCATTATCCATTCCGTCCACCAGCTGCACGAATCTCTCATTTGAGAAAGTCGCAAACCCCCTGGTGTTCACTGAATTAAAAGTCAAACTTCCTCTGTTGACATCAAGTCCCTTTAAATTTTCCAATCCTTCATAAAAACTTGGGGAAGTTGTATTTTTTATTTCGCGAATACCAACCTTTTCAATTGTGACTGGCGATTCACGTATACTTTCCGGCGTCCTGGATGCCGAGACCACTACTTCATCAAGAGAAGTATGGCTCTCGTGAATTTTAATATCAAGTTCCTGATCCTCTTGAGTCACCTCGATGACTTGTCTGTCATATCCAACCGAAGTAATCTCCAGACTAAACGGAAGTTCTTCATCCACTTTCAGGGTGAACTTTCCATCAAAATCCGTTGAGGTACCGATTGATTTACCAAGTATTTTTACATTAACTCCTGGAATTGGTTCTGCCGTGTCAACATCAGTTACGGTTCCTGTAACAGAAGTTTGTCCAAACATCAGCATCCCGCAGAAAAGCGCGATAACCACTAATATCTTGTTCATAAATTAAATTTGTGTAAGTTAAGAATGGGGCAAAATACAATTTTTTTCGAATTTCATTTAATTTTTATGCATAAAATATGAATTCTTCAAAAAAAAGATCCTTAATTCTTGAAACAATATTATTTGATTCTGATCTTATGTGAAGACATTTTATTGGCCCTTTTTACACTTAGAATGTAAATTCCGCCTACCAACTGTGCTAATTCCAGGTGCTGCTCAAAATTGTTCGGCTGGTTAATAAAAGATTGATCTGCAACCTTTCTCCCCAGCAAATCGTATACCACGAGGTCAACATCTCCTGTTTCTTCAGAATGAAATTTTACCGTAAAGTTTCCCTCAGATGGATTTGGAAACACCTTGAAATCATCAAACACATAATTATTAACACCTAAAACGGCTTCGGAACTACAAATTTCAATACTCCAGGCTTCTAGAAAACCAAAATCATCAGCCGCATTGTCTACAACTTTTAAGGTCCAGTTTCCTTGGGAATTTTCACCAATAAAACCTGAAAATTCTTCTGCTGGTTTTTGAGTGCCGGCAATACCCGGGTCACTTGCATTACATTCCAATTCCATACCTTCATCTGAAAAAACAGCTTGAATATCTTCACTGGTAGAACAATCACGCTCCAATACCTTTATAATAGTCCCTTCAGGGCTTTCTAGACTTATAGATAAATCACCAAGATAGGTGTGTGTGACACCAGGAGTTTCAACAGACCCACTAGCGTCATCAACTAAACGGAGAATTATTTTTTCAATACTAACACTTTCCGAAACAGTGATTACGGATGAAATACCGGCCTCATCATTATCAGGAATAGACAAAGGCGTGTCATCTGCAACATAACTATTACAAACCTCAGTGAACTCCCCTATAGAGAAGCTTTTTAGGTTCCAGGAAAAGAAAAAATTGCCCACTGCCTCTACCTTGACAAAACACTGAGGTGCTTTCATCTCCGGAACCACAATAATCTGGCTTCCGTCATTGACAACGTTAGTAGCCAAAGCAGTTGAAAATGTCTTTCCCCCATCAGTAGAAAGCAAAATATTCACCTGAGAAACATTGATCCCGTTTCCATTTGTTCCTGCCACATCCCAGGTTATGGTCTCCTGAGCACCAGGTACCCACGCCAAATCCTCTGTATTTTGCGAAGTGACCACAAAAGGACCTGCCGCATCGGTTACGGTAACCTTAAGGTCATCAGAAACCACCTGTCCGGCTTCTATATTATTATCTCTAACGCTTAATTTAAAATTGAGTTCCCTGCTCACCGCTGGGGTCACTTCCCATGTTGAAGAAGTCGATCCTGTTATTAGGGTGTTTACATTTGGAAAATACCTTGTGTTTTCGGTTACCGGATCAAATGATCGATAGAGAGCGCCTGATGTTGCATTGGCACTTGGAGGCACAGCTGTTACGCCGCTATCGACCTGTTCCCAACAAAAAGAAATGGGATCGCCGTCAGCGTCACTGGCCGTTCCAACTAATTTATAAGGAGTTCCCTTTGGAATAGTGAAATCCGCTCCTGCATCCACAACGGGAACATTGGCATTGAGAACCAGATCGGTCTCAACCGGACAACTCCCTCCTGATCCATTTATTATATAATTTCGAATTTCCTCGATGCTGATCGCATGAAAATAAAGAGAACTATTGGATTGCACATTTTGAGGCGTACAATACCCGGCATAGGCCATCAAGGTAGATCCGCTCCCGGGCTCAACCGCCGTCGCTGCATTTCTTTGACCGGCAAATCCACAGCTTCCTTCATCGCCGTTAAATGTGTGATGGGCTCCAAACTGATGGCCGATTTCATGGGCCACCACATCATAGTAGAAATTATCCCCTGAAGGGACGGGGTCTCCTGTGGTACCCCTAGCTTTAAGACCACTCCTGCACACAACTGATAAGGTTGCCACACCTCCATCAACACTTGTACTGAATACATGTCCAATGTCATAATTCTCGGAAGAGATCACATTATCACATGTAGTCTGATTCTGTCCAAGCATAGTGGTGATATCTGAATTGTCATAAGGGTCAGTATCTGGATCAAGAAAGATCAGGTCAGCATTGTTTGCCACTAGTTGCAGACTCACCGCCAGATCATTTTCAAAAACACTGTTTACTCTTGTTATGGCCGTTGTCATGGCGGCCAGCACCACGGCTTTCTTCTCCGCATCGGTTCCCCCGCCCGCGCCCTCTTCGGCTATATGATATTCTGAATACTCTCCATTAGCCGCCAACGCCAGTCTATAGGTCCTTAATTTACCATCGTCGGCCATTTTAAAGGCTGATTCCTTTTGCAAGTTACCTTGAATATTTTCAGTCAGACATTGAAAATCTCGCTTACCTTCCAGATCATCCCGGTCATAAACTCTATATTTTTTCTTGTCCTTCGTAAGCGGCTCAATATATTGTACACCTCCATTAAGGTCGATAATAATGGCGTATAAACCAAGTTCATTTACGCTAAATCTAATCTTTTTCGATCTGTCCTTTTCACTTATTCCTACATAAGACTTGTTATTTGGAAATTGCTTGGCAAGGTCAGGATGCATCACAGAAGCTTCCATAACAAGATAGCTCGTAAAAATTCCGTTCTTATCCGGAAATGCTATTTTAAAAGACGATTTCCCCGAAGTGGCCCCTCTGGTAGGTGCTGATTTTAACTCGTTACTAAGATCCTGAATATTTAAGGCAAAGCTTTCATACTTCTTAAGCTTTACTTTTCTTACATATTCTGAATCATCAATAACCGGACCCTCAATTCTCGACCATAAATTCCTTTGCTGGGCAAAAAGAAAATTAGTCAAGATCAAAAAGGTAAACGTCAATAACTTAAAGTATTTTTTCCTCATTCTACA
>NODE-361-length-16153-cov-9.17984_pt1 | contig 16153 bp, 14 predicted proteins | sample MGYA00139097_ERZ477577 | MGnify/ENA metagenome assembly ERZ477577
TCCTCCCGGTCCATATCTCTATGGAATACTTCCAGATCAATATTCTCGTCTAACAGGAAATTACGTAACTCCTCGACCACTGCTACCGATCGGTGCCTGCCGCCGGTACAGCCAATGGCAAAACGATGATTTTTCTGTTCCAGATTTGCCTCACTGTCCAGCAGAAAAGAGAGAAGCGGCTTTATCAAAGCAAGAAATTTTTCTCCCTGGTCACTTTTAATCACATAATCGGAAACCTGCTGTTCACAGCCGCTCATCGGCCGAAGATCTTCCTGCCAGTATGGGTTGGGTAGAAAACGGACGTCCCATACCATGTTTGCATCAACAGGTACCCCATGCTTAAAACCAAAAGAGTACAAGACAAGTCGTGTTCTTTTATTCTGCTGTTTCATTTCCCCACGTTCCTGTTCAAAGTTACGTTCTGTTCTTTCTCCGGAAAGTCTGACAATCCGTGGATTTATCAGTTTTCTCCCGGCAAAGCGTTTAAATGATAGTGCGGAATAACCACAGCCGATAACACTGTAGATATTTTCAGTCGCCCCAAGCCGAAGCGATGCTGCTATTGATTTATCCCTTTTCGCTGCCTCTACCACAAACCCGATCAGACAGGTCGCAACTCCCATTGATTCTGCAGCAAGTAAGATATTCTGAGTAGCCAGCAGCGCATCTTCCTGAGGACAGCTCGAGGATCGGTCTGCAGCAACGACAAGAGCTGAAGGGGCCCCATGGAAAAGTCTGTCAACACCGTTTTCATACCAGTCAGAAAGCCCGTCCTCAATGGCCTTATAATATCTGTGATAATAACGTTCAAGCCTATCACCAGTAAACAATCGTGCGACAAGTCGATACAGTGGACTCGAGGCTTTTCTGTTTAATCGACGATAGAAATCGGCGGTCACCTCGCCCAAAGCAATAACATCACTGCGCTCCGGTACTATAATGAACTGCCATCCCTGGCTATTGGTCCCCGATGGTGCCGTGGTTCCGATACGTGCCAGATCAGTGAGCACAGAAAGTTTCGGGGGAACAGGTTCAAATGCCCGACAGGACCGCCGTGAACGCATCAGCTGAAGTAAGGACTCCATCTCAACCCGTTCGTGCGTTTCAGTCCCGGAATCTGCCGCCACGGTTGCCAATCCAAGATCTGAAATTAATCCCGGCATTGAAATTGCTTCAACCGGACAGATGGCATAACAATGTCCGCATCCCATACAACTTTCTGCCATGACAGTGACAACGCCGTCATCTCCGGCAAGCAAGATTTTGTCGGGACAGATATCAACACAGAGACCACAGGATGTGCAACGCTCCTTGTCAACAACCGGCAGGGAGTTATCCGGCATGATCATCCCCGGCAGATGACAGCAGATCGACGATCAACCTGCGGGTTACATCATAAATTCTGGGGTCAGAACTTGCCCGAGACCCCGCGACATTGAGAATTTCTACATGGTTCCTGATCATCCAGCTCATTACCTTTCTGACTGCTGAGGGGATATCCTCTTTGTCAAAATCGATATGTATCCAGTTCTTTTTTCGATCTCTTGCAATTTTACAGGTCAACAATGACCCTCCGGTAAGCACCCCATTCGACACAATCAAAGTTCCATCAGCATCGACGACATTTTTTTCGGTTCTAACCGGATAGTGCTCAGAGTCGAGTTCCACCATAGAGTATTTTTCTGGAAGTGCTCCTGCTTCAGTCTTTCTCCCCGCCGGTATTGCCCCGCCATAGGGGAAACCGCAGGACCTCGCTCCATCAAGTGCTCCCTGGTCCGCTCCTGTCTGCCCACCTGAAATAATCTTCTTTAATTTCATCACTATGTTACATTGGGGTGAATACAAATGGCATCTTGTAACAGCTTCGACAACTCGTTCAAAACAACTTTAATGGATTACTATCTTTTAATGCAATAGCAAGATATCGAATCGAAGCTTTTAGACGTTTGCAGGACCGCTGATTAATAACTCAGGGAAAGCGACAAACAACAGAGGACCTTTCAACAGGCAAGTAACCTATTGAAAAGAAAGTAGAAATGGCCATGACTGAGCAGCGCCGTCTATTTTTCAGGTTCAAGAACCTGCAATACTTGCGTCAATTCCTGAATATTGAACGGTTTTGAGATAGCTGCGCAGAAACCAAAATCGTCATACTTAACCATCGCCGGGTCGTCTGAATAGCCGCTGGAAACGATAACCTTTGCAGACGAATCGATTTTCAGGAGTTCCTGAACGGTCTGCTCGCCGCCCATCCCGTTAGGGATGGTGAGGTCCATGATAACCCCGGTGAAGGGGGTACCTGAGGTATAGTGTTTCTCGTAGAGGTCAATGGCCTGACCTCCATCAACAGCAAGAACAGAATCGTAGCCTATAAATTCAAGCATCTGCATCGCAATTGAACTCACCAGTTCTTCATCCTCCATAAGCAAGATGCAGTTCGATAATGTATCAGAAGACAATTGAGGTTTCTCCTTTTTGGATGATCAACAAATTTTAACAATCTTTCAAAACATAGTATGCCAAAATAATCCGTGCTGAGTCAAGTACTTCAGTCAATTTAACTGTAAAAAATACAGGTTGATGGTATCATTTTGACAAAAATGATACTAATCAGCTATTATCTACATCTTAAATTCTCTTCATGACGAGTATGAGTCGACCCTCTGGAAAAATAATATACCGGGACCACTGGAAAAATCATCTGGTCGAAATTATCGAACATGGTGATAGCCGTTCACTCTATTTTGCCGGGGATGTCTTGCAGTCGTCAATGTCGATTTCAGCGCCCCATCGACTTGTGCTTTCATACACCCGCTTTATGATGGCTACCCTGCTCTTTATGAACCCTCCGCATCGTGTTCTTGTGATTGGTGTCGGGGCAGGTTCACTTATTCGTTTTATTCATCATCATTTTCCCTCCTGTACCATCGAAGGAGTCGATTTTTCTTCGCATATCATCAAGTTGGCTAAAGGATATTTTAACCTTCCAAACTCAAGCGCAATAAGACTCCATTGCGATGATGGACATGACTTTATCGCGCGATTTGAGGGTCAGGCATATGATTTAATACTCATTGACGCCTTTGATCAGAATGGCATGGCTCCTTCAATCTATTCTGCCGTTTTTTTTGCGCACTGTTTGAGTCATCTGGAGGAAAATGGCATTGTCAGTCTTAATTTGTGGAGTGGTGACGAAGACAAAATGGATCGGGTACAAACTGATTTGAAGCGCAATTTCAGCTCATGTCTGACACTGCCGGTTCCGGAACGTGGCAATGTCATATGCATCGCTGGCAGGGATCCGAAATTAAAGAAGATAATGGAGCAGGACTACACCGAATTATCCAGAATGAGTGCAGAATTTGATATTAATTTCAAAGAAATCGTCAGAGTTTTTATAAAACAGAACCTGGGATACAGACAACGAATTGCCCGCTTCTTTTCTTAAAAACCTTCATTGTTTTTTCTTATTATAGCCAACTGATCTTCCAAATCTCCAATCTCTTTTTGCCAATAATTGTAAGAACCAAACGAATCATCAATCCTGGTCTCCCCATCTTCAATAAACTGCCAGCCGCACCAACTGGTATAGTGAATGAATCTCATGGCACGAAGCGGTTCAATAAGTTTCAATGTCCGTCGATCAAACGATCGAAACATATCATACCCTTCAAGCAGCAGAGCGAGCTCAACTCTGCAATCATCAACAATTCCCGGAAGCAGCATCCAGAAATCCTGTACAGGAGGGCCAACAAGCATATCATCAAAATCGATTATGAAAAATGATTCGCCCGGCCGGTAAATCAAATTGCCGCCATGACAATCGCCATGGATTCTGATTTCTTCTATCTCTTCAAAAACTGGAGAAATCTCAGCAATAATTTCATCGGTAACTTTCTTAAAAGGAGAAATCAGCGGCTCCGGGATCAAGTCATTATCAATAATGAAATTAACTTGAGTTCGTGTTGTATGTTCCGGGTGCAGCCTGTTTCTTCCATCGGCGGTCCGAGCGGCACCAACGGTGTGCACCCTGCCAAGGAGCCTGCCCAGTTCCAACCACTGTTCATCATTATACTCATCAACCAATCTACCGCCGCAACGGGGATACAGAGCAAAACGAATGGACTGGAAATCTCCAAGAAAACTCCCGTCTGCCAGCTGCAATGGTCGTATTACCGGGATTTCAATCTCGGCACATTCGTTAACAAACTGGAGCTCGTCCAATAACGCTGCCTCACTCCACCTGCCGGGACGAAAAAATTTTACAATTATATACTCCCCATCATGATCCTGAAGTTCATAAACCCGGTTGATATAGCTGCTGTGCGGCCGGCAGACGTTCAACAACCGGCGGCCGGTGGCCTGCTCGACACAATTAAGAATTGCCTCGGGATGTAACGGAGAAAACGGGGTTGTTTGCATAAATAGAAATCGTATTTAATTTTGAAATGTTACTACACAATTATAGACACCACTTTTACCAATGAGAATACTCTGAATGACAGTACTTAACGCTGAATGACAGTACTTAACGACGAAAAACACAGCATGCCATCAAAAAAGAAAGAACAGAGCTGCTCCGGCTACTGTACCAGGTGTGCTACCGTGCATTCTCTTGGTTCGGCAACTGCCAGAGAAAAGGGGGAGGAGCTGATTCGCATACTTGAAGAGAAGAGATCAATTGGTTTTTTTACCGGCAGCACCCAGGACCCGCATCTCTCGACTGCGCCTCTGTTTGGAGAGCAGCGCGGCAAAATGTTTGGCATTCTTGAGTGTCTTCAACAAAACGGCAATAAAACATGGCTTTATGCATTTTCCGGCCAGTTCAGCGGACTCTGGTTTGTTAAGGGATGGGCTCCGCCGCTTTTTGATCTGCATACATTCAAGAAGGTACATGACCCCGTTGAAAAAAGGATCAAAGAACTGGGTTATGAACTTGAAAGGTCTCACGTTGGTTCAGATCACCACCAGTCACTGAAAGACCAGCGTCGACAACTCTCAAGAACGTTAATGAACGACATCCATAACCTCTATCATCTGCAAAATTTTGCCGGTGAGACCGCAACATTGCATCAGGCGTTCACCCAGCCGGATGGAAAACCGACCGGAGCCGGTGATTGCTGTGGCCCCAAATTGCTCAATTTGGCAGCTGCATCCAACCTCTTACCACTATCACTGGCTGAATTCTTTTTTGGCAGGAGCAACCGGTCAGGCACGAAGGAACATGGCCACTTCTACTCACCATGCATCGATAAATGTCAGCCGCTGCTCGGTTTTTTATTATGCGGCATCGAACAGAGGAAACGAAATTTTGTCAACTAACCTGGACATTATTCACGAAGACCAATCTCTACTGGTTATCAATAAACAGTGCGGTCTCCTGTCGGTTCCCGGCAAGGGAGAGGAAAAACAGGACTGTGTCGTGTCAAGAGCAAAAGAGCTTTTCCCTGACCTGCCGATCCAGCCTGCCGTGCATCGTCTTGATATGATGACCTCGGGCCTGATGCTGCTGGTCAGAACACCCCAGGCCCACCGGAACCTGGTCAGACAATTTCAGTACCGCCTGGTTCTCAAGCGTTACACTGCCATTGTTGAAGGAGATCTCCTCGAGGAGTCCGGAGTAATCGAGCTGGCATTTCGCCTTGATCCGGAAAACCGGCCATTGCAGATATATGATCCGGTAAATGGAAAGCAGGGAGTAACCTTGTGGCGAAAAATTGCCAGAGAACCGTCTGGTACCCGGGTAGAGTTTACTCCTCTGACCGGCAGAACTCACCAGCTGCGCCTGCATGCCTCGCACCCGATGGGGCTTGGTTCACCAATTGTGGGAGACTATCTTTACGGCTCAGGAAACGATGGAGACAGGATGCTGCTGCACAGCTGTTTTATCTCGTTTAATCATCCTGAAAACAATAATCCGTGTACCTATTCATCAGAACCACCCTTTTAAAATGAAAGAGATACTCACCACAGAAGCAATACCCATTAAGCTCTGGCTTGATGACATTGAGGAAGGAGCGCTCCAGCAAGCCCGAAATCTCGCGAACCTGCCGTTTGCCTTTCATCACATCGCCATAATGCCCGATGCCCATTTCGGCTATGGCATGCCCATCGGCGGTATCCTGGCGACTGATGATGTTATCATTCCGAACGCTGTCGGTGTCGATATAGGTTGTGGCGTCTGTGCGGTAAAGACATCGCTTTCAGCCATAGACCGGTCCCAATTGAAACAGGTCATGAAAGCAGTTCGCCAAACCGTTCCACTTGGGTTCAAACACCACTCAAAACCGGTCCGGGTTCAGTTGATGCCCACTCTTGAAAAAGGGGCAATCAAACATCTTCCCATTGTCCAGCAGGAGTATGAAAATGCACGGACGCAGGCAGGAACACTGGGGGGCGGAAATCATTTTATCGAATTTCAGCAGGCACGTGATCAAACTATCTGGATCATGGTCCATTCAGGCAGCAGGAACCTTGGATTTAAGGTGGCGCATCATTACAATAAAATCGCGGTCGGCCTCAACAAGAAACGTCGGAGGCCAATACCACCATCATGGCAGCTCGACTCTCTGCCAATTGACAGTAAAGAGGGGCAATGCTACCTGGGTGAAATGAGCTATTGTGTTCAGTTTGCCAAGAAAAACCGGCTGCTGATGCTGGACAGGATCCAGGAAGCCCTCCTTGAAACGGTCAGCTCGGATATCCGTTTTGATTCCCCCGTGAATATTGCTCACAATTACGCGGCCGCTGAAAGTCATTTTGGCAAAAAAGTAATCGTTCACCGCAAAGGTGCGACTCGGGCATACCCGGATGAAATCGGCGTCATTCCAGGCTCGCAGGGCACTACCAGTTATATTGTTTCAGGGAAGGGTAATCCGGATAGTTTCTGCTCTTGTTCACACGGTGCCGGTAGGAAATTAGGAAGAAAGCAGGCGCAGAAGCAACTCGACCTGGACAAAGAGAAGAAAAAGCTTGAGCAGCAAGGGATACTTCACGCTGTCAGGCGACGCAGAGACCTTGAGGAGGCTGCCGGCGCCTACAAGGACATCGAGAAAGTGATCAGGCTCCAGGAAGACCTTGTCGACATCCTGGAAATTTTGCAGCCACTGGCCGTCATCAAAGGGTAATTGGTTCAGGCCGACAACCAATGAACGCCAACGCTGGCAGATTTGGTAAATTAACTTGAGATTGCAATTTTTTTTATATACTGCTTAGCTACCGCTATGGGTTTACAAGGGCACCTTATGATCATTCTCCCTGCGCGGCGACTGGCGAGTCCTGATAAGCTTTAAGCAACTCCCTGATCTAAACCGGTCAATCACAAATCAGCTGATACGCGCCATACTATGTCCATACTTCTTCTTTCTCCCCCTGCAGCGAAAATATGTGAACCGCCGGCAGGCATCGCCCGGCTCGCAGGAAGTCTGCGTGAGAAAAATATCAGCTGTGTAATCTGTGACCTGAATATCGAATGTATGGGGGATCTGTTTTCAATCCAAACCTCAGCGCACGATACCTGGAGCCGCCGGGCCTACAAAAATCGAGTTCGCCATCTTGAAGACCTATGCTCAATGAACATCTATCAACAACCGGATCGATACCAACGGGCTGTTAAAGATCTGAACCGGGTTATTTCTAATATCGGCCGAGCTGCTGATCTTGAAATGTCGCTGGCAAACTTTACCGACCCAAACCACTCGCCTCTAAAGAGCGCTGATTTACTTGACGCAGCAGATCAGTTTGAAAAAAGTCCATTTTTCTCAACGTTCAGCCACCGCCTTGATTATCTGGTGAAAGAATATTCCTTTGACTACATCGGTATTTCATTTTCCTACCTGAGCCAGGCACTGAGCGGCTTTGCAATACTGGGATATATCAGACAATTTCATCCCGCCATTAAAACTGTTGCCGGGGGCGGCGTTATTACCTCGTGGATGAGTAACCCGTTATGGCAAAACCGTTTCTCAAGATATATTGATTACCTTGTAAAAGGTCCTGGTGAAAAAGCGCTGCTTGAACTGATGGGACACCAGCCAGGACTGTTGCCCGGCAGGCCGGACTTTACAGATATCGACTTTGGCAGTTACCTCGCACCCGGCCCTGTCCTCCCTTATGCTGCATCTGACGGATGTTACTGGAAGAAATGCACGTTCTGCCCCGACCATGCTGAAAACAGCTGTTTTACCCAAAACAGCCCGGAACGGGTTCTTGAAGAAATTTCGGAGTTGATCTCCCGGCACAAGCCAATACTGCTTCATTTTCTGGACAATGCCATGAGCCCTGCCCTGCTGACGACCCTGATAAAGAACCCACCGGGAATCGCCTGGTATGGTTTCTGCCGGTTCGGACAGGAACTCGAAAGCCCTGAGTTCTGTCACGCATTGAAAAAATCGGGCTGTGTTATGCTGAAACTTGGTCTTGAGTCAGGTTCCCAAGATGTCCTGGACCAGATGAACAAAGGTATTAATTTGAACCGTGCGGCACGGATATTAGAAAATCTGAGAGAAGCCGGTATCGCCACCTACATCTATCTGCTCTTCGGCACTCCCTATGAAGCAGAGAAAGAAGCCCGATTAACAATGGATTTTGTTGCGAAGCATCATCAAGCCATCACGTTTCTTAACCTGGCAATTTTCAACATGCCAGTATGCAGTTCTGAGGCTCAGTCTGTATTCAATCGCTTCTCGGATGGGGATTTATCGCTCTATTGTAATTTCGACCATCCCAAGGGGTGGGACCGCAAGTCAGTCAGGCTCTTTCTGCACAAATGCTTTCGAAAGACTCCGCAAATCAACACCATTATCCAGCGTGATCCTCCTTTCTTCACGTCAAATCACGCCCCATTTTTCTGCATGAGTGGGGCAGGCGGCAACCGTTAATAGTTACCGCTCAAACCTCTGGTAAAAGATTAGCCGACACCGACCAGTTCAATTGAAAAGTTCAGGTCCATTCCTGCAAGAGGGGGATTGGCATCCAGGGTAATATTTTCATCGTCAAGAGCGACGACTCGTACCTTGAGGATCTCACCCTCGACACCGCCAACTTCGAGCATCTGCCCTATTTTGGGATCAAGGCCAGGTGGTATCTGTTCCACCGGGGCAACGATAACCATTTCCTCTTTTCTTTTACCATAGGCACGCTCTACCGGAATCATAATATCCTTTTTATCCCCGATTTCCATACCGACTACCGCATCTTCAAAACCGGGAATAACCTGGCCGCCACCGACGGTAAATGACAGCGGATCATGACCTTCCGAAGAATCAAACACCTCACCGTCTTCAAGCGTGCCTGTATAATGAACTTTAACTGTATCTCCATCTTTTACTGCCATACCGTAACTCCTGTATTTAATTGAGGGGTTGGATTACAAATGTCTTCCTATGGTAATCACTCCATAAGGATCGGCAATACAACAAGGACTTTTCAGGGGAAAAAGGGTGGTCAACAGATTGGTGCAGAAACCGGGAACAGCAATTTTCAACTCCTCCGTTACAACAATATCAATGGATTATTAATAAAAAACCAACATATCCCTGACTTTTCCCAGTCATTCTTTAAGTGAACAATGTTTACTCTTTTCTTTTTTGTTTTGTCTGTTAATCTGCGCACCAAAAAGACGTTACCGACAACCAGAGCAAATATTCCCACACCGTAGTTCTCCAAAATGTTCAAAACAAATAAAACAAAGATAATTGCCACGCTTGGACCCAGCAGTGACCGGGAAGAGGATATCCTGTCGCTCATTGAGGCAGGTGTGGATGTCGCCCGTATCAATCTGTCACACGGAGACAGGGCAAGTCACTCTCATTTAATAGCGACCGTTAAGCATTCCCGTGATGTCTCAGGAAAGGGAACAGCAATCCTGCTGGATACCCGCGGCCCTGAAATCAGAGTTGGGGAACTTGGTGCCGGAATTATGCTCGAAGAGGGCGGTACCGTTACGTTCAGCAACAAGGGAACAACTGGAAAAGAAATCCCGACAAATTATGACAAATTATCCCAGGATGTGGGACCCGGTGATTTCATCCTGCTTGATGATGGAAAAATGCGGCTGCTTGTTCTCGGTACTCGTGATGGAGAGCTCACCGCCCGGACCATCGTTGGTGGGCTCCTTCAGTCCAGGAAGCGAGTCAGTCTGCCAGATGTTGACGTAAACCTGCCATCCATCACGGACCAGGACGAGGCTGACATCATCTTTGGTGTGCAGCAGGGTGTGGATTTTATAGCCGCATCCTTTGTCAGGCGGGCAGACGACGTATGGGAAGTCCGAAAGGTAATAGAAAAAGCGGGTGGGAACCAGGCGATTATCGCCAAGATAGAAAATCGCCAGGGAGTCGATAATCTGCAGGATATACTTGAAGCTGCAGATGGGTTAATGGTTGCCCGGGGTGATCTCGGCGTTGAAATGCCGGCGGAAGAAGTACCGGTCCTTCAGAAAAAAATTATTAAAGAGGCAAACAAGGTTGGTAAGCCGGTCATTACTGCCACGCAAATGCTCGAATCGATGATTTTCTCACCAACGCCCACGCGAGCCGAGGCATCCGATGTTACCAACGCTATCTTCGATGGAACTGACGCGGTGATGTTGTCCGGTGAAACTGCGGTTGGCAAATACCCGCTTGAAGCGGTCCGTTTTCTCGCCCGAAATGCCCGGATCAGCGAAGCAGCACTTGATTATGAAGCGATCCTTGCAGAGGGGCTGCGACACCGCAGACCGATTATCACCGATGCAATCTCCTACGCCTCATGTGCCACGGCAGCAGATCTTTCTGCTGATGCTATCATTACCGCAACGACAACCGGATCTACCGCACTGCGGGTGGCCAGGTATCGGCCGAAAACACCGATCATTGCCATCAGTTCATCTCACGCCAGTCTCAGGAAACTTCAGCTTGTCCGGGGAGTAATCCCGCTTGAAGGAGTCTTTGCAGAGACAATGGATGAACAGCTTAATAATGTCATCCGTACCGCAATTCAAGCCGAGTTATTAACAAATGGAGATGTTGTTGTCATCACTGCCGGCCTGCCACTGCAAACGAGCGGTACCACGAACATGCTCAAAGTTCACACAGTAGCCGATGTCTGTTTCACCGGCCAGGGTATTGGCAAAAAGAATGTTTCGGGTACCATCCGTATTATAAATAGTGTGCAGGATTGGGAAAATCTGCCGACAAAGCCAATCATCGTCATCACCAAGAGTGACCAGTCCATGCTGTCCTATATAAGTCAGGCAGTTGGAATAATAGCGGAAGCACCCGGTCTCACCTCCCATGCGGCGATGGTTGGAAGAGAACTGTCTATTCCCGTCATTTGCGATGTCACACAAGCGACAATCCACCTGCGTAACGGCCAGATGGTAACGTTAAATCCAAAACTTGGACAGATTTATTACGGAACACACGAGTAGCCATACCATGTTGTCAGGGTTATTAACTGCCCCTTTCCACTGCTTCAGCCTGACGCGCATATGATTCGAATATCAGAGACAATTTCACTGGATACCGGTGAGATCGAATTTACCCAGATACGTGCATCCGGCCCCGGCGGCCAGAATGTAAATAAGGTGTCAACAGCAATACATCTTCGTTTTGATATAAAAACATCTTCACTGCCCGATTACTGCAAACAGAAGCTGCTGGTGGCACGAGACCGGCGAATAACAAATGACGGCTGGATCATCATCAAGGCACAACAATACCGAAGTCTTGAAAAAAACAGAGAAGATGCCCTGCTGCGTCTTGCTGCCCTGATCAGGACGACACTGAAAAGATCAAAGCCCCGTAAACCGACCAAGCCAACCCATTCATCACGCCAGAAACGACTGGATAAAAAAAATCGCCAGGGAAAGCAAAAAAAACTCCGAAAAAAAATATCCCGCCACGAGTAATGGATAACACTTTCTGATGAGCACCCACCCAACATGTTAACTGCCACATTCTGTCACATCCCCGGTATAGGGTATGCAACTGAAAGAAATCTCTGGAAACAGGGCTTTATCTCCTGGGAACTATTGATGCGAAACCCGGACACTGTCGCCAGGGTCAGTAAACATGAGGTGTCCCAGTTTCTTCAAAATTCTGTCCAGGCTCTGAGCTCAGACCCGCGCTTCTTTTGTCAATATCTTAAAACAGCAGATGCCTGGAGACTTTTCCCGCATTTCCGTGACTCAACGGCATACCTGGATATCGAGACAACAGGTCTTGGCGATGAGGCGGAAATTACGACTATCGCACTCTATGACGGCAATGACGTTACAACCTACGTCAATGGTCGGAATCTTGATGATTTCATATTAGATATTGAGCGATTCAAGGTAATAATTACCTACAATGGTATTTCTTTTGATATACCATTTATCGAACGGTATTTCAGGACGAAACTCGACCATGCACACATTGATCTGCGCTATATTCTTGCCAGACTGGGCTGCAGAGGGGGACTAAAAGGATGTGAAAAACAGATGGGGATAAACAGGGGTACACTCGACGGCATTGATGGGTCATTCGCCGTTATCCTCTGGCGGGAATATCAACGCTATCGTAACGAGGCAGCCCTCGAGACCCTGTTAGCCTACAATATAGAAGATACGGTAAATCTGGAAAGACTCATGGTGGAAGCATACAATCGCAATGTCGCCGACACACCATTTGCCCACGACTTAATGCTGCCCTATCCCGATCCGCCGCAACTTCTCTTTCAGCCCGACAATGAAATCGTTGCGGCAATAAAGCAATCTGTCTATTGACTCATCTTTTAATCAGTCAGATTTATTTCCATATTTTCACGGGCAAAAAATATCTCAGTGTCACCAAATTTCCCCGGTTCACAATAGATCTCTGCCAACCTGTCTATCTGCTCATCGGTACGATCAGGGTCATGATGAAAAAGTGCCAGTTTCTTAACGCCTGCCCGTGCAGCAGCAGTGACAGTATGCTCGATTGAAGAGTGACCCCAGCCAGACTTGTCGCGGTATTCCCTTTCGGTATACTGACTGTCATGAATCAACAGATCTGCACCACTAAAGAACTGCTCGAGAATCTCATTCTGTTCATCAGCTACCAGACCACCCTCATACGCCATTGCCTCGTCATATTCGGGATGTTCAGGATCAGTAATAAACAGATTCCGATAGGGCTCGCAGTCATAGCAGGTACAAAAGACTTTTCCATTATATTCAAATCGGTAACCGAGCACCGTTATGGAATGATTCAATATTTTTGTTTTCAGGGTCAACCCATCGCCTAGATCAATAGATGGATTCTCCTTCAACCGGATGTAGTCAATTTCAGACGCAAGTTCACCGACATTGACAGGAAAATAGCGATACTTCATCTGCCCGCCAACCACATCATCCAGCGGATCATCCTCAAACGTTACCGGACCATACACCTTCATCCTGGTTCCGGGTATATATATTGGCGTAAAGAAAGGAAACCCCATGATGTGGTCCCAATGGGTATGGGTAAGAAACAGCATTATATCCAGTGGACCGTTGGGCAAATCGTTCTGTACCAGATTATTGCCCAGATCGCGAATACCTGAGCCCGCATCGATAACAATTATCCTGTTAGAAGACCCCACACGCAATTCGAGACAGGCGCTGTTTCCACCATATTTGACAGTACTTGGCCCGGGACAGGGAACGGTTCCTCTGACTCCCCAGAACTTCACTTTCATTATACGTATCCCATTGGAAAATAGCAGCTGAACTAGATTTGGAGAAAAATCTGGGCTTTTTCAATTTCAATATCAATATCGTCTCTGATATCGGCAAATTCAAGCCAACTGAGTTCGGTTAGATCAAGAAGTTTCTCAACTTCGTTCTCTGATGGATAGAGGTCGCCGGCAAAACCGATATCATAAATAGCAGAATAGACATTGCCAAGAGCAACGAAAGCTGCCTGCTGCTGATATTCCTCGTCGAGTTGATCGATATCATGATGGTTGCCGATACAGCTTGATATTGCTGAATTGAGCTTCCACTTTTCAGCAATCATCAGGCCTACTTCCTGATGATCAATTCCCATCAGCTGACGTTCTGCCTCAATCAGCGGTATCTGCTCCCGCTTTGCCATGCTCAGCACGTGAATATAGTCATCATCGAAGGGAACCTTGCCCAGATCATGGAGCAGCCCTGAGATAAAGTACTCTTCTCTTTCCATCAGCGGAATATCCTTTACCTGGGCCAGCAACTTGGCGCTCACCCCAACACTGATCGAATGAGCCCAGAATTTTTTGGTTGGCAGAACTTTGGATTTTTTGGCACCTGACACCGTCCTGATGATTGCGGTTGACAGGGCCATATTCTTGACCGTATTCAGACCAAGCATGGTTATTGCACGGGTGAGTGAGGTGACCTTGTTTACCAGAGAGTAATAGGCAGAGTTAATCAGCTTGAGCACCTGTCCGGTAAGAACAGGGTCAAGTGCAATAACCTTATTGAGCTCATTTGGAGACGCATCAACCTTACTGCAGATCTCCAGAACTTTGCCAACAGTCGTTGATAGACTGGGTATCCTTCGAATAAATTTTTCAATCTGCTTCCGTTGAGCATCCTGATCAATATGCATATACAGATTCCCGAAGATGTATGAACAATCTATGAAGATCAAATACTTATAACACTCACTGGATTATTGTATCGAACTATTCAGAGCAGGTCAAGCGCAGCAGGCCCGTTTTTCCACTGACAGGAGAGGTAATCGATAGATAGAGAAAGAATAAATACCGTCTGTCCCTCTATTTTAAAGCAAAAGGAAGTGGGGGCTTGGGGTATTTTCCGATTATACGGTTAAGACTGATGAGGGAAGCTTAATAGCAGCCAGAGGTAAGCAGCAAGCAGAGCAGCGACCCACATGACCATGCTACCCGTCGGCCTGGTTCTGGCAACCCTGCCGCCGGGACTGTGATTTTTATCAAGATAGGCAAGCAGCATATTCAGGCGGCCCATGAAATTTGCCCTGATATTGCTGTCTGTCTGCCACAACCAGCCAAAACCACGACGAGCCAGTTTTTTGAGAAACTTACGGTAAACCCACTCTGCGTCAACGTTAACAGCTCGGACCTCCGGAGGATACAGGCCTCTCAGGTTCAGCCAGACAAACGCCAGTATGGCAAAGAAAAGTAACTGTGTCTGGGCCAGCACATGAGACATGTCATATGGATTGAACTCGGCCTTGAACGGCAGCAGGTCATACAACATTTTAGGATATATACCGATTGCCAGGCAGAAAAATGCGGCAATGGACATGGCCAGCAGCATATTCTTTGGGGGTTCGGTAGTCCTTATCCCGGAATCATGGGCAAAAAAGGCAAAATATGGAATCTGGATACCGGCATGCTTGAGAACACCCGCCGACGCCAGTAGAAGAATGAGCCATATTCCGTTATGACCTTCACTAAGGGCTGCAGCCATAATCATCGACTTGGCAACAAAACCACTGAACAGCGGAAATGCCGAGATCGATGCGGCACCGATTATACAGAGAACTGCTGTTTTCGGCATCGTCTTGTAAAGTCCACCGAGATCGGTAGCATGTATCTTGCCGGTCATATGCAGTACCGCGCCCATGGACATGAACAGCAGGCTTTTATAAATAATATGGACAAAAGCATGCGATACGGCACCGTTTACCGCAAGGGCGGTTCCAATGCCTATGCCGCATACCATGAAGCCAAGCTGATTGATCAGGCTGTAGGAAAGAACCCTGCGCAAATCATTCTGGATAACTGCATAGAAAATTGGAAAACAGGCCATGGTCGCACCGATATAGATGAGGATTTCGGTACCCGGATAGGCACGAGCCAACATATAAATCGCGGTCTTGGTTGTAAAAGCACTGAGAAAGACTGTACCCGTCGCTGTAGCCTCCGGATAGGCATCAGTCAACCAGGTGTGAAGTAACGGGAAGGCGGCCTTTATGCCGAAGGCAACAAGAATCAGCCAGCCGTCAAGAGTTCCTATCCCTATGAAATCAAAGGAAAGGGACCCGGTCCGGGATACATGCACCAGTACACCGGCAAGCAGGATCACCCCGGAAAGAACCTGGATGATCAGGTAACGCATTCCTGCCTTGTAGGCTTGCTCGGTGCGTCTGGCCCATATCAGGAAGACAGAGGTGACGGCAAGCAGTTCCCAAAAAACAAACAG
>NODE-362-length-16131-cov-6.89836_pt1 | contig 16131 bp, 12 predicted proteins | sample MGYA00139097_ERZ477577 | MGnify/ENA metagenome assembly ERZ477577
AGCGGGGGCAGGATTTGAACCTGCGACCTTCGGGTTATGAGCCCGACGAGCTACCAAACTGCTCCACCCCGCGTTGCGAATGTGCAATATACCATTGAATAGTAATCTGTCAATCTAATTTAAATTAACTGTGAGGAATTTCGGGAGTGTTGAAGATGCCCTGAAGTTTAGACATAATGCTTTCAGGAAGCCGGGTGAGTTTACCTTCTCTGGTAACCGCTGCGTGGATTGTATATCCTTTGACAATAAGGGTTGGTTTTGAGCGATGATCATCCTTCCTGGTAATTCTGTAATGAAAGCGGCAGGAGAATTTTCTGAGTTCTGCAATTGATGTTTCAATTTCCAGCAGGTCGTCGTAAAAAGCGGGAGACTTGTATCGGGCAAAACATTCAGTAACAGGCAGGATCAACCCTAACGCCTCTATTTCCCTATAAGAGCATACCCACTCACGCATCAGTTCAGTTCGGCCTTTTTCGAAATATCGCAAGAAATTGGCGTTATAAACGACACCGCCTGCGTCGGTATCTCCATAGATAACCCGGTGTGTCAAAGTGTAAACAGGAGTGTTTGGGGACATCAGTTACTCTCGGATTGCTGCAGAAGCGTGTTGATCAGTTTATACCCTTCGATCGCCTGTATCTTTGTTTCATGTGATTTCAAGACTGTCTCATCAAAAGGGAGTTGAGAGCCGGGCGTACTTTCCCGGGAATCATAAAGGATCACAGGGACCGGTTCGGATGTATGGGTTTGCAGAGCCAGCGGGGTGAAGTGATCCATAGTGATAATTGCTCTAAATTGCTCTTCTTTATCCCGAAGATGTTTAACGATTGGATAAACGATTTTTGCATCGAAATCTTCAATTGCCTGGATCTTGTGATCAAGACGAGCCTGGTGCCCGGCTTCATCCGGTCCTTCAAGGTGGACAAAGACGAGATCCTGAGTCTCAAGGGCATCAAGGGCTGCCTGCGCTTTTCCCTGGTAGTTGGTGTCGATATAGCCGGTCGCTCCTTCAACCTTGGCCACAGAGAGATTTGCACAGATCCCGAGTCCTTTCAACAGATCAACAGCGGAAATCATCGTGCCACTTATGTTGAATCGATCCGGCAGGGTCGGCATCGACGGCATCTTACCTTCACCCCAGAGCCAGATACCATTTGCCGGTCTGTGTCCGCTTTTTATACGGTTTACATTTACCGGGTGATTAGCCAGCAGATCCTTGGCTTCAAGAATAAGTTCCTTCCAGCCGGATGTATCAAGATAGTTCTGAAAATGCTGACTGACATCCTTACCGATAAAATCATGCGGCGGTACTGTAACCATTTCAGGAATCGGGTCTTTTACCACGAGGAGGTGACGGTAACTGATGCCCGCATGAAAAGTGAATAGAGCATTACCGCATTTTTCCTGAAGGGCAGAAATCAGTTGAGCTGCTTCAGCATTACTGATATGGCCCGCTGAAAAATCGACCATGGTTGTGCGATTACTGTCGTGATAATCAAGTGAAACCAGATTACAGCGGAAAGCTGTTTCATCCGGTGCCAGAGTGACACCCATACTTGCAGCTTCAAGTGGTGCTCTTCCGGTATAATATTGTTGAGGTGCATATCCCAGAAGGGACATATTTGCAACATCGCTTCCAGGCGGAAAACCTTCTGGTACCGTCGAAGCGGAGAGCAGTGTGCCTTTTCTGCTGAGTTCGTCCATTACCGGAGTTCGGGCAGCCTGCAACGGTGTTTTTCCATCGAGTTCAGGAACAGGGTGGTCTCCCATACCGTCACCGATCAGAATCAGGTATTTCATTGAGTCATTTTACTCCAGGTAAATCAGTCATCTTCCATGAGAACACGAATCCTGACAGTCGGTTCCGTACAGAAATCAAGAGCATTGATCTCGGTAACTGCTTTTTCCACGGATGCCTCAGAAGAATTGTGAACTCTGAGGACCACATGAACAGGTTCACCAATGCGATGCCCTTTCTGGATGACAGATTTTATCGAGATATTATATTTACCGAGAATACCCGATATGGCAGATAGAACTCCAGGTTGATCAAGCACAGTAACCCTGAAATAGTATGGACAGTTCAGTTCGTTCATCGGTGTGATGACCGGCGGTGTAAAATGTTCCGGGAGATAAGAGAGTGCTGGTACCCGATTGATTGCCCCGGCGATGATGTTCCTGCTGATATCAACAACATCAGCTGCGACAGCGCTGCCGGTTGGCATCTTTCCTGCACCATGGCCGTAAAATAACACATCATCAACCCCATCACCGTTAAACTGAATGGCATTAAAGGTTCCGTTGATGTTGGCAAAGAGATTTGACTCAGAGACCATTGTCGGATGTACCCGTGCCTCGACACTGTTACCGTGATTCCTGCTGATAGCCAGGAGTTTGATTCGATAACCGAATTCTTTGGCAAAGTCGATATCTATTGGTTTGATGTTGCTGATCCCCTCCACCGATATGTTATCAAGGCGAACATGCTGCCCATATGCTATCGTCATCAGGATCGCAAGTTTATGGGCCGTGTCGATCCCTTCGACGTCATAGGTTGGGTCAGCTTCTGCAAATCCTTTTTCCTGGGCATCTTTCAAAACTTCATCAAATGGCGTGCCATGCTCGGTCATGGCGGTGAGGATGTAGTTAGCGGTACCGTTCATGATTCCTCTTATGGAATTTATGCGGTTAGCTACAATACCTTCTTTGAGGCCTTTGATTACAGGAATTCCACCGCCGACGCTGGCTTCAAAACCGACTTCAACATTGTTTACAACAGCAGCTTCAAAAATTTCTTTGCCATGGATCGATAGCAGTGCCTTATTTGCGGTAATAACATGCTTGCCCTTATTGATCGCCTCGAGCATAAATGTTTTAGCCGGTTCAATGCCACCGATAAGTTCGACGACGATGCTGATATCCGGGTCGTTGAATATGTCAGCGGCATCCTTGCTTAATTGTGTTGCTGCAAACTCTTCAGGGAGAGCATCGACATTGATATCTGCGACACGACTGAGCACAATCGATGCCCCAACTTTTTTGATCAACCTTTCTTTCTGGTCGATTAATGTCTGGGCCAGCCCACTCCCAACGGTACCAAATCCGATCATACCTACGTGTATTTCTTTCATGTTATATGCATTCGCTGAAATTTATGAGACGGAGGCAGGGGCAGCCTGATTGTGTTTTTACAAGCAATCCTGCCAGATTGTATGATCCGGCAAAAGTACTCATTTTCCAGATGAAAGTCAAAAAAATACAAAGATATTTTGCTGGCTCCTGAACTTCAATTAGGATATAATCACTGCTTGCTCATGACCCGTCGTAAATCATGGCGATGGTGAAGTGTATTTTCAGGGGGTGCCGAATACCAGGTAGCCTGTCCGATTTTAATATGCATGTCGCTTGTATGATGACCTAATCACAACAAAAGGAGAGATGTAATGGGAATGAATATTCTGGCGTTTGGACCAAATGGGAGCGGAAAAGGGACTCAGGGAGCAATTGTAAAAGAGAAATACAATATCCCGCACATTGAGTCTGGTGCAATTTTCAGGGAGCATATTGGTGGTGGTACTGAACTTGGCAAGAAGGCCAAAGAGTATATTGAGCGTGGCGATCTGGTTCCCGATGATATCACCATTCCTATGATGATAGAGCGCTTGAAAAAGGATGATTGTGTAAATGGTTGGATACTTGATGGTTTTCCACGTTCAAAAGATCAGGCAATTACATTGGCGAATAATCTTAAAGATGCTGGTATTGAGCTCGACTATGTTATTGAGATTGTACTTGATCGCCAGATTGCCAAAGAGCGTATTATGGGACGAAGACTCTGTGTCAACGATAATAACCATCCCAACCATATTGCCTTTGATGCCATTAAGCCGGTAGAAAAAGATGGCAAACTGGTATGCCGAGTCTGCGGAGGAGATTTAAATACCCGTGCAGATGATCAGGATGAGGATGCAATCGATAAACGTCATAACATCTATTATGACGAAACCACCGGTACCATGGCGGCGGTAATCTATTTCAAGGAAGCTGGCGGTCCCAAGGTGATTTCGGTTGACGGATCCAAGTCTATTCAGGAAGTAACCGAAGGAATTATGGCTGAGTTATGATTAAGACCTGATTACATTTATTTGCTAGACAGGTTTTATAAGGGGAGATCTACTCGCTGGGTGGATCTCCCCTTATTTATTTGACAATCCAGGTATATAGAGGCATCCCGTAATTCGTGGAGTTATTGAGCTGGGTCGAGATCTGATAAATCTTTAACTGTTAATTGGCAAAATATTGCGATCAGCAATTGCTTGTTAAGTGTATGAATTCGTACAACATACGTGTCATTTAATACCTTGATGGATGCATGTTTGCTTGATGAATTGATTGAAAACTGTTAGAATTTTTTTTCTTGAAGTGAATTAAAATTTAAATGTTGAACGAGGAGCGGCCAGTCCGGATATTCCGGGGCGGCCCTTTTTACTTATGGAAGAACAAAATATCAAACAGAAAGTCGGCAAGGTCTATCTCGTTGGGGCAGGCCCTGGTGATCCCGGGCTGATCACAGTGCGGGGTCAATATCTACTGGAGCGTGCAGAGGTTGTCGTTTACGACTATCTGGCCAGCAGAAAACTGCTGAGATTTGTTCCAAAAGATGCCCAGTTTGTATATGCCGGTAAACGTGGCGGTGTCAAACATGTTCACAGCCAAGATGAAATCAACCAGATGCTGGTAGATTTTGCTCTTGCAGGGAAGACGGTTATACGGCTCAAGGGTGGAGATCCCTTTATTTTTGGACGAGGTGGTGAAGAGTTGGAAACACTGGCGGCGGCCAACGTTCCTTTCGAAGTTGTGCCGGGGGTTACATCTGCAACAGCGGCAGCAACCTATGCTGGAATTCCGATCACCCACCGCGAGTATACTGCCTCAGTGGCGTTTGTTACCGGTCATGAAGATCCGACCAAGCCAGATTCCAATATCGACTGGTCAAAAATTGCCACGGGTGTTGGTACCATCGTTGTGTATATGGGTATTAAAAATCTGCCGGTCATTGTTAGCAACCTCATTGATAACGGGCGATCCCCAGATACTCCAGTTGCCGTTGTACGCTGGGCGTCAACACCGGAGCAGCGTTCTGTCGTTGGTACCCTTTCCACTATTGCAGATATCGTTAAACAGCAAGATATTAAACCACCGGCTCTCATTGTTATCGGGGACGTTGTTAATTTGAGGGGGACCCTCGACTGGTTTGAGAAAAGGCCGTTGTTTGGTAAGCGTATTATCGTTACGAGAACCCGAGAGCAGGCAAGCGAGCTGGTGGCCAAGCTGGAAGAAGCGGGTGCCAGTTGTTATGAGTGTTCAACAATTAACATAGAACCTGTCGATTCCTATGAAATACTTGACGGAGAGCTGGAGCGAATTGATGAGTACCATTGGATTCTTTTTACCTCGTTGAATGGTGTTAAATATTTCTTTAAACGGCTCTTTGCCAGAGGCATGGATGCGCGGGACTTGAAAGGGCCGGATATTGCTGTGGTTGGCAAGAGTACAGCCGATCTGTTGTTGTCTTATGGTATTAACGCGGACCTGATTCCACCAACATTTACCGGAGAAGGGTTGGCTGAGAGCCTTCTTGACCAGGGAGTTGAGGGACGGAATATATTAATACCACGGGCCAAGGTCGGTCGTGAAATTCTTCCCGAAACGTTGCGGGGAGGAGGTGCTCAGGTAACAGTGTCGCCGGTTTATCAGAATGTTCCTCCGCAGGGAAGAAAAGATGAACTGCGGGCTGAGCTTGAGAGCGGTGAAGTGGATATGGTGACCTTTACTTCTTCATCAACAGTGCGAAATTTTCTGACCATGGTTGATGCCGGCGATCAGGATGAGTTACTCAAACTCATGAATGGCGTGAAAATTGCTGCTATCGGTCCGATTACTGCAAAAACGATGACTGACAGCGGCCTGCAGGTCGATATCCAACCGGAAAATTACACTATTACCGCAATGGTTGAGTCAATTATTGATTATTTTCAGCCATCAGAGGAAGCCTGATATGACCCTGCACCACCTTGACCGGGACTCCATTGGGGATGGCCTATCATCACTCATGCTTGTCTTTAGGGAAGGTGGTGACAAACCTGCAACTGTCTCTTCAACGTTGGTAAACGACCAAGGGGAATACGAGGAAAAAGAGGAGAAGATTCTGTTCTGCAAACAGTGCAATACTGGTATTGCCAAAGAAAAGGATCGAATAAGCAGGGCTGGAAAGCATCTGCATACCTTTTTTAATCCTGCGGGAGTAATTTATGAGATCGGCTGTTTTCGTCAGGCATCGGGGTGCTATGTCGACGGTCCATTGAGTAATGAATTTGCCTGGTTTGCCAATTACAGCTGGCAGATTTCTTTATGCGCCACCTGCTCAAAACATCTCGGCTGGTTTTTCTCCTCAACCGAAGACACTTTTTTCGGCCTTATTGTAAATCGTCTCAAAGATTCTTGAATTCCTTAGCACCAGCTAGTTTTCCTTGATGAGATTGATAAGCTCATCTGAGCTCAACCGACCACTCATATCAGTTCCTTCGAGCAGGCTGTCTGCCAGATCTCGTTTTTCCTGGTGCAGTTTAACGATTTTTTCCTCAATGGTATTTTTACAAACCAATCGATAGATGGTGACCGGCCGCGTCTGGCCGATACGGTGAGCACGATCCGAAGCCTGGTCTTCCACTGCGGGATTCCACCAGGGATCCATATGTATAACGTAATCGGCTGCCGTGAGATTTAACCCGAGTCCGCCGGCTTTCAGGCTGATCAGGAATAGATCGCCTTTTCCAGCCTGAAAGGCTTCAACACGTTCCTTGCGCTGCCTGCTGCTTGTGCTTCCATCAAGATACTGATAGGTGATGTTTTGTTTATCCAGATACTCTCTGATAATATCAAGGTGGCCGATAAATTGGCTGAAAACCAGGGCTTTGTGGCGGCTGGCAATGAGTTCTTCAACTACTGAGGAAAAGATTTCAAGTTTGGAACTGGGGATTCTGGTGTCTTTAGAGATTAATCGAGGGTTACAGCAGGCCTGTCTCAGTTTCATGATTTCAGTGAGTATTTGCAGGTGTCTGCCCTTGGTGTTGTCGCCGGCCCGTTCAAGGATTTCGAGGGCATTTTGGCGCAGCGCCTCATAAAAATGCATCTCTTCAGCACTCATGGTTACATCAAGCGTTACTTCTGTCCGCGGTGGAAGTTCTTCAAGGACTTGAGACTTGATTCTACGCAGAATGAACGGGCGAATCAGTTTTTTCAGCTTCAGCCGGGCCTCACGGTTGTTATAGCGCTCAATGGGTATCGCGTATCGCTCATTAAACTGGTGGTGGGTTCCCAGCAGTCCGGGGTTAATAAAATTAAACAGATTCCACAGTTCTCCGAGGTGATTTTCTATCGGGGTACCGGTGGTAATCAGTTTAAAGGAACCGTTTAAAGCCATGGCTGCCTGAGACCGTTTGGTCGCAGCATTTTTGATTGCCTGTGCCTCATCAAGAATGATGGTCTGCCAGTTGATTTTTGCTAGATTGTTTACTTCCTGCTGGAGCAGGGTATACGTTGTTATCATCAGGTCAAACTTGCCAAGTCCTGCAATCGTCTTTTTACGATTCTTGCCGATGAGTTGTTTGATATTGAGTGTTGGGGTGAAACGACTAACCTCAGAAAGCCAATTGGTGGAGACGGATGTTGGTGCCACGACCAGTGACGGACCGTTGGCAGCACACTGGAGTATAATCGCCAGTGACTGAATGGTCTTGCCAAGACCCATATCATCTGCCAAACATCCACCGACACCCCAGTGAGCAAGGCGAGAGAGCCAGTTGTACCCTTCAAGCTGATAGTCACGTAACTCTGCTTGCAGGGTTGAAGGCAGCTCTGGTTTAAAGATTTGTGCTTCCTTAATTTTTTCAAGCTGGAATTTCCAACCTTTGTCTACGTTTGTTTTGGCCTCTTCCACCAATTTTTCCAGTGGCAGGGCAGCGAGAGGGTGAATGGTGATCTCGTTCTCTCTTTCACCGGACTGATCACTTGAAAAGCTGTTCAATTCCTCAAGACGTTTTCTGAACTCCTGAGTGAGAGCAATGAACTGTCCTTCACCAATCTGGATAAAGCTGCCGGTGGCATTGTCAAGCCGGGCCAATAGATCCTTGAGATCAATGACACGGTCCTGGTCAAGTACGAGCTCACCGCTTATTCCAAACCAGTTTTGACGGTTGGTGCGGATCTTCAGATTGAGGTTTTTGAATGTCGGCTTGTGGGTAACCGTTAATTTTTCTCCTTCCGGCCATTCTATAATTACCTGGTCGCTGATCTCCTGGAGTTCCATGAGCGCCTGGAGACAATCGTCGGGGTCCTGCAGGTGCCATTCGCGGTCGTTTTCCTGCTCCATATCAATCGCCAGGTCAAGGATTGGGCACATTTCTTCTATGTTTTGTGCTTTTTGTTCCTCTTCTGCTAGATTTCGACGTGTTTGGAGCCGTTTACCCCCGACTTCTGCCATCATATTTTCGACACCCTGACCAGGTTTCAGATAATGATTGCCTTCCATAAACGGTTTGACAAACATCTCCAGGCGGAAACCAAGCCCATAGGGAAGCATATGCATATAGATGGTGGAGTCAGCATCGACGTAGGTGATATCCTGGCTGGTACTGACTGAGGCATCGGCAGCTATTGCAGAGTGAACCGTCATGAAAGAGGAAATGTTTCCTATTGCCGTGAGCACCTGCTCGCTTGCTTCGCTGGGAACTGTCAGTCCGTTCTGTCCTGTAATTTGAGCAATTCTACGGTGGTTCTCATTTATCCGTACAACCTTGAATCGTGTTGGAGTCTCTTGCTGAAGGATGACGTTGTCGTTTGTAATTGACAGGGAGAACCGAACTTTCAGCAGACCGTCAGTTTCCTCAACGAGCAGCTCCGGCTCTCCAGAAACAAATTCGACAGGTGTCGATGGCGAACGAGTCAGGAACAATAATGGGTGACCAACAAGGGCCGGCAGGATTTTTTCCATATCGAGCAGGTACTGTGGTTGGCTCTCTCCAGATTCTTGTTTTTTAATCGCCATACAGATTTTTCTATCCTGCAGTGTCAGGAAAGGAAGTTTGGCTGAGCCATGCAGACGTGCTAAAGAAACAGGTCTGCCCTTACTCCAGAGCCCATCTGCTGAGCGTTTCTGCTCGCGTGGATTGACAGTAATGTTGCCGTTTTCATATGCTATTAGCCAGGCAAGCCGGCTATCAAGTTCCGGGGTGCTCTGTGAGGCGGTGGAAGATATGTTGATCAGTGCTTGCAGGCTCCGCTTCCATGGCTCTTCCGGCTCCAGAATGTCAAGAAAAGATACCAGTCCTGTTGTAGACGATATCTCTTTAACATGTTCCTGATACTCTGTTGGATCTGAAGCGATACGAGAAAGGAGATCAGCCAGGTAGAAGGAGAAGAAAAAATAATTGTTGTCCCGGGCCTTTTGAAAACAGCTCTGCACAAGAGATTGAACAGCAGGCTCTAAAGAGGCATTGAGCCAATACTGTGTGAGGCTTACAAAAAATATAGTGAGGCTATGTGGCGTCTCGTTTTTCGAGAGGTCCAGGTTGATATCGCTGTTGTACTGCAGGGCCTGACTGTTTACCAGTGATGCGAGGTATCCATAGGCCTCATCCTCTTCGCTACCCTCAAATTGGGTCAGAGCAATGCTTATCTGGTGGGCGACCTCATGGAGTGATGAGCGGTCTTTGCTGCTGATTTCTGCGAGAATATGGAAAAGTCCGGTAAGGCCAAAAAAGGCAGCGTTGTCGCTGTCTGAGATTTCCCTGAGAAGTGCCATATCCTGGTGAAACAGTTTAACAGCATGTTCACAATCACCTTTTAAAAAGGCAATGGTTGCTTCTGCTCCAGTGGCGGTGAAGCTATCTTTACTTCTGGATAAAATCACCTCTGCTGCGCTGATGTTTCCCTGCAGTATATAATGGTTAAGCAGCAGACGTTGAAAGGGCAGTTGTTCATCTTCGGTCAGGTGATTGAATTCATCTTCACTCTGAAGATAATCGATTATCTCGGGAAAAGAGATGAGCTGTGCCTGACCGTAACGCACTATGTGGTTTAGCAGAAAGAACTGGAAAGAAGCGGGAAGTGTTCGAAACCAATTGCGGTCAAAAGGACGCGTTACAACCTGTACCGCAGGTGGCAGCGGAGTTAATATCTCGTTGCACTGGGAGTCCAGAAATTGCAGAGCACTGTCAATGATTTCAAAATTCTGGGAATAGATACCGATTCGCATCTCTCTCATTGCACGCCAGCAGCGGGTGGTCCATTTACCATAAAAATAGGAAACAGGAGCTTCTTTTTGAACAGCTTCTGCAAAACGCAGGAACTTTCCACTGGAGATGGCTTTTCTGCTGAGAAATTCTACAAATTCAGGCTCGCACTGGCGAGCACTGTTCAAAAAGCCTGTTGATTGAAATTTATCAATATAGTGGTTGATACTTGCTGCTGTCGGTCGATTTCCCCTGGGACTCTTCAATTCAAGCTTGCGCAGGCAGCTGACAATCAATGTCGTATGAGCAGGCTCGTAGACCACAGACAAGAGTTGAAGCAGCGTCTGTTCAAACGAGTTAAGTTTACGATAGCGCTCAATATATCGATCTATGTCTGACATAAGGATTTGTAATTATAGAGATGATTATAATTTTCCCGTTGTTTGGCCGGGGTCAGACAAGGGGCGAAATTCAGAAGGCCGAACAGACACTATATCATTGTCCAGACGTGATATAAATGAAAAAGTTGGGATGCAAGCTATTACGGTTGGTGAATAAAGACTGAGCGAGACTGAGGAAAAGAAACCAGAGGAGTCTGTTTTCTTGGCCGAAAACGGCCGTCAGTGTTTACAGTTCAATCAGCCATTATGTTGATAGTGCGAAGATGGCATGCAATCAGCCCTGAGAGGTGACCACAGGAAATGATACCAGTTAAACTGATCCCGCACCGATAGCTAATGACGATTTATGCCGGTGGTTCCAGAGAGAACAGCCGGCATAAATAGAATGGTTAATTTTGGAGACTTTTATGGACAAAAATATCAGCGGCAGCCTGCTGATTTTTTAACCAGCTATCGACAATCTGTTGCTGTTTGAACTGAAGGAGCATCTCACTATAACGTTTACGGTCATCCTCGCTGATTTCCGTTTCAGGCGGTTTGCGTTCTACAAATTCATAAACATAATAGTCTTCTCCAACAAGCTCCGGCTCTACAGGCAATGGAGTCGTTGATGAAAGTCTAAATACGGATTGAATCAACGATGGTGGGAAGCTGGAGTCCTGCCCTGTTCCCGATTTTGTTAACAACCCTGATTGCTTGACTTCCAGCCCAAGTGCTTGGGCCAGTTCCTCGAAGGAACTATTTCCATCCTTGAGATCGCTGATAAGTTTTTCCGCTGCTTCCCTGGTAGCTTCACCAGCTTTTTCCGTTTTAAAATCTTCTGCGACTTTCTCTTTAATTGTTGCAAGCTCGGGTACTTTCGGGGGCATGATCTCTGAGGCAGAAATAATGGCATACCCCTGTGACGTTTCGACAATTGAACTCAGTTCGTTCTCTTTAAGGAGAAAAGCCCGTTCCAGGAATTGAGGTTCATCGGTCATGCCGGCAGGCGGATCTGCCTGACTGAAGAACTCTGTTTCGATAACTTTTGTATCCGGGTTTGCTGAAAGATATGCGCCCAGGCTGCCCGCTCCGATGATTTTTTCATACGCCTCATTGGCTACCTGGAAAGCGAGCGGCTTGGCCTGTTCCATTTTCAATGTGGAAACAATCTCGTCACGTACCTCTTCCAGGGACCGGATCTTTGCATCCTGGATTTCTTCGAGCAAAATAATGTGGTAACCAAAATCAGTTTTTATGACTTCACTGACTTCTCCGACCTGCAGTGAAAACACAGCATCTTCAAACGGCTTCACCATTTGACCGCGGCTAAACAGCCCAAGGTCACCACCGCTGGGGCCTGATGGTCCTTCGGAGTGCTGTTTTGCAAGAGCACTGAAATCCTTACCGTTCTTTGCCTGTTCAAGGATTTCTGCAGCCTTTAACTTTTGAGCATCATGCACTTCTGCAGAATCTTCAGGGCTGGCTTTAAAAAGAATATGTCTTGCAGCTCGTTTTTCAGGAAGTTGATATTCTGGAAGGTGTTGATCGTAATAACCCTGAATGTCTGCATCCTCAATAGTGATTTTGTCACCGATATCCTTGAAACTGAACGGCAGGTATGTAAGTTTAACCATTGGATCTGTCAAATATTTATTACCTGCGCCCTGGTACCACGCCTCGAGGTCTGTGTCGAGAACTTCTATATTTGGCATGAAGGTGTCTGGCGAGAGAGCTACATATGAGACGGATACGGTCTCCTTTTCTAAATTGTAAAGATCCTTGATTTCAAATTCACTTGGAGAAACGGCAAAATTTGAAAGACTGGTTATGGATTTCTGGCTCAACAGGTCGTAACGCATAGACTTCTCAAATTTTGTGGGAGACAGCCTGTTGGAGGCAAGAATTGTCTTGTAACGGTCGAGATTGAACTGGCCATTTTCCTGAAATTGGATCATCGTCTCAATTTCTTTTTGTATTTCATGGCCGCTGACCAAAAGGCCCATTTCTATCCCGCCCTGCCTAAGCAGAGCCTGCTGGGTAAGCTGAGTAATCACCTGTTGCCTAATATTTAAGCTCTCTGCCAGGCCCTTGGGAATTGTACCCCCGAACTGCTGGGCGATCCGGGAATAGGCCTGATCGTAAGCCTGCTGAAACTCCTGAAATGGAATTTCTTCATCATTAACGACAATCGCAGCTTCCTGTTTGTTCATCATGTTGGTTCCAACACCCCAGAAAATAAAAACGAGTGCGATGATGACCACAATTCCCTGGATTACAATTGATTGAGCTTTGTCTCTTAAAATTTGCAGCATGAGGGTGATATCGTTTAGTGTTAGTTGTCCAAAGTTTACGTGTACCTATAGAGGCATTCGGACAAGGGTTAATAGTAAAACTACAGATTATGACCGGTAAGAGATGGATTTACCCCGGATATTTTCTTCCTGCAAGCAAAATCGCCAGCCGCCTTGTGAGTGAGGGAAATATAGGGGGATTGATGTTGTTCCATAGTGCCTTAAAATGGCAAATTATGATAGAAAAAGAAGAAAAACAAGAGCGCCAGAAAATGATCTTTTTTTAAAAAACACTGTAATTATAGTATGATAGAGGCAATAATTCTAAAGCCAACAAATGATTGCTCATTCACTTGACAATTCGTTTCCCCTATAGTAATAAGGCGTAGTTAGTTTGTCTATTGTATATATACATTACGATTAGTATTAGTAATGATACGAGTCAGAAAATAAATATACCAAGGAGGTATGAGATGCCGACAGTAGAACACAATGGAGATAGTTTCCAGGTAGATGAGGATGGATTCCTGTTGAAAGGAATGGAAGAGTGGAATGATAACTGGGTTGACTATGTAAAGGGATCAGAAGGTATTGGAGATCTGACCGACGAGCACACGAAAGTTATTGACGCACTGCAAGAGTACTACAAGAAAAACGGTATCGCTCCTATGGTACGTATTCTTTCCAAGACCACTGGTTTCCCGCTGAAGAGAATTTACGAGCTCTTCCCATCCGGACCAGGAAAAGGAGCCTGTAAAATGGCTGGTCTGCCGAAACCTACCGGTTGTGTATAAATACAGCTGTTAGTTTCGATTCGCTTAAAAGGGGGCTTGTCTTAAGACAAGCCCCCTTTTTTTATTAAAAAGAAGCACAACACCGGAACCCTGCAAACAGCAGAAATAAATTACGTCTCAAGAGCCTTACAGCACAGCTTATCCTGGATTTTTTCAATTCTGGACTCATAGACAGAACTTTCTATTTTGGCGCCCCTGAGTCCACCCCGAAGATTAATCTCTGTAAAATAGGTCGTGCCATCATCCCTAACCATCAAATCAAGATGGGCATAAGGGAACGCTCCTTGATCCATAATTTTCTGACAGAGACGGCGTTGCTGATCGGATAGTTCTGATGGTTGAGGGGTACCGCCGCAATGCAGGTTATGTCTGAAACTGCCTGAACTGATGCGTTCATAGACTTCTATGTAGTCATCCAGAATTATTACCCGAAGATCTCGAAAGTCCGAGATAAACGGCTGGATGACAAATGGATATGGGTGCATGCCGACTGCTGATTGCGTATAGATATCTTCGATACTGTTGAAGAGAAAAACACCGAGACCACCATTTTTCCCTTCCTGTTTCAAAACAACTTTGGTGATACCACAGTTTCCATACTGACCGATAACCTTGAGCAGGTCATGAACTGTATAAATTACCGTTGTGCCCGGGAGCATTGCCCATGAAAAGAGCCGTGTCTGAAATGCCTTGGACCTGCTGCAAAGCTGGGATGTAAGCGACGGGACTGCCTTTATCCCACGTTCCGAGAGATTGAGGAGCAGATGCTCTTCTCCCGGTTTTAATCGGATCCGGCAGCAAATGATATCGCCAGCTTCAAGAGAATTGTAGTGGTTGAAAAGAGACTGATTATCCTTGATAACGAGGGGGGCGCGATTCAAAAAATCATCTCCCTGAAACGTTGATGATAATATGTCAGGTCTTCTTCGCATGCCCCGCAGAACAATAAAACGTCACCATTTATCTGAGAAGCGTCACTCTCATGGGTAAAACTGCCGTCACTGTTTTGTCGGTAGAACGAGGTCTGAAGGACATCATTGGCGAGTTCAAAGAAGTCTTCATCGTTACCGCAGACCGGGCAGGTGAGTCGGTTTGTTATTCCTGGTGGATGGGCAGAAGGCATTGTGAGTCTATCAGCTAATCACTTCTCGTTTTTCTTCGATACTGTCGCTTTATCTTCACTGGTTTCTGCACCTTTGCCCTGGCTTGTCCCGGCTGCCGCTCTCACCTCACCATCGAGTAGTGCCCCTGGTTCAACGGTGAGACTGCCGGCTTCAAGCTTGCCAATTATTGAACAGCCCTTTCGCGCCGTGACCAGCTTGGAAATGATGTTTCCTTCCAAGTAGCCGTGACAGATAAATGATGAAACTTTAATGTCCCCGATAATCTTTCCTGATTCGCTGAGGATAAGGTGTTCACCGGTCACGTTACCATTAATGGTGCCATCAATGCGCGTTTTTCCCTTAAAGGACATTTCTCCACTCACAGACATACTCTTGTCGATGACGGAAGAAATTGTTTCATTCTCAGCTTTTTGCATTTCTTTATCAAAACCGTTTTTTTTGCTGAACATGGTTCTCTAATTTTTATTCTGTTTTGTCTTTAAAGTACTTGATATGTCAGCAACTTTCATAAATTTACCTGGGTTGATCGGCTTTTTGTTTAATTGAATCTCATAATGGAGATGGGGGCCGGTGGAACGGCCTGTACTGCCAACCTGGCCAATGACCTGCCCCTGTTCGACCCGCTCCCCTTTTTTCACCAGGTAGTTTTGCATGTGTCCGTAGGCAGTGATGTAGCCATTACCATGGTCAATTTCAACGTAATTACCATAGCCGCCATTTTTCATGGCCTTAATAACTTTCCCGCTCGCTGTGGCCAGGATACGATCTCCCCGTTTTCCTTTGATGTCAACTCCTTCATGGATCGCTTTCTTTTTATTGACCGGGTCGGTTCGTTTTCCAAAGCCAGAAGAAATTTTTCCATTCACTGGTCTTCCAAGTGGAATGGTACGGATGGTCTTGAGGTAGTTGTCCACCTGTTTAAGGAGACCATCATAGGAAACATCATTGTCAGGAACAAAAGGGCCTCCGCTGTTTTCCTGGTCCTTCGTTGCTGATGTTTTTTTGATTTTAACGCCGATGGTACCCATTACTGACTCAATCAATTCGGAGCGCTGATTAAGCTCGCTTACTGCAGTGTTCATCAGCTGAACATTTTCAAGCTGGAGGTTGGTTGTTTCAAGGTCAAACCTTACTTTCTGGTCAGCCAGCAGTGCTTCGTACTCCTTTTGCTGCGAGGCAATCAGTTCAGCATGGTTGGTTGTTTCAAGGTCAAACCTTACTTTCTGGTCAGCCAGCAGTGCTTCGTA